>WNGN01006287.1_pt1 | contig 12546 bp, 10 predicted proteins | sample 5400561 | NCBI WGS metagenome assembly WNGN01 (sample SAMN13153379, study PRJNA577476) | soil metagenome | isolation source: 115 cm soil or saprolite under Garry oak tree replicate 2 | place: USA:California | collected 2016-06-15
CGAGCAAGGCCGCCGCGGGCCCGGGGTCGAAGTCGAGGAACTGCGCCATCTGGTCGCGCATGCGCTGCACGTGCTCGGTGATCTGCTGCGGCGTGAGCAACGGGCGCTCGGCGCGCTTCCCCGACGGGTCGCCGATCAGGCCGGTGCCGCCCCCCATCACCACGATGGGCCGGTGCCCGGCGCGCTGTAGTTGCAAGAGCAGCATGATCGGCATCAGGTTGCCGAGCTGCAGGCTCGGCGCCGTCGGATCGAAGCCGCAGTACGCGCTCACCGGCCCTTTGGCCAGGTGGGCTTTGAGGCCGGGCGTCGCGTGGTGGACGAAGCCCCGCCACTCCAATTCGGCGAAGAGGTCGGTCATGGCAGCGAATCGTACGAAAGCCCTCGAACGCTGGCAAGCGCGGGGACCCGCGACTAGGTTGTAAGCGACCGATGGCCACTCTGACGAGACCGCTCCCGGGCCGGCTCGACGCCCGCTGGCGGCGCTGGTTCACGCGACGCCGCGTCCTCGTCGCCGCGCTGCTGGGCGGGGCGTACGGCTTCGGGCTCGCCTACGGCGCGTGGACGCGGGTCTGCGCCGCCGAGCGCTGCCCCAGCATCTCGCGGCTCGAGCCGGGGCAGGAAGGACCGGCGCAGACGTCGAAGGTCTACGCGGCCGACGGCCGGCTCATCGCCGAGCTCGGCGCCGAGCGCCGCACCGTGCTCACGCTATCACAGATCCCCCTGCACGTGCGCCAAGCGTTCATCGCCACCGAAGACAAGCGCTTCTACTCGCATCACGGCATCGACTACTGGCGCATCATCGGCGCGCTGAAGGCGAACATCCTGACCCTGGGCTACAGCCAGGGCTTCTCGACGATCACGATGCAGCTCGCCCGCAACATCTTCCCCGACGAGATCCGCCGCGAGAAGACGCTCACGCGCAAGCTCAAGGAAGCGCGCGTCGCCATCGAGATCGAGCGCAACTTCCCCAAGGACACGATCCTGCAGATGTATCTGAACCAGATCGATCTCGGGGCGGGGGCGCACGGCGTCGAGTCCGCGGCGCTGATCTACTTCGGCAAGTCGGCGCGCGACCTGAACCTTGCCGAGGCGGCGACGCTCGCCGCGATCCCCAAGGCCCCGACCGCCTACAATCCGCGGCTGCACCCGGAGCGCGCCGTGCGGCGCCGCAACGTCGTGCTCAACCTGATGCGCGACCAGGGCTACATCACGCCGGAAGAGTGCGAGCTGTGGAAGGCATACCCGCTGGTGCTCACGTCGAACCGCACCAACTACGGGGACGTCGCGCCGTACTTCGTCGAGATGATCCGCCAGGACCTGAACCAGCGCTTCGGCCGCGATCTCTACAACAAGGGCCTGCAGATCTACACCACGCTGGACCTCGACACGCAGGAGGCGGCGGAGCGGGCGCTGAGCAACCAGCTCGACGCGATTGAGGCGGGCGTCTACGGGAAGCTCCCGGGACACACCACCTACCGGGAGTACATCGAGTCGAACCGCGCGGCGGAAGAAGACCACGGGCCGTTCACGCCGTACCTCCAGGGCGCGCTGCTCGCGATCGACGCGAAGACGGGGGCGATCCTGGCGATGATCGGCGGCCGTGACTTCGCCGATTCCAAGTTCAATCGCATCACTCAGGCCACGCGCCAGCCCGGCTCGACGTTCAAGCCATTCGTGTATTCGGCGGCTATCCGCGCCGGCCACCCCGTGACCGAGCTGCTCGACGACTCGCCCTTGAACCCGCCGGTGCTGCAGCTCGACAGCACCATGTGGCAGCCCAAGGACTACGACGACACTACGCTCGGCCTGATCCCGATGCGCAAGTCGTTGTACCTCTCGCGCAACCTCTCGACCATCAAGCTCGGGATGGCGCTGGGCGAGCAGACGGTGATCGGCGAGGTGCGCCGCTACGGCATTACCACCCCGATGCCGCCGCACCCGTCGATCCACCTCGGCGCGCGGGCCGTGTACCCGATCGAAATCATCGCCGCCTATTCCGCGTTCGCGAACCTCGGCACCCGCGTGGTCCCGTACGCCATTCAGCGCGTGGAAGACCGGCAGGGCAACATCCTCTACCAAAGCGCCCCGCACAAAGAGCAGGTGATGGATCCCGAGCACACCTGGCTCATGGTGGACATGATGAAGGACGTCGTGCGACGCGGCACGGCCGCCAGCGCGGTGTGGGGCGCCGGGTTCACGGTCCCCGCGGCCGGCAAGACTGGTACCACCGACGACTACACCGACGCCTGGTACGTCGGATACACGCCGGAGATCGTGGCCGGCCTGTGGGTCGGCTACGACGCGCCACAGCGCATCATGAGCAACGCGAGCGGCGGCCGGCTCGTCGCGCCCGCCTGGACGGCGTTGATGCGCGACGTCTACGAGCGCCGCCCCGCGCCCGCCGACTGGATCCGGCCCGATTCACTGATCTCGCGCGAGGTGGACTGGAGCACGGGATACCTGTTCACGCCGTTCTGCCCTCAGAACGATTACCACGTGGACTGGTTCTATCCGGGGACGGAGCCCACCAAGCTCTGTCCGATCCACAGCGGGCTGGGCCCGATCTCCCCGTAGCGCGCGTCTGTGCTGCGTCTCCGCGCCGGACAGGTCTTCCCCGTGACGGCGCCACCCATTCCGGATGGCGCCGTTTTGGTTGGCGACGACGGTCGGATAACAGCGGTCGGCCCACATCCCCACGTCCCCACGCCTTCCGATGTGGAGTCGTTCGAGTTTGTGGCTGCCGTGATCGTGCCGGGCCTCGTCAACGTCCACACGCACCTGGAGCTCACCCACCTCGTCGGGCGCAACGACGAAGTCGAGTTCCCGAAGTGGCTGCGGCGGGTGCGCGAGCTCAAGGACGCGACCACGCCTGACGACTTGTCGTCGGCGGCCGAGCGTGGCCTGCGGGAATGCTGGGCAGCGGGCGTCACAACCGTCGCCGACACCGGCAGCACCGGGGCGGTCGCCTTGGGCATCGCTCGGCTCGGCGGCCGCGGTATCGTCTACCAGGAAGTGTTCGGTCCCGACCCGGCGAGTTGCGATCAAAGCCTCGCGGAGCTTGGCCACGCTCTGGGACATCTACGCCCCTTGGCCTCTGAGCGTCTTCGTATCGGCGTCTCCCCCCACGCGCCCTACACCGTGAGCGCGCCGCTGTACCGCGCGGTCGCGGATCTGGCGCGCCGCGAGCGACTTCCCGTCGCCGTACACCTGGCGGAATCGCCGGAGGAAACGGAGCTGATCCGCGACGGTGCCGGGCCGTTCGCCGACGCGCTGCGGGCGCGGGGCATCGCCGTCGAGCCACACCACTGCTCCCCGGTGCAGTTTCTCGTGCAACGAGGCGTCTTGGCGTCGGGGGTTCTGTGTATTCACTGCGTGCAGGTGGACGACGCCGACATCCGGTCGCTGCGGGAGGCGGGGGCGGTCGTCGCCCACTGCCCGCTGTCCAATCGCGCACACCGCCACGGCACGGCGCCGCTCGCCGCGTTTCGCGCCGCGGGCATCCCGGTCGGTTTGGGGACTGATTCCGTGGTCAGTGTGGGAAGCATCGACCTCTGGGCCGAAGCCGCTGCGGCGGGCCTGACGGGAGGCGACGCGCTGCGGCAGCTGACCCTCGACAACGCGCGCGTCCTCGGCTGGGAGACGGAAATCGGGTCGCTGGATGTCGGCAAATGGGCGGACCTCGCGGTGTTCGCGCAGCCCGTCCCTGCCCGACCCGGCCCGACTCCGCCCGCCCTGTTGACGGTCATAGCGGGGCGCATTGTCCACGGTCCGGAAGCCGGATCCTCAGTGGGGCAGTAGATTTCCGCCCCATGAAAACCCAGCGCCACGCCGCCATTCTCAAGATCGTGCGGCGCGAGTCGGTGGCCAGCCAGGAGCAGCTGCGCGAGCGGCTCCAGGCGGAGGGGTTCGACGTCACCCAGGCGACCCTCTCCCGGGACATCCGCGAGCTGGGCCTCGCCAAGGTCGCCGCGCCGGACGGCGGCTCCCACTACGCGCCGGCCTCCGAGTCCGGCGCCGCGATCCGCCCGCACCTGGAGCAGCTGCTCCCCGCGACGCTGGTCTCGCTCGAAGGCGTCGGGGCGCTCATCGTCCTCAAGACCCCCGCCGGCGGCGCGCAGGCCTTGGGGCTCGCGCTCGACGGAGCGGGGTGGGACGAGATCATCGGCACCATCGCCGGCGATGACACCGTGCTCGTCATCACCCGCTCGGAGCGGGCGTGCCGCGCGGTGATGACGCGGCTCAAGGAGCTCGCCGGCTTGCCCGCTTGACACCTTCCGCCGGCCGCCTGTATGTTTATGCACACATATGCATAAAACTCCAGCCGCGGGCACCGGCCCGCTCGTGGTGCTCGCTTACTCCGGCGGTCTCGACACGTCGGCGATCGTTCCCTGGCTGCGCGAGCGCTACGGCGCTTGCGTGCTCTGCTTCGCCGCCGACGTGGGGCAGGGCGGCGGCGAGCTGCACGGCCTCGCGGAAAAAGCCAAACGCTCCGGCGCCGAGGACTGCGTCGTCGAAGACCTGCGCGAAGAGTTCGTGCGCGACTTCGTCTTCCCCGCGCTCCGCGCCGGCGCGGTCTACGCCCGCACGTACCTCCTTGGCACCTCGATGGCCCGCCCGCTCACCGCCGCCCGCCAGGTCGCGCTCGCGCAAAAAGTCGGCGCCCAGGCGCTCGCCCACGGCTGCACGGGAAAGGGCAACGATCAGGTTCGTTTCGAGCTGACCTACGCCGCGCTCGGTCCCGAGCTTCGCGTCATCGCGCCGTGGCGCGAATGGGAGTTCAAGGGCCGCGAAGATCTCATCGCCTACGTCAAGGCGAAGGGCGTGCCGGTGCTGGCCACGGCGGAGAAGCCGTACTCCACCGACCGCAACCTCTGGCACTGCTCGCACGAGGGCGGCATCCTCGAGGATCCGTCCCGGGAAGCGCCGGAAGACATTTTTGTGATGACGTCGAATCCCATCGAAGCGCCGGACACGCCGCAGATCGTGGAGATCGGCTTCGAGGAAGGCACGCCCGTCTCCGTCGATACCGTGCCGCTCGGGCCGGTCGAGCTGCTCACCGCCCTCAACGAGGTCGCCGGTGAGCACGGCGTCGGCCGGGCCGACGTGGTCGAGGACCGTCTGGTCGGGATGAAGTCGCGCGGGGTCTATGAGACCCCCGGCGGCACGCTGCTGCACGCGGCGCACCGTGAGCTCGAGCAGCTCGTGCTCGACCGCCGCACGCTGCGGCTCAAGGACGAGCTGGCCCTGCGCTACGCCGACCTCGTCTACGACGGCCGCTGGTGGACCCCCGAGCGCGAGGCGCTGGACGCGTTCGTGAGCGCGACGCAGAAGCACGTCACCGGCACCGTCCGCTTGAAGCTCTTCAAGGGCGGCGTGGGGCTAGCGGGCAGGGAGAGTCCCTTCGCGCTGTATCAACCCTCCTACGCGACCTTCGGCAAGGACAACGTCTACGACCAGAAGGACGCCGAAGGGTTCATTCACCTCTACGGCCTGGCGATCAAGATCGCCGCCGGGCTCGAGGCGCAGCGCCGCCCACAAGTTGGCGCGGAGGCGGAGTGAAGACCGCGACTCCGCCCTATCAGATGTGGGGCGGCCGCTTCGCGCTCGGTCCCGCCGAAGCGCTCGACGCCCTGAACCGCAGTCTCCCGGTGGATCACCGGCTGTGGCCGCAGGACGTCGCGGCCAGCAAGGCGTGGGTTCACGCCCTCGGCCGTGTCGGCGTGCTGGCGGCCGAAGAAGAAGCCCAGCTGCTCGACGGCCTCGACCGCGTCGCCGAACGCCTCGCCGACGGCGCCGCGGCCGGCGCCCCGGATGAAGACGTCCATACGCTCGTCGAGCGCCTGCTCTACGAAGAAGTCGGCGCCGCCGCGGGCAAGCTGCACACTGGCCGCTCCCGCAACGACCAGGTCGCCACCGATCTGCGGCTGTGGACCCTCGACGCCGTCGACCAGCTCGACGCCGACCTCGCCACGATGGGCCGTGTGCTCGTCGAGAAAGCGAAGGAGGGGGTCGACGTCCTGCTGCCCGGGTACACCCACGGCCAGCGGGCGCAGCCTGTGCGCTGGGCCTACGTGCTGCTCGCCCACGCCTGGCCGCTGGTGCGGGACCGCCAGCGCCTCGCCGACGCCCGCCGTCGCGTCGCCGAGCTGCCCCTCGGCTCGGGCGCGCTCGCCGGCTCGGGATTCCCCGTCGATCGGGTGCTGCTCAAGGAAGCGTTGGGCTTCCGCGCGGTCTCCAGCAACGCCCTCGACGTGACCGGCGACCGCGACTTCGTCGCCGAGGTGCTGTTCGTGCTGACGCTCGTCGGCACGCACCTCTCGCGTCTCTCGGCGGAGCTGGTCACCTACGCCTCCAGCGAGTTCGGATTCGTCCGCCTCTCCGATGCGTTCTCGACCGGCTCGAGCCTGATGCCGCAGAAGCGCAACCCCGACGTCTTCGAGCTCACGCGCGCCAAGTCGGCGCGCCTGCTCGGCGACCTCGTCGCCATGCTCACGACGTTGAAGGGGCTCCCCGCCGGCTACCAGAAGGACCTGCAGGAGGACAAGTCGCTGCTGTTCGACGCGATCGACACCCTGGGATTGGTGCTGCCCGCCGCTACCGGCGCCGTGGCCTCCCTCGCGATCGATGCCGAGCGCATGGCCGCCGCGCTCGACGCCTCCCTGCGCGCCACCGATCTCGCCGACTTGCTGGTCGAGGCGGGCATTCCGTTCCGCGAGAGCCACGGGCTGGTCGGTCGCCTGGTCCGCGAGGCGGAGCGCTCTGGCGTGCCGCTCGACAAGGTGCCCCCCTCGGCGGCGGCCGGGATCCATCCCAAGCTCGGCGCCGCCGTTGCCCAGCTGGGCACCTGGGAGGACAGCGTTGAAGGGCGGGGAACTCCCGGTGGCTCCTCCCGGGCCTCCTGCGAGGAGCAAATCGAAGAGCTGAAGCGCGCATTCGCCCCCGCCGCAGGGCTCTAAGGCCTCGTCTTGCCGTGCGTTAGGCGCCTAGGTAGCATATCAGGGCCATGCGCTGCCTAGCCCTGAACGCCTCATTCGAGCCTCTCACCATGGTGCCGGTGCGCCGCGCCCTGCGCCTCGTGATCGACGGCAAGGCCGTCATCGTCGAGGCCGACAAGGGCGCGGTGGTGAGAAGCGAGCGCCTCGAGATTCCCCGGCCGGCCGTCATCCGCCTGGTCCGGTTCGTTCACGTCCCGAGGCGCTTCCGCCGTCAGGTCACCAACACCTTCCTGTTCGCCCGCGACCAATACCAGTGCCAGTTCTGCGGCCGCCACCAGCTGCAGCTCAAGCCGCGGGAGTGCCTCACCCGCGACCATCTCGTTCCGCTGTCGCGGGGCGGCACCAATGCCTGGACCAACGTCCTCACGGCCTGCAGCTCCTGCAACACGCGCAAGGGCAACCTGCTGCCGGAAGAGGCGGGGATGCACCCGATCCGCGTGCCGTTCGAGCCGCACTTCGTGCACCTCTCCTGGGCGGTGCGGCGGCTCACGCCGATCCAGAACCGCTACATCCGGCTGTTCTACGGTGGCGACGTGCTCGCCACCCTCGAGGCGATGTGAGTGGCGGTAAGCTCCCCTGGCTGATCGCCGGGGGAGCGACGCTGGGGCTGGTGGCGGTGCTGGTGGTGGTGGGTGGCGCGAAGGGGGCAAACCACCCCGACCCGCGCCCCGGCGTAACGGCCGAACGGGTCCTGCCGCCCCTCATGGTGCCCAACACCCCCTCCGCCGCGGAAGCGTACGCGGCGGCGCGCGGGGCCCCCGCCGTGCTCGATGGGATCTACTGCCACTGCAACTGCTCGCGGACGGTCGGCCACCGCTCGCTGCTCACGTGTTTCGAGAGCGAGCACGGCGCCTACTGCGACATCTGCACGGGGGAAGCGCTGCTGGCATCGCAGCTGGCAGCCCGCGGCAGCACCCTGCGGCAGATCCGCCAGGCCATCGACCGGCAGTTCGGAAGCTAGCCTAGCGTTCCGGGCGGAACTCCGCCGAGCGCGCTTCGAGGTTGAGCCGGGGTAGCCCGGCGATCCGCACCAGCACCCGCTGCGCACCGTGCACCAACGCATCTCCCAGGTTGCCGCCCCCCGATACCGCCGGGCTCACGTCGCCTTTCAAGGGGTAGCGGGTGAGGCTCCCCCCGGTGCGGATGAGAACGAAATCGTCGGCCAGGGGATCGTGGCGCGCCAGCGCATCCCAGGAGACTTCGCGCACGAACTGGTCGAACCAGCCCGAGCGCACCTTCCAGAGCTCCAGCCGGTAGTGCAGGCGGAGCGGGAAGCCGGACCGCATCAGCCCGACGAACTTCCCATCGGCGAGCAGGCCGGCGACCTGCACGCGCGGCTGAAAGCGCTCCACGGTCAGCGACAACGACGGGCTTTGGGCCGCGGCCGCGCCGGTCAGCGCGACCGCGGCGAGGGCGAGCGGCAGGACCGCCGGCCCGCGCCGCACGCTAGAAGCGGTGCTCGAGGCGCAGCGTGAAGCGCAGCGGTTGCCCCACCGTCACGGCTTTGGCGACGTACACGCCGAATCCGCCCCAGTCCACCCCAAGGCCGACGTCCGCGAGCCAGCTCGAAAGGCCCGGGATGCTGCCCGAGGGCACCCGGCCGGGCCCACTGCCGACCAGCCACGCCTGCCCGGCCTCGCTGAACACGACGAGGTCCGGGCCCTCGAGGCGGATCAGGGTCTCGCCGCGTCCCGCCTCCTCCCGGCCCGGGTTGTAGCTCCAGTGCAGGGAGATGTGGCCGCGGTACTCCGCCTGCACGGCGAGCACCCGGTCGCAGGCGGCGACCCGCGTGTCGAAATACTCCACCGCGATGATCGACTGATTGCACGCCGCCTGGCGGAATCCGTAACCGGGCAGCACTTCCGGCCCGCCGAGGCTGACGCGGCGCTGCAGCGGCAGCGGGTCACCCCCCGCCCACCCGCCCGCCACCAGCCGCAGGTTCAGACGCCCGCTCGGGCTCACACGACTGTAGCGACGCAGGTCGAGCCAGACGCGGTTGAACCGGTAGGAGCCGTCGGTCGGAATGTTGTCCCGCACGGCGACGGGGACGCCCGGCTGAGGAGCGACGTCTTTGCTGCCGCCCCGTTCGAAGGTGGCGATCACCAGCCAGCCGGCGGTCGGGTTGTCGTGATCGTTGCGGGTGTCGAGGATCGCGGTCGCGGCCCAGGTATTGAAGTGGCCGTCGTCGATCGGCGGATTGGGCCGCCACACCTGATCGTTGCGTGTGAGGGTGAGCGGGTCGCGCGGCGTGACTGACGTCATCCACTCGCGGCGGAACTCGAGGCTCACCGTCAGGGGGTGCTCGGGCTGGAGGTAGGCCCGCGCCGCCCATCCCTTATTGAGGAAGTAGTCGCGGTAATCGCGGTGGAACAGGAACGCCGCCCATCCGACTTCCTCGGCGTGCAGTCCCCAGTCCTCGATCGCCGTCACGACGTCGGTGGCGCGCAGACCGAAGCCCATCGTCGGGTTCTCCCCGGTCCCCGCGCGCACTTCGGCGCGCAGCCGGTAGCCCAGGTCCGAGCGCTTGTCGGAGAGGTCGCCCGCCGTGCGGAACACGCCGAGCGCGTCGAAGCGGAGATAGGTCGTGCTGGCGACCTGCCAGTCGAAGACCGGCCCGAACACGATCGGCAGGCCTTCCACGCGGTTGAACGTGCCGCCGGTGGCGAGCGTCAGGGCCGAGCGGGCTTCCGCGGTACCGAACGTCAGCTGCGCCTGCGGATTCCGGAACCGCCGCCGCAGGTTCGGCGCGTACACCAGCGTTTCGCCGGTGATGCGGTAGGGCAGGGGGTCGCGGTACTCGCGCACCTCGCCACCCACGCGCGCGCCGGGGGCGCGGCTCACCGTCCCACCGACGACGAACAGGTCGCCGGTCACCTCGGCGGTCTCGGTCAGCGCGGCGTCGCCGTTGACGACGAGCACGGCGCCCTGCACGCGGCCCTCGATCAGCACTGGGCCGTTGCGCACCGCCACGTCGCCGCGCCACTCGTTGCCGCGCGGCAGATGCGCGAACCCCGCCAGCCGTGTCGTGGCGGGCGCGTTGTACAGCCGGATCGCCTCCTCGGCCACGACGCGTGGCAGCTCGGAGGGCACGAGGTGCACTCCCGTGCTCTCGGGGTGGATGACGATGGCCGTGTCTTGCGCGGCGAGCGCCGCGGGGCCGGTGAGGCCGAGGACGAAGAGCAGGGCTGCACGCATGAATGGGATCCGCGTTGGAGGCGACCGCCGGTCGTGCAATGGTCGTGCCGCGCGCCGGGGGCCGAGCCGCGCCGCGCGGCCCGTCCGGGCGGGGTGCAAGCGTGTCATCCCGTCACGTTGCGCGGCGGTTCGAGCCCCAGCCGCCGCATCCGCCGGTACAGGTTGGCGCGGTCGGTGGCGAGGCGGCGCGCCGCCTCCGCCACGTTTCCTTGCGCCGCCGAGAGCGCGCGGGCGATGAGCGTCCGCTCGTACGAGTCGAGGGCGTCGGCGAGCGCCACGTCGCGCCACTCACCGGCGTCGCCGCCCCCCCCTGGCGACGCCGGCCTCGCGCCGTCCAGCGGCAGCACCTGCACTACCTGCTCCGCGGTGATCGTCTCTTCAGTCGACAGGATCACCAGCCGTTCGACGATATTGGCCAGCTCGCGGACGTTGCCGGGCCACGCGTGGGCCGCGAGTAGCTGCATTGCACCCGCGTCCACCTGCACGGGGCGCCCGAGGCGCGCGGCCTGCCGTGCCGTGAAATGCTTGACCAGCGGCGGCACGTCCTCGGGTCGCTCGCGCAGCGGCGGGACGTGCACCGGGAGTACGTTGAGGCGGAAGAACAGGTCCTCCCGGAAATGGTTCTGCTGGACCGCCTGCTGCAGCTCCTTGTTGGTCGCCGCGATCACGCGCACGTCCACCTGGATCGGCCGCTCGCCGCCGACGCGCTCGATGACGCCGCTCTCCAGGACGCGCAACAGCTTCGCCTGGGCCTCGGCCCCCAGGTCCCCGACCTCGTCGAGGAACAGCGTGCCGGTGTCGGCCAGCTCGAACCGCCCCAACCGGCGTTCCGCGGCGCCGGTGAAGGCACCCTTCTCGTGGCCGAACATCTCCGACTCGACGAGGTCCTTCGGGATCGCCGCGCTGTTCACGGTCACGAACGGCTTCGCGGCGCGCCGGCTCTGCCGGTGGATCGCCGAGGCGACGAGCTCCTTGCCCGTGCCCGATTCGCCGGTGATCAGAACGCGCGACTCGGTGGGCGCGACCCGCGCGATCCACGCGCGCAGCTCCTCCATCGCCCCGCTCACGCCCACCAGCGGGTCCGCGTGGCCGAGCTGCTCGTGCAGGCGGCGGTTTTGCTGCAGCGTGCGCCCCAGCTCCAGCGCGCTGCGGATCGCCACGAGCACGCCCTCGGGCGTGAGCGGCTTCTCGAGGAACTGGAAGGCGCCCAGCTTCGTCGCCTTCACGGCGTCGCTGAGCGTCGCCTTGCCGCTCATCATGATGACGGGGACGTCGGGGTCGCGGCGCTTCAGCGCTTCGAGCGTCGCGAGTCCGTCGGGACCCGGCGGCATCATCAGGTCGAGGAGGATCGCGTCGGGCGGATCTTGCTCCACCGCGGCCAGGGCGGCGGTGCCGTTGGGGGCCTCGGCCGTCTCGAATCCTTCGGCCTGCAGCAGCGCCCCCACCATGCGGCGGATGTTGGCCTCGTCGTCGACGAGCAGGACGCGCGGGCTCACGTCGCGAACACGATGGTGAACGTCGCCCCGCCGCCGGGCGTCTCCCCCACGCTGATGGTGCCGCGATGGGCTTCCATCGTCTGGCGCACCAGCGCGAGCCCCAGCCCGGTGCCGTCGGCCTTGGTGGTGAAGTACGGCTCGAACACCCGCAGGCGCAGCTCTGCTTCGATCCCCGGCCCGTGATCGGCGATGGTCACGACGAGCCCCCTCCCCCCGCCCAGCGTGTCGCTGGAGACCCCGACGTCGATCGCCCCCGTGCCGTGCATCGCTTCGGCCGCGTTGCGCAACAGATTGGCGAACGCCCGACGCAGCGGCTCGTAATGCCCCATCAGGGAGCACCGGCCGCCGTTGCCCCGCACGGTGACCGCCACGCCGTCGGGCACGCCGGTGCGCGCCAGCTCCTCCAGCAGCTCTTGCACGTTCACCTCGCTCTGCGGCCCTTCGGGCAGCCGCCCGAAATCGGCGAACTCGCGCGCCAGCCGCTCGAGTCGGTCGGTTTCCGCGGCCATGACTTGCATGGCCATCTCCGTCCGCCCTTGTCCGCCCCTGTCCGTCCCTGTCCGCGCCAACGTATCGACGGCGATCCTCATCGACGTCAGCGGGTTCTTGATCTCGTGCGCCACGCGGCGCGCCACCTCGCGGAACGCGCGCAGGCGTTCGGCCTCCAGCTCCTGGTCGCGCGCGACGTCGAGCGCCGTGGCGAGGTCGCGCAGCGCCTGGCGCAGCGCTTCGAACTCCGGCGCCCCGCGCGCCGGCGACCCCGCCGGCAGCGGTTGGTGCACCCGGATCAGCTGGGTCCATCCCACCAGCTCGTCGATCGGCCGCGACAGCTGCCGCGACAAGTGCCCGGCCAGCCGTAC
>WNGN01011664.1_pt1 | contig 12545 bp, 6 predicted proteins | sample 5400561 | NCBI WGS metagenome assembly WNGN01 (sample SAMN13153379, study PRJNA577476) | soil metagenome | isolation source: 115 cm soil or saprolite under Garry oak tree replicate 2 | place: USA:California | collected 2016-06-15
AGTCCGCATCGAGACGCTCATCGCGGACATCACGCTCACGGAAGACTCGCAACGAGGCGTGGATTGGGCCGCCGCGATCGGCCACGCCCGACTCGTGTCGTTGACGAGCACGACGTCGCCGGTCCTTCCCGCCGTCGCGGCGTCACAGGTCGCGATCCCCTCGACGATCACGCTGCCGCAGCCGGGGCTCACCGCGGTCACGGTGAATGCCGACTCGGCCATCGCCCTGCTGAACGCCTTCGCCTCCGAGCAGCGGATCGCGCTCTCGGCCAGCTCGTCGGTGGTCGTCGTGGAGAACCATAAAGCGGTGATCAACGTGTCGGACTCGATTCCGATCGTCACCAGCATGCAGACGCCGATCGGCGGCTCCACGACGGTGGGGCCGAACCTCACGCCGGCCATCGTCGGCTCTCAGTCCGTCGAGTACCGGGATGTCGGCACCGTGCTGACGGTGACGCCGAGGATCGGCGAGCGCGGGACGGTGGTGCTCGACGTCAAGCAAGAGGTCAATGACGTCGGGTCTCCCGAGCCGCCCACCGGCTCGCGGAGCATCATCAAGCGCGAAGTGGAGACGGCCGTGGTGCTCGGCGACAACGAGACGCTCGTGCTGGGTGGCCGAATCCGCGACCAGAGGACGACCACCCACCGCGGCATCCCGTTCCTCAAGGACATCCCGATCCTCGGCACCGCCTTCGGCACGAAGATCCACGCGATCGAGAAGAGCGAGCTGCTCATCCTGATCACACCCCGCGTGATCGGCGCCCCGCCGGTCCCTGCTCCGCTCGCGGCGCCGAAGTAACCACGCGGCGGCGCCCCTCCTTCGTTACTTGAAGCTCTTGTCGAAGGCCTTGACCTGGGCCACGAACTCCTTGGCGTCGTACTTCGCCGGGTCCTCGACGGCTCCGAACATCGCGTCGAGCGCGTCGCTCACCGACTTGTCGGCCTTGGCGTTGATCCCCTTGAAATACGTCGAGGACAACCGATCGAGGGACATGGCCGCGAGCTCGGCCGCCTTGATGCCGGCCGCGCCGATCGCATCGGCGTCGCCCGCCACGCTCTTGATGAGGCGCTGGGTGGTGGCCTGGTCGAAATCGCGGGTGGCGATCTTCGGCGCTTCCTGAGCGGCCGCGGTCGAGATCTTCGCGGCGAGCGTCTGGGCGGTGGCCTTGTCGCCCTTGGTCACGGCGTCGTTCAGTGCGGCGACGTCCTGTCCGAGCCCCGTCGCCACGGGCGGCGCCGTCACCGCCAGCAGGTGCTTCGCGATGACGAAGTGGCCGCGGACCTTCGACATCGCTTCGTCCATGAGCTTGGCCGAGGCGTTGGCCTTGGCCCGAGCGCCGACCTGCTTGGCCGCCTCGCGCAGCGAGATCACCTGGCCGAGGCCCCAGATGCGCGTCCGCGTCCACGCCCCCTTCGTGGCCCAGTGCGGTGGCATGTTCTCGCTGAACGTGTCGAGCTCGATGGTGAGCGGCTCGGGGTGACCCGCCGCCACCATGTCGGTGTCGATCTGCAGGTGGCACGACACGCATTTCTCGGCCCGGAGCAGCAAGTTCTTCGTGTCGTACATCCCGACCTTCACCGATTGCTCGTGTGTCCAGCCCTTCTCGGCGTGGGGCTCCAGCCACTTCTCGGCGGGCCCGTGGCAGCCGTCACAGTGCACGCCCTCGGTGACGTCGAACTTCGGCCCGCGCAGCGCCACCGGCACGTTCACCGCGTGGCAGGTGAGACAACGCTCGCTGGCCTCGGCCTTGGCGAGGTTCAGGCCCTTGGCGATCTTGGACGGGCTCACCCCGGACTTCAGCTTCTCGTTCAGCAGGGTCGCGTAGGCCTGCGCGTGCCGGTCCTTCTTGGCCCACTGGACGCTCTCGTCGAGCTTGGGAAAGTCGGCCTTCGGCTTCGTGCTGCCGTGACAGTTCGAAGCGCTGCACGAGGCCGCGCCCGTGTACTTGTTCTGCTGCGCCTGGGCCGGGCGCGCCTGGGGCCCGCCAACCAGCCAGAAGCATCCGACCAGGCCCATCGCGATGCCGCGAACGCCCCACCTCCTGAACACCATAAACGACTCCTCTCTCGAGAATCTCGGGTGACCGACGGCCGGCGGCGGCCTGACTAGCGCGGACGCCGCAGGCGCGGCCCCTCCGGCGCGGATGGCGCGGACTCTTCTCGCCGGGGCGCGGCTGGCCCCCGGGGCTCGGTCGTCGGCTCGTCGCTGACGGCGTACACCCGGCCGTCGCGCAGGTACAGCCGCTCCATCTCCGCGCGGTTGAACGGCCGCGAGCCGAGCCGGTTGAAGACGGCGATCTGGTTCCCGCTCTCGTCGACTGCGCGGTCGCGGTCGGTGCCCTTCGACACGGCCAGCGCCGCGCCACGAGTCGGCTTCGTGGCGATCAACCGCGGGGCCGGTCGCGGGCTGAAGCCGAGATAGGTCGGCGTCTCGGCCGGTGACGTGAGCTGGACGACGCGCAGGCCGTTGACGCCGTCGGCGACGTAGGCGAACAGGCTCGTGTTCGTCATCCCGACCTTGACGTCGCGAGCGTCGTTGATGATCCCGCCCGCGTCGAACACCTGGTCGATCGCCGGCGTCTCGGGCCGCTCGACGTCCACGATGATGAGGCCCTGCTTGCCCGCGGCCACGTACGCGTACGTGCGCGCGATGTACACCCCGTGAGCGTCGGGCAGTCGCACGGTCGCCGCCGGCACGGGCCGTGGCCGTTCGGGTGTGGTGACGTCGATCACCTTCAAGCCCTCACGGTCGGTCACGAACGCGTAGCGGAACTGCACCGCCACGGCGCGCGGCTTGACCACGTTCGGCGTGCCGACGACGGCCACCACGCTGGGCTTCAGTGGATCGGCCAGGCTCACGATCACGAGGCCCTTGTCGGCCAGGACGTAGGCGTACGTGCCGGCGACGGTCAGGTTCACCGCGCCGTCGAGCACGCCGTCGGGATTGAAGGTCGCCGCCCGCTCCAGGAAATTGTTGGTCGGGTCGCCGTCGAGCAGCGTGGCCACGCCCGGCCGGTACTTGCTGTCGAGCGGATTGCCGATCACGACGAGGCCCTCGTACTTGTCGGCGACGTACAGGAACGCGTAGACGAGCGGGATCTTCTGCTCCTGGTTCTGCGGGTACTGCGTTCGCGTGGGATCGACGGCCAGCGTGGAGGGCGACGCGACCGCGGTGGCGAACTTCGTCTTCACGTACAGGCGCTGGCCGAGCGGCGAGACCGGCGCCGTGAAGAGCCGCTGGGAGAACCCCTTCTGGTCGATCTGGGCGACGTCGTAGGCGCGGAAGCCGCCCCGGCCATTGGCCGTGTAGAGATATTCGCCGCGCAACTGGATGCCGAGCACCTGATCGCCGCCGAAGAAGTCGAGGACGTCCCGGCCGCGATGGTGATAGGCCTCACTCAGCGTGCGGCCGGCGGCCACGTGGCGCTCGTGACTGGTGGGATAGGCGTCCTGGTGCAGCGCGCTCCCGATGACGGCCTGAGGCTCCTCGCGCTCGGTGACCACCACCGCTTCCAGCCCGGCGTCGCCCTCGGCCACCCAGGCGTAGCGCCCGATGAAGTTGTAGAAGTTGGTGCCCTGCATCAGCACCTGGGCCATCCAGGCGTTGTTGTCGTTCCGGCTCGACACGTGACAGTCGCTGCAGCCGCGCGTCTCGGTCGCCCGCACGGTGTGGGGGACGAACGTGCTGAAGGCGTGGCCGCTCAGACCCTCCGCCGACACGGTCTGCTGCTGCGAGTAGACCCATTCGCGATTGGCGTTCTGCGAGCCGACGAGGATCGCGCACGACGAGCGGGCGGGGGAGATCCGATTCTTCATCACGGTCGGATCGATGGCGAGCATGAACACGTCGTCGCGGATGGTCTGGAAGTTGTAGGCCGTCCAGTTGCGCTGGATGTCGGCCTCGTTGTGGAGCGCGGGCTTGCGCTCGTTGGCCTTCATCGGCAGGTGGCAGCCGAAGCAGCTCGTCACCCACGAGGTGTGGCAGGCCTGACAGGTCATGCGACTGTCGGCGTGGGCGAGATCGGTCGCTTCGCGACTGGCTCAGCTCCCACTCGAGGTCCTTCGTCACCATCGAGCGCTGGATCAACGTGTCGCCTCGCCACTGGAATCGACGCTGGCCGAACGGTGTTCGCAGCGCCGAGAGATCCGTGCCTCCGGGAGGGGCCGCGGGTCCCGACGTCTTGAGCGCTGTGCGCGTCTGGATGCTGCCGTGGCAGTCGGTACACGTGATCTCGATCGCGGCCCGCACCTCGCCGTAGAGCTTGCCGTTGCCGTGGGCGTCCTGCTTGAAGTGGCAGTCCACGCAGTGCATGCCCTTCTCGAGGTGGATGTCCTTCAGGTGCACGGTCTTCTTGAAGCGGTCGGGGTCGTCGTGCGCCACGCGCCGGCCGGCCGCGTCGAGCATGTTGCCCCGGCGGTCGTGCTTGAACACGGCGCGGAAGATCCAGCCGTGGCCGTGGAAGTCGCCGAGCTGCATGCGTGAGAGCTGGGGATTGAGGTCGACGATGTTGGCCAGGAACTCGGGATCCGACCACTTGCCGCGCAGCGCCGCGCCCTCCGGATTGCGGGCCTGGATGGCGGCGACCTGCGAGGCGGAAAGACTCCGCTCCGTGCTCGGGTAGAGCAGGTGACCGTCGGTCTCGTTGTCCCACCACGTGTAGCCGAGATAACTGTTCGTCACCGTCGTCCCCGGATGATGGTGACAGGTGACGCACTGACTGGACGGAATCCGGCTCGTGAGCACGTGCTTGATCGGGTGCCCCGATTCGTTCCTGGGGATCGTGGGATCGTCGGTGGCGCTGCGCGCACGGTTGCCGAACGCCGCGAAGTGGGCGGAGTGCGTCGGCGAGCGGTCGTTGGCGTACACGACGTGGCAGGCGGAGCAGCCGCTCGACCGGTAGTCGCCGGGCTGATCGTTGGTCCCGAGGAACGACAGCATCGGGTCGAGGAGCCGCGTCCGCTGCAGGTTCAGCCACACGGGATCGGTGCGGTTGAGGGTACCCAGGCCCCGCGGGCTGAGTCGATTGGCCGGCTTGCCCGGCGCCTCGTCGACGAACGGCACGCCCAGCTCGAGCTGTCGCTGCTGGCCGCGCTCGAAGACGCGAAGCACGTTGCTCGGCTGTCCCACCTCGAAGCGGGGCAGGGGATCGAGGAAGGGCAAGATCCCCTTGCGCAGCGTCTCCTCGGGTGTGGGCGCCGGGATCGTGTAGAGCCGCCGCGGCCGGCCGTCCTCGTCGTAACTCTCCCCGAAGCGCGGCAGCTTCCTCGGGAACGTGCCGTTGTTGTAGAGCGCCGCGGCCCACAGCATCGGGCCCGTCGCCATCATGCTCTTCTGGACGAGCGCGACCTCGGTGGCGTGGCAGCCGGTCTGGCCGCAGCCCTGTCGGGCCGCGCGCAGGTCGCCGGGATTCACGAAGCGAATGAACTCGGCAGATTCCTGGTTGAGCGTCGCGAAGCTACGCTCCGGGTTGGCCGACGTCTTCCACAGGTCGTGCACCCGCGGCCGCACGTGGGCCTGCCGCTTGGCCGCGTCGTAGGGCGCCGAGCCGGCGGTCGCGTCGGCGGGCTTGACCACGTTGCCCTGGCCGCCATGACAGTCGATGCAGGCCGCCTTGACGGTCGTGGCCTCGTGCATCGTCGCCGCATCGGTCTTCGTGTGACAGCTCACGCAACCCGCATTCTTCTTGTCGACGTCGAGCTGGGTCTGCCGGCTCAGGTCGGGGCCGACTCCCGTGGCCGGCTCGGCCTCCGGCCGCGCTGGGGCCGGCGTCTCCGTCGGTGCCTCGGCCGGCTTTTCCTCCTCGGTCGGCGCGCGGCGGATCCGCTGGGCGAGCTGGACATGGCTCTCGCCGGCGGCCGCGGGAACGGCGCTGACGCTCTCGCCCATGCGCGACGCCGGCCACGTGGATGCAAGCGCCACGACGGCCAGCAATGCGGCGACGACGAGCAGCGTTCCCGGCCGCACTCGCTCGCCCGAGCGCGGGAGCCTCATCAACAAGCGCGGGGGCCTCATCAATACATCAGGGTGAGCGAGAGGAAGGCCGAGTACAGCGTGTCGTACGGGAACGACTTCGTCCTCTCGAGACCGTTCGGCCCGAACCGGAACGTCGTCTCCGTGTAGACGTCACGCAGGCCGCCACCCGCCTGGAGCGCGGCGGCACCGGCGGTGATCTCGACGTTCTCGATGAGGAACGGCCGCCAGCGCGCGCCGATGCTCCAGTCGATGCCGATGTTGTCCCGGATGTTCGGCTGGAAGAGGAGCCGCTCGAGGACTTCGGTGTGGTGGAAGCGGAGGAAGTTGACGTTGACGAACATCTTGAGCTTGGGCGTGACGTCGATGTCGGTGCCCACGTTGAGCAGGAAGAGCCCGGGGTTGACGAAGTTCGACTGGCCCTCGAGCTTGCTCGGCCGGAGACTCGGGACGAGGCTGTTGCGGCCCTTGAGCTCCAGTCCCGTGCTGGTCAGGGGCAGGCCCTGGCGGACCCAGTAGCTGAAGCCACCCCCGGCGAAGTTCGGGTTGTCGAGGATCATATCGAACCCGCGCGCGGTGGAGTCGTCGGGCTTTCGATCGCCGGAGGCCCAGAAGAAGGCCACGCGCGGCCGCAACCAGTCAACGTCGACGGAGAGCTCGAGCGCCGCCATGTCCGCGCTGATGGATTGAGACCGGCCGCTGATGGGGTTCCGCCGCTCGTGGCCCACCACGTGATAGTAGGAGTGCGTCAGGTTCAGCAGGTAATGGCCATTGAACATCAGCGTATAGCCGGGCCAGATGAAGTCCTGCCGGAAATAATTCAGGATGCCGAGGTGCTGGCCGCGGGTGTCGAACACGCGGTTCAGGCCGCTGTTGGTGTCCTTCTCGAGCGGGCGAAAGTAGACGATGTTGAACTGGTTGCGGTTGGAGCCGAGATTGCCGAAGAACCGGGCGCCCAGGTTGTCGTCGCTGAAGATGAAGCCGCGGAAGTCGCTGGTGAACGGCTGGATGCCGACGCGCGACGAGACGAAGTCGTAGTTGGGGCTCAGGTCGCCGAGGTGGTACTCGACGAACAACTCCTGGAAGCTCACCTGGCTGTCCAGGCGGGTCGTGCCCTGCCGGACGTCGACGTCGACCACGCCGGTGTTCCGGGCGTCGAGGTAGTTGACGTTGAAGACCGGCGTCACGCGCAACTCCCAGTCGCGCGGCCGGAAGGCCGTGTCGCCCTTGAAGAACTCCAGGGAGACGATGAAGTTCTGATTGAAGTAGAGCTGATCGCCGGGGCCGAAGAACTCGGCCCGTCGCGGCTCCGAGGCGCTGACGTTGCTCGGCAGAGGAATGCGGCGAAACTCGAGCAGGCTGTCGCTGATGGCGGAGATCGCGATGAAGTACTTCTGGCCGATGATCGGGTAGTCGCCCTTGAGGACGTTCTGGTTGTACGGGTCCCACCACCGGCCGCGCTCGAAGGGCGCGTCCTTGAGCGGCCGCTCGTAGCGGTTCCAGTCGGGAATGCCGAGCCGCCACCGGTCGAGAATCGGCACGAAATCGGGGCTCGTCTGGGTGGGAACCGGACGGACCGAGCTCGGTCCCGCCTCGCCGGTCGGCCTCTCGGCGGCCGGCGGCGCCTGTAACGTGTCGGCGGATGCGACGCCGCAGTGCGCGGCCAGCAGCGCCAGGCCGACGGATGCGCTCTTCAGCAGGACGACGAGTCGTCGAGCCTGCGTCTCGGCCATGCGAACCCCCGTTTTCACGGCGCGTGTGAGCTGGAACGCAGCCTCGTAGGGCTCATCGAGCACACGTTCAGTCGTGTTTCGTTGACAGATGGCCTCCGACCCAAGTAGCGTGCCCATTGGTACCCGCACGCATGGTCATCGAAGGTCTCCGGGCGATCCAGCGTGAGCACGGCTACCTGCCGACCGAGGAACTCTCGGCCCTGGCGCAGCGTCTCAGCGTGCCGCTCTACCAGGTCCAGGGCGTGGCGAGCTTCTATCCGCACTTCCGTCTCGCGCCACCGCCCATGGTCGAGGTGAAGGTCTGCGGCGACATGTCGTGCCATCTGCGCGGAGCCGGTGCGCTCGTGCGCGCGGCCGAACAGCGGGCGGCCACGCTGCCCGGCGCGAAGGTCGGGCACGTCTCCTGCCTCGGGCGCTGCGACCGGGCTCCCGCCGCCGTCGTCAACGACGTGATCCTGGCCGGCATGACCCCCGAGAAGCTGAACGATCTCATCACGTCGATCGCCGGCGGCGCTCCCGTGACGCACCACGAACCGGCGCCGGCGCCGGTGCCTCTGCGCGTCGACCCGTACGCGGGCGGGCGCCGGTACGAAGCCGTGCGCGCGTTCGTCCCGCGCCGGGACGTGAGCGAGCTGTTGAGCACGCTCAAGGCCAGCGACCTCCGGGGCCTCGGCGGCGCCGGCTTCCCGACGGGGATGAAGTGGGAGATCGTGCGGGGGGCGGCCGGGTCGCCGAAGTACGTCGTGTGCAATGCCGACGAGAGCGAGCCGGGGACCATCAAGGACCGCTTCATCCTCGATCACGTGCCGCATCTGGTGATCGAGGGCATGATCCTGGCCGGCCTCGTCGTCGGCGCCCACGAGGGCATCATCTATATACGCCACGAGTACGAGGCGCAGGCCGAACATCTCGAGCGCGAGCTGGCCGCCTGCCGTCGCGACGGCCTGCTCGGTCGGAGCGTCCTCGGCTCGGACCTGACCTTCGACGTGCGCGTGTTCATCAGCCCGGGCGGGTACATCTGCGGCGAGGAGTCGGCGCTGCTCGAGGCCATCGAGGACAAGCGCGCGGAGCCGCGGAACAAGCCGCCGTTTCCCGGGACGCACGGGCTGTGGCAGAAGCCGACGGTCATCAACAACGTCGAGACGTTCGCGTCCGTGCCACTGATCCTCGTCAAGGGCGTGGAGTGGTTCAAGGCGCAGGGGGCAAACGGCGCCTCCGGCATCAAGTTCGTCGGGATCAGCGGCCACGTCGCGCGCCCCGGCGTCTACGAGATCGCCATGGGGACGCCCGTCCGCGAGGTGATCGATCATGCGGGCGGTGTCCTCGGGGGCCGCGCGCTCAAGGCGTTCGCGCCGTCCGGTCCATCGTCAGGGTACCTGCCGGCGTCGATGACCGGCGTCTCGCTCGACTTCGCCTCGCTGCAGAAGGCCGGCTCGATGCTCGGTTCGGGCGCCATCGTCGTATGCGCCGAAGGCACCTGCATGCTCGACATGGCCCTCAACAGCGTACGGTTCTTCCGCAACGAATCGTGCGGCAAGTGCGTGCCGTGCCGGGTGGGCAGCGCCAAGCTCGTCGACATCCTCGAGCGGGCCGCCCGCGGTCGAGGTGAGGCGGCGGACTACGACATGATCCGCGACCTGTCGGAGGCGATGCGGTTGGCGTCGATTTGCGGCCTGGGACAGATCGCGCCGGCGCCCGTTCAATCCGTCATCACGCACTTCACCGACGAGATCGAGGCGCACATCCTCAGGCGAACGTGCCCGTCGGGCGTGTGCCCGATGGCCTTCGCGTGATCGCGTTCGTCCGTGTGATCGAGGGAATGGAATGAGCCCGGCGGCATCCGATCTCGTGCACCTGACGATCGACGGCCGGCCGATCGAGGTGGCGCCCGGGACGACGATCTTCGAGGCAGCCCGCCGGCACGGCATCGAAATCCCCGCCCTCTGTCACGCCCAGCACCAGACGCCTGTCGCAGTCTGTCGCGTCTGCGCCGTCGAAGTCAAGAATGCGCGTGTGATGGCGGCCGCGTGTATCCGGCCCGTCGAGAACGGCATGGAGGTCTCGACGGCCACCGAGCGGGTGCGGCAGGTCCGGCGGACCCTCTACGAGGTGCTCCTGGCCGACCACGGGGCGCCCTGCCTCCGCCAGCAGGCGACGGGCGATTGCGAGCTGGAGACCCAGGCGGCGGAGGTGGGGCTCCATCAGTCCCGGTTCGCGCCCCGCTCCCACCCTCGCGGCGGCGACGACTCGTCGCCGATCATCAAGGTGGACCACGCCGCCTGCATCCTCTGCGACCGCTGCATCCGCGCCTGCAGCGACGTCAAGCAGAACTTCGTGATCGGCCGCGGCGGCAAGGGCACGGAGACGAGCATCGTCTTCGACACCGACCTGCCGATGGGCACGTCGAGCTGCGTGGGCTGCGGCGAGTGCATGGTGAGCTGTCCCACCGGCGCGCTCACCAACAAGCGCGCGGTCGACGTCGATCTGCAGGAGGGCGAGCAGATCACGGCCGATGACCTCCTCGACCTGCCGATGTTCGCGGGCGCGTCCGGCACGTTCCTCTCGCTCAACCGGGGCTCGGTGGTTCGCCGGCGGTTCCGCGCGGGCGACGTCATCTGCCGGGAGGGCGAGTACGGCTCGACGGCGTTCTACATCGTGAGCGGACGCGTGGAAGTCTCGATCGCCAGCCCCCTGGCCCACGTCAAGAGTGGCCGGGGCGCGGGGCGGGCGACGCTCTCCCGGGTCTTCCAGCGCCTCAGCCGACTGGTCAGCAGCGACGAGGACCCGCGCGAGGCGGGCGGTCATCGCTTCATCCCGATCGACGCGTCGGTGGCCCTCGAGCACAACAATCCGGTCGCCCAGCTCGGACGCGACGAGCTGTTCGGCGAGATGACCTGCCTGTCGATGTATCCGCGATCGGCGACGGTCCGGGCGCTCGAGGACACCGAGGTCCTCGAGTTGCTGAGGAACGTGCTCTACATGCTGCAGAAGAACCGCACGTTCAAGGCCGAGCTGGAGCGGCGCTACCGCGAGCGGGCCCTGGCCACGCACCTGCGCAGCGTGCCGATGTTCGCCGACGTCAGCGAGGACTTCATCAACCACCTGCGCGACCGCATCACGCTGATCTCGTTCCAGCCCGGTCAGGTCATCTTCCGGCAGGGCGATGCCGCCGACAGCTTCTATCTGGTCCGGATCGGCTTCGTGAAGGTGAGCCAGTCCTTACCGGGCGGCGAGATCGTCCTCAAGTACCTGGCGCGGGGCGACTACCTCGGCGAGATCGGGCTGCTCCGCGGCGGCGCGCGCACGGCCACGTGCACCGCGCTGGACCACGTCGAGCTGGTCCAGATCCACGCCGACGACTTTCACGAGATGATGCGCCGGTTCCCCGACATCCAGGAGCGGCTGACCGCCGAGGCCCACGCCCGGATGGGCGAGAACCAGGAGCGTCACGAGCGGGTCGTGTCGCTGCCCATGGGCGATTTCTTGACCCAGGGCCTCATGGAGGCCCACAACCTGCTCCTCCTCGACCTCGATCGATGCACGCGCTGCGACCTCTGTGTCCGGGCCTGTGCCGACGCGCACGACGGCGTCACCCGGCTCGTCCGTGACGGCCTCCGGTTCGACAAGTACCTCGTCGCGACGTCCTGCCGCTCGTGCCGCGATCCGCTGTGCATGATCGGGTGTCCGGTGGGATCGATCCGCCGCCGCGACACGCTCGAGATCCTCATCGAGGACTGGTGCATCGGCTGCGGGCTGTGCGCCAAGAACTGCCCGTACGGAAACATCAACATCCACAACTTCACGGTCATGGTCGCCGACGAGACCCGACCCGGCCGGCGAAGGGCGGTGGTGCGCGAGAAGGCGACCACCTGCGACCTCTGTCACGATCTCAAGGAGCCGTCGTGCGTCTACGCCTGCCCGCACGGCGCGGCCATGCGCGTGGAGCCGCTCAGCTTCTTCGCCGAGAAGCTGGGGCTGACCAGGTAGATGCTGCTGGACCCATCCCACCATCGCTGGATCATCGCGACGACGGTGGCCGCGGTCGTGGCTACCGCAGCGTACGTGCCGTACGCGGCCAGCCGGCTCAACGGCCCCAGTGGTGGCAGCTGGCCGGGCCTCGTCTTCGGTGGCCTCGGCTTCGCGCTGATGATCTACGCGGGCCTCCTGGGGGCGCGGCGCAAGGTGCCGACGTGGCGGCTGGGGCGGGCCACGACGTGGATGAAGGGCCATCTCTGGCTCGGCCTCCTCAGCTATCTCCTGATCCTCTATCACTCCGGCCTGGCCTGGGGAGGCACGCTCACGCTCGTCCTGATGCTGCTGTTCACCATCGTCATCGCGAGCGGGATCTACGGCGTCCTCCTCCAGCAGTTCATGCCTCGTCTGATGACGGAGCGGCTACCCCTCGAGACGGTGTACGAGCAGATCGACGTGATCGTCGCCCAGCTCCGAGGCGAAGCCGACGCGCTCGTCGGCTCCGTCGTCGGGCTCCTGCCCGTTGTCGATCTCGAGCCGTCCGGGCCGGCGCACGCCGGCGGGGGCCTGGCGCACGGTGAGGCGCTGGCCGTCCACAGCCGAACGACGGCAGTGGCTCCGCTGCCGGCCGAGGCAGAGGCCGCTCCCCTGAAGGATGCCTACGTCCGTGAGATTCGCGGGTACCTGGCGCGAGATGTGCCGCGCAACGGCCGCCTGGGGAATCGCCGCGAGCGCGACGCACTATTCGGTCACCTTCGCACGCTGCTGCCCGGCTCACTCCACGGGGTCGTCGACGAGCTCCGGGCGATCTGCGAGGAGCGGCGCCAGCTCGCCGTTCAGAAGCGGCTGCACCATTGGCTGCACGGCTG
>WNGN01005470.1_pt1 | contig 12540 bp, 8 predicted proteins | sample 5400561 | NCBI WGS metagenome assembly WNGN01 (sample SAMN13153379, study PRJNA577476) | soil metagenome | isolation source: 115 cm soil or saprolite under Garry oak tree replicate 2 | place: USA:California | collected 2016-06-15
CTCGAGGTAGTGATCATTGAAGCTCGAATTCTGCTCGGGGTCGAGAACCTCAAGCAGGGCCGATGACGGATCGCCGCGGAAGTCGGCGCCCATCTTGTCGATCTCGTCCAGCAGGAACAGCGGGTTCGAGGTCTTGGCCTTCCGCATTGACTGGATGATCTTGCCGGGCATCGAGCCGATATAGGTGCGGCGGTGACCGCGGATTTCGGCCTCGTCGCGCACGCCGCCGAGCGACACGCGCACGAATTCGCGTCCCGTCGCCCTCGCGATCGACTTGCCGAGCGAGGTCTTGCCGACGCCGGGAGGGCCGACCAGGCACAGGATCGGTCCGGTCAGCTTGTTGGCGCGCGACTGTACCGCGAGATACTCGACGATGCGGTCCTTGACCTTCTCAAGTCCATAATGATCGTTGTCGAGCGTGCTCTGGGCTGCGACCAGATCCTTCTTGACCTTGGATTTCTTGTTCCACGGTATCGACAGCAGCCAGTCGAGATAGTTGCGCACGACGGTGGCTTCCGCGGACATCGGCGACATCTGGCGCAGCTTCTTCAGCTCGTGCTGCGCCTTCTCCCGCGCTTCCTTGGAGAGCTTGGTCTTGGCAATCTTCTCTTCCAGGTCGGCCAACTCGTCACGGCCTTCGTCGTCGCCGAGCTCCTTCTGGATCGCCTTCATCTGCTCGTTGAGATAATATTCGCGCTGGGTCTTCTCCATCTGGCGCTTGACGCGCGAGCGGATCCGCTTCTCGACTTGCAGCACCGAGATTTCGCTCTCCATCAGCCCGAGCACCTTTTCAAGGCGCGCGGTCACGGACAGCGTTTCCAGAATGGCCTGGCGGTCGGCGATCTTGACGGCGAGATGCGAAGCAACGGTGTCGCCGAGCTTGGCGAAGTCGGTGATCGCCTGAACCACGCCGACGACTTCGGCCGAGATCTTCTTGTTCAGCTTCACATAGCTTTCGAAATCGGACACCACCGAGCGCGCCAGGGCTTCCGCCTCGACCGAGGTCGCATCGGCGTCGGCGAGCGCGGTCGCAGTCGCTTCGTAATATTCTGCGCGATCGGAATATTTCTGCACGCGGGCGCGCTCAAGCCCCTCCACCAGCACCTTCACGGTGCCGTCGGGCAATTTGAGCAGCTGCAGCACGCTGGCGAGCGTGCCGGTTTCATAAATCGAGTCCGGAGTCGGATCGTCGTCCGACGCGTTCTTCTGCGTCGCCAGCATGATCAAGGCGTCATTCTTCATGACCTCCTCGAGCGCGCGGATCGATTTCTCGCGGCCGACGAACAGCGGCACGATCATGTGCGGGAAAACGACGATGTCGCGGAGCGGCAGCACCGGATAAGAATGGCTTTCGCCGTGAACGATAGATGGCCGGGGTTTCGGGGTCGTCATGGCCTTTTCCTTTTGTTGTGCCCCCTTGCACGCAGTCCGCTATTTTGCGCAACCGCCACAAGGTGCCGAGAGGTTCCGGGATCATTTGGCCGCGTCAGACCTGCTTCTCCGGATCGTTGGTGTGGCGAATCTTACGGTAGGGTTTTCATCACCGATAACATTAGGTGGCTATCGACCATGGGGGTGTCAAGTCGCTGGAAAATGCCCGCCAATGGGGCTGAACGCGGTAGCAACACCTGCGCGAACGCGACCGCCGAAAGGCCCGGCAGCCGCCTGTTTTGAAAGCGCAATCCGCCAGCCGCGGACGCGATCACGCGCTCGCGCTGGTTTCGACGGCGCGGTCGGAACGATCGGCGTAGATGTAGAGCGGACGAGCGGTCCCCTCGACTACTTCGCGCGAGATCACGACCTCTTCGACGCCTTCCAGTCCCGGCAAGTCGAACATGGTCTCGAGCAGAATGCTTTCGAGAATGGAACGCAAGCCGCGCGCGCCGGTCTTGCGCTCGATCGCCTTGCGGGCGACCGCGCCAAGAGCTTCGTCGGCGAAGGTCAGCTCGATGTTCTCCATCTCGAACAGCCGCTGATATTGCTTCACCAGAGCGTTCTTCGGATCGGTCAAAATCTTCTTGAGCGAAGCTTCGTCGAGATCCTCCAGCGTGGCGACCACCGGCAGGCGGCCGACGAATTCCGGGATCAGGCCGTACTTCAACAGATCCTCAGGCTCGACGTGACGGAAGATTTCGCCAGTACGGCGATCCTCCGGCGCCAGCACCTGGGCCGCGAAACCGATCGAGGTCGAGCGCCCGCGCGCGGAGATGATCTTCTCCAGGCCGGAGAACGCACCACCGCAGATGAACAGAATATTCGTGGTGTCGACCTGCAGGAACTCCTGCTGCGGATGCTTGCGGCCGCCCTGCGGGGGGACCGAAGCAACCGTGCCCTCCATGATCTTCAGCAGCGCCTGCTGCACGCCTTCACCCGAGACGTCCCGGGTGATCGACGGATTGTCGGATTTGCGGCTGATCTTGTCGATCTCGTCAATGTAGACGATGCCGCGCTGCGCGCGCTCGACGTTGTAGTCGGCCGACTGCAGCAGCTTCAGGATGATGTTTTCGACGTCCTCGCCGACATAGCCAGCCTCGGTCAGCGTGGTCGCATCCGCCATCGTGAACGGCACGTCGAGAATCCGCGCCAGCGTCTGCGCCAGCAGCGTCTTGCCCGAACCGGTCGGACCGATCAGCAGGATGTTCGACTTCGCCAGTTCGACGTCGTTGTGCTTGGTCTGGTGATTGAGGCGCTTGTAATGATTGTGGACCGCGACCGACAGCACCTTCTTCGCATGGCTCTGACCGATGACGTAATCGTCGAGCACCTTGCAGATTTCCTTCGGGGTCGGAATACCGTCGCGCGACTTCACCAGCGAGGATTTGTTCTCCTCGCGGATGATATCCATGCAGAGCTCAACGCACTCGTCGCAGATGAACACAGTGGGACCCGCGATCAGTTTGCGGACCTCGTGCTGGCTCTTGCCACAGAACGAGCAATAGAGCGTGTTCTTGGAGTCGCTCGTGCCGACCTTACTCATTCTTATCTCCGTCCGTCCGCTCGATCGCTCCATTCCGGCACGTACCGGCACAGAGTTGTAGATAGAGCAAAATCCGTACCAAAAAAGACCCTACGCTCCAGATGCCGCACGAATCGCGGCCAACTCGAATCTCCCACGATCTTAACCTATCGGACCTAGCCAACCATGGTGACAGCCGACTATCAAGAATTCGCTAACCGGAGCAGGCTCCGATGCCCGTGACAATACCGTGATTTGCAGCACGCACGCGAGCGCCAGATTAGGAAATCAGCCAAGCGTTGCGCGATTGCCACGCCGCCAAACCAGCACGAAAGCGGAACTTCCTGCCCAAAAAGGGGGGCAAGGAGACGCCGTTGGCGGCTAAAACTGCTGTGACAGCAATGGTTAACGCTAACCAGCCGTTGCGACCGTAGTGCTACGGGGTTTTCGCCGTGGGCTCTTCCGAGCGCTTGTCGATCACCTTGTCCACAATACCGAAGTCCCGGGCCATCGCGGCGGTAAGGAACTTGTCGCGTTCCAGCGCGTCCTCGATCGCCTTGTAGGTCTGCCCGGTGTGTTTCTCATAGATCTCGTTGAGCCGCTTCTTGAGGTTCAGGATTTCCTGGGCATGCAGCATGATATCGGTTGCCTGGCCCTGAAAGCCGCCGGAGGGCTGGTGCACCATGATGCGCGAATTCGGCAGCGAGAAGCGCATGTCCTTATGGCCGGCGGCCAGCAGCAGCGAGCCCATCGACGCCGCCTGACCCGTGCAAAGCGTCGACACCGGCGGACGGATGAATTGCATGGTGTCGTAGATCGCAAGACCCGACGTCACCACGCCACCGGGCGAATTGATGTACATCGAGATTTCCTTCTTCGGATTCTCGGCTTCCAGAAACAGAAGCTGCGCGACCACCAAGGTCGACATGCCATCCTCGACCGGTCCGGTCAAAAAGATGATGCGCTCCTTCAGCAGGCGCGAAAAAATGTCGTAGGCACGCTCGCCGCGGTTGGTCTGCTCGACCACCATCGGCACGAGTTGCATGTAGGTTTCGACCGGATCGCGCATTAGTCACCCAAGGGTTGGCAGGAGGCGAACGTCCATCGGCCAGGCTGGAATTTGCCGGGCGGCGGACGAACGTCCCGTGATGCAGGACTTACAAGACAGGCTCACAGATATGGGCCAATTTCCCGGCGACAAGGCCGGGTCAATATCGTGCGAAGTCGTTCCAGTTGAAGCTGATTCGCACCCCGTGGCATAGCGACGGATGCCGCCGCTATGCCCGTTTCGCGGCACATCCTTAATACCCGGCTGCCACCGTCAGGCCGCGCTCTTCTCGGCTTCGTCGTCCTTGTAGAGATCCTCGCGCGTGACCTTCTTTTCAGTCACGTTGGCGAGTTCAAGGATGAAATCGACCACCTTGTCCTCATAAATCGGCGCACGAAGCTGGGCGAGCGCATTGTTATTGTTGCGATAGTAGTCCCAGACCTCCTTCTCGCGTCCGGGCATCTGGCGCGCGCGCTCGATCACCGCGCGGCTGACTTCGTCGTCAGTGACCGTGATCTTGTTCTTTTCGCCGATCTCGGACAGCACCAGACCGAGCCGGACCCTGCGGTCGGCGATCTTGTGGTATTCCTCCTTGGCGGCCTCTTCCGTGGTGTCCTCATCGGCAAACGTCTTGCCGCCGGACTCCATCTCGGCCTTGATCGAATTCCACATCAGATTGAATTCTTCCTCGACCAGCGACGGCGGCGCCTCGAAACGATGGCTCTCGTCGAGGCGGTCCAGCAGCATGCGCTTGACCCGTTGCCGGGTGGCGCCGGCGAATTCGGCCACCAGCCGCTCGCGCGCGGCTTCCTTCAGTTTTTCAAGGGATTCGAGGCCAAGGGTCTTGGCGAATTCGTCGTCGATCTTGGTGTCCTGCGGCGCTTCGATCAAGGTAGCGGTGGTTTCGAATTCGGCCGGCTGGCCGGCGAGCTTCTCGCTGGCGTAGTTCTTCGGAAACGAAACTTTCAGGTTGCGGGTTTCACCCGATGCGACGCCGAGCAGTTGCTCTTCAAAGCCCGGAATGAATTGCCCGGTGCCAATCGTCACCTGGATGTTTTCGCCGGTGCCGCCGTCGAACGGCGTGCCGTCGATGGTGCCCTTGAAGGAGATCGTGACCCGGTCTCCGGTCTCGGCCGTTGCGCCCTCGCCCTTTGCGGCGAACGCGCGGTTCTGGTCGGCGATGCGCTTGATGGCCTCGTCGACGTCGGCGTCGGTCACCTCGACCACCGGTTTCTCGACCGTGAAGCTCTTGAAGTCGGCGAGCTGGATCGCCGGCACCACCTCGATCGAAACGGTGTAGGTGAGATCGGATTTCCCGGTCAGGATATCCTCGACGGCTTTTTCCTCGGTGGGCATCGTAACCTTGGGTTCGGTCGCCAGACGGAAACCGCGCTCCGTGAAGATCTGCGAATTGGTATCGCGGATGGTCTGATCGATGGCCTCCGCCATCACCGAGCGGCCATAGACCTTTTTGAGATGGCTCACCGGCACCTTGCCTGGACGAAAGCCGTTGAGACGGACCTTGTCCTTGAGTTCCACAAGACGGACGTCCGCCTTGGCATCGAGATCCGATGCGGGGACGCTGATCTGGAATTCGTGCTTCAATCCCTCAACGAGGGTTTCGGTGACCTGCATGGCGTCAATCTTCTTCCCGCTTGGTCCCGGCGTTAAGCGCCGGGACATTGTCAATCTGGTCGACGCACGGCGATAAAGCCTGCGTAGGTGGTTCGGCGGACCATTCCTTCAGGGGAAACTCGCCCTTTCGGAAATAGGTCCTCCCATATTCGTCATGCAAACGCTATCGCGCTTGGTGCGGGCGGAGGGACTCGAACCCCCACAACTTTCGTCACTGGAACCTAAATCCAGCGCGTCTACCAGTTCCGCCACGCCCGCTAGAATAGCATCATGTCCGGCCGCGATGCCGCGGGCGGCGGGCTTATAACATGGGCCAACCTGTTCGCAGCAAAAAAATGGCGGTTTTGGAGAGGCCCGGCCTGGGCCGCCGAAACCGGGGCATATCCGGCGGAAAATGGGGCGCCCCTCGCTGATGCTGCGGACCAAGGGCTGGAAAAATGACTCGACAGCCCTGTCAACAAACCGCCCGACGGGCAAATCACAACACGGCCGCAGGATGGGTTGAGAGCCTTCGCTGCACCCATTCCACGCGCTGGACATATCCTGCGAAAAATGGTCCGGATCGAACTCATGGCAGATCGGATTTTTCCGCTGAACCGACGCGAGTTGATGGCCGGATTAGGTGCTGCGGCGCTCGGTCCGGCGATACCGCCAATGGCTGTCGCCCAGGGGCGCCCGTCGCTGACGCTTCAGGCCAAGGCCGGCGCCATCGCCTTGCGTCCGGGAGGGCCGGAGACGCCGATATGGTCGCTCGGCGGACCAGCACCAGACCGCGATATCAGCTTCAGGCGCGGCGACGCGGTTGAAATCACGCTGCTGAACGACCTGCCGGTACCCACGGTACTGAACTGGCACGGGATTGATGGCGTCCCCGCGGCAGAACCGCTGGCAGCCCTTACGCCTCTGGCTCCCGGCGCCAGGCAAACCTTTGCGATTCCATTGCGTCACGCCGGTACGTTGATGTGCGACCTCCGGCTGCTCGGCGATGGCCAGGCGCGGCCGGCGCCGGCGCGGGCGCTGATCGTCGGGGAGAGCGAGCCCGTCGCCGTCGATCGCGATGAGGTATTGCTGATCGAAGACTGGCGGCTGCGCCCGGACGGGACCGCGATCGCACCTAGCACCGATCCCAAGGACACGGCGCCGGTCACCACCATCAATGGCCTGACGACGCTGGATATCCCGGCCCGCGCCAATGAACGGCTGAGGTTGCGCTTTTTAAATGGTTGCCAGCGCTCGGTGATTGCCATCAAAATAGAGGGCCACGAGGTCCGCGTCATGGCGATCGACGGCCAGCCGGCCGAACCGTTCCTGGCGCGCAACGGCGCAGTTGTGCTGGCTCCTGGAACCCGGGTCGACGTGTTCATCGACGTGACGGCGCCACCGGGCTCGACCTCATCGATTCTTCTGCATGATGGCAAGGAAGCCCGCCCGATCGCGCGGCTGATCGTCTCCAATGAGCCAGCGATCCGGAACGCGCCGCTGCCGCCCGCCGCTGCGCTGCCCTCCAACGGCCTGCCGGCCCAGCTCGACCTCAAAAACGCCGTGCGCGCCGATTTGACGCTCGGCGGACCACAAGCCGACTGGGTAACACCTGCGAATTTCGCAAAATCCGCTGCGCCCGCCTTCCGCGCCAAGGCGGGCCGCACCGTGGTGCTGGCGCTGACGAACCGCGCCGAGATCGCGACGGTGCTCCACCTGCATGGACATCATTTCAGGCTGCTCGACCGGCTCGACGACGGCTGGAAGCCGTTCTGGCTGGATACGCTGGCGATCGAACCGACGCAGACCCAGCGCATCGCCTTCGCCGCCGAACATGCCGGGCGCTGGCTGATCGAGACCGCAGCGACGGACTGGGCGGCGCCGCGCCTTGTGCGGTGGTACAGTGTCGAGTGAGGAAACCATAGTGAGCGCAACCACTGCGACCATCCGCAGCGTCAAGGCCCGGGCCGTCGTCGCACCGATCTCGCGGCCGGTGAAGAACGCCTTCGGTGTCATCGAGGCAGCGCCACTGGTGCTGATCGACGTCGCGACCGATCGGGGCGTTACCGGGCGCTCCTACATCTTTGCTTATGCCAAGCTGACGCTGGCGCCGCTGGTGCATTTGATCGAACAGATCGGCGGCGATCTGACCGGCAAACCGATCGCGCCGTTTGATCTCATGGCTGGCATGGACGCCAAATTCAGATTGCTCGGCTGGCAAGGCCTGGTCGGCATGGCCGTGTCGGGCCTCGACATGGCGTTCTGGGACGCGCTGGGCCAGCTAGCCGCTCAGCCATTGGCCAGATTGCTGGGCGGATCGCCGCGGCCGATCCGGGCCTATGACAGTTATGGCGTGGTCGACCCCGTCGCCGACGAGAAGGACCTGCGCCGTTCGCTCGATCGGGGCTTTCGCGGCATCAAGATCAAGGGTGGTGACGGCGATCTCGACAACGACGAGCGGGTCGTGAAGGCGGTGCGCGGCCTGATCGGCCCCGACATCGCGTTGATGCTGGATTTCAACCAGTCGCTCGATCCCTCCGAGGCTGGCCGCCGCATTGACCGGCTCGCGGCGTATGATTTGCACTGGATCGAGGAGCCCGTGGCCGCCGAAAACCTTCAGGGCCATGCGAAGGTGCGCGCGACGTCGCCGATATCGATACAGTCCGGCGAGAACTGGTGGTTTCCCCGCGGCTTTGCCGAAGCGATCGCCGCAGGCGCGAGCGATTTCATCATGCCTGATTTGATGAAGGTCGGCGGCGTCAGCGGCTGGCTCCGCGTCGCGGGCCAGGCCGAGGCCGCTTCGATTCCGATGTCCAGTCACCTGTTCGCCGAAGCCAGCTCTCATATGCTGGCGGTCACGCCGACCGCACACTGGCTCGAAGTTCTCGACCTTGCCCGCGCCATCCTGGCCGAGCCGATCGAGATCGACGACGGCACGATCACCGCACGCGGGCCTGGCCTTGGCCTATCCTGGGACGAGGCGGCGGTTGCGAAATATCTGGTGTGAGCGGCTTAATCCGAAATGATTCCGGGACATTCTTTGCGTCACCGCGGGCAGCACCTCCGGCAGATCTTCCGCGATCAGGCCGGGACCCGCCTCGCGTGCCGCCTCGCCGTGCATCCAGGCTCCGATGCTGGCGGCTTCGAATGCCGGCACGCCTTGCGCCAGCATGCCCGCTATCATTCCTGCCAGGACGTCGCCGGCGCCCGCGGTGGCGAGCCAGGGCGGCGCGTTGGCGGCGATGGTGGCGCGTCCGTCCGCCGACGCCACTACGGTGTCCGGTCCCTTGAGCAGCACGATGGCGCCAGAGCGCTCGGCGGCTGCCCTGACGCGTTCGAGTTTCGAGCGATATGGATGCTTGTTGCTGATGTCGCTGAACAGCCGCGGAAATTCTCCTTCATGTGGCGTGAGAACCACTTGCTGATCTCGCGACGCCTTGATGGACTGAAACAGCTCATCGGGCGCGCCGGCGAAACTCGTCAGCGCGTCCGCATCCAGCACCAGGCGCCGCCTGGCAGATAGCGCCGTCAGGACAAAATCGCGGGTGCGCTCGCCGACGCCGGCGCCCGGCCCGATCACGCAGGTGTTGAGGCGCTTGTCGGTCAACAGTTCGCCAAACTCGACCACCGTATCGATGACGTGAACCATCACGGCGGTGAGCGCAGCCGCGTTGACGGCGAGCGCGTCTGTTGGCGAGGCCAGCGTGACCAGGCCAGCGCCAGCCCGCAAGCACCCGCGCGCCGACAGCCGCGCCGCACCGGTGGCGGCGATGTCGCCGGAGACGACGACGGCGTGGCCACGGGCGTATTTATGGCCATCGATCTGCGGCACCGGGAACGACTTGCGCCAAAACTGCGGGACGTTTTCGAAGGTCTGCGGACGAATTTCCCCGAGCACATCCGCATCGATCCCGATATCGGCAACCCGTACGAGACCGCAGTGCATTCTGCCCGGCATTAACAAATGCGCGGGCTTACGCCGGAAGAACGTGACGGTTTCGGTGGCGCGGACCGCGACGCCCATGACGGCGCCGGTGGTGCCGGTTACGCCGCTCGGCAGGTCCACGCTGAGAACCGGCGCGCCATTGGCATTGATCGCCTCGATCATATCGAGCGGATCGCCCTTTACCGGCCGGTTCAGGCCGGCACCGAACAGCGCATCGATAATCAGCGCCGGCCTGCCGATCGCCTGCGGGTTGAACGGCAGCACCGGAAATTTCCATCCCCGCGCCGCCGAGGCGGCGTCGCCCTGCAAGCTGTCCCGATCGCACAGCAGGATGACCGAGACCTCGCGACCGCGCGCGGCCAGTTCAGCGGCGGCCACGAAGCCGTCGCCGCCGTTGTTGCCGCCGCCGGCGACCACCACGATCGGCCCCTCCTCCACGAGGTCGATGGCGGCCTCCGCCACGGCCTGACCCGCACTCAGCATCAGCGCGAAGCCGGGAGTGCCCGCGGCAATGGTCAGCCGGTCGGCGCGCTCCATCTCGGCGGTGTCAAGAACTTCCATGCCAAATTTCCGATCCAAGCGCCTTATACTCAGGCATTTCCCGTCCTGCGCTAAGTCCGACCTTCGAAGACTGCACGCAGATTGATCTGTTTGCCTATTTCATGGGCACGAGTATTGTGAGCCCCTGAGCCTAACCCAACGCGAACGCCTGATAAAAGTCTGATAACATTTCAAAATCAGGCGTTTTAACAACTTGGCATAGACCCTGCTTTTGAGGAAGCCGGCTTTGAGTGATCGTGCGCAACGACAATTTATTGACGTGTCCCCGGCTGCCCGCCAGGACAGACGGTCGAACAACCTTCGCTCCACGCGCAGCGTGGAAACAAACCTGCAGTCTGAAATATGGAAGTGCCCGGGAGGCGTTCAGTGAAAAAAATAGAGGCCATCATCAAGCCATTCAAGCTCGACGAGGTGAAAGAGGCGCTTCAGGAAGTCGGACTGCAAGGCATTACCGTCACCGAGGCCAAGGGGTTTGGGCGGCAGAAGGGTCACGCCGAACTCTATCGCGGCGCGGAATACATCGTGGACTTTCTACCCAAGGTTAAGATCGAGATCGTGATCTCGGATGATCTGGTTGAAAGGGCAATCGACGCCATCAGGCGCGCGGCCCAGACCGGGCGCATCGGCGACGGCAAGATCTTCGTGTCCAACATCGAGGAAGCCATTCGTATCAGAACCGGGGAATCCGGACTGGATGCCATCTGAACCGGTCCCGCCGATCCTCCGATGCCGATACTCTGATATTGTATTGAGCTTCCCCCAATTGTAATGAGCATTACCCAAGGTCGCTGCCCGCGGCCAGATCACCTGTAAGCCAAAAGGGGTATTCATGAAGACCGCCAAAGACGTCCTGAAATCAATCAAGGACAACGACGTCAAATACGTCGATCTGCGATTCACCGACCCGCGCGGCAAGTGGCAGCATGTGACCTTCGACGTCGGCATGATCGACGAGGACGCTTTTGCCGAGGGCTTGATGTTCGACGGCTCGTCGATCGCCGGCTGGAAGGCGATCAACGAATCCGACATGTGCCTGATGCCCGATCCGGTCACCGCCACGATCGATCCGTTCTTCGCGGAAACCACCCTGATCATCACCTGCGATGTGCTGGAGCCGACCACCGGCGAGCCCTACAATCGCGACCCGCGCGGCATGGCCAAGAAGGCCGAGGCCATGGTCAAGTCGATGGGCGTCGGCGACACGATTTTCTTCGGCCCGGAGGCCGAGTTCTTCGTGTTCGACGACGTCCGCTACCAGACCACTCCCTACAACACCGGCTTCAAGCTGGATTCATCGGAACTGCCGATCAACTCCGACACCGAATATGAGGGCGGCAATCTCGGCCATCGTATCCGGACCAAGGCGGGCTACTTTCCGGTTCCGCCACAGGATTCGGTGCAGGACATGCGCTCGGAAATGCTCGGCGCCATGGCCAAGATGGGCGTCAAGGTCGAGAAGCATCACCACGAAGTCGCATCCGCCCAGCACGAACTCGGCATGAAGTTCGACACGCTGACGCTGATGGCCGACCAGATGCAGGTCTACAAATATTGCATCCATCAGGTCGCGCACATCTACGGCAAGACCGCCACCTTCATGCCGAAGCCGGTCTATGGCGACAACGGCTCCGGCATGCACTGCCATCAGTCGATCTGGAAGGAGGGCAAGCCGGTTTTCGCCGGCAACAAATACGCCGACCTCTCGGAAACCTGCCTGTCCTACATCGCCGGCGTCATCAAGCACGCCAAGGCCATCAACGCCTTCACCAACCCGTCGACCAACTCCTACAAGCGTCTGGTTCCGGGTTACGAAGCGCCGGTGCTGCTCGCCTACTCCGCGCGCAACCGCTCGGCCTCATGCCGGATTCCCTACACCGCCAATCCGAAAGCCAAGCGCGTCGAGGTTCGTTTCCCCGATCCGATGGCCAATCCGTATCTCGGCTTTGCGGCGATGCTGATGGCCGGTCTCGATGGCATCAAGAACAAGCTCGATCCGGGTCCGGCGATGGACAAGGACCTCTACGATTTGCCCAAGGAAGAACTCAAGGCGATCCCGACGGTGTGCGGTTCGCTTCGCGAGGCGCTGGAATGTCTCGACAAGGACCGCGCGTTCCTCAAGAACGGCGGCGTGTTCGACGACGACTTTATCGATAGCTATATCGAGCTGAAGATGACCGAAGTCGCGCGCTACGAAATGACCCCGCATCCGGTCGAATTCGAAATGTATTATTCGCTGTGATGTAGTTCGCGGAATTTCCCGCGGGCTCTGAAAATGCAAAAGGCGTTCCGAAAGGAGCGCCTTTTTCGACCCTAGTACTGACTATGTTAGATCTGTGAGTCGCTTGCTGCCCATGCTTCGAGACGCTCGCGTCGCTCGCTCCTCAGCATGAGGTTGTTGTGTTTCAACGAGTTAGA
>WNGN01002583.1_pt1 | contig 12537 bp, 12 predicted proteins | sample 5400561 | NCBI WGS metagenome assembly WNGN01 (sample SAMN13153379, study PRJNA577476) | soil metagenome | isolation source: 115 cm soil or saprolite under Garry oak tree replicate 2 | place: USA:California | collected 2016-06-15
TAGAGGAAGGCGTACCAGACCGGCGCTCGCTCGCCGGCGTACACCGCGATCCAGGTGAGCAGGGATGCGGCCGTGGCAATGGCGGCCCAGTGCCAGCCAGTGGCGAGCCACAGGACCGGGGGTGCCAACCAGAAGAGCGCCGGGAGCCACATCAAATAGGGAAGCACCCTCCGTACGACGGCGATCGGCGGCGCGGTAAGCGGCGCGCCCGACGCGAGGTTCTTGGTCCACCCCGCGAGGATCTCGCGCAGCGAGCCGTACATCCGCGTGGTCATGAACTCCCGCGCCTGCGCGATGAAGATGTCTTTTCCCGCACGCACGTAGCTCTGCGCCAGCATGAGGTCGTCGGTAACGGTGTGTTTGACAGCCTCGTGCGTGCCCACGGCCTCGTAGGCGGCGCGAGTCGTCAAGATGAATTGCCCGTTCGCGATCGCATTCCAATACGTGCGTGTGCGATTCACCGACGTGAGATATGCGAACCGGCTCTCGAGCGCGACGAAGACGTGCGGTTGGATCAATCGCTCCCAGAACGTTCGCATCTCCTGGCGTGGCAGCACGGTGAACAGATCGACGCCCTCAGTCTGTAAGCCGCGCACAGCGCGCGGCAGCAGCTCGGGCTCGTGCCTCGTGTCGGCGTCGGCGAACAGCAGCAGCTCGCCCCGGGCGACTCTGTAGCCCTGCACGATCGCCCACTGCTTTCCAAACCATCCTGCCGGCAGCTCGACACCACGCACGAGGCGCAGACGATTGCCCGTGGTCGGCTCCACGATTTCTGCCGTGCCGTCGGTCGACCGGTCGTCTACGACGAGCACTTCGATGGGCGAATACCCGGTGGCGAGCACGGATCGTACGCACCGCTCGATGTTGCGGGCCTCATTGCGTGCCGGGATGATGACGGATACGAGCGGTCCCGTCGTGAGCGGCTCATAGTCGCGTAGCCGAGGTCCGCGGATCAGGTGGCGTGATAGGATGACGAGCAGCGCCAGACTCCACGGCGCCGCGATCAGCCAGCTCATCGCCGCTCTTCGAGCTTGCCGACGATGGTGGCGGTGGCGAGATGTCCGGTGACGTTCGTCATCGTGCGAAACATGTCGGGGAGGCGGTCGAGCGCGATCAAGATCGTGAGTCCAGCAATGGGCAGCCCGGTCGCCAGAAAGGCCGGGAGCAAGCTGATCACGCTCCCCGATGGCACGGCAGCGACGGTGAGCGACGCCAGGAAGACGGCAAGGCCGGCCGCAACCATCTCGCCGAGCCCGAACGGGATGCCGTACAGCCGCGCGATGAACACCACGGCGATGGCCTGAAATACGGCGCTGCCGCCGCGGTTGAGGCTCGCGCCGAGCGGTAACGCGAATCCGGACACCGGACGCGGAAGCTGCAGGTCCTTGTCGGCCGCGTCGATCATCGTCGGCAGCGCAGCCATGGACGACGTCGTCGAAAATCCCATCAGCATGGAAGCGAAGGCGGCCCGAAAGAAACGGCGGGGCGCGACCCGCGCGATGAACACCACACTCGGCAAGTAGACGACCGCGATGAACAGCAGGACGCCAGCGATCACGGCGCCGATAAACCAGAGACTGGCGAGCACAAGACGCCAGCCCACCTGCGCCACGAACGGCGCGACCAACGCGAAGATGCCCAGCGGGGCGAGGACCAGGACCCAATGCACGATGCGCACCAGCGCGTCGGTCACGGCATCGGCAATGCCGGTGAGGGGCGCTCGCTTTTCCGCCGGCAATGACGCCGCGGCGATTCCAAAGATCGTGACGAACACGATGATCGGTAGCAGGTTGCCGTCGGCGGCGGCCTTGAAGGGATTGGCGGGCACGAGCTGGACGATGAACTGCGCGCCGCTCGGGATGCCCTCGGCGGCACGTTGAATCACCGCGGTATCGGCGCCGGCGGCCGCCAGCACGGCGTCCTGCTGATCGGCGGTCAGTGCGGCGTGCGGCAGCAGGAGCGCCGCAACCAGGAAGCCGAGTGCGATGCCGACGATCGCCGTTCCCCAGAAGAACGCGAGTGTTCTCGTGACGAGCCGGCCCATCACCCGTACATCGCCCAGCTTCGCGATACCGGCGAACAGCGCGGTCGCGATGAGCGGGATGACGACCATGGTGAGGAGATTGACGAAGAGTGTGCCGATGGGACGCAGTCGCAGTACGACGTCCGCCAGCCACGTATGGTCGTGCTTCGCCAGCGCCGCGGCTGCGAGGCCCACGGCAAGGCCCGCGATCAGGCCGATTCCCATCCACAAGTGCCTTCTCATCGGATGGCGGCTATTATACCGCCATGACCGATACTCCACACGCGCAGATGAAGGCCTCGAAATGGGCGCTCATCCTCGGAGCGTCGAGCGGCTTCGGCGAGGGCGCGGCCCGCGCGCTCGCGCAGGCGGGTTATGACATCATCGGGGTGCACCTGGACCGGAAGGCAGGCCTCGAGCACGTGGCGGAGATCCGTCAGGACATCGAAAAGCTCGGCCGCAAGACGCAGTACTTCAACATCAACGCCGCCGACGAAGAGAAGCGCAACGAGGTGCTCGCCGAGCTGGCCAAGCAAAAGCTCAACATCGCTGTGCTGCTGCACTCCCTGGCGTTCGGGACACTCAAGCCCTACATCGGGGACGATGTCTTGAACAAGGCCAACATCGACATGACGCTGGACGTCATGGCCCATTCGCTCGTGTACTGGGCGCAAGGCGTGGTGCGGCGTGGATTGATGGGCAAGGGCGGCCGGATCTTTTCGATGACCTCGTCGGGCTCGACGCGCGTCTTCGCCACCTACGGCGCGGTCTCCGCGGCGAAGGCGGCGCTCGAGTCCCACACCCGGCAGCTCGCGCTCGAGCTTGCGCCCCTGGGCATTACGGTCAACGCGCTGCGCGGTGGCGTGACCGACACGCCGGCGCTGCGCAAGATTCCCGGCAATGAGAAGCTGATCGAGATCGCCACCCAACGAAATCCGCACCACCGGCTCACGACGCCCGCCGACCTGGGCGGTGCGATCGTGGCGCTGTCCCAACCCGGCGCCGACTGGATCACGGGAAACGTGATCAACGTCGACGGGGGCGAGGAGGTGTCCGCGTAGCCACGCTGCAAGACGCACGTCGCAAGCTGCACGATTTCCAGCCGACTGAGATCCCTTTCGAACCAGGGATGATCGCCGCGGCAGTCGCCGTGATCCTGCACGACGGCGATGAGGGGCTGGAGACGCTGTTCATCCACCGTGCCGTACGCGCCGGCGATACCTGGTCGGGCCAGATCGCGTTCCCCGGCGGGCGCCGCGAGGGCACCGACACCGATCTGCGCGCGACTGCGATTCGCGAAACGTCAGAAGAAGTTGGTGTCGATCTCGCAGGCGCGGAGCCGCTTGGCGTACTCGACGACCTGCATCCACGTACGCCGACGCTCCCACCGGTTGTCGTGCGGCCATTTGTATTCGCGTTGACCGCACGTCCGCCTATTGTGCCCAGCCCAGAGGTCCAAGACGCCTTCTGGGTCTCCTTCCGGGCTCTCCAGGCCCCGGGGGTGCTCGCGGAGATCGCCATCGATCATCCTGGCATCCCCCGACGGGTATTTCCCGCATATACGCTCGGTAAACACACCATTTGGGGAATGAGCGAGCGCATTCTGACACCGTTAATTAGCTTGGTTTCTTAGGCGTACAAAATCCACATCTTCGCTTGACAATATTTGAGAATTAGTCTAGGCTAATGCACTGTCTGGTTGACAGTGCATTGACCGGGAGAGCTCCTTGAGCGTAATCCGTTCGCCGCAGCCGCCACCATCACTCACGCGGTCTGTGGAAGACTATCTCAAATCTGTTTTCCACCTCACGAGTCAAGGCGGGTTCGCCACAACCAGCGACATCGCCGAAATGCTCGACGTCGCTCCGCCGTCGGTGAGTGGCATGATGAAACGTCTTTCCGAAACGGGACTGATCGAACACGTGCCATATCGCGGCGTGCAGCTTACGCCGCAGGGCCGTCGCGCCGCGCTCCAGATGATTCGTCGCCACCGCATCCTCGAATCGTATCTCACCAGCAAGCTCGGCTACGACTGGGGCGACGTCCATGTCGAAGCGGAGCGCCTGGAGCATGCCGTTTCCGAGAAGTTGATCGAGCGGATGGCGGACGCCCTGGGTGAGCCGCGCTACGACCCCCACGGCGCACCGATTCCGACCGCCGCCGGAGAGATCGAGGAGGCAGAGCTGGTCACGCTCGCCGCGAGCGAGGTGGGGCGCAGCGTCGTGCTGCAAGAAGTCGGCGACGAGCATCCCGCTCGTCTCCATTACCTCGCCGAGCAGGGCCTGACGCCGGGTGTTCGGCTCACGGTGATCGACCGCCAGCCGTTCAACGGTCCCACCATCGTGCGACTGAGCGACGGCACGACGCGCGTCGTCGGCCAGGAGCTCGCGTTGCTGCTCCTCTGCCGGCCCAGCGATGGCGAATAGCGTCCTCGATACCGGCTGGCGACATCCGCGGCTGACGCCAAGCCTCGCGGAGGTGTACCGTACCGTCCCGGTCCAACGCGGCGTGTGGTGGAAGAAGGCGCTCGCGTTCGCGGGGCCGGGCTATCTCGTCGCCGTCGGATACATGGATCCCGGCAATTGGGCGACCGATCTTGCCGGCGGTACGCGCTTCGGCTACACGCTGCTGACCGTCATCCTGCTGTCGAACCTGATGGCGATTCTGCTACAGGGTCTCGCGGCCAAGCTGGGCATCGTGAGCGGCCGCGATCTGGCGCAGGCGTGCCGCGACCACTACTCGCGACCGGTGTCGTTGTTTCTGTGGGTGATCTGCGAAATCGCGATCGCCGCGTGCGACCTTGCGGAGGTCATCGGCTCGGCCATCGCCCTGAATCTGCTGTTCGGGATCCCGCTCGCCTGGGGGATCGCGATCACCTCGCTCGACGTGCTGTTTGTGCTCTACATGCAGCAGAAGGGGTTTCGGTGGCTCGAGGCGCTGGTCGTCGTCTTGATCGCCACCATCGCCGGTTGCTTCCTGTTTGAGATCCTGATTTCGAAGCCCGATGCCGGCGCCGTGCTTGCCGGTTTTATCCCGCGAGCGACGGTACTCCAGGATCCCGACAAGCTGTACATCGCGATCGGCATCCTGGGCGCAACCGTGATGCCGCACAACCTCTATCTCCACTCCTCGGTCGTCCAAACGCGCAGCTACGAGGAGACGCCGGCGGGCAAACGGGAAGCGGTAAAGTTCGCATTCCTCGATTCGACCGTCGCCCTCTCGTTCGCGCTGTTCATCAATGCCGCGATCCTCATTGTGGCCGCGGCGACGTTCCACCGCGTGGGTCAAACGGGCGTCGCCGAAATCCAGGATGCCTATCGCCTGCTGACGCCGCTGCTCGGTGTGACGGGGGCCAGCGCGGTGTTCGCGTTCGCGCTGCTCGCCTCCGGTCAGAACTCGACGCTTACCGGGACACTCGCTGGTCAAATAGTCATGGAAGGGTTCCTGAACATCAGGATCCGGCCCTGGCTCAGGCGGCTCATCACGCGCTTGATCGCGATTGTGCCCGCGGCGCTAACGGCTATTCTCTGGGGAGAGCACGGGACTGCCAAACTCCTGATCCTCAGCCAGGTGATCCTGAGCCTGCAGCTCTCGTTCGCGGTCTTCCCGCTCGTGATGTTCACGTCGGACCGTCTGAAGATGGGGGAGTTCGTGAATCCCAGGTGGCTGAAGATCCTCGCGTACGCGGTCGCGGTGTTCATTGCGACGCTCAACGCCTGGCTCCTGGTGCAGACGTTCAAAGGGTGGGTCAGCTGATGTACAAGCGCATCCTCGTACCGCTCGAGAACGGACCCGCCGACGGCGCAATCCTCTCACACGTCACCGGACTCGCGAAGTTGCTCGGCGCCGAAGTGGTACTGGTCCACGTGGCCGACGGATGGGCGGCCCGCAACATGGAGCAGCTGAACCTGCGCGAGTCGCAGGAGATGAAGGACGACCGCGCCTATCTGGAGCGGATGTCGCAGGAGCTGCGGCAGGCGGGGGTCGAAGTCGACGCGGTACTAGCGGCTGGGGACCCGGCGAAGGAGATCGCGGCGACGGCGGAGCGGGAGCAGGTCGATCTCATCGCCATGGCGACGCACGGGCATTCGTTGCTGAGCGATGTGGTTCATGGCACCACCGCGACAGCATTGCGACACGTCAGCCGGATTCCGATCCTGATGGTGCGCGCGCCTGCTCCAGGGCCTTGAGAATCGCGCTGAGCCGGCGGTCTCGCGCTTCCCGCAGGAACTCGACCTTCCCCTTATAAGCTTTCTCGATCGACTGTATCAGCGCCCGCTGTTGGTCGGGATCGAGCTGTGCCCAGTGGGCGAGCTGCTGCCACCAGCTCTCGAAGCTGGCGAGCAGGTGCTGCGTGAAGCCGCGGATCCCGCCCTCCCCGGCTGCGAGGTGGTAGGTGAGATGCGGGCCGGCCGCCGCCCAGCCGATCGCGGGACCGAGTGAGACGGCTCGGTCGAGCTCGTCCACACTGATCACGCCGCGCAGGACAAGGTCGATGCATTCTCGCCACACGGCAGCGGCCACCCGACCAACGACGTAACCCGGAATCGCCTTCTTGAGGACGATGGGAAATCGGCCCAGAGAGCGCAAATACTCCACCGCGCGATTCATGCTGGCGGGGGACGTACGACCCTCGGGCACAACTTCGACGAGCGGAATCAGCTCCGGTGGATTCAGCGGGTGGGTAACGAGGCAGCGATCGAGACGCCGCATCCGGCCGAAGATCTCCGTCGGGGGAAGGCCGCTCGAGGACGAGCTGATCAGTGCGTCATCGCCCGCGTGCGGTTCGATCGCGGCGAGCAGCTTCTGCTTCGCGGCCACGTCCTCATGAATCCCTTCGATGATCCAGTCGGCATCCTCGATCGCTTCCGTCAGGGAGCGGGCCCGCACCAGCTCTCGCAGACCTCGCTCGACGATGCCCTCGGGCGCGCGATCGAGTGCCACGAGTGCGCGCGTGCGTCGCTCGACCTCGACCGACGCGTGCTGCATCGTCTCCGGATTCAGGTCAAAGATTGCCACCGGCCAGCCGGCCGACGCGCACAGTGCTGCCCAGCCCACGCCGATGTCCCCGGCGCCGATCACGGCCACCTTCCGCGGAATCGTCACGCCATCGCCTCCTCGGCGAGCGCTCCCGCCGGCAGCACGCGCTCGAACAGCAGCCGCCGCACCGGTGGCGCCTGCACCTCCATCGCGACGCGCGTGAATGATCCCTTGGCGTCGAGCTTGGTTCTGCCACGGCTCGGCCCGTCCTCCAGGTTCACGCTCAGCCGCAAGTCGCTGAAGGTCAGGATTTCGGGCTGCAGCAGGTACGCAATCGCGAGGACATCGTTGATCACCGCGCCATCCAAGCCTTCCTGCTTGCGGTGGAACTCGACGTAGAACCGCAGCGCGTCATACAACCAGGTCGAGCTCTGGGCAAGGCGTTCGACCTCATTCCCCTTGATGACGATTTTTCGTGTGACGTCCAGCCCAATCATCTCGGTCGGGATCTCGGCGGCGAGCACGGTGGCCAGGGCTTCGGGGTCACACCACGCGTTGAATTCGGAGTAGCGCGTCTGCGTCCCCGTGGCTTCGATTGTGCCGATCATCGCGACGTGGCGGCTGACTTTTTCGCGAACAAGTCCGGGGTTGGCGCGGAGCACGAGCGCCAGGCTGGTCACGGGGCCGAGCGTCACGAGCGTGACCGGCTGTGGTTGAGCCTGCAGCATGCGCTCGAGCGGGCGGACATAATCGAGGATCACGCCGGCCGGCGGCAGCTCCGCGTAGCCGAGGCCCGAGGGACCGTGCGTGTCATCGGCGACCTGGAGCTGCCGTTTGAGGGGCCGGCGCGCACCGATGCCCAGCGGGACGCGCACCGGGGGTGGGGGGGGCGGGGGGGGCGGGGGGGGGCGTTTCACCTTGCGGAGGATTTCTACGGCGTTGCGGAACGCGTTCTCGATGGTGGTGTTCCCGTACGACACCGAGATGCCGCGGACGTCCAGCTCCGGGGAGTTCAGCGCCAGGAGCAGAGCCAGACAGTCATCGATCCCGGGATCGGTATCGATAATGACGGGAATGGGGACGGGGGACGGGGGACCGGTCTCCTCAGGCACGCTTTAGGTTAGGGTGCTCACTTCGGAAGTGCAAACGCGATGATCGCGTCGCCGGCGCCGAATGGACCGCCGCCGCCCGCCGCGATCACGACGAACTGTCGCCCACCTGCCTCGTAGCTCATCGGCGTCGCGCGCGCGCCCGCGGGCAGATCGGCCTTCCACAGTTCGCGGCCAGTCTCGACATCGAACGCGCGAATCGCGCGGTCGAGCGTCGCGCCGATGAAAACGATTCCGGCCGCCGTCACGATCGGACCGCCAAGATTCGGAGAGCCCGGAAAGCCGCCCATCGTGCCCAGGGGCACGTTCCAGGCGATGCCGCCCGTGGTCAGGTTCACCGCGACAAGGGAGCCGAAGGGCGGCGGTGTGCACGGCAGCCCAGTGGGACCCAGGATGATGCGCCGGCGCATGAGGTAGGGCGTGCCGCGCATGTTGGTGTACTCAAAGTCCGTCATGCCGCGTGCCGCATCGACGGTTTTGGAGCTGTCGTAGTTGAAGCTGTGTGCCACGAACAGCTGCACCATAGCGGGGACGCGATTGACGGGCACGACGGCGAGAGCGTGCCCTTCATCTATAGCCACGCCGCCCCAATGGGCGCCGCCAATGTTGCCGGGCTGCGACAGCGTGCCCTGCGTGCTGGGTGGCGTAAACGGTCCCTCGTTGCGCAGCGCCGCCAGGATGTCGTGGCAGGCGGCCTTGGCCTCTGGTGTGGGCCCCCAGGCGTCGTCCGCCGAATACCGGAGCGGGACGAGGGGCGGCGTAACGGCCGTAAAGGGCTGCGTCAGAGACGCAACTTCGCCGGGAACGGTGCTCGGCGGAACCGGCCGTTCCTCCACGGGGAAGATCGGCGTCCCAGTCGTTCGGTCGAGCACGTACAGCATCCCTGATTTCCCGGTCTGGATGACTGCCGGGATCCTGGCGCCATTTCGTGTCACGGTAACGAGCGCGGGCGGCGCAGCGTTGTCGAAGTCCCAGAGGTCGTGGTGCACAGTCTGAAAATGCCACACGACCTTCCCCGTGGAGGCGCGCAGCGCGACGATCGAACTGGCGTAGCGGTCTTCACCCAGCCGCATCCCGCCGAAGTAATCCGGTGCGGGACTCGACGTTGGAAGGAACACGAGATCGCGCGCGGGATCGGCGACGATCACAGACCAGACGTTGGCAGCGCCGACGACCCGGGCGGATCCGTTCTGCCAGGTCTTGAAAGCCGGATCGGTTGAGTCCTGGGGTACGGGATCGAAGGTCCACTTGAGCACCCCGGTGCGCGCATCGTATGCGCGCACTTCGCCGCTTGCCGGCGCCAGATTCGTATTGTCCGCCACCGCCGAGCCCGTGATGACGAGATCGCCCACGATCGCGGGGGGCGATGTCACCTCGTAGAACTGAAACTCGTCTGGCGGTGCCCGCAGTCCCTTTCGCAGATCGACGCAGCCGCCCGCGCCGAAGCTCGAGCAGAGCTTCCCCGTTGCGGCGTCGAGAGCGATGAGCCGCGCATCGATCGTCGCCGCGATGATGCGCCGCGCGCAGAGCGGTCCCGCAGCGGCATGGCTGTCGCGCCAGAAGCTCACACCACGACTCGCGAAATCGCCGTAGCCGCGATGCGGGTCGACACCCGCATCGTAACGCCAGCGCTCCGTTCCGCTCGCAGGATCGAGCGCCGCAACGATGCCCGTGGGCGTGATCACGTACATCGTGCCGTCCACCACGATCGGCGTGACCTCGAGGGACGGCGGCCGGTGCGACATGCTCGACATGTCGGGGATACCGGCGTGGTAAGTCCACGCGACTTGCAGCCGCGCCACGTTGTCGCGCGTGATTTGCGTGAGCGGCGAGAACCGCGCGCCGCCGGGGTCGCGGCCGTAGGCCGGCCAATCGCCAGGCGCCAGGGCCTGCAGGCTAACGACGAGCAGTAGCGTCAGCATCGATTTCCCTCGCGATGATTTCACGCAGATGGCGGAACTCCGCTTCGCCGCCGAATCCGAAGATGCGCTCGATGATGCGTCCCTCCCGGTCCAGCAGGACAGAGTAGGGGAGCCCGCGGTAGTGATATGCCGCCTTCATGCGCCCACCGCCAACGAGAATGGGAAACGGCGGGCGAAACTCGCGCACGAACTCGCGCATCTTGCTGCCGCTGACGTCGTCGGAGATAGCGGCGATATCGAAATCCGCGCGTCGAAACTCGCTGTAGAGCTCGGCCATGTGCGGGAATTCTTCTCGACACGGTGCGCACCAGGACGCCCAGAAGTTCGCGAGGGTGACTTTGCCGCGATAATCCTCGAGCCGGACGGGTTTGCCGCCGAGGTCGGGGAGGGCGAACGCAGGGGTGAAGAGCTCGCGCCCGCGCGTGGGAATTTGCGCGAGGAGACGGTCGGGATCGAGCACGCGGATCGTACCACGACGGTCGACGGCGACGGCCGTCGCCCGCGTCCCGAGGGCGCGGGTCGTGACGATGCGGCCGCTTGCCGGGTCCAGCACGTCGAGGCGCAGGCGCGTCGCCGCCGAGTCTTCGGCGCCGAGCGCGTAGAGACGTCCATCCGGCCCGACCGACACGGCGATATTCACCAGGGCATGCGCGACCCGAATCTCGCGCCCTTTCGGCGGCAGGAAATGCGGATCGGGCTCCGCCCGGAACAAGCCACGCTGTGTGCGCCACACCGTCGCGCCGTTCGCGTCGAGCTTCAGGATCTCGTCTCGTACCAGGGGAGCGAAGTAGATCGAGCCGTCCTGGCCGAGCGCCACGGCTCCCGCGTTCGCGAGCTGGGCCAGGTAGACCACCTCGGGGACATGGATGACGCCCAACCCGTGGGTCGGGCGGCCGAGGGTGTCCAGGAGCCAGAGCAGCGGCTGGCTGCCGTCCTCGCCGACGAACTGGACCAGGTAGGGCGAGCGGGCGGCGACGATCCGATCGGCCCCCCCCCCGGTGGCGTACAGCGAGGCGGGAAACGGGCTCACCCACTCCCGCACCGGCTTGCCCGCGGTGTCGAACACCACCGCTTCGCCGGTGCGCTCCGTGACGAGCAGCCGGCCATGAAGCGCCGCGACGGCCATGGGCGTCGCGAGGCGCGGATCGGCGATCGTGCGGACGACGTGCAGGGCGCTGTCGAAGCTTACGAGCCGGCTGTGGTCGGGATCCGGCGCCCACGAGAGGGGACCGACGCGGGCCGCGGGTGAGCGGCCCAGGAAGACGAGAGTGAAGCCGCTGGGAGCAGACTCGGGACGGCAGGCGGTCAATGCCAGGAGTGCGACCGCAACCACCGTCCCGCCTGCCCCCAGCAGGCGGCGCATCAGGTCGCGGCAGCGATCGTCTTGATCTCGATCGTATGCATGCCGTGGCTCATCCGGTGCACGCCAGTGACCTTCACCTGCCCCTCAGCGAACGGCGCGAGCTTCGCGTTCTGCGGGTCGGCGGGCTTGGAGCTGACCGGCATGTAGATCGTGCCGTCCGCGCTCAGAATCGCGAGCGCAACGCCCGCCTTGGCGCACGCGTCGGCGCACTGTTTGTGGGCGGCGCCGGAGGCGCCCATGGTCGTGTAACAGTTGACGTCGATCACCTGGCCGGTGAGCGTCATGTCGTTACCCGCGTTCCCCGGGTTCGCCGCGGGCTTAGGCTGTTGGGCGGCGAGCGGCACCGCGCAGATCGCGAGCAATGCCGCAGATGCCAGGATTGGTTTCAGCATCGTGCACCTCCGTGATAGTGTTAGGGACATTACGTCCGAAGCCTCATACCCGGAACGGCTATATTGGGGCCCGATGAATGAGATCTTTCGAGCACTGATCGACACCTTCGGCAAGGGCTGGGAGCGCGGCGACGTCGACGCCATCTGCTCGGTGTTCACAGACGATGCTGTCTTTCTCGAGACGCCGTTCAGCGGTCCCGACCGCGGCATGGCGGCGATCCGGGCGTACTGGAAGGACATCCCGCTGTATCAAGCCGAAACGAATTTCGAGTCAGGGGAGATCTACGCGGCGGGGCCGTGGTTCGCAACGGAGTTCCGGTGCACGTTCCGGCGGCGCAGGACGGGAGAGCCGGTCGATGCGCGCGGGGCAAGATTTCGGAGATGCGGATGTACTGGCATCGATATGCAGGTGGGAAAGAAGAACCCAAAGCTTAGGACTGGCAAAAGCTAGACGCACAGACGCACAGCGGGTTGTAGGCTTGAGTCAACCGGATAATCCGTGCACATACTGCAACGCGATGTCCATGAGCTCCGCGCTTCGGAGTCCACTCCGCATCGCCAGCTCGACCGCATCGTCTTCTTCCATCCTCTTCTCGGTCATCAGGTAGGCGATCATGGCTGCCGCTGTTCGATTACCACTCGAGCAATGCAGCAACGCCTTCTTCCCCTCCAGCCGCTTCAGCGTTTCATGCATCTGCTTCATCGTGGCGGTCGTGACGGCGCCGTGCACGATCGGCAGAGTGATGTA
>WNGN01003806.1_pt1 | contig 12533 bp, 10 predicted proteins | sample 5400561 | NCBI WGS metagenome assembly WNGN01 (sample SAMN13153379, study PRJNA577476) | soil metagenome | isolation source: 115 cm soil or saprolite under Garry oak tree replicate 2 | place: USA:California | collected 2016-06-15
GGCCAGCAATAGAGCATCTAGAAAAATAGGGTATGCATACGTGTCTCGCGACGTAGATCTGCCTTAGTATTCTAGAATCCCGTCATTACGAATAATGGGTTTATCTGGATTTTTCTTCTGCCTTCAAAGCCATGTCTTGCTTGTGTTCGATCTGTCTCTGTTTAATCTCCTCGTAAAGGTTGCACCAGTCGCGGCCGGAGACGACGAGCTGGTAGATCTTGAGCTTCGGATGAATGCACATTGCCCTGTCAAAGAGATCAGCGTTGAGCGGATCGGTTGTGGCAAACCAGATGCAGGATAGACAATTTTGGCTCTGCCACTGTATTCCCTTCAGGCGCTTCTGTAGTTCAGACTCAGGCCCAGACATGATGTTTCAGCAAGGAATGAACGCGTGAATAGTAATTAAGCCCTGAAAATGAATCGAATGCCATCAAACTGTGATTGTAGCGCTGACCACTTATCGCATCGGAGACTCTCTGGTCAGTTCTTCTGCTCGGACACTCTGATAGCAAGCAGGATCGGAGCGGTTCCCGTTGTCAGAAGATGGAGGCTAAGCAGGGACTCGCCTTGGCTCAAGGAAGGCTATTTTAGTGAAGAGTCGCCCCTTGACTTCAGATTTAGTTGCGTAGGCCGCGTAGGGTCAAGCCGCTTGCTACAATAATCTCCGCGGGCCTCTCCAAATTCGGACGGCGAGACGGAATGTACGCCCGCGAGCTATTCGCGGAAGCAGCTCTAGAGGCGTTTCACAGAGTCGAGGAGCTAGACCCTGGCAAGGATATCAAAGCCGCGTTTATTGGCCAAATGAGCGAGGCCTACGAGCATCAGGCACACGATGCTCCGATAGCTGCCAGTTGGGCGGGTCTCTTGCCAGCGCCTGCGACAAGGATCGAAAACGCCTGCGCGTCCTCAGGTTCGGCGCTTCGTTGTGGGATAATGGCGATCAAGTCCGGACTCTATGATATCGTACTGGTTGGGGGTGTCGAAAAGATGACGAACCAGCCGACACCAGAGGTAACGGGAATACTCGCCACAGCTTCTGACTATCCCTTTGAGCAGTGGAACGGCATGACATTCCCCGGGCTCTTTGCCCTCATGGCAACTGTGCATATGCATGAGTACGGCACGACGGAAGAACAGATGGCTGCCGTGGCGGTGAAGAACCACAAGAATGGTGCGCTCAATCCTAAGGCTCACATGCAAAAGGAAGTGACCCTCGATGAGGTGATGAAATCTCGTATGGTTGCATGGCCTCTCAAGTTGTATGATTGTTCCCTCATAACTGATGGAGCCAGCTGTCTCATTCTGACTTCACCCAAACTCGCAAAGAAGCTGAGCGACAATTATGTTCACATTATCGGTTCGGGACAGTCCCAGGACACCTTCTGTCTTCACGAGCGCGATAGCCTGACGACTATCAATGCCGCCAAACAAGCGGCGCAGGAGGCCTACAAGATGGCTGACGTAAAGGCGAAGGATATCGACGTGGCAGAGGTTCACGATTGTTTCACGATAGCAGAAATAATCGCTTGCGAGGATTTGGGCTTCTGTCGGCCTGGACAAGGCGGCAAGTTCGTCGAGAGCGGAGCTTCGAACATTGGTGGCACTATTCCGATTAACACTAGTGGAGGCCTCAACCCTGTAGGCGCCACTGGAACGGCCCAGATCCACGAGCTATACCTACAGCTAACTGGACAGGCTGACAGGAGACAAGTTGCCGACGCCGAGATTGCTCTCGCCCATAATCTAGGCGGGTCAGGAGCGACCGGAGTGGTTCACATCTTGAGGAGCGCATAAGAATTGAGCGAGCTCCCTCCTCCTACCATCGAGGAGTTCTATCGGCAGTGCGCGGATCGCAAACTTATGGCAGTTCGATGCGTCCGTTGCAAGCACATTATGGTCCCTCCCAGAGCAATTTGTCCAAAGTGTCGGTCTTCGAGGGTTGAGTGGGTTCAGCTCAGTACTCAGGGCAAGCTCGTCACGTACACGATTGTCCATGTTTCGCCGCCGCAGTTCAAACATATGACTCCCTATGCGGTGGGAATTGTGGAAATGGAAGAAGGGGTCAAGTTGCCTAGCATTATCAGAACCTCGCGACTGGAATCCTTGAAGATTGGAATGGAGCTGGAGGTCGACTTCAGTCCAAAGTCACAGGAGACCAGCTGGCCTCACTGGCCACGCTATTTCTTCAAAGAAACTGAGTAGCCAGCGCTTATATACGCGGTTCCTACCCTCCTCCTATCGACGGGGAGCTGGGATAAACCCGGCTGAGAGGATGGCTTCGCTTGCCATCGACCCTTTGAACCTGATCCGGGTAATGCCGGCGGAGGGACGATAGGAAGCCTGATTCTTCAGCCGTTTCTCAGTGACCTCAAAAAAGAACAAACAAGAGGCATGTTGGAAACGATCGAGGCATCAGAACTGCCCGTATTGTCAAAGAGGATCACGCTCCGGCAGGCTGTCCCAGTCAAGATTCTCGCAGAGATGGCTAGTGCGATCGCATTGTCGGGAGCACTTAGTCTCGTTACGATTTTCATTCTGCCCCAAGGGGGATCGATTACATTGGCATCAATGGTGCCGGTTCTCTTGTTCGCCCTGAGACGAGGACCAAAGTTGGGAGTGATTGCAGGAGCTATTTTGGGTCTCGTTGTTCTTGTTGAGATGCCCTTTGTCGTCCATCCGGCGCAACTCCTTCTTGATTATCCCTTTGCATTTGGAGCGTTAGGTCTAGCCGGGTTGTTTCGAAACAGACCGTTGATTGGCGTAGCAGTTGGCATAACCGGTCGTTTCATCATGCATTTCATTTCGGGAGTCATTTTCTTCGCATCATATGCTTGGGATGGATGGAACCCCATTGCATATTCCGCGGCTTACAATGCTGGCTATCTCATACCTGAAATGGTCATCAGCGGGATCCTTATTGTGATCTTAGTTCGCCTCAAAGCACTTCAACTATATCTCTAGCCGATCTGTTCTCTCTCGCTTGCCTTAGGACTCAGAGAGCTATGAGGTTTGGAAAACCAAACGCCCAATACATGTCACAGACAGTGTACCGACTGAAAGGGAAGAGACGCTCGGAGGTACTCAGCGGCCCGCAACAGGGGCTTGATGTTTCAGTAGTCCGACTCGGAAAAGGAAAGGTCATCGTGGCCACCTCCGATCCTCTCTCTTACATTCCCCAGGTTGGACCCCAAGCCTCTGCATGGTTGTCCATTCATCTCTTGGCTTCTGACCTCACCACTACCGGCTTCGCGCCCATCTACGGTCTGTTCGACTTCAACCTCCCACCCGCGATGGGGAATTCTCAATTCGCGTTATTCTGGAAGGCGTTCCACAACGAATGCAAAAAATTGGGAATATCAATAATCGGGGGTCACACCGGAAAATACCCTGGAATTGATTACAGCGTCATTGGAGGAGGCGTACTCCTCGCTACTGGTTCCAACAAAAAGTACCTGACTTCGAGCATGGCCCATCCCGGAGATGAAGTCATCCTGACCAAGGGTGCGGCCATTGAGACCACCGCGGTCCTTACGCGAACCTTCCCAAAAAGGGTAAAGAAAGCCCTGGGTCCCAAATTATTCGCGCTGGCTTGGAATTATCTAGCAAAAACGAGTACCGTTAGAGACGCTTTGACAGCTTCGTCAATAGGGGTCCGACGCGAAGGCGTAACGGCGATGCATGACGCGACGGAAGGAGGAGTAATCGCTGGGTTGATCGAGCTAACGAGCGCATCCGACCTTGGCATGATTGTTAACTTGGAGTCGATTCCGGTAAGCGAAGAGACTCGAGCGTTATGCAACCATTTCAGGATCGACCCAATGGTCTCTCTGAGCGAAGGCAGTCTCATCATCGCTTCGAGACCAGCAAAGACAGACAAGATCCTCTCCAAACTCAGTTCCGCGGGAATTCCTTCATATGCTATTGGGAAACTGACCTCGAAGTTTCGAGGCTGCAAGGCATCTACGAGCAGAGGAATGCGAAGTCTCAGCTACCCCGACGTCGACCCTTACTGGAAGGCGTACTCAAGAGGGATTGAGAGAGGCTGGTCATGAATTGCCGCAGCAAAGAATAGGATCCCTCCTTGGTCGCCTACTATTCCGAAAAAGATTCGCCTTATCTCCGCGTCTAGGTGGGTCCATCACGGGGCCCGCATGGTATGGGGGATAATTGGATCTCTTCCCGCCGGAAAATGGCGGGCAATTCGACACCCCTGCAGGCTCGCATATGGCTGATATGTAGAATGGGATGTTGGCCAAGCGTTTAGGTAGGGATGATAAGTTGGCAAACGCCAACGACAATTCTCCCTTCTGGGAGAAGAATCGTCTTTACATTTTGATAATCTTGTTCGTTATCGGGTTCTTCATTGGGTACCCCACTTGGAGCTTCGATTGTACGGCACCTTCATCATTTCCCCAATGCAACTTTTCCCCGTTTTCTCTCGGCTTGTTTTTCGGCATTCTCTCAGTAGTGATCGGTGCATTCTTTCTTCGAAAGAAACGGTGAACGGTCAATGGCCTGAGATTTCTAGCTCAGCGAGCGAAAGCTACGCGGGAATCTTCAATTGTTCGTTCTCGTGTGAGTAAATGTAAACCGGGTTCTCTATCCGTCGTAACAGGTCGATTGATTCCAGTCCTTGCGCCGTACTGTAGATCATTCCTGTGATGTTCCGTTTCTCAATGTTTTCCGGTAGAGGAGCGGCATCCCCTGTGTAAACGAGGTTCCGGTTCTTCCACTTCACGACAACTGACTGGTGCCCGACGGTGTGGCCTGGTGTTGGCACGATCTCCACTCCGTCCTCAATCATGTATCCTCCTCGTAGCGGCACGATTTCTCCCTCGGTATCGAAGAATTCACGCAGGTAACTTACCCGCATGAATCTGTCCGGAAAGTATGCGTACCGGACCTCGTCTACCTGTTCTAGAAACTTTGCGTTGGGAAAGAGAAGATTGTTTCCGCAGTGGTCAAAATGCAGATGAGTATTTACCACTAAAGTAATGTCGCTAGGTTCCAGTCCAGTCTTCTTCAAAGATAATCGCAGTTGCTCTTCCTTGGTCCTGATGACTTCGTGGAATTTCTCGTACCTCGGTGGCAGCGTCCCGATTCCCGTGTCGACAAGAATGTTCTCTTTTTCTGTTCGTATCAGTAGCGGTTTGAGCGCTGCTTTGTACTTGGTTCCCTGATATTTGCCAAATACGAGAAAGCTCTTGTCGAGTGTGAAATAACCATCTGTAAGTAGTCTTACATCGACGACGGTCAACTGGACTCGGGTCTCAAGTCTGATTGAAAGGCTATAAATTATCCAGGTCGAAATCCTTCAAAGCGAGTGCGGACAAGTTATCAAGTGATTTTTGGAGCGATTGGCCGACTTGGTTGGAACGGGTCTCAAGCGAAAGCCCCTCTGGACTCCTTCCGTTGAGCGAGTAAAGCAGGCCAATCTCACTCGATTTCTGGCCTTTGTCAACAAGAAGTACAGTCAGAGTCTCGGACCATATCCTGAGCTTTACAGGTGGTCCGTTGAGAAACCTATCGAGTTTTGGTCCGCCATGTGGGAGTATGCAGGAATCATATCCTCGAAAAAGTTTGAGGCAGTTGTGGATGATCTTGGCAAATTCCCCGGGGCCAAATGGTTTTCCGGGGCGAGACTCAATTTTGCCGAGAACCTTCTTAGATTCAGAGACGAAAGGATCGCCCTCATCTCACGCTCTGAGGGACGAGAACGTTCGAGCCTGACCTATTCCGATCTCTACAGGAAAGTCGCGCGTGTGGCAAATGGTCTACGTGAGATAGGAGTACGAGCCGGTGATCGAGTCGGAGGTTACCTGCCGAACATAGAGGAAGCAGCGATCGCAATGTTGGCCGCTACCAGCATCGGAGCGGTCTGGGCATGTTGCGGGGCGGAGCTTGGATCAGGCACCGTCTTAGACAGGCTAGGCCAGGTCAAACCGAAAGTATTGTTTGCTGTTGATGGTTACGTCTACAAGGGAAAGAAATTCGACATTTCGTCTAACGTCAAAGGTGTTGCAGACGGAGTCCCTTCGCTCGAGAAGATAGTGACGATCCCGTACTTGGACGCCAAATCCAGCATGGGCCAACTTGTCAACACTGTTAGGTTCGACGAATTTGGATCGGGGAACAAGTCAGGCGAGATTCGGTTTGAGCAATTGCCCTCGGACCACCCATTATTTGTCATGTTCACATCAGGGACAACCGGGAAGCCGAAATGCATGGTTCAAGGAGCTGCGGGAGTCTTGTTAAACCAGTTGAAAGAGACACAACTCCATGCTGATGTGAAGAAGACCGATCGGATCACGTACATTACCTCTCCGAGTTGGATGATGTGGAACTGGCTGATGAGCTGCTTAGCAGCAGGCGCGACCCTCATTTTGCACGATGGAAATCCTCTCCATCCTGACTGGGGCACAATGTGGAGGCTGGTTCAGGAAGAGAAGATAAGAATCTTGGGATGCAGTGCCAGCTACATCAATCATCTCAAAGGAATAGCCGCGAAACCGGGCAAAGATTACGATCTATCATCGCTCAGAGAGATTTCCCAAACGGGATCACCTCTCTCCACAGAAGGGTTCGAATGGGTCTACAAGGAAGTCAAAAGGGACCTGCATCTCAACTCGATCAGCGGAGGCACAGACATCAACGGCTGCTTCGCAGGCGGAGTGCCAATTCTCCCCGTCTTTGGAGGCGAGTTGCAAGCACCAGGGCTCGGGATGAAGATCAACGTATACGATGAGAACGGGCAGCCAGTTGTTGACAGGATGGGCGAGCTGGTCTGCGAGGCTCCAACACCATCTATGCCGTTGTACTTCTGGGATGATCCCAATAATGAGAGGTACCGTGAGGCGTACTTCGAATATTATCGCCCCAAGGGGAAGAACGTTTGGAGGCACGGCGACTACGTGCTCCTCCACGGCGACACCGGAGGCTACACGTTCTATGGACGTTCGGACGCGGTGATAAAGGCCTCAGGGGTCCGTGTTGGTACGTCGGAAATCTACAATGTGGTTGAGAAACTACCCGAGGTCACTGACAGTCTCGCTGTAGGTCAGAACTGGGCAGGAGATCAGAGAATCATACTCTTCGTCAAACTCTCCCCGAACCACAAGCTTACGGAGGAACTGAAACAGAAAATCAAGAAAGCGATTCGGGTTGAGGCTTCGCCTAAGCACGTTCCGGCTCTGATCTTGGAAGTGCCCGATATTCCATATACTCTAAACATGAAGAAGGTGGAGGTTGCTGTCGCGAACATTGTAAACAACAGACCTGTAACCAATCGGGATGCGTTAGCAAACCCTGAATCCCTTGACTTCTACTGGCAGTTACTTCCACAACTGCAAGGAAAGTAGCAGTTGAGCCCGAGCCCCTTTCTATCGCACTCTTCGGAAGAGGTAAATTGCCCAGCCTAGGGTATCCCTTCCCCATCTGAGATAAGACTCTCTCTCCTTCGAGTCACGTGCCAGCAGCTCTTTGAGATCGGTATCCTCGGGATTAGCAAGGGCATATTCGGCTGCGGCGGACCAGTGAAGTCCTTCTGATCTGTCCCAATCCTCCTGGGTGCTGACAAGTGTGAAGACCAGTCTCAGTCCTTCCGACTCTCCCGTTGTCACATTTCCGTGATGCGTGTCGAAAGAATTAGCCGAGCATCCCTCAGACTGAAGATATTCTTGGGGAGGATTCGTGCGCCAGAAGGGTTCACCGACCATCACGAATCCGGGTGACCTCGTCATTCCGCCCAGAGCTCTGACAGTATTCCTGTAGCCACCGTAAATCCATGTGGCCCCTATGCACATGGCTAGGTCTGAGGATTCTCCACTCTCAGGCTTGTAATTCACCCCGTCCATTTCTAGGAACTTCAGTTTCGCATGCGGAATGCGTTGACCTTTGCGCTTCTCAGCTTCTCGTACGCAATATGGAGACTTGTCGATTCCTAGGCCTTTGATGTTGTACTTCTCGGCTAGCCTGATTAGCATCTCTCCCTTCCCGCATCCGATGTCTATGACTCTAGCATTCGGCTTCAGTTCCAGCAGATCATACAAGCGCTCTAGTTTAGTTTCGTCTACAGGATTCATAACAGAGTGGCGCTGATGTATGATATCGTAGTACTTCCAGCGGTCCATGGCTACTCTAGCAGGCATAACTTGTCTCCCGCCTTCACCAAGGCGCCCGATTGAACGTAGATCTCTTTCACGATCCCAGTCTTTGGCGCGGCAATCTCGTTTTCCATTTTCATCGCTTCTAGGACAGCTAGCGGCTGGCCCTTTTCTACGGGTTTGTTTGCAGCGGCGCTTAACGACACGATTCTCCCACTCATAGGTGCAGTTATCACAACAGGTCCAAGAACTGTCTCAGAAATTCCCACATTTTGGGATGATGGCTGCATTCCGCCTAAGCTGACCGTGAGCAGTCTTCCATTTAGTCGAATGAGAAAGTCGCTTCCATTACCGCCTTCTTCTCTTCTGGCGATGAGAACCTTGCCGTTGATATTCGCGACCAGATCCAGTTGGTCATCTGTTGGCTCTCGGAGGATGCGAATACCCAGTTCTTCATCGTTGATTTTGATCTTTTGAGTTAAGCCCTGTCTCACGAGGCCTGTAATGGGCCAGGTTCTTCCGTTGACGGTGAGGCCGTGGGTCTCTTTAGAGTCCTTCGACAAACAAGGGTTGCCTCGGCGTTGGATCCGTCTGAAGAGTGTTTCGCCATCTTGTCTGAGATCTCTCCAGTTGGGATTTGGTCGTCCCCGGGACGGGATAGTTTGCTGTCAAATATAGCATGGCGATTTCCTCCTTTGACAGTTGTGGCTTGAAGTTCCACGTGGAGATCTTATTGTCGAGGAGTTGGGTATGGTAGTCACCGCGGACAAAGCCCTTGTCCTCGAGTATGGTTTGATGGAGAGGGATCGTAGTCTCGACCCCGGTTATGATAGTCTCGCTCAAGGCGCCTTTGAGTCTCTGAATTGCCTCCTCCCTGGTTCGCCCGTGTGAAGCAATCTTTGCGATAAGTGAATCATAGTATTCTGGGATAACTGCTCCGTCGATCATGGCCGTGTCGACCCTGATACCGGGGCCTCCCGGTGGGACGAACTCCTCGACGCGACCTGGCGAGGGAGCAAAGCCTCTCGACGGATCCTCAGCATTAATCCTGCAGTTCATCGCAGCTCCGTTGAACTCGATCTCTTCTTGAGAAAACCCAAGACCCTCTCCGTCAGCGGTTCGAATCTGTTGCTCGACAATATCTACCCCAGTGACCATTTCCGTGATGAGATGCTCTACCTGGATCCGTTTGTTTGTCTCAAGATAGTAGAACTCGCCCCCCGCTGATCGTACGAACTCTACCGTTCCCGCATTTTCGTACTTCGTCGCTTTCGCGATTTTCAAAGCAAGCGAGACCAGTTTTTTCCTCGACGTGGAATCGAGTCGCGGTGCGGGCGTTTCTTCGAGGATTTTCTGGTGTCGCCTCTGAAGCGAGCATTCTCTCTCACCCAGATGGACAACTTGCCCTCTTCCCCCAGCGATTACTTGGACCTCAATGTGTCGAGGATTTTTCAGGTGTTTTTCGAGATAGAGTTCTGAGTGGCCGAAGGCTCCTTTCGCCTCGGAAGCAGCGAGATCGAAGGACCTTCGCAATTCACCCGCGGTCCTCACAATACGCATGCCTCTCCCGCCTCCTCCAAAGGAGGCTTTGATCAATACGGGGAAGCCCACGCGACGGGCCTCTTTTTCAGCCTCATCCGCGGTCTCCAGTTGACGTTTCGAACCGGGAATCGTGGGGACGCCGGCTCGAGCCGCAGTTTCTCTTGATCCAAACTTGTTTGCTGCCGCGGCTAGAATCTTGCTTCTCGGTCCGATGAAAACGATTCCTGCTTCTTCACACTCTCGGGCAAACTGGGGATTTTCCGCCAGGAACCCATACCCAGGATGCACTGCTTCCGCTTTGGAGGCCTTCGCAACCTTGACTATCTTTGGAATGCTCAGATAGCTTTCAGAAGGCTGTCCAAGCCCAATGTTGTAGGCTTCGTCAGCATAGACGACGTGCTGGGACTCCAGATCAGGCTCTGAGTAAACAGCAACAGTCTTGATTCCGAGTTTCCTGCACGTTCGTATGATTCTTACAACGATTTCTCCACGGTTCGCGATGAGGATCTTTCTGAACATCGGTCGGCGTCCGGTCTATAATGGAATGTTGCCGTGTTTCCGGGGAGGGCGCGCCTCTCTTTTGGTCCTCACAGATTCGAGATATCTGATCAATACTTCCCTTGTTTCTGAGGGCTCGATAACATCGTCAACATATCCTCTTCCCGCAGCGATGTACGGGTTGCTGAATTTTTCGCGATATTCCTTGATAAGCTTCCGTTTTTCTGTGGTCGCGTCTTTTGCCTTGGCGATTTCGTTGCGGAAGATTATGTTGATCGCTGCATCGGGACCCATTACCGCTATCTCGGCCGATGGCCAGGCAAGGTTCACGTCGGCCCTGATGTGCTTGCTTCCAAGCACGTCGTAGGCTCCCCCATACGCCTTTCTTACGATAACAGTAAGTTTGGGAACAGAGGCTTCGCAGTAGGCATAGAGGAGCTTTGACCCATGCCGAATTATCCCGTCGTGCTCCTGATCTATTCCCGGCAAGAACCCAGGAACATCCACCAGAGTCAGGATCGGGATGTTGAAAGCATCACAGAACCTGACGAAGCGTGCAGCCTTGACAGAGGAGTCAATGTCGAGGGTTCCAGCGTTAACTTTGGGCTGGTTCGCAACGATCCCAATTGAGTATCCGTTGAGTCTGGCGAGTCCGATGACGATATTCTGAGCCCAGAGAGGCTGTATCTCGAACAGTTCGCTTCCATCGACGATCCGGGTTATGACATCCCGGATATCGTACGCCTTGTCGGGGTTGTCAGGCAGGACATTGTTGAGCTCACTCTTGTCCCCGATGGGTGGTTTTGCCTTGGCTCGTGGCGGGTCCTCGGTGTTGTTGGATGGGATGAAGCTCAAGAGTTTCCGGATCTGCTGGAATCCTTCCTGCTCGTTCTGTGCGAAAAAGTGCGCGACTCCGCTCTTTGTGTTGTGGAGTCTTGCTCCTCCAAGTTCTTCGAAATCAACGTCCTGATTGAGAACGGCTTTGATGACGTCTGGTCCCGTTATGAACATGTAACTTGTCTTGTCGACCATGATGGTGAAATCCGTCATGGCAGGGGAATAGACCGCCCCTCCCGCGCATGGACCCATCACAGCCGATATCTGCGGGATCACTCCCGAGGCTAGGACGTTGCGAAAGAATATCTCAGCATAACCGCCCAGGCTGACAACTCCTTCTTGGATTCTGGCCCCGCCTGAATCGTTAATCCCGATAACCGGGACCCCTGTCTTGAGGGCAAGATCCATTATTTTCGTCACCTTCTTGGCGAACATTTCTCCCAGAGAGCCTCCGAAGACGGTGAAGTCGTGAGAGAACAAATAGACCGTTCTTCCATCAATCTTGCCATAACCCGTCACAACCCCGTCGCCGAGAATCTTTTTCTCCGCCATGCCGAAGTCGGCGGTCTGGTGAACTACGAACTTGTCCATTTCTACAAAACTGGCAGAGTCCACAAGTGCGACAATTCTCTCCCTGGCAGTCATCTTTCCCTTAGAATGCTGATCCTCGATCTTGTCCTTGCCGCCACCTTCCTCAGACTTTTCCCGGAGGTCGCCGAGCTCCTTCGAGAGTTCCTTCATCGTCATGGTCGTTTGGAACTCGCTGAAGAGGCCTCTCGTATTAAAGCACGGAAGACCATCAGGAACCGTTACGTTTCCCTGCTCTGTCTGGATGGCGATGCTTCCGTCCGGATTTACTCCAACGCACTTTCCGCAGATCTTGCGGTTGGCGGTTTCGATTATCACCGGTTTCATTCGATGAGCACAGTGCTTCCACCAATCACCCACAACGGCATTTTCGTCTCTCAAGGTCTCATAATGCCGTTCCAAGACAGTCAGAATCGAGCTAAGCGTCTTTTCTAACCTGAATCGTTTCTTTTTGGCGAGGAAAATCGAGGTGGCTCCCGTCGGCAACTGTTCAGCAGTTAGGTTCACGTTGAGCCCGATGCCGACGATTGCGTATGCCAGCTCTGGACCGCTGATTTTCGTCTCGATGAGTATGCCGGCTAGTTTTTTCCAGTCGACTACGATGTCGTTCGGCCACTTTACCCCTGATTGGACGCCGTATACCTCTTTGATTCCTTTTCGAAGCGCGTTGGCGAACAAGAACTGGAGAAGCGGTATCCGATCGATACGAATCTTTGGTCTAATGATTATCGAAAACCACAGACCGCCCCTAGGCGACTTCCAGCTTCGTCCTGATCGGCCCCTGCCTTGTGTCTGGATCTCAGAAGTTACGACGGTCCAATCGGCGGCCTGTCTTTCGGCGAGGGTCTTTGCCTTGGTGTTGGTTGACGAGATTCTCTTGTATCTGATAATCTTCAGGCCGCAACCCCGTGTGATCGGGATTGATGTCTCAGTTTTAGGTGTAATTCGTGCAGAGCGGCCTTAGGG
>WNGN01007977.1_pt1 | contig 12529 bp, 16 predicted proteins | sample 5400561 | NCBI WGS metagenome assembly WNGN01 (sample SAMN13153379, study PRJNA577476) | soil metagenome | isolation source: 115 cm soil or saprolite under Garry oak tree replicate 2 | place: USA:California | collected 2016-06-15
CCGCCCGGGGAATTGATGTAGAAAAAGATGTCCTTGTCGGGGTTTTCCGACTCGAGGAAAAGGAGCTGCGCGACGATCAGGTTGGCCGAGATCTCGTTGACCGGGCCGACGAGGAAAACGACGCGCTCCTTGAGCAGGCGCGAGTAGATGTCGTAGGCGCGCTCGCCCCGCCCGCTCTGCTCGATCACCATGGGGATCAGCCCCAGGTCCTGCGGATCCTGACTGGACGCCCGGACCTGCGGCGCGCCCGTGCTCCAGGTCATGCCGCTCATTTCGCTGCTCCCATCAGTTCATCGAAGCTGATCGCCTTATCCTCCACCTTGGCACGCCCGAGGACCCAGCTGACCACATTCGACTCGACTGCAAGACCCTCGAATTCGTTCAACCGCTGCGGCTCCGAATAGACCCATCTTACCACTTCGAAGGGCTGTTCATAGGTCTGGGCGTGCTCGGTCACCAGCGCGCGCACCTGCTCGGGCTTGGCGCCGAGCTCGTGCGACTTGACGAGCTCGCCGAGGATGAGTCCCAGCATCACGCGCCGCCGCGCCTGCCCCTCGAGCGCCTCGGGCTTCACGGGCAGTCTTTCCAGCTTGACGCCGCGTGCCTCGAGGTCCGCGCGCGTCTGCTGCACCATGCGCTGCATCTCGATTTCCACGAGCGACTTCGGCAGCTCGAGCGTCGCCGAGTCGATGAGCGCCTGCATGACCTTCTGCTTGACCTCTCCCTCCACGCGTTTCTTGACTTCGCGCTCGACGTTCGCCCTGACCTCATCGCGCATTTTCGCGATGTCGCCGTCGGCCACGCCGAGCGACTTTGCGAATTCGGCATCGATCGCCGGGAGCTTCGGCATCTCGACTTTTTGCACGCTGATCTCGAAGTCCGCGTTCTTTCCGGCAATTTCCTTGCCCGGGTAGCCGGCGGGGAACACCACTGGAAAAGTCTTCCGCTCACCCGCGCTGACGCCAGTGAGACCGGCCTCGAACTCGGGCAGCATGCGGCCCTCGCCGAGCACCACGGCCACCCCGATACCCGTGCCCCCGGGAAATTCGTTCCCGTCTATGCGGCCGGTGAAATCCACGGTGACGCGGTCACCGGTTTCCGAGGCACGCGTCACGATTTCCCAGCTCGCGCGCTGCTTTCGCAGGATCTCAACAGTGCGGTCGACGTCCGCATCGTCCACCGCGTGGGTGGGTCGCTGAATCGTCGTTGCCGACAAATCGCCGAGCTTTACCTCCGGGTAGATCTCGAAAGTGGCGCTGAAGCTGAGCTGTTTCTCGTCGCCCCCCTCCTTGCGTTCGATGCGCGGATACCCGGCGACCTTCAACTTCTGCTCCTGGACCACTTCGGAAAACGCTTTTTGCACAGCGTCGCCGATCACTTCCGACCGTACCTGCGGCCCATAGTGTTGCGCGACGATCTTGAGCGGAACCTTGCCCGGGCGAAAGCCGTCCATGCGCACGGTGCGCGAGAGCTTGCGCAGCCTTTGCTCGACTTCGCGGTCGATCTGCTCGGCCGGAACCGCCATGTTGAGCCTCCGTTCCAGCCTGCTTAACGCTTCGATGCTCGTTTGCATTCCCGAAAACCCTGGTCCTTGGTGCGAAGGAAGGGACTCGAACCCCCAAGCCTTGCGGCGCTGGAACCTAAATCCAGTGCGTCTACCAATTCCGCCACCTTCGCGGGCTCACGACAAACCGGACTCGCAATGCGCGTGCCATTCTACAGTAAAGCCTCCTATACTGTCAGCCTAAGAGGCTGAAACCCTTTGAAAAATAGGGCAATGTCGGTCGGTCATTACGAAAACTTTCCGGTCGCTTCCGTGCTGCTTCCGGCGGCGCTGCGCCACCCCGTGTCGGTTATTTACCGATTCGCGCGCACGGCGGACGATTTCGCCGATGAAGGCGAGCTGCGGCCGCACGAGCGTCTTGCCCGCTTGGAGGGCTACCGCGCGGAGCTGCGCCGGCTCGAGGCCGGTCGTTCCCCGGGGTCGCCCCTTTTCCAGGAGCTCGGCGAGGTGGTCGCTGCTCATCAGCTTTCGCTTGCGCCGTTCCATGACCTCCTCGATGCTTTCTCGCAGGACGTCATCAAGCAACGCTACGCAAACTTCGCCGAGGTGATGGACTATTGCCGCCGTTCGGCCGATCCCGTCGGGCGTCTGATGCTGCAACTGTACGGCGAAAGCGACAATCACAACATCGCCTGCTCGGACGCGATCTGCTCGGCCCTGCAGCTCATCAACTTCTGGCAGGATGTGGAAATCGACTTCCGCAAGAACCGCATTTACCTTCCGCAAGAGGACATGGCGAGGTTCGGCGTCAGCGAAGACCAGATCGCCGCATGCGACGCCTCCGGCGGCTGGTGGAACCTGATGCGCTTTCAGATCGAACGCGCAAGATCGATGATGCTCGCCGGCGCGCCGCTCGCCAAGCAGCTACCGGGCCGCATCGGACTGGAAATCCGCACCGTAGTTCAGGGAGGCCTGAGGATCCTTGAAAAGCTCGACGAGGCACGCGGGGACATGTTCCGCCACAGGCCCGTACTGCGCGCTTGGGACTGGCCGCTGATGCTCACGCGCGCACTGGTGATGTAAATGACGCCCGAAGAATATTGCCGGGAAAAGGCCGCGCACAGCGGCTCGAGCTTCTATTACTCGTTTCTGTTTCTGCCGCCCGAGCGGCGGCGCGCGATCACCGCGCTATACGCTTTCTGCCGGGAGGTGGACGACGCGGTGGACGAGCCGAGCGATCCGTCGGTCGCTCGCGCGACCCTGACCTGGTGGCGCGGTGAGGTTGCCCGGCTCTTCTCAGGCGATCCGCAGCATCCCGTGACGCGCGCGCTCGCCCCCATGATCGAGCCCTTCGGGATCGTCCAGACGAAGCTGGCCGAGATCATGGACGGCATGGAAATGGACTTGAATCAGAGCCGCTATCTGAATTTTTCGGGCCTGCAGCTCTACTGCCATCGCGTCGCGGGCGTGGTCGGGGAGCTGGCGGCGGGCATTTTCGGCTACCGCAACGCGAAGACGCTGGAGTACGCCGAAAAGCTCGGCCTCGCGTTCCAGCTCACCAACATCATCCGCGACGTCGGGGAGGATGCGCGAAAAAACCGCATCTATCTTCCCATGGACGAGTTGAAGGAGTACGGGGTGACGGCGGCGGACATTCTCAACGCGAATCACACCGAGAGCTTCGTGCGCCTGATGCGCTTCCAGGCCGAGCGCGCCAGGCGCTGCTACGACGAGGCGCTGGCGCTGCTGCCGCCGGAAGACCGCCACGCGCAGCGCCCCGGCCTGATGATGGCCGCGATCTATCGCGCGCTGCTCGACGAAATCGCCGGCGACAATTACCGGGTGCTCGACCAGCGCACGGCGCTGACCCCGATCCGCAAGCTCTGGATCGCGTGGCGGACCTGGGTCACGGCTTGAGCGGCGTCGCGGTCGTCGGCGCCGGCTGGGCCGGACTCGCTGCTGCGGTCACCCTCGCGGAGCAAGCTGTCCGCGTCACGGTCTTCGAAGCTTCGCGCAGTCTGGGGGGCCGGGCGCGGCGCGTATCCGTCGACGGAGTCGACCTCGACAACGGCCAGCACGTCCTGATCGGCGCCTACCGCGAGACGCTGCGCCTGATGCGCCAGGTCGGCGCGGACCCGGACGAGCTCCTCCTGCGGCTGCCGCTCGAGCTGCGCTACGCCGACGGCTTTCACCTGCGCGCGCCGCGGCTCCCCTACCCGTTCAACCTGCTCGTCGCCTTGTTCGGCGCGAGAAGGCTGGCCTTCTCCGAGGCGCTTGCCGCGATGCGCTTCCTGATTTCGCTGCGCCTTCGGAATTTCCGCGTGCCGCCCGACTGCAGCGTGGCGCACCTGCTCGACGAGCACTCTCAAGCCGGCGCGCTGCGCACCCGCGTCTGGGAGCCCTTGTGCGTTTCGGCGCTCAACACGCCCGTCGAGCGCGCCTCGGCGCAGATCTTCGTCAACGTGCTGCGCGACGGCCTCACCGGCGCGCGCGAGGCGAGCGATCTGCTGATCGCGCGCACCGACCTCGGGCGCCTCTTCCCCGAACCGGCGGCGGAATACGTGAAAGCGCACGGCGGCGCGATCGAACTCGGCACGCCGGTGCGCCGCGTCGCGCGCGTCCCGGGCGGGTTCCGTCTCAACGACGCGCACGCGTTTTCCTGCGTGGTGATCGCCTGCGGGCCTCACCACGCGGGGCAGCTGCTGGTGCAGTTGTCCGCGCTCGACGAAGCGCTTTCCGCGATCAACGCCTTCGCTTACGAGCCTATCGTCACCTGCTACCTGCAGTATCCCGAATCCGTATCGCTTCCCGCGCCGATGCTCGGCTTCAGCGGAGGAATCGCGCAGTGGGTGTTCGACCGCGGCCGGCTGGGCGGACCGAAGGGCCTGCTCGCGGCGGTGATCAGCGCGTCGGGTGCGCACGAGCAGCTGACGAAGGAAGAGCTGGCGGCGCGGATCGGGATCGAGCTGAAAACGGCGCTCGGCGAGCTGCCGTCACCGCTATGGTCGCAGGTCATCACGGAAAAGCGCGCGACGTTCTCCTGCACGCCCTCGCTCGCCCGGCCCGACGCGTTTACTGCAATTCCCGGCCTCGCGCTCGCGGGAGACTACGTGGCGAGCGAATACCCGGGGACGCTCGAAGCCGCGGTGCGCAGCGGGATCGCCGCGGCGACGGCAGCGGAGAAAAATTGACGTTCACCTCACCTGGTAGATAAAACGCATCTTGCATGAAGTTGTTACGGGCGCGTTGTCCTTGAGTGCGGGTTCCAGTTTCCAGCTCCTCAAGGCGATCACCGAGTGGTCGCGAAACGACCGGGACTCCGGCGATTCGGCCTGAATGTCGTCAATGCGCCCGTCGGATTGCACGGTGAACTTAAGGGTGGCAGAGCCTTCGAGACCGGAAAGGCGGCGGCCCACGAGATAGAGCGGAAGACCACCGAAAATGAGCTTCGGGGGTTGATCGAAGTCAGCGCGATCGCAATCGCTCAGGGTACCGGGCGGCATGGCAATTTGCTCATCGATCGATCTGCCGGACGGATCGCGGCTGACATCCTGGGTGGCGCAGCCGGAAACAGCGAGGAGACAAACGAGTCGGGCCGCTAACGCGACCCGACTCTTGCTTGGGCTGAACATCGACCACTCAGTCGTCGTGGCCTAGGCGGGCTTTCTCATTTCTTTCTGGGGTCATCCGCGGAGTTGACGTACGTGACACCCCACGGTCCGGTTCCATTGAGCTGCACCACGACCTCCTCCTTGGTCCAGGCAAAATGGTTCGTCTTCGGCTGCAGGATCATCATGTGTCCCGGGGGCAGAGCCGTCGACTTCTGCTTATCCAGCTTGTCGCCCACGCCCATATTGAAGGTTCCGGAAATCACCGTCACCCGCTCGACGGCCGGATGCCAGTGCGCGGCGGGAAACTTCAACCGGACCGTGAAGGGAACGGGGTCGCTCATCGGGCCCTCTATGACCGCGATCTTCGCTCCGGGCGGCAACGAGGGAACATCGGCCCACTTCAGATCATTCGGCGAGACCATCCTGTGTCCGCTCGTCTGAGCCCAGCCGGCGGAAACGCCCATAAAAAAAGGCGCGACGACAGCGAATGCGACGTACGATTTGAATTTCATTCTCCACTCCCTTTCGTTCAGCGTCCGAGGGGCCGAGTACAGGAATAGGCGACCATGGGCCCCGTTCATGCCCGCCTAACTGGAGTTAAACCGGTCACCTAAGGTAACGACCGAGAAACTCGATGACATCATTTTCCCACAAGCCGACGCCCTGCGACGAGAACAGGGCGTGCCCCGGGGCCGCTCTGCCTCCCTGCGAAGGTGTGAAGGGCGCGTAGATCACCAATCTGTGCGGAACATCGCGCTTCTTGAACACGTCCGCGAGGGTCGTGACGGACGCGGTGGTGCGGTCGTTTTTCGCCACCATGAACAACGTCGGTGTCGTCGATTTCTCGGCGGCCGCAATCAGGGCGCTTCGCATGTAGCTGTTCGCGTCCCATGTCAGGGCCCCGCCGGCCTGATCCACTGCGGCGAGAAACGCAGCGCTGCGGGCCGCAGCCAACATGGTGACGACGCCGCCGAACGACCAGCCCATCACGGCCAGGCGCTTCGCATCGACATAAGGCAGGCCACGCAAATAATCGATTCCGGCGAGCACGTCGTCGGTTTCGGCCTGCAGCCGGGAGATCAATCTCGATTGATCGCTGCCGACCTCCTTCCACCAGATCTCGCCGTCGGATTTTCCGTAACCGCGGCGCTCCGGGACCAATACGGCATAGCCGGCTCGAGTCAGCATCCTGCCGACGTGCGGGAACGGGGACGGCGTGCGCTCGCGGCCGTCTCGCGTGCCGTGGTTGTAGATCACTGCGGAAAAAGGGCCGTCTCCGTCTGGTTTGTACAGATAGGCCTGGATCCGGAGATTTCCGCTGGCATAGAAGACGTCCTGGTACTTCGGCGGGTCCGACTCCGGCTGGCTTTGCGCCGCCGCCGCGCCGATGCACGTTAGAGAAGCGATCAGGAACCTTACTAGCCTTCGCATCCTCGCATACAAGCTGCCTGCTAACGTCTAGGTTCAGGGCCGCTCCCGCGAAGCGGGAGCGTGCCGTGGACCCGATTGTTAGGCCGCAGCAGCGATTTCATCTCCAACCTTGATAACTCCGCCTCGGATGATTCTGCATCGTAGACCGCCACGACGGACGAAATACCGCACGACCTGAGGATGGGTTCGCTTGGCGAACGTACCACACGGCTCGCAGAGTTCGAGCCCTTCGAGTTCCGTGGCTCCAACAACAAAGCGCTTGCCGCAGAGATCGTTAAGTCGGACCCCCATAGTGACCAGATTTCTACGCGGCTCGTGAGGGGCGAGAGACAAACCGGAGGCTTGGGCGAATGCCTCGATGTTTTCAAGCTCAATCAAGGTCAGCTGATAGTCTGGAGACTTGCGATTCTCCGAGGTCGCATAACGGTCGCCCCGAAGTCCGCAGTCCGTCACTGCCTCCACCTCTGTGAGCGCCATCATCGGCCTGCCTTTAGCTGGCGCAACGAAGATATGTTGGACGATTCCCATCGGTCGTTCTGCGGCCTAACGTTGCGCTGTACCGCAAGCGTGTGCAGCCGCGGCTGAGGCACGACGCTTCGCGCCCGTCTGCACCGATACGGGGCTAGACGCCTCGTTGAGCAAGGAGATCAATATATGCCCCTTCGACTAACTGCGACGACTCGATTCCAAGCTGAGCCATAAGACTCTGAGCTTCGCGGATACCCGCTTCCGCGAGTTCACCTTCGTTGAGAACGACCTCAAGTTCAAGAAAATGCCCCAGGCCTTTGACGTTGTCCAGGTGGACCCGTGTTCTTCCGACGAGAAAGAGTGTTCGATGCTTCTGAACCCGGCCCACCTGGCCGTATGCCTGAGACAGTGACTCGCGCAGCGTATCGGGAGCAGACGTTGGCGAACGCAGGTAGAAGGACTCTTTCGGGCCGCGTTGGTTTGCCCGACGGTAGAAGATCAGCTCGCCTTCTTCGCTCGAGAACGCGCGCAATTTCAACCTTCCCGAGTCGCACTGAAAGAAGGTGTCGTCCTGAATGATCTCGATCGGACCCTCGTCCGCAATGGCCGCAGCCTTCCGCGCCATTGCCTCAACGCTCTCGACATGGGCCTTAATCTCGATGTTTCGTGCCATAGGACTTCCGTGAAAGTCCATCCAAAGTCTCCAAAAACAACCCATCCTCGGAAAAATCCCGGAACACGCGAACTGCGCCCTCTGAAGAAAGTCGCGCGGCGCGGGCACCTGAACCAATACCGATGAACGGAATACCCACAGCGCGACATGCACGAGCATCCCAAACTCCGTCTCCGACATAAACGGTACCGGCAAATGGCCCTCCATACCATTCGTCTGCTCTCTGCTTGGAGAGCTCCATAATGGACTCTCTTTCGAGCGCGTCGTCCGCCGATGCTGCCGGATGGTCGTCAAAGCACATCCCGGCACTTGCCATCTTGAGGCGGGCGGAATCACGCCAACTTCCGGTAGCAAGAGAAACTCGATGCGAGCCGCCACGCGCGAGCCGAGAAAGCAATCGGTCGGCGCCTGCGACCGGTGCAAATGGAGTCCGTGATGAAGCGGCGGCGAGCAATTCGATGAAGTGCCGACGAAACCGCGAAACGTCGAGCGCAGTCGGCGGCCGACCAATGCGTGACGCGTAAACCGCATGAAAGATGCCCGAGTCAGTCACGTGCGGATAATGCGACCATTCGGCGTCGATGTCAGTGAATCCGAACACCTCTACGAATGAGCGGACAAAGCACTCCTCATCAACCTTCATGGTCTCCGTTAGAGTGCCATCGATGTCAAACATAACCAGTTGCATGCAATTTCGTCCGGTCGAATGTCTTTAGTTGTCAGATGTCCTCGCACCTGGACGCTCCATCGCGACTTCAGATTCGCTGAAGCCAAGCTTCTCGTAGAACGCGGCGACACCCGTTGGGACCGCGCGTAGAACCCAAGTGATTCGCCGGTCGTCGCCCATGGCCGCTTTGACCAGAGCGCGGCCTACGCCCTTCCGCCGATGCTCCTCGGCCACGACGAGCATCGAAATGTAGCCATTCGCCACACCGTCGCAAAAGGCACGCAGGAAGCCCAGTACTTCGCCGCCCTCAACGGCCACAAGCGTCAGCTGCGACCGCGAGAGAAGTTTTCGGAAGTCTTCTGGGTCGGAAACTCCGCGTTCCCACCCGCTGGCCACAAGCAGGCGTCGGGCCGTTTCGACTTCTGACGGTTGGATGGCGCGAATCTCCATCTGACAGCTAACGTTCGACATGAGCGGCAGTTTCCGCCTTGTCCGAGGCTATCCGCTCGAGGGAGGGATTAGCCGTCATGGCGGTCACTGTCCGCATTCCCGGTAGCAAAGCGCAAAAGTTCTTCGTCGGAGAAGCGGAAGTACAGCTTTCCAGTCACATGAGTCGCTCCTAGCTCGCGGTAGAACGACAGGGCTTGGGGGTTGGTATCATCAACCGTCCAGTCGAGCCGGCAGCAGTTCTTGCTTACGGCGTACTTTGCTGCCCAATGCATAAGCGCACGTCCGACCCTCGCGCCCCGCTTGTCGGATACCACGTACAGCTCCTTCATGAATAGCTGCCCCCGTTCTTTGCGCGCTGGATAGAGCAGTGAAATTGCCGCAAGGCCAACGGCTCGCGATGCCTCGCTGGCGATGACGAGGCGAACGCCAGAGTCCGGTCCGAGAATGTTGCCAATCAGATTGGCCTTGACTACATCTCGAGACGACGCGTTGTCCCGGTTGTAGTGCAAGCTCATCTCGTGCAGGAGATCAACCACCGACTCCAATTGTTCTTGCCGAAAGAACGCGATCTCCATGTGCAGTTGTGACGGCTAACGCAGAGGTAACCAGCCGGCCGACGTTGCCGCGCGGCAGCTACGACGGGTGATCCGGTTGATCGACGTGTTGGCGGGCACGCGGCCCCCGTTTTTCAAAGAACACCAGTGATAGGTTCGCGGACATTCGCTCGCTGCGCGAGGAGTGATAACCAAGCCTCTCATATAACCGAATGTTGCCCTCACTCCTGTTCCCGGTAAACAGCTCGAACTTGGACGCCTCCGGAAACATGGATTCGATAGTCTGCATGAGGCGCCCGCCGATACCCTGCCGCTGGTGTTGGGGGTGAACCATCAGCCGTCCAATGGAGCAGATGCCCTTCCGCTCAATCGCTCGAACGGAACCGATAATACGATTGCCCTGGCTTGCCTTGAGTATTTTCCAGTCGGTGAACTCGGCACGCAATTCAGCCAGCGTTTGGGTGAGCGGCGGGATCGACCAATCGTGGTAGAGAATGGCCTCGGTGTGATAGGCGAGCTTCTGCAGGTCTAGAATCGCTGGAGCGTCATCGATTGTTGCGGGCACGATTTGCACGTCGAAGCGGTCTTCGTGCCCTCTAACCTCCCGGTCAGGCATCGATGCTCCGCCCCTCAAGCACTTCGTCGATGACGCGCCAAGGTCGCCTTGCGCTCAACGGCCGGGCTCAAGGCCGAGCACCGCACCGAAAGTGCCGCCCGCCCACATAAAGCCCATAAACATGATGAGCTCACATAGCTCTGCATCTGCGAAGTGATCGCGCGCGCGGGCGAGCACCGCCTCATCGATGCTGCGGTGATCGTGTGCGAAGTGCTCGGCAAGTTCTACGGCCGCTGCCGTACGCGAATCAGCATGCGCGTGGTCTGGCGGACCACCCTTCGCCTGGCAGTAGCGACAGCCCGTCGACAGCGCGAGCGTACGGCGCACCTGTTCCAGAAGCGCAGGAGAGAAAGTCTTGCTGGCAAAGAAAGCATCCTCGAGCTTCGTCCAAGGGCCGAGGATGTGGGGTGCGTGGCCCATGAGCCTTTCCATAGGCGTGCGACCGGTGTTCGAAGGTGCGATCCGTGGCATGGCTGACGATCCCTTCTAGTGACGTAGATACTTGGGACCTAAGGTTCGCGTTGAGCGGCGCGCGGCCTTTTTGGTAACTTCGTGCATCTTTTCTGCTCGCACGTAATGACCGGCTTGGGGACCACCATGCAGTCTGAAAAAATTCGCAGCTTTCCCTGGTACGCCCTCGGCCCCCGATCGGGCTATTCCGACGCACACTACGGCAACAAGGAGAGCTATCGGCGAGTAATTCATTCCACACGGGCGGTGGGAAAAATCAACGCCGGATGGACTACGCGCCCGGGCCGGCGCGAGTACCTCTCTAGTCATAATTCTCCGGCACCGTCCATTTGTATCGCATGCCGCCCGTGATGGCGCGTTGCCGCATCGCCGCCCGGCTGGTATCAAAGGGGAGATAGCCATGTCCTGCTACGCGTTGATCCCGTCTCGCAGAATTCTCGTTCGGTTCCCGTTCCTCGCCGGCTTCGTCTTGCCGGCAGCCGCGGTTACGGAAGCTCGCGTGAGCGAGACCAACTGGATGACCTGGGTAGCCGTACTGATTGCATGGCCCCTCGTCGGGTTGGGTGTGGCCTACCTGTTTGGCGGCCTTATCCGCGGAATGGAATCTCCGGAAAGTGCCACTGATCAGCCCCCCAGCGATGACCACGCCCGTCCTAAACGAAATCCGCGAGCGGGCGCGAAACAAGTCAGACGAAAGCACAGGACGGGGCATCCCTTCCCGAAAGGCCGCCGTTATATGACTCACTACAACCCGATCGCGCGCAGATCGATCCGCTCTTTCCTCACCGGCGGACACCACAGGTAGACGCCCGTCACCGGGCGCGTAAACGTAAACAGCGCGTCGGCCGTCCCGTCCTCGGCGCCGACCATGCGCTTCAACTGCGCTTCGAAGGCGTCGAGCGACTTGCCGAAGGCGACGAATACCAGCCCGGCGCGCGTCGCATCCGCCCAGGGCATCGAGCGCCGCAGCACGAAGGCTTCCGGCGAGAAGCTCTCCTGCTCGCTCCGCTTCACGTGCGCCGAAGGCGGCGCGTTGCCGAGCTCCTTGTTGTCGGTCTTGCGCCGGCCGATGGTGTCGTCCTGCTTCCTGCGCGGCATCGCGGCGAATTTGTCCAGATCGTGCACCCACTGCTGCACGGCGGCAAAGCTCGCGCCCCCGAATCCCGCTCTCTTGTCCCGCACGATCGCGGCCTCGGCCGCCTTCTTCCCCTTCGGATTCTCGGTGCCGTCCTCGTAGCCGGTCAGATCGAGCCCGCGGTCGTGCTTGAAAGCGTCGATGACGCCGCTCGTCTCGAAAGCGGGCGCGAGGATCTTCTCGATCGCACGCGCGCGCAGCACGATGTCGCCGCGGTCCTCCCCGCGCAGCCAGCACCACAGGGCGGCGGGGGTCGAGGGCACGTCGACACCTTCGCCCTTGTGATGCGGAAACGGGCGCAGCCCCTCGATCCGCTTTTGCAGCGCGAAGAGCAGGACGGCGCCTAAGCCCACGACGCAGCTCTCGCCGTCCGCCGTTGCGGCCAGGGCCCGCAGCACGGCTTGCGGGCGCACGCCCTGCTTGAGCCCGAACGTGAGATAGCGGGCATGCCGCGGAATGAGGGCCAGGATTCCGGGTTGGGCATTCTTCAAAGTGTCGTCCCTTTCACCTTCACACTAGACCCGAAACCGCGCGATCGCATCGGCGACGCGCTCGACGGCGATGATATCGAGCCCGTCGATTTTCTGCTTCGGCTGATTGGCCCTGGGGATGATCGCCTGGGTGAAGCCGAGCTTCGCGGCCTCCTTCAGCCGCTCCTGGCCGCGCGGCGCGGGGCGCACCTCGCCCGCCAAGCCGATTTCGCCGAACACCGCGAGCTTCTCCGGCAGCGGCTTGTCGACGTGCGAGGAGACGATCGCGAGCAGCACCGCGAGGTCGGCGGCGGGTTCGCTGATGCGCACGCCGCCCACCGCGTTCACGAACACGTCCTGGTCGTCGCAGGCGATTCCGGCGTGGCGGTGCAGCACCGCGCGCAGCATCGCGAGGCGGTTCTGCTCAAGTCCCACCGTCAGCCGGCGCGGATTGGGCGCGTGCGCCGCGTCCACCAGCG
>WNGN01002411.1_pt1 | contig 12527 bp, 6 predicted proteins | sample 5400561 | NCBI WGS metagenome assembly WNGN01 (sample SAMN13153379, study PRJNA577476) | soil metagenome | isolation source: 115 cm soil or saprolite under Garry oak tree replicate 2 | place: USA:California | collected 2016-06-15
ACCCGCTGCGAGCGGCGCGTGCGGTACGCCACTTGCCAGCCTCGTCAAGGATTCTGGTGAAGCACGCAGGAGCCATTCTTGACCCGGATTTTGACAGGCATGTGGAAGCGGAGCAGCGCACCAATCCGCGCTACCGCTGGTTGGGACCTCTGACGCACGAGAAGGCCTTGGATATGCTGGCACGCTCGCACCTGCTGGCGCTCACCTCGCACCTCGAGGGGGGTGCCAACGTTGTCAGTGAAGCAATCGCCGTCGGCACTCCGGTCATTTCGTCGCTGATACCAGGCTCGGTGGGCATCTTGGGAAAGGACTATACCGGATACTTTCCCGTCGGCGACAGCGCTGCTCTTCGAGAGCAATTGAAGCGCGCGGAATCCGACGACGGGTTTTATCGAGACCTCCAACAACAGGTCGGAGAGCTGCACTCGCTGGTGAGTGCGGCCCGCGAGCGCGACTGCTGGCAAGCTTTACTCGGCGAACTCGGCTGAAGAACTGCGGTGTTCTTCCGCGTCTTCCGGATCATGCCGCAACCCGAGTCGACATACGTCCCGCTCTCAAACTAGGTCACCACGTGCCCTTTCGCCTTCTTGACACAGCCGCGGTTCGGTTGTTAACTCGGCGCGCGAGGAGGCCCGATGATACCGATGACACCGAAAGCGCGCTTGATTGCCACCCTCAGAGTAGCCGGTCCCTTGTCTGCGGCTGCTCTATTGATCCCTGGCTCTGCCCCTTTGCTACGGGCCCAGGAGATTTCGCACAAGCTGACGGTCATGGATGAGTTTCAAATCCAAACGCCTACAGACCCGCAGATTTCGCCCGACGGAAAGAAAATTGTTTACGTGCGAAGGTTTGCTGACCGAGCAACGGACAAACGCTACGCGAATCTCTGGATCATCAATAGCGACGGCACCGACCACCGAGCGCTAACCACGGGCAACCGCAGCGACTCTTCGCCGCACTGGTCGCCGGACGGTACGCGCATCGCCTATCTCTCCGACGCCGACGGCAAAACCGAGATTTACATCCGCTGGATGGACACCGGCCAGACCGCGCGCATCACCGATCTCGAGGATTCACCGGAAGCCATCGCCTGGTCGCCGGATGGAAAGATGCTTTCGTTTTCCGCGTTGGTTCCGGGCAAGGGCCCGCACATCGCCGACCTTCCTGCGCCACCCGCAGGAGCCAAGTGGGCGGATCCGCCGAAGGCGTACGATCAGCTGGTGTACCGGTTCAACGGCGTGGGTTATCTCAAGCCCGGGTTCATGCAAGTGTTTGTTGTGAGTGCAGAGGGCGGAGCGCCGCGGCAGGTCACCAACGGCAACTTCCCGAATGGCGGAAATGAATGGAGTCCGACGCGCGCGGACTGGACTCCCGACGGCAAGTATCTGATTATTTCGGCAAACCGTCATCCGGAATCGGACCACGCGTACTTCGACACGGAAGTTTACGAATTCAGCGTCGCCGATGGCGCGCTGCGCGCGCTCACCAACCGGAAAGGACCGGACAATTCACCGGAAGTCTCTCCGAATGGAAAATGGATTGCGTACACCGGCTTTGACGACCGCCTCCAGGGCCACCAAACGACCAAGCTGTATTTGGTGAACCGCGACGGCACGGGCTCGCACTCGCTCTCGGACAATCTCGACCGCGACATCCAGGGTCCGGAATGGGCTCCCGACAACAGCGGCGTGTTTTTCCAGTATGCCGATCAGGGGGATACGAAGATTGGATTCTGCACGAACGACGGAAACTGCAAAAAAATCGCCGACCATGTTGCTTCCACCACGAGCGCTTATGGCGGAGGTTCGTTTTCCATCGCCCGCACGGGGCTCGTCGCCATGACCTACGGCCGTACCGACGACCCCGGCAACATTGCCGTTCTGACGAACGGCGCGATGAAGGTGCTCACTTCTTTGAACCAAGAGCTGCTGGCGCAGAAGAAGCCCGGGCACGTGGAAGAAATTTCGTACGAATCATCGAAGGACAAGCGCAAGATCCAGGGCTGGATCGTTCATCCGCCGGATTTCGACGCTTCGAAGAAATATCCGCTCATCCTGGAGATTCACGGCGGGCCGTTCGCGGACTACGGTGACCGCTTCGATTTTGAAAAGCAGGTGTGGGCATCTATGGGCTACGTGGTGCTGTACACCAACCCGCGAGGCAGCACGAGCTATGGCGAAGGATTCGCCAATCTGATTCACCACGCGTATCCCGGCGACGACTTCGACGACTTGAACAGCGGCGTGGACGCGGTGGCGGCAAAGGGCTACATCGACACGAACAATCTTTTTGTGACCGGCGGCAGCGGTGGCGGAGTGCTTACCTGCTGGACCATCGAGCACACCGACCGCTTCCGCGCGGCGGCTTCGCTCTATCCGGTCATCAACTGGTACAGCTTTGTGCTGACGTCGGACATCCCATGGGTCGCGCAATACTGGTTTCCCGGCAATCCTTGGGACCACACGGAGCAGTACATGCAGCGCTCGCTGACCAATCTGGTCGCCAAGGTCAAAACGCCGACCATGGTGATGACCGGCGAGGCCGACTATCGCACGCCAATTCCCGAGGCCGAGCAGTTTTATGAGGCTCTAAAACTGTTGAATATCGATTCAGTGCTCGTGCGCGTTCCCGAAGAGCCGCACGGCATCAGCCGGCGCCCGAGCCACCACATCGCCAAAATGTTGTATGTGGCCGGGTGGTTCGAGCAGCACAAAGCAAAGTAGCGCGGGGTTTTTACGGAAACAGACGGTCGGTATTTATGCTGCGTTTAGGTTCGGAAGTCTAGAACTAGTCCGGCTTCGCAGCGTACCAAACCGACTGCGAATGCAAAGAGAGAGAACAAATCATGCGCAATAAACTGACTTTCTTCGAACTGACCGGCGCTCTTGTGATTGCCCTGGGTTTTTGTGCCTGCCCATTCCCGCTTTCCGCCGCGCCTTCGCCCGGCGCCTCCGGTTACAAGGTGATTAAGACCATCCCACTCGGAGGCGAGGGCGGCTGGGATTACGTTTACGTGGACAGCAGCGCCCGCCGCGTGTACATCTCGCGGGGCACGCACACCGTGGTGATGGACGCGGACACTTACGCGGTGGTTGGCGACATTCCCGACACGCAAGGCGTCCACGGCATCGCCATCGCCGCCGATTTGGGGCGCGGCTTCACCAGCAACGGCCGCACCAACGACGTCACGATTTTTGACCTAAAGACATTGAAGCCAATCGGCAACGTGAAGACCGATGCGAACCCGGATGCCATTGTCTACGATCCGGTCAGCAAGCGCGTTTTCACCTTTAATGGGCGCGGAAAAAATACCACGGCCATCAATGCGGCGGACGGCACGGTTGCGGGCACGCTGGCCCTCGGCGGCAAACCCGAATTCGCCGCGGTGGATGGCAAGGGAAGCGTCTTCGTGAACAACGAAGACACTTCCGAAATCATCGAGATCAATGCGCAGAAAATCACCGAGGCGCATCGCTGGCCGCTGGCGCCGTGCAAATCGCCTTCCGGCCTGGCAATGGACACAAAGAACCGGCGGCTGTACTCGGTCTGCGACGACAAAGTGTCCGTCGTGGTGAATGCCGACACGGGCAAGGTTGTGGCCACACCGGAAATCGGCAATGGCCCAGACGCCGCGGCCTTCGACCCGGCGTCGAATGACTTCTTCGCTTCTTGCGGCGAAGGCGTGCTTACGGTCGTCCACGAAGATTCGCCGGATAAATACACGGTCGTCGAAAACGTGCCAACCAAGCGCAGCGCGCGCACCATGGGCCTGGATTTGAAGACCCACAACATCTTCCTGCCGGCGGCGGATTTTGATGCGCCGGCTCCGGGAGAACGCCGGGGCAAAATGAAGCCCGATTCCTTCGTCATTGTGGTCGTGGGGAAGTAAGTTTTTCTGGGGAAAGGGGTGGCAGGAAAGCCGCCACCCCCTTTGGTGTGAACTTGGCCTGAAACGGGCGTTGCACTTAGCCCCTGGTTTCCTTGGCGGGCCTTCCGCCGCAACCCTCGCGGTCACTTTGGTTTGCATCTTGACCTTCCTCTCGAAACGCTTTCGCATCCGTTTCGCCACGCCAACAAACGTTTCCATTCCTTGGATTCGGCAAATTAGTTGTTGACAGCCATCCGCCTTCCGGTGTATTTCCCACGCCACAGTTTGTACGAGTTGGGTCAACGAGTGGATCAACAGCACCATCGCGCCAGGGCTGCGTATTTATTTGTCCATTCCTTCCGGGTGTGCAAAGCCAGCCGGGCATTCCTGACGATTCAAACTACCTGCAGTATGCGTGCTTTCGTTTTTCTGAATGGCGCACCGCAGGCTGCTGGTCCAATCCTAATCGACAACTGATTTGCTGGCGGGGAGACCATCGTGAAAATCCTAAAGGGGTCTGCAATCGCAGTTGTGCTGCTGGCGGCCCTGGCGTCGATTGCGCCAGCCTGGGCGCAAACAGCCAGCACGGCGCTAGTCTTGGGCACGGTAACGGACGCCGCGGGCGCAGTCGTGCCCGGGGCCACGGTGGATCTAACCAATACGGCTACGAACGAAACGAAGAGGATCACGACCAATGCCGAGGGTCAGTATGCTTTTCCCAACGTCCCGCCAGGAACTTACACGCTCAAAATCTCAAAGGCGGGGTTTGCTACGACGACCTTCTCCAATATCAAGTTGGATGTCAGCAAGAGCTACACGTACGATGCGAGACTCGAAGTTAGCTCGGGCAAAGAAATTGTCGAGGTCACCGCTGGTGCCACTGCCGAATTGCAAACGACGGACGCCGTTGTCGGCGGCGTTGTCGCTGGTCAGACCCTCTCACACCTCCCAACACTCCAGCGCGATACTCGGGAACTTCTCACCCTCCAGCCCGGCTCCACGCCATATGAAACCAACAACGGAGGTGCCTTTGGCGACTCGGGCGGTACGGTTGCCGGCGCGCGCAGCGACCAGAACGCTTTCAATCTCGACGGCATCGATATCACAGATAACGTCATTGCTGGGGGCGGCAATCAAGTCCCTATCGTTCCCATTGGCGTTGAAGCTACCGATGAGTTCCGCGTCGGCGTAACCAACAACAACGTCAGCTTCGGCCGCGCCTCCGGCGGGCAAATCAATGTCGTAAGCAAGAGCGGCACCAATAGCTTTCACGGTTCCGGCTACTGGTTCCATCAGAACTCCGCGCTAAACGCCAACACCTGGGACAATGGCCACACTCCCAATGCCGACGCTGGAACTCCGTACACCAAGAGACAGCCGCAACACGACAACCGTGCTGGTTTTACCTTCGGCGGACCATTATGGAAAAACAAAACCTTCTTCTTTGGCAATTACGAAATCCGCCGCTTCCCGCAATCTGCTGAAATCACGCGAATTGTTCCCACCAATAGCTTGAAGCAAGGCAAGCTCACTTTCAATGGCGTGCCATACGACCTGAAAACTTCGATGGCTTGCGGTCCGTCCGGAAATCTGCCATGCGACCCCCGCGGCATCGGCATCAGCCCCACGATCCAAGCACTCTGGAACATGATGCCCGCAGGAAATGACATTACCATCGGCGATTCAAAGCTCGTCGGCGGTCAGATCGTAGGCAACACGGTTGGCCTGCGGGAAAGCGTTCCAGAACCTCTTAAAGATGACAATGTTAATTTTCGTCTCGATCACAATTTGACCGAAAAGGTAAAATTTTTCGGGCGCTACATGTATCACCGTGATCTGACTCCGAATGCCAGCGGCGCATTCGCGGGACAAATCGATCTAAGAAGCGGCAGGGCGGTCAACACCAGTGCGTCAAACCTCCGCGGCGACGGATTTACTGCCGGGCTGGATTATCAGATAAACAACCAAGTTACGAACAGTTTCCGTGCCGGCTGGATTCGTAGCCGTCAGGACTTCACCGTCATCCGGCCGAGCTCGTCAGCTGCCCTCCTGAATTTGCCGGAAACTACCTCCGCTCTCGGTCCCGTCGCGCTGGCTCCCGGACTAGGAATTACCGGTCTGATCGACACGGTCATCGATGTGGACACTCAACGCGCGCGTCATCAGGCCATCTATGACAGCAACAAGCAATATGTGGACACCCTAAGCTGGATCAAGGGCAAACATACCATCGTGACCGGTGCCGACATCCGGTGGCTCCCCACCATCCACGATCGCGATGACAAGGTAATCGGCTCATTGAACTCCCTTGTCGCCACTCTCGATGCCACCGGCGCGCTCGCCAAGATTCCGGACACGAACCGGCCGCCAGGGTTATCCGCCGGGGATGCAGGGCGTTGGAATCGCCTCTACGCGGCTTCCCTTGGACTGATCAGCAACGTGGGCATCCTTGCCGTTCGCGATGGCAATTTACAACCGAAGCCGCTTGGAGCGACTCTCATTGCCAAGACCACGCTCCGTTCCTACAACTTCTTCGCTCAGGATACCTGGCGGATGACACCTTCCTTCACTCTTACGTACGGGGTCGGTTATGGCTGGCAAACCGCGCCCCAAGAACTGCATCGACAGCAAACTTTGATTGCCAACCACGATGCCGGCGACAAGATTCTCAACGCGTTTGATTACTTGGACGCCAAGGAAAAGGCTGCCGAAAACGGCGATATTTTCAATCCAACTCTTTCCTACATACCTATCGCCAAGAGCGGCAGGTCGAACGTCTTCGATGTGGATTACGGCGATTGGGCGCCTCGCGTATCAGCGGCGTGGAACACCAGTTTTCGCAACGGTTTCATGAATCGCTTCTTGGGCGACCGCAAGACCGTCATTCGAGGCGGATATGGTATTGCCTACGACCGCACGAACACGGTCCAGAGCGTAATCATTCCGATGCTGGGCGTGGGTTTTGCGCAGACCATCAACGTCCAGGCACCGCTCTGCAACGCTAACGGCATTGTCAGCGGCTGCGATCCTTTAGGGTTCAATGCTGCCAATGGCACCTTCACGAATGCCGGCTTGGCCAGTTTCCGGGTCGGTGTCGACGCTCAAATTCCAACACCCCCGGCGCCAGGAGCTCTTACATCGCCCATCGTTCCGGGCGGCCCGGTGACAGGCGGCATTCCGACCAGCCCGCTGGCGGAGATACTGAGTTTCCAGAACGACCCGCGATTCCAGGTGGGACGCAGTCACAGCGTAGACTTCACCATGCAAAGGAGCTTGCCTGGGCAACTGCTCCTCGAGGTGGGATACGTGGGCCGCTTTGCCCGCCATCTTCCTAACAGCGTTAATTTCAACTCTGTCCCCTACATGTTCAAAGACCAGGCCTCCGGCCAAATCTTCGCGCAGGCGTTTGACGCTGTTGCGACTCAACTGCGCTCAAACGTTAACCCGCTTCTTCCGAACGGAAGCCCTAACCCGGCTTTTCAAATTCAGCCTTGGTTTGAAAACCAATTTCCCGGCCTAGGCAATGGATGCGGTCCGAACAAAACAAACATCTCCTCCACAGCTTGCATGGCGGGAGGCAACGCCCCTTCGTTCCTGAACGACAATCTCTCCGATCTGTTCCTGACTATGGATTTCACCCGTGCTGCCTTGGGCCTGCAACCTATCAACGACTTGCAGGTCTTTGACAATTTCATCAGGACCAGCCGCGACACCTCCAATTACAACGCGCTGGTGGTCGATTTGCGGAACAACCAATGGCATGGCCTGCTCTTCGACTTCAATTACACCTTCTCGAAATCCCTCGATACCGTCGGGGCTGTCCAGAACGACGCGAGATACTATTCGTCGAGCTACAATCGGCACCTCGACTACGGACCGTCCTTCTTTGACCGCCCGCACGTCTTCAATGCCATATTCGATTACGAACTCCCGTTTGGCAAGGGTCGCCTCAAGAACAGCCATGCGGCGCTAAACAAATTGACAGGCGGCTGGTACACGGCGGGTGTATTCAGAAGGAGCAGCGGCGTTCCGGAGCTCGTCACCATCAGTGGTCAGGCCTTCGGAGGGGGCGAGGTCTTCGCCACGCCCGCCGGGATGCTCGCGCTTGTGCCCACCAATACGCTTGGGGGTGGTCTGCATTCCGGTGTCCCCGGTGGGACCGTTAACACGCCACTCGGCCCGGTTGATGTGGGCACCGCAGGTAATCCAGCGAACGGTGGCACGGGCCTGAATTACTTCGCAAATCCAGGAGCAGCCTTTCTTAAATTCCGCCCAGCTCTCATTTCGTCCGACACTAACGACGGCCGTGACAGTCCGGTCCGTGGACTCAGCTTCTGGAATCTAGACATGCGCTTCGGTAAGGCCACGAACATTACCGAAGGCACAAAAGTGGAGTTCTCATTCGACTTCTTCAATATCTTTAACCACCCGAACTTTCTGGATCCGTCGTTTGATGTGACAAACCCCACCACCTTCGGCGTGATCAACACCCAATTGGTTCCCGCCGATCGTATTCAAGGTTCGCGCTGGATCCAGTTCGGGCTCCGTTTCGACTTTTAACCATTCCTCAACAAGAACCTCGAGGGGAGAGCCGACCGGCTCTCCCCTTTTTTCATCTTGGGCTTCTGAATTCCTCATTCTTCGCGACCGTGCCGCGAAAGCAAAAGCGTCCCGGCGGGGGGGTGCGCCGGGACGCTTTTCGTTGGGGTTGAGGGATCTTCGGGCCTTGAGGGAACTCTTTAGGGTGTTAGCCTCCAACTCTTTTTAGGGCGCGACGCCCAGGTTGTGCCTGCCAGCCAGGAAAGACACGCTTGCTCCCGCCGATTGAGGAAGCCACCAGAACTTCCGGATCCAGGGATTCTGGCTGACCATCATTCGCTTGCCCAAGAAATCCATGAACGCCGGGCTCACCTGAATGGCGGCATAGATCGCATTGGAATTGGCGAATGGTTTGAGAAATGGATTCGCTTCCCGGCCGTATCCGCTGGAAATGGCGCGGCGCGTGGTCCAGGCGTCAAATCCGGCTGCGGCATGCCCTGCGGCCATCAGTCCGTACCACGTCTTCCGCTGCCTCGGGCTTTCGCCAGGCCGTCCTGCCCTTGCTCGGACGGGCTGAAAGGGTTCCGCCGACGAGCGCAGCACCGCCGGTTCAGCCTCGGACTTTACCTTCGGCTCCGGCGCGGAAGGCGAGGCTGCTGCAACCATCGAATCTCTTGAGGTGCTGTCCAAAGACGTGACAGAAAGGGTTTGCCGCCCGGCATTCGCATTCAAAGCTGCCGAGAACTTCGCCCAGTCGTCGGTCTGCGGAAGGGCGCAAACCCAAAGGAGCACTGCAAGGACCATTCACCACCTCAGTGTGCCAGTGAACTTGCAAGTTCAGCCCCACTCGCAATGAGCCCCCGATATCGGCCAAAAAGGGCACCAAACACCGGTCTTTGGTCCCATTTCCGCTGGTAAAGGCCTTGGAACCTCCGTTGAACACCTAGGTCACGCGAGTACTAGATCCTTTTTGAGAAAAGATTTTCTCATTTTTGATACCGCCGTAGCGGCCCGTATGCCACGCGGGGCCGCTTGAGCCCGCTAAACGAGGCCTCGCCTCCCAGGCGGCACGGGCCGCACCTTGCGCTGGGCATGCCTTGAGCGGGGTGCGAGTTCGCCCTAGTGCAACTCTGCTATAATTCGCGGCGCTGGCTCTGACCGCGTCGGAGTCACGCCCAACGATGCCAGGCAACGACTCCTTGGCCGCCAAGCGCGCGCTAGTTCCTCAGCGCAGCCCTCAGCCTCCGCGCTTCATCGCGATCGAAGGTCCGCTGCGCGTCGGCAAGACCACCCTCGCCCGCATCCTCGCCGAACGCCTGCACGCGCGCCGCATCTACGATTGCGAAGACAATCCGTTTCTCGCCGATTTCTATAGGGCCAAGCCAGGAGCCGCATTCCGTGCGCAGATGTATTTTCTCATCGAGCGGCAAAAGCATCTTCGCGAAGGCCTGGCGGTCGAAGCCCCGGGCCTCATCCTCTCCGACTTTCTCCTCGAGAAAGACCGCATTTTCGCCAATCTCAATCTCGACGACCAGGAACTCAAGCTCTACGAACGCTACTACGAGCTCCTCTCCGCCGGTCTCCCCGCTCCCGACCTGGTTATTTACCTGCAAGCCAAGCCGGAAGTCTTGCGCGCCCGCATCGCGAAAAAGGCGTCGCGCGAGGAGTCGCAAATCTCCCTCGAATACATCGAGGAGGTCGCGCGCGCCTACGAGCATTTCTTCTTCCGCTATTCCGCCTCGGACCTCCTGGTAATCAACACCTCGGAGATCGATTTCGTCGAGCGCAGCGACGACCTGCAACAGCTTCTCAGGCGGCTCCAGGATCCGGTCAAGGGAACCCAATACTTCCTGCCGCTCGGCGCCTCCGAATAGAAACGCGTTGACAGTTCAGCGCAACCCGTCTAAGTTTCGCCTCGCATGCATCCGCTGACGCCGTTCCCATGAAAAACAAACTTCTTGTAGCAGCCGTCGTTTCGGCAGCGGTGGCCATCCTTGCTTCGCTGTTTGCCGGGACGCTCGTCGCTCTGATTGCGGCGCTTGCCGCCATGGCCCTGCGCTGGCTCGCTCTGGTTTTCATTGCGGCTTATGCAACCTATCGGCGCTCGCTGACCGCCTGGATCCTGGTCGGTCTGCTCGCCGGCGCGGAATTCGGCCACGACGCGGCTGCCACGGCAGCAAAATTGCAATTCCTTGGCACGATTTTTCTGCGCCTCATCAAGGTCATCATCGCACCGCTGCTGTTCGGCACCTTGGTCGTAGGCATCGCGGGCCACGCCGACCTGAAAAAAGTCGGCCGCCTCGGTGTCAAATCGCTTGTTTACTTTGAAATTGTCTCCACCATTGCGCTCGTCATCGGTTGGGCGGCCATAAGTCTCAGCCGCGCGGGTGAGGGCGTGCGTCTTCCGCCCTCCGCCGCCGAACCGCTCAACGCCGCTCCACACACGGCAGCACAACTCATCACCGACATCTTTCCCGAAAACATCGCCAAATCCGTCGCCGAGGGCCAGGTGCTGCAGGTCGTCGTTTTCAGCATCCTCTTCGCCATGGCGCTCATCCTGGTTCCCGAAGCAAAACGGCGTGCCATGCTGTCGTTCGCCGAAAGCCTCTCGGAAACCATGTTCAAGTTCACCAACATTGTCATGTACTCCGCGCCGGTCGGCGTCTTTGGGGCCGTCGCCTATACCGTCGGCCATCTCGGCCTGGGTGTCCTTCTGCCGCTCCTAAAGCTGCTGGCGACCATGTACCTCGGTCTCGTATTTTTTATCGTCTGCGTTTTGTTTCCCATCGCGCTGCTCTCGCGTGTGCCCGTGAAGCAGTTTCTTCGAGCCGCCAGCGAACCCGTAACCATCGCTTTTGCAACCGCCAGTTCCGAAGCCGCTCTCCCTCGCGCCATGGAGGAGATGGAGTCTTTTGGTGTTCCACGTGAAACGGTCGCTTTCGTGCTTCCCACCGGCTACAGCTTCAATCTCGATGGCTCCAGTCTCTACCAATCGCTCGCTTTACTGTTCATTGTGCAGGCTGCGGACATTCATCTCACCATCGGCCAGCAAGCGGTTATGCTGCTTACTCTTCTCGTCAGCAGCAAAGGCACGGCCGGCGTAGCCCGTGCATCGTTGGTGATCGTCCTGGCTGCAGCCGCTTCCTTTCATCTGCCGACGGAGCCGCTTTTTCTTCTCTTTGGGATTGATCAACTCATGGACATGGGTCGCACGGCCGTCAACGTCCTTGGCAACTGCCTCGCATGCGTCGTCATCGCTCGCTGGGAGCACGAGTTCCCCGCGTCGGCTCACCGGGGGAAAGGAGCCTCGAGTTGAGCCAGATGCAATTCGACCTGCCTGCCCGAACAGGTCTCCCCCTTCGCGCCAGCTGTCCGGTTTCTCGTCTTCGGTCCAGTTTCTTTCTTCCGTGTCTCCGGCATAGACTGCCGGCATCCTCGAAGCAAGGCCGGTCCAGCGTCCCTGGGCTTCGTCGCTTCAGGAAATGCGGACGGCAGGGGGTGGGTCCTCGATGAAATTCCTCGTATCGCTTATCGTAATCCTTTTACTGGTCTTGTCGCTTCCCCCGGTGATTCAGTCGTAGGAGAAGCACGCCTCGCCCCGCAATCGCGGGCACGCTTGTTCTCTTTAGTGTGCTTTCGCTGCGGCGGAAGTTGTAGCGGGCGCCCGCAAGTGCGTGTCAAAAAATTGCTCCACGCGATGCCACGCATCGCCGAGCACGTGCTCGCGGCTGAAATAATGAAATTCGCCCGGGTACATCAGGAACGAAACCAGGTCGCCCTTGTGCTTCTTCAGCGCCTCATCGATGAGCCAGACCGACTCGAGGAACGGCACGTTGACGTCGGCCGTGCCGTGTAACACAAGCAACGGACGCTCCAGCCGGTCGATGTGCGATATCGGCGAAGCCTTCGCGTAAACGTCCGGATGCTCCTCGGGAGTTCCGATTCGGCTTGCCGTCCAATCGCCGTGGTACGGGTCGGAATAATACATCACGTAATCCACCACCCCCGCCACGTCCACGCCGGCCCGGAAGAGTGTCGGCTGGTCGGTCATGGCGATAAGCGTGAAAAATCCGCCGTAGCTCAAGCCCCACACGCCGATGCGGTTCGCGTCTACGTACGG
>WNGN01003913.1_pt1 | contig 12527 bp, 10 predicted proteins | sample 5400561 | NCBI WGS metagenome assembly WNGN01 (sample SAMN13153379, study PRJNA577476) | soil metagenome | isolation source: 115 cm soil or saprolite under Garry oak tree replicate 2 | place: USA:California | collected 2016-06-15
AGCGCCGACCTCGTCGACAAGGGGGTGCCTACAGAGCTGGCGCTGCGGATCGCTGGCCTGGGGATGCTCTTCTTCGCCCTGGATATCGTCGAGAGCGCCTCTACGAGCATGCTCGCCGTGGAAACGGTGGCGCGTGTGTATTTCGCCCTGGGGACTCAGCTGCGCCTGCGCTGGCTCCGCGATCAGGTCCTGGCCCTGCCGCCGGGCAATCGCTGGCACTCCCTAGCGCGGGCCGCCCTGCGCGACGAACTCTATGCGCTGCACAGTGCGCTGGCGACCGAGGTCCTGCAGAGCGGCTCGCCGCAGCTTGACGCACGCGGGCACATCGAGGCGTGGGTGGCCCACAACCGCACTCCCGTGGAACGCTGGCAGCAGGTGCTTAGCGACATCCAGTCTGATGAAACGTACACGCTCACGACGCTCTCGGTAGCTGTCCACGGCCTCCAGAACCTCATCCATTCCAGGATAGGAGGGTCAGCACCTCGCCCACGCTAATGGCTATCCTGAGCCAGTTGGCATCATCTGTTGGTTCAGCCTCCATAGGCCAGCTTCGGTGCAACGACCTCGCGCTTCCGGATCATCGAGATGCTGGCGCCGAGGAACCAGATCAGCGGCGGGACGTTGGCCACAACCACAGGGCCCCATCCTAAAGCGTTGTAGAAGCCAGTCGGATCGAGGACTTCCACGTACATAGACGGAATGGCAAGAACACAGAGGATCGCGCTGGTGCATGCTACCCAGCCAGTCCATCTCGGCAGCGCGTCGGTCGCCAGAGTCGCAAAGCCAGCTGCGGCCATGAAAACCCCCGTTACCGCGAAAGCGATGGAGCCATTGTAGATGAGAAGTGCTCCCTCGACCATCGCCCTGATGGCGGTGGGATCCGCCTTGCCGCCCAGGGTATCCAGGGCTGCGCCGCCCTCGAGCGAGTTGGCAACCAGCGTTACCGCGCCCCAGATCAGACCGGCTCCAAAGGTCAGCGTGGCCACCCACTCGTACGCGGGCCGCGCTTTGAGGATCAGATGACGGAAGCCAGCAAAGAAGACCATCAGGCAGACGTACAGACCCATGTCGAGGAGCACACGCGTGAGAACGACAACTCTGATGTTGGCCAGGTGCTGCGTGTGAGCTATGGCGTCGTTAATCGGAGGCACAGGGCTCCCGACCAGGTAGAGCGGTACCTGGGACACAAACAGGAAGAAGCCGGCCAGCCCAAACCAGCCCGTCAAATGCCACACTTTCAGATCGTGCATTAGAAACCTCCTTATGTGCGCACAATGCGTGGTTCGGTGGAAGATGGTTCCTCATCCTCGGTGAGGCTCGCACGCTGTGCCCTACGCCAACTCGCTCGCGGAGGCCTGTGCCAAAGTAGGCTGCTTCGCCTCTTCTTTCGAGACGCCCGACCCTAGCTGGAAGAACCTTCGGGCGATCAGGATGCACCAGATCGTGAGAGGCACGAGAGAAATGAGCGAGAAGTAAAGACCGATCGTCCCTACGGTGGGCGGTACGAACATCAGCACACTCATCAGGATTCCCACATATGCGGTCACTTTGCTGAAGATAGTGCTCCGTAGCATGACCGCTGAGATGATCAGACCGACAACGCCCCCGAGGACGTAATAGACGTCGAAAGCAGTGCCCTGGTAGATAGCAAGCATCGCCTGCCCTGCTGCCAGGAACATCGACCTCTGCGCGTCTGTTGTCGCAGCCGCGAATTGGTCGCTGAGGGAAAGCATATTGAAGGCCGTATTCGATGCGAAGTAGAGCGCTACCGATACGATGCCAAGGGTCAAAGCGATTGCCATGAACGATTGACTGGTTCGTCTGAGGGCAACGTAGAGGGTGAGCCAGATCAGGCCCATCAGAGCAATGATAGCTATGGACAAGAGGTCAAGGCTGAGGAGTCCAAGGAGTCTATTGTTCTGAAGTAGCGTGAAGTAGCCGATGACGGTGCCAGGTGGCGGCCAGGCGATGAAGATGATGGCCTGGATTACAGTTAACCCGGCTATGATCAGGGCAGCCGCGCCGCCAACTCTGTAGAGAGGCTTCCAGTTGGTATGAGATTCAGCCTGTGACATCACTCAGCCTCCTTTTTTTGCGCACAACGCCTTATGCTGTGAAAGAGCGTTCTTCTCGGCCAGGCATGGCCTCGCTGCTCGGCATCGTCTGTTCTCCGACCTGTCCAACGGGGACGAGACGCACGAGTGGAATGGTACGACTGGTGGCCTGCTGATACCGCGCATAAGTGGGCGCGACACGCAGGACGCGTGGCCAGAAGGCGGTTGCCTCATCGGTCGACAGTTCCTCGGCGTGAACCCGGCTAGTGCGGTCCATGACTTGGATCTGCGCTGTCGGAGTGGCCTTCAGATTATAGAACCAGCCGGGGTGGGAGGGTCGGCCGCTATTCGCGCCATCCTGGAAGAACTGGAGGAGGACGGTCCGCGTCTTTCCGGACCTACGCCCGCGCGTCGTGAGGATCAGGACATTGACCTTTAAGAGCCGGGCGATGCGGCCACCTGTTAGCCGATACAGGCCTACGCCGAGGCCCCCAAGTCTTTTGTCAAGCTCGTGGTTCAGATACAGAGCAACCTTATCCTTGAGAGAGAGGCTCCTGGTCGACGTCTTGCCAGCGTCTCTCAACCTCAACACGAAACCGCGGACGAATGGATAGTAGAGCGGGAACGCGACGATGAGCAGGACGCAGGCAACTACCCCAAACGCCCCCGCCCTGCGCCGCACCTTCAGCTTGTTCATGAGTATCTCCTTTTTTGGGCACAACGTGTTATTCTGCGGAAGATGTCTCCTCAGACTCCGTGAGACTCGCACTCGTTGACCTGCACCAACTCGTTGGTCTATGCCATGGCAGGCTGAAACTGCGCGGCCAGATCGCTCGCCCAGGCGCGAATCGCCGTCCAGTCCCGTATGTCGCTGGCTGGCATGTTCTTGAGGGCCGGCACCAGATTGTGGGGGAAGGTGAGCTTCTCCGGGTCGAACTTACCGCCAAAGATGGCAATCGCTCCCGGGGTCAGCCAAGGAAACTTCGCCAGCTCTTTATCGAGCTGCCCACGCACCTCCTGAAATTCCTTCTCCTCAGCATGAAATGGGCCGAGCGCGAAAATGGCCACTGGCCGCTGCGTGAGGGCTTCCCGGTGACGCGCCAGGAAATGGAGCGCGTCCTTGTGCCAGTGGAACATGTAGAGCGGCGCCCCCAGCACGACCGCGCGGTACTGATCGAGGGTCCGCACGTCCCGCATGGGCTGAATATCTACCGCAAGCCCTCGTTCGCGCAGCGTCGCCGCGACTGCCTCGGCCACTTCCTGCGTTGAGCCGTACCGTGTTGCATAACCTACCAGAACTGAAGCTGACATGATTGTCTCCTTTCAACGCACCACCCACGCATATGCAGGATGGTTCAGCATTTCACTTCGAGGAGACCATACCACACGCATGTCACACCTGTATCACGGTTGTCAGCTCTGGTCACTCACTTTCATCACAACTGGTTCCTGCATCGGATAGGGACCTGCGGTCTAGAACAGACTGCGTGTTTATGTACTCATTCGCTCATTCGATAGAAGCGCCGTGCATTCTCTGCCCATAGCTTGCGCCTGGCTGAGACTGGCAAGCGCGCGGTGAGCGCTCCCAGCGTCTCGTACCAGCGACGGTACGGAGATGCGAGCAAGGCAACGGGCCAGTCACTGCCGAACAGGACGCGCTCTTCCCCAAAGGCCTCTAACACGACATTGATGAACGGTTCCAGGTCGGCAGGCTGCCAGCATTCGTGGTCGGCCTCGGTCACCATGCCACTGATTTTACAGACGACGTTCGGCAACTCAGCGAGTTTGCGCAGATCTGCCTGCCAAGGGTCGAGCAACTGCTGTTTGATGCCTGGCTTCCCCAGGTGATCCAGGATAAAGGCTGTATCCGGGCAGAGACGCACCAGTTCAATGACATACGGCAGTTGCCAGTGTTTGATACAGAGGTCAAACGACAGTTTAAACTCCGCCAGCTGGCGCACTCCTGTGACAAAATCGGGCCGCAGGCAGAAATCCGGCTCAGCTTCGTCCTGGAGGTTGCGCCGGACTCCTTTAATGAGAGGCGAGATGGCTACCAGGGATTCCAGGTGCTCACGAACGGCGTCGCCCCGCTCGACCGGCGCCGCAGCAACGACCGCTTGCAAACGCGGCTCCTCTCGGGCAAGATCCATGACATGGTGCGCCTCACGCAACGCCTCCTGCGGCTCAACCCCCACCTCGATATAGACCATCGCTATGATGGGGAGGCCCTGCGTCTGCTCGCGGTAGTCTTGCAAGCCATAGGGCCGATTTAACCGGGAAAGGTCCGCCAGCCAGGGCATACTGAACTGCTCGGGATTCCATAGATGCACATGCGCATCAATAATGGGAAGCACTTCGGCCATAGACAAGTCCTTTCTTTATCATGGTGGACGCAAAGGATAGAAAAGGTAAAACCCCCTCGTGAGAGGTAAACTTTTTCAGGATCGGTAGATGGAATCGAGTTCAGCCCAGAGTTCATCCTGGATCGGCTGTTGCGCCAGCTTCAGCGTCTCTGTAAGCCGCTCAGGGCGCGTCATGCCAACAATAGTGGACGCGATGCGCACGTCCCGCAGCGAGAACTGCAGCGCTGCTGCTGCCAGTGGCAGGCCATAGCGCTCACAGGCCTCTTCCATCTGCCCGGCGCGTCGAAGCAGTTGGGGAGATGCCTGACTATACATATAGCGTGGATAGGCGCCTGGCCCTTTCGCCAGGAGACCGCTCCCATATGGCGCAGCATTCAGGGCTGCGACTCCCCGGCGTGTGCATACCTCCCAGAGCGGGTCAGCCTCCCTGTTGAGGAGCGTGAAGCGGTTATGCGAAATAGCCGCCTCAAAGAGGCCGGTTTCGACAAAGCGGATCATCATGCCGATTGGGCCACCAGCAACACCCAGGTGCGCGAACAAGCCCTTTTCTTTACATTGCTGTAGCACCTCGACGGGACCACCTGGCTGCATGGCCTCTTCAAAGGAGATATGCTCAGGGTCGTGGAGATAGACGAGTTGCAGTTGCTCCAGGCCCAGCAGGAGCAGGCTGCGCTCAACGCTGCGCTGCATCTGCGCGCCGGTAAAGATGCCGGTCTGCATATCGCGGTCGGCCTTCGTTGCCAGCACAAAGCCGGGCGGAAGCCCGCCAAGTTCGCCGAGCACGATTCCAATACGGCGCTCGCTCTCACCATCGCCATAGGAGGCGGCGGTATCCAGGAAGTTGAAGGGACCCGCGAAGAATGCACGGACTGTGGCCAGGGCGCGCTCTTCGGGAACTTCATAGGCGAAGGTCTCTGGCATATTCCCCAAGGGGGCCGAGCCAATACAGATCGGCGTCACCTGCAGGCCCGTTGAGCCTAGAGGACGAAGTGGCTCGTAAGCTTTTGTCTGAGAAGGCATACGCTACTCCTTTCATCAAATGTTTTCCGATAATGAGGTTTCACAAAATAATCCGGATATCCGTATGGGTGACAGAACTGTCATGCTGAGCACATTCGCTACGCTCAGTGTAGACTCCGCGAAGCATCTCTCTGCCCAGCGCGACAGACCCTTCGCTGCGCTCAGGGTGACAGTGGAGGGGCCGATTTCATCATCCGTCTTATTTATTGAAAGTCCATAATCGGCGCTGGCCGCGATAAATCGGGCCCTACTACTTAGCTGTCCAGCCGCCATCGATGACCAGCGCTGAGCCCGTCACAAAGGCCGCCTCGTCCGAAGCCAGATAGAGCGCAGCAGACGCGATCTCATCCGGTCGCCCCATACGTCCGATGGGCTGGCGAGCGTGAAGTTGCTGGCGCACCTCGTCCTCGTGGCCGGCGAAATGGCGTGTAAGGTAGCTTTCCACGAACGGTGTCTGCACCGTGCCGGGGCAGATGGCGTTGCAGCGAATCCCCTGCCTGACGAAATCGATGGCAATCGAGCGCGTCAGGGCCAGTACAGCCCCCTTGCTCGCGCTATAGGGCAGACGCCGATCGATACCGATAGTGGCTGCAACCGAGGATATGTTGATGATCACGCCTCCGACCGGCGACTGTGCCAGCATCTGCCGCACCCCTTCGCGCGCGCAGAGGAAGACGCCGCCCGCATTCACACGCATCACGCGCTCCCAGTCCTGCAGGCTGGTCTCCAGGATAGTGCCAACGTGGCTGATGCCGGCATTGTTGACCAGGATATCGAGCCGACCTTCGGTAGCAGCAACCCGCTCTATCGCGGCCTTGACCTGGGACTCTTCAGCCACATCAAGCTGCTGCGTGCGTGTACTCCCCCCGGCGGCTCGAATTTCACCGGCAACCCGCTCCGCAGCATCGACTCTGATATCGGCGAGAATGACGTGGGCACCCTGCCGCGTAAAGAGCCGTGCGATTTGCTCTCCGATGCCCGACCCAGCCCCCGTTACGAAGGCGATTTTCTTATCTAAGCGAAACACTCATGATTCCTTCCTTTCTTCATGCATTGCGCACCATGCTCTGAACTACCAGGTCGTCTTTCGTCTGATTATACACTTTCGGTTCTTTAGGCATGGTTCAAATGAACTTGACAGTTCCTAACCAACAGAAAGACACAGCCCTGTCATGCTGAGCACAGCGAAGCATCTCACTGCCCAGCGCGACAGACCCTTCGCTTCGCTCAGGGTGACACGGTTTGACTGTTCAAACTGTCAAGTGTAATTCGTCCAAATTGAACCTTGCCTTAATATTATGAAAGAGCGTTTTCCGTTGCTAATCCGTGTGGAACACTTCCTTCATCGTGGTCCACCACTCGCGCGTCCTGGGGTCCGCAGCCATCTTCGCCATATCGGCCTCATAATCGTCGCCAGTATATTCAAAGTACGCAAAGAGCAGCGTGCCGTGACGAAAAATGCTGTAGTTGCGTATGTGGCAGGCGGAAATCATCGCCAACACTTCGGGCCAAACTGCCGCATGCAGACGTTCGTATGCTTCGACCTGGTCCTGCTTTAAGCCTATGAGCTGTCCAACCCTGGCCGATAAATCGGCGCTGGGCGCGATAAATCGGCCCCTACGCTCGCCTGCCCACGCTGACCCATTGGGATAGGAGTAGGCAGCAATCGACGAGGGATACATCGTCACGCTATACCCTGGAGCGTCCGGGGGCATATAGCGGCTACTCCTGATGATGACCGGATGCACAAAATGCTCGTGCAAGTGGGGTGTGTACTCGATCATGCGGTTCTCCAGCGAGCCGCTAATCGCGATGTAGTCGAAGAGCGAGAGATGCTGCACATATTCACCCAGGCCAACGCCTCCCGCGTGCGGGCAGACCGGGATGCCGAACTTGGCGGCCAAAAGGAGAATCGCCAGGACTTCGTTTACCCCGCCGACGCGGCAGGCATCGATCTGGCAGATGGCAATGGCCTTGGCCTGAAAAAGTTGCTTGAAGATAATGCGATTCTGCACATGCTCACCGGTGGCAACACGAATCGGCGCGATCGCACGCGCAATCGTGGCATGTCCAAGAATATCATCCGGGCTGGTGGGTTCTTCAATCCAGAAGGGGTCAAATGCCGCCAGGTGCTGCATTGCAGCGATCGCCTCGTTCACCTCCCACACCTGGTTTGCGTCGAACATTAAGGTGTTCTCTGCCCCAATCTCTTCGCGCATGATACGCGCACGGTGAAGATCGTCCTCCAGGCTCAGGCCAACCTTCAGTTTGAAGTGCCGCCAGCCGTTAGCCAGCGCTTCGCGGCAAAGCAGGCGCACCTGCTCATCGCTATAGCCCGACCAACCAGCCCCGGTTGTATAGGAAGGAAAGCCATGCTGCAGCATCTCCGCCTCGCGCAGCGCTTTGGTTGGAGCCTGGTGGAGTAGCAAGTCTAGCGCTTCATCAGGAGTCAGGGCATCGGTGATATAACGGAAATCGATGCAAGAGACAAGCTGCTCCGGCGTCATATCGGTGAGCAGCTTCCAGAGCGGCTTGCCCTCAACCTTGGCCCAGAGGTCCCAGACCGCGTTGACCACCGCTGCGGTAGCCAGGTGAATGGCTCCCTTCTCCGGCCCGATCCAGCGCAACTGACTGTCGCCTGTAATATGCCGCCAGAAGGCGCGCATATCAGAGGTGAACGACTCCAGGCTACGCCCGATGACGAGCGGGGCCAGCGCCCGGATGGCGGCGACGCAGACTTCGTTCCCACGCCCGATGGTAAAGGTCAGGCCATGCCCTTCCAGGCCCGCGGGATGGTCGGTTTGCAGAACCACGTAGGCCGCGGAATAATCCGGGTCGTTATTCATGGCATCAGAACCGGCAAGGGTCCGCGACGTCGGGAAACGAATATCGTACGCATGGACATCAACAATAGTGAGCGCCAAAACTCTTCTCCTTTTACTTGACGACAACCTGAAGAAGTCCATCTCACGGGCACACACCCTCGCAATCTCGGTAGCTGCCTCCCAGACGCCCTTTTCAGCGTTTCGAGTATCTACCAACATAATAGTACTTCTACGGGAAAAACATCCACTTGACTAACTAGCTCTAAATAAGTATACTATATTCTGTATACAAAATACAGTACACAGTGCGCAAAGTCAAGGCTTGCTTCAGGATTGATGCCATAGCACACACCTGGGCAAGAAGGTCAGCGACAAGCAACTTTTAGCGTACGCTAGTTACATAGCTTTGAACACCGATAGGAGCAACCAGAGATGACTTCTATCTCGACAGGAGCACATGACCGGAAAAAGGGCACAGTGGCAGAGGTATTTGACGAGAGCTTGAGCGCGGAATTATTTAATCTGCTCTGGGGACAGGAGCGCACCGCCATGCCCACTGTTGTGGATTACGCTTATGAAGAGATCTGGAAGCGCGTCATCATGATCGGCGGGAGCGAGGAGCAGCGGCTTTCTGATGTCACTCTGGCTGAGCAGTTGGGAATGAGCCGCACGCCGGTGCGCCAGGCCCTGGAGCGCCTCGTTCATGAAGGGCTGGTGCGTTCTGATCCGCGGCGCGGTTTCTGGACGAGCACATTCACTGCCCAGGATATTCACGAAATCTACGATCTGCGCGGCGCACTGGAGGTGCTGGCCGTACGCCTGGCGGCTCCTCGCCTGAGCCAGGAAGACCTCAAGGCGCATCTCGAGGCTTTGTATGCTGTTCGAGCGGAACTGGATGCGCACCCCGTGCTACGTTTCCTCCAGGTAGACATCCGTTTCCACATGCTCATCACGCGCGCATCGAGCAATGGGCGCCTGATCAACAGCCTCTCTCTGTTGCGCAGCCAACTCTCAATGTTTCAGATGCAAGACACATTCTACCCCAGGCGCATGGAGATAGCCTTGAATGACCATGAGCAGGTCCTGCTGGCCCTGCTTGCGGGAAAAGTTGACGAGGCAGCGGATTGCCTTGCCAGGCATATCCGGAATGCGAAGGAAGGCGTTTTGGCAGATATTTTTTTAGAAGGAAGGGAGGGCGTTTCGTAACCCCCGATTTTGGGGCTTTCCAGCAACGGACGTGCCGCCTGGGTGAACTTCAGCGTCAGCTATAAGCAAGCACAAGCGGCGTAGTAACACTCAAAGAATTAGAGAGTTCGTGTGTCGGAATCCGACACCTGGGAGGAGAAAACCATGACATCGAAGTTCGCAAGTCGTCTACGAGTGCTGGGTGCGCTCGTCGTCGTCGCGATAGTCCTGGCGGCGTGCGGCGGCACGTCAAGTACGACATCGACGTCGTGAAGTACCGCATGGGCTAAAGCCCAACGGCTTCTATGCATGACTCCACCGATACGCGCGATGGAGGGACACATTGGTTGCTTCCCAACCGCAGGATGTTGATTGCAGCGTTGTGATCTCTATCCAGTTCGGTGCCACACTCGCATGAGTGCCAGCGTTCCGAGAGTTCCTTCTTGCGAACCGTGCCACAACCACTACAGACCTGGCTGGTATATTTGGGGTTGACGAACAGCACCGATGTACCAGCACTCGCAGCCTTGTACATACAGTACTCGACGAACTGGCCCCAACCAGCATCTACTATGGACTTGTTTAATCCACTCTTCGCACTTCCGCCGTTGGGAAGATACTTCCCATTCTCATCTTGTTTAGGCTTTGCGCGTTTGGACAAGTTCGATGGTACCAACTCTTCAAACACGATAGTTTCATATGTGTTGACGAGGTTCCTTGATGCCTTGTGCAGAAAGTCTGCTCGTTGTTTCCGTATCTTGCGATGTGCCTTCCCCACTCGCTGTACTACTTTCTTCCGCCGATGGGAACCACGTTTCTTGTATTTAAGCGATCGTTGCAAACGTGCCAACTTCTTCTCTCCCTTGCGGAAATACCGTGGGGTATCGATAGTATCGCCGGTTGAAAGAGTAGCCAGGTGCGAGACACCCAGATCAATACCAATGGCTTCATCGCTGTAGGGAAGTTTTAAGCTTGCCTCTACTTCACAAGAGAACACGACATACCAGGCGTCTCCCTCTCGTTTGATGGTACAGGTTTTGATCTTGCCCTCTATCGGACGATGAAGCTTGATTTTGCTATCCCCGATTTTGGTGAGATGCAGTATCTTCCCTTCAATTTTCCACCCCGATGCATCAGGATAGCAGAAGCTATCATAGCGGTTGCGTCCCTGAAACCTGGGATAGCCAGGCTCTTCACCATTGGCAACGCGGCGAAAGAATGCATCAAAGGCTTTGCTAAGACGCTTGATCACGTCCTGTAGCACATGGGAACCGATGTCCTGATATTCAGGGCGGATATCGGCTTTGATCTCTGTGAGACTGCGCATCTGCTCAAACTTTGAAATGGACTTGCCCGCGTACTTGTAAGCTTCTTTGCGTTCCTGTAGGGCTGCATTGTAGAGTTCTCTGCACCGATCTAGCACCCATTGAAGCTTGCGTTCAGTCTCTTTGTTCGGATATAGGCGGTACTTGAATGCCTTCATGCGTTTCTGCTTTCCGTTGGATGCGTTGCTGCTCTTCGCGTGCCATGCGATCTAGAAGTTCAACCAGGCTTTCATCCGTCTGAGATGCAATTTGACGCAAGATGCGGTGGGTTGTTTTCCAGATGCGTAGCACCTGATACTGTGGTGTATTCATGTATGAATTATAGCAAATTTCTACACAAGTATCAAGGGCAAGGGCTAAAGCCACACACGCCTAACCACTGCCATTGAAATGGCATGGCTTGCGGCGGGCTAAAGCCCTTTCCTGTCAGGCTCGGGGCTGAGGCTGCACCGACCCTGGCGGATCGCGCCACCTGGCAGCGCCTGGTCGCGTGCGTCTACCAGAAGTCGATGGTGGTGCCCAGCCTTACGGTCGCCGAGAACGTCTTCCTCAATCGCGCGACAGGGGATGACCACGGTATCGTCAACTGGCGTGCCATGCGGTCCCGCGCGCGCCAGGTCATGCTGGACTGGGGCTTCGACCTGGACGTCAACCGCCTCGCACGGGACCTCAGCGTTGAGCAGCGCCAGGTGGTCGAGATTGCCCGCGCCCTTTCAGTCGGTGCGCGCTTCCTGATCCTCGACGAACCCACAGCATCGCTGGAGAAGGCCGCCATCGAACGCCTGTTTGAACGGATCCGCCGGCTCAAAGGGAGCGGGGTCGGTATCCTCTACATCTCCCATCACCTGGAGGAGATCTATGAGGTGTGCGACGGCGAGCGCGTGCTGAGCGCGCCGGTCGGCGAGATCAAGCAGGACCGCCTGGTCGAGGCTATGGTCGGGGTTGCCCCGCAGCGGGCGACGGAGATCTCCGCCCCGATGCTAGTCATCGCGTCGGCTCGGCCGCGGCTCGAAATTTCACACCTGCGTGTCACGGCCACGTTGGGCTCGGTGCAGGACGTGAGCTTTTCGGTGAGCCCGGGCGAGTGCGTTGGCCTGGTCGGGTTGCAGGGCTCCGGCACCGCGACCGTTGCGGACACCGTGGTCGGCCTGGTGAAGCCGGTATCGGGCGAAATCAGGCTGGACGGCAAACCGATCCATGCTGGCAGGGTGGATGCAACCCTCCGACAAGGCGTTACGTATGTGCCTGAGGACCGTCATGCGCGCGGCTTCGTTCCTTACCTCGGGGTGGGCGAGAACCTGACTGTATGCATCCTCGACCGTCTATCGAGCCGGGGGATCGTTTCGCGCTCCGGCCGCGACCGGGTCGCGGCCGGCCTGGTGGAACAGCTGGGTATCGTCACCAGCGGCCTCGACCAACGGGTCGAGCAGCTGAGTGGGGGGAACCAGCAGAAGGTCGTTGTCGGGCGAGCGCTCGCCCGGCATCCGGCGGTGCTGGTCGCGGTTACGCCGACGGTCGGCGTTGACGTGGCCGCCAAGGAGTCGCTCCTCAACGTGATCGGCGCGGCGCGCGATGGCGGCACAGCGGTGCTGCTGGTCTCCGACGACCTGGAGGACCTGCGTATCTGCACGCGGCTGCTCGTCATGGTCAAGGGCAGACTGGTCAAGGAGTACCGTCAGCCGCCCTGGGACCGGCATGAGCTGATCGCTGCGGTCGAGGGTCTCGAGCCAGCCTCCGCGCGAGGGGAATCGGAAT
>WNGN01013693.1_pt1 | contig 12523 bp, 11 predicted proteins | sample 5400561 | NCBI WGS metagenome assembly WNGN01 (sample SAMN13153379, study PRJNA577476) | soil metagenome | isolation source: 115 cm soil or saprolite under Garry oak tree replicate 2 | place: USA:California | collected 2016-06-15
CGGCCGTCGTGGAGCGCCTGCACCCACACGCCGGCGATCGCCGGGGCGAACCAGCGGCTCTTGTGAATCACGTGTCCGACGAGCGGGAACCAGGTGGCCGTCACGCGATTCCACGTCGAGTCGTCGGGGGCGGCCGGCAGCGGCCCGCGCGCCTCCGCGGCGTGGAGCACGTCGCGCAGCTCGGGGGGCCGGGCCGGGGAGAGCGAGCGCACGTACTGCGCCAGATGCCACAGCTCGTCCGCCGTCAGGAACTTCTGGTCGATCAGGTCGCTGAACGACGGCATCGGCGTGCCGTCGAGCCCGGTGCGCAGGCGCCGGTAGATCGCCGCGACGTCGCCGCCGCCGTTGAACCGCCAGTTCTGCGCCAGGTCGGCGGCAAAGATCGGAAAGCCGGCGTCGTCTTTGAGCGTCGGCGCGGACGGGCCGTCGCCGCGGCCCAGGTCGCCGTGGCACTTGCGGCAGCCGATGGAGTCGTAGAACTGGCGGCCGACGCGCGCGTCGGTGCCGGGCTCGCGCCCGAAGGCGAGCGCCACCGGCCGCTGCGTGGTGTCGCCGAAGAACGCGGAGAACGTCTTCAAGTACGCGAGCACGTCGCGGCGCTCGGCGTCCGACAGCCGGCCCTTCCAGCCCGGCATCGCCGTGCCGAACAGGCCGTCGTCGATCGAGCGCAGGAGATCGGCGTCGGTGGGGAGCTGGCCGTTGGCGGTGGTGCGGATCTGGTAGACGGCGCCGGTGAAGTCGCGGGGCCGGGGCAGCATGTACGCGGCCGCGGGCCCGTCGCCCTTCCCGTCCTCACCGTGGCAGCCGGCGCACCACTTGACGTAGACGGACTTGCCCTTCGCCGTGTCTTGTACGGGGAGCGGGGAAGGGGGAAGGGGGAAGGGAGGCGTCGCGGCGAGCGCGAGTGCCATCAGCGCTTCAATCATGCCCGTTCCCCCTTCCCCCTTCCCCGGCCTTTTCCCACGTTCTGGGTTTCCACCCCGCTTGATCGTACAGGAACAGCACCACCTGCCAGATCTCGCGCTCGGTGAGGAAGTCCTCCCACTTGGGCATCGCCGAATTCCACGGTGTACCCTCGCGCGGCAGGCCCGGCCCCCCCTTGGCGATGCGCCAGAAGACGAAGCTCTCGGTGAGCTGCGCGATGGTGCCGTTGTCCTGGAAGTTGGCGGGCAGCGGATTGAAGCCAGGCGCGAAGTGGCCGAGGCCGTCGAGGTGATCGCCGTGGCAGGGGAGACAGTTCTGATAGTAGATCCGCTTGCCTTCGCCGACGTAGGAGGCGAGCGAGTCGACGTGCTGGCGCAGCGGATTGTCGAGCCCGGTGAGCGTCAGCGCCTTACCCCGGAACGTGATCTCCGCGGGCGGCGCCGGATGGATGGAGCGGAGGTTGGGGGGCGCCTGCACGGCGCTGCGCACCTGACCGTAGGCGATCCACCCCACGAGCAGCGGCACGACGACGAGTCCGCCCATCCGCACCGGCTTGAGCCGCGGCTCGACCATCGCGGCGGTGATCGGCTCGCGGAACTTGCGCCAGCGCGCTTCGTCGTCGCTGACATAGATCAGGACGCCCGCGAGCACCGTCACCATGTACTGCAGCACGACGCTCGCCGGCACGATCGCGCTGCCGGGGAGCAGCGGGATGCCCCACTCGATGAGGATGAACGCCAGCGCCAGGATGGCGACGGCCTGCCAGAACGGGTGCTTCACTTGTGCGCCGCCAGGAAGCGGACCAGCGCCTCGAACTGCGCGGCGGTGAGCGTCGTGCCGAAGGTCTTGGGCATGATGCCCGCGAAGCGCTCGTACCCGCGCGCGGTCGACGACGCGGGGTCGAGGATCTTGGTGCGGATCGATTCCGCCGAACGGCGGGAACCGACATGGGTGAGATCGGGCCCGACCGCCCCACCCTCGACGCCGATCTTGTGGCAGCCGACGCAGCCGGCGGCGCGGAACAGGATCATGGGATCGGTGCTGCCGCCCGCGAGACCCCCCGGGCTGGCGCCCGGGGTTGGGCCCGGGGTTGGTCCCGCCGGAGCCGCGGGAATGTCCGCGCCCGTCACGTCCACGGTGCCGCCCTGCGATTCCAGGAACGCGATCACCGCCCAGATCTGCTCGGGCGGCAGCTGGCGCGTCATGACCGGCATGATCGGCTGATAGCCGGCGACCACGTAGGCGGTGGGATTGTCGAGCGACTCGAACAGGTACTGCTTGCACGACTTCCCCGGCTCGCGGCGGCCGCAGCGCGCGCCGACCGCTCCCTGGCCCTTCTCGTCCGTCAGCAGGTTGGGGGCGCGGGTGCCGAGGCCGTGGCACGTGGTGCAGCCGCCGGCCCCGTTGTAGACCTTCTCGCCCGCGGCCACGAGCTGATCCGCCGTGACGTTCGGTCCCAGAGCGAGCGTCTGCGGGACCTCGGACTGCACCTGCGGGATCTTGTTGGCGATGAGGGTATACAGCGCCAGGGTCCCCAACACCACCAGGACGATGCGGAGGTTAGTGCCCCACACGGGCGCCCTCCTTGTCCCTTTTCTCGCTGCTGGGGACGAACGTCGATTTCTCGGCGAGCCCGCCAAGCCAGAAGACGAAGGCGACGAGCGAGAGGAAGATCAGCACGCAGGCGCTGATCATCTTGGCCGCGTAGCCCAGGGCGGGCGTCGCGGCGTATTTGCTCGTGTCCTGCACGAGCTGCCAGACGTGCCAGTGCTGGCGGATGCCGCTCCGGGCGAAGCCCATCAGCCCCATCAGCCAGGTGAAGGTGACGGCGAGCACGAACAGCGCGTACTGCGAGCGCGCCGGCATCTTCCCCCACTGGATCGCGCCAAGCGATTGCGCCCCGCGTCCCATGAGGATGTCGATCGTCGTCACGAACACGATGCAGGCGAGCACCGCACCCACCTGGTAGACGCTGTACCCGATGCGCACGATCGCTTCGACGAAATAGCCTTTGACCCCGAAGAACAGCACGATCAGCGCCGCGACGCCGAACATCCCCGCCTGAATCCACGTCCCCGTCCGCGCCCAGGGCACGACCGGCCGCGTGTTGGCGCGGCGGTACATGAGGAAGGAGAGGAAGGTGGTGAGGATCATCAGGTTGACGGCGGTGTTCTTGGCGCTCATGACGCCCAGCGCGCCGAGCAGCGGGTGGTGAGAGCCACCCATCGCCGCGAGCTCGCGCGCGTCGGCGATCATCGTGTGCGGCGTGCCCCAGACGATCGCGCCCAGCACCAGCACGGCGAGCAGGTACTTGGTGTACGGCCGGAACCGCTCCGCGCCGGGGATGCGGCCCATCCCGATCCACAGGTAGTAATTCCCCGCGAGGAACAGCACCGCGATGAGGAACGCCTGGATCACCCACAGCCAGCTCATGAAGCCGCCCATCATCGTGATGCCCATCGACTGGTCGTACTGGTAGATCTCGCGGCCCAGCCAGTAGCCGGCGAACGGCAGCACGATCAGGGCGGAGATGGCGATGAAGTTCCCGACGTAGCCCATCCAGTCGTAGTGGGCGCGCTCCTCATCGCTCTTGGCGGCGAGGAAGCGGTAGCTGGCGTACGCGCCGACGATGGCGCCGCCGAACACCACGTTGGCGATGAGCCGGTGGATGTTGATGGGCATCCACGTCGCGTTGGCGATGGCGTGCCACAGCTTGATCGAAGCGGGGTCGGTGGTGGGGGTGATGTCGCGCGGCGGGGTCATCATGTAGGTGAGCCACGAGTTCGCGATGAGCATCACGATCGTGCCCCACACGTTGAGCAGGACGCCGAGCCCCAGGTGCACCACCTTGCTGCGGCCCTGCTGCCAGCGCTCCCAGCCGTAATAATAGAGGTAGAGGGTGAACGACTCGAAGAAGAACAACCCCACGTACACCCACATCGAGGGGCCGAACACCGCCGTGAGGTACGCCCAGAAGCGCGGGTACAGAGTGGAAAGCAGGAACGTGAGCACCGCGCCCCAGATCGCCGTCGCGCTGTAGGCGACGAGCAGCAGCCGCGTGAACTCCTTGGCGAGACGGTCGTAGCGCTGGTCCTTGCCGACGACGCCGATCGCCTCGGCGACGACCGCGAAAATCGGCACGCCAAGCACGAACGCGGCGAACATGAGGTGGACTTCGGCGGCCACCCACACGCGGCCTGGAGGGCGAGCAAGACGTCGGACATCAGACGTCAGTCACGAAGAAGGGGCGCTTCTTCGAAAAGTCGACGGGCATGGCGCTGCGCACCTCACTCAGCAGCTCCGGGGTGATCTCCTGCTTCCCGCGCTTGCGCGCGTACTCCTCGACCCGCTGCATCACCACCCCCCGCACGAACGACGGGATGCGGGCCATGCGCTCGCGCGCGGCCGCGTCCCACACCCGCATCGGCATGAAGTCGGCGCCGTACGTCACCGCCCGCGGCGCCTCGACGACCGCCGCGCCCGGGGACGGCTCGTACGCGCACGAGGGATCCGCGGCCAGCACGTCTCCCTCCCTGGCGTACGCCCGGGCGCGGCAGCCGCCGCACACCTTGCGATACTCGCACGCGCCACACTTGCCGCCGAGGGTGCCCTCGCGCAGCCGCCGGAACAGCGGCGCGTCGCGCCAGATCTCCGCGAAGCTCTGCCGCCGCAGGTCGCCCGCCGCATCGGGCAGATACGGGCACGGCGTGAGCCGGCCGTCCGGCGTGATGCGGCAGTACTGCACGCCGCAGGGGCAGCGGGTCTGGTAATTCAGCACCGGCGAGTCCGGATCGGTGTCGTGCACGTGGCGCATGAAGTGCGGCGCGCACTTGGCGCGCACCAGCATCCGCCCCCGGTACTGGCGCTCCCAGCGGGCCAGATCGGCGAGCACCGCCTCGTACTCGAGCGGCGCGAGGTCGGAGAGCCCGGCCCCGCGTCCCGTGGCGACGAGGAAGTAGCAGTTAAAGGCGACGGCGCCCTGCTCCGCCGCCCACGCCGCGAGCCCCGAGAGCTCGGCGCGGTTCCCTTTGGTCGCCGCCGTCTGGATGATGAAATCCATGTGGTGGGCCTGGAGGCGGTCCAGCGCGGCGGTCGTCGCGACGAGCGAGCCCTTGCCGCGCCGGAAGTTGTCGTGGTAGGTGGGGCGCAAGGAATCGACGCTCACCGCCACGCCCTGCACCCCGGCCGCCTTGAGCGCCGCGATGCGCTGGTCGGTGAGCAGCGTGCCGTTGGTGCCGACGACGACCGTCGCGCCGCGCTCGGCACAGTGGGCCGCCAAGTCCTCCAGGTCCGGCCGCAGCAGCGGCTCGCCCCCGGAGAGAATGAGCAGCGGGGCGGGATTGACCGCGAGGATTTCGTCGGCGATGCGCCGGCACTCGGCGGTGTCGAGCTCGCCCGCCGCGGTCTCGCGCGGCCCCGCCGCGATGTAGCAGTGGGCGCACTCCAGGTTGCAGCGCCGCGTGAGGTTCCAGGCGACGACGTGCGGGACGAACGTCACGGCAGCAGCTGCTCCACAGCCTTCTTGGCTGCGTCGGGCGTCACGCCGCGGAAGTCCACCGGGCACTTCCCCGCCTTCTCCTCGATGTCGCGGATCGGGCAGCGGGTGATCCCCTGCGCCTTCGCTTCCTCGATGAACGCGCGCATCTCGGGGGAGAGCGCGGTGCCCCCTTCGGCTTCGGCCCGGATCTGCTTGGCGCGCAGCTCCTGGAACATTACCATCATCGTGTCGACGTCGAACTCGTCGGCTTCGATCATCGCCTGTTTGTTGTCGTCCATCACCGGCGTCGTGACCCGCCAGATCGCGTGATTGCGCGCGAAGCGCTCAACGGTGTTGCGCGCCAGCGGCCGCGCGATGAGCGGCACTGCCTGCAGCCGGGCCCATGCCTCTTCGGTCCCGCGCCCGCGTGGACACCGCCCCCGTCACCGGGCACGTCACCTCGACCTCCGCGGAGGGCTCGGGGTCGCTGTCCGAGCCGTGCACCTTCGTCGCCTTGAGCTGCTCCTGTGCTTTCACCTCGGCCAGGACGATCTCCTCGGCCGTCCCGATCCCCATGATCAGCTGCATGTGGGTGGGGAGCAGCTTCTGGATCGCCTCGTCGAGCCATTTGTTGGTGACGGTCGCCGGCTGACCGTTGGTCCGCTCCAGCAGATACTCCTCGACCGCGCGGCGCGCGATCCCTTGCGCGAACGGCGGCACGCGCAGAATGCGCACCTCCGCCTCGGGCGCCCACGGCAGCCCCGCCTGGCCGTCCTCCTCGATCCAGGGGATGTCCTCGGGCCGGATCCCCACCGTGCCCACGAGCAGCACGTTGCCCGCCGCGAGTCGCACCAGGTTCTCGGCCTGCGAGCCGAGCTCGGTGCCCTCGATGCGGTGCGCGCCGTGGCGCGCCAGCACGAGCAGCGTCGGCTGGATCTCTTCGGCCCACTGCATCACGACCTGGAACGGTTTGCCGACGAGAATCTGGGTCTTCCGGGGAACGCCGGGATACTGTCCCGCCATGACCTCGGCGCGCTTCAGGTTCGCCTGGCAGAGCTTCAAGAGCCCCTTGTCGATGATGTTGTTGTGCAGCTCCTCCTGCTCCTCGAACTTGAAGACCTTCGAGGCCTGGACGGAGAGGACGTCCTTGATGTTGTGGAAGACGACGTGGTGGTACTCCACGTCGAAGGCGCTGCACACGAACAGCGAGGCGCCGAATTGCTGCGCCAGCTCGAGCGCGGCGCGCATCGCCATGTAGCTGTAGGACGAGCCGTCGACGCACACGAGCAAGCGTCCCCCCTGGAGCGGCCGGTCGTCGCGCACCAGGAGCACGTCGCGCTCGACGCCGCGCAGCACGCGCGACACCACGCCACCCAGCTGCGAGAACGGTTGGCGTCCCAGCCCGTGCGCTCCGATGGCGAGGAGGTCGTACTGCCGGCCGGAGGAGCCGACGAGCCGGGCGGCCTGGTCTTCATCTTCGGCGACGAGGCGGCCGTTCTCGCCGAGCCGGACATCGCCGCGGACCTTCTCGCCGCCGTCGTAGCCCGCCGCGCGGTTGGGGTCGAAGCCGATAAGCCCGGGGAGCCGCCCCGCGCCGCGGTTCACCTCGTTGACGATCTCCTCGTAGTTGATCCCTTCGAGCAGCTGGCGCGTGATCCCGACACCCGCGGCGGCGCACTTCTTCCCGAACTCATCAAGGAAGCTGTCGGCGATGAGCTGCAGGCCCTTTCTTCAGGGGTCTGGAACTGCGCGGGGAGGCCGGTCTCGAGTTGGCGGAAGCGTACGTCGTGGAGGCGGGCGGCGTAGACGTGGTTGCCGGTCAAGCGGCCGCCGCTCGCGCGGGCCAGCTCGATGGCGCGCTCGACGGCCCAATCCGAATGCTGGGAGTTGTCGACGGGCACGAAGATTTCGCGATACACCGGGCCCTCCCTCGCGAGGCGGGGCGAGTATGTGACTCGCCCAACAGGCTGTCAAGTTACGCGGGGCTCGGCACCAGTTGCTTGCCGTCTTCGTCCCAGACACTGATCGCGTCGACCGGGCAGGCGTCGCACGCGCGCAGCAGGCGGTCGGGCGCGACCGCATCCGGGTCGACGAATACGGCGACACCGTCGCCGTCCAACTTGAAACCTTCCGGTGCTTCCTTTATGCAGTCGCCGAAGCCCACGCACAGCGTGCGGTCGATACGCACGCGCAGCCCGCTGACGAGGCGCTCCTCGCCGTCGCTCACATCCCCTCGAGGCCAAGCTCGGTGCGGGCGGCGTCCATCACGGCCGGCGTAATCTCTCCGATGCCGTGCTCCTTGGCGTAGTCGGCGTAGATCTTCTTCACCATCCCGCGCACGAATCCCGGGACGCGCGCGAGCCGCTCCTGTGCCTCCACCGACCAGCTCAGTCCGACCGTCCGACCGTCCGACGGTCCGACGGGTTCGGTGAAGGCATCATTGCGACCCGTCGCCACCATGCCGCGGATCGTCTGGAGCGGCTCCGCCGGCACGGTCGTTCCGCCGATCTTCACGCCGAGCGAGGAGACGAGCTGGGTCTCCATGGGGTTGGTGAGCAGCGCCACGGCGCGCCCGCACTTTGGGCAGCGGAACGCGGCGGCGAGCGTGCCGTCGCCGGGAAGGTGGCGCTCCTCGAACGCCATCTGCTTGTCGCACTCCACACAGAGGAATTTCATAGGCGCGTGGCGAGGAGGTTCCAGGTGTCGGGTGCCGGGTGCCAGGGAATCCGGGCGAGTACCGGAACCCCGAATTCCTCCGACAAGTCGGCGGCCGCCGTCCCCGCGAACGGCCCGCCCACCATGTTCTCGACGACGCCGAGCAGCGGGGCGCGACGCTCCACGGCGGCGCGCATCGCCCGGCGTACCGCGTCGCGGGATTCCGGCGTCGGGATCGTCACGGTGAGCACAGCGGGTGGGGCGGGGAGCAAATCGCCCAGCTCCAGAAAGCGCTGCATGCCGGGCGGCAGGTCGAGCAGCAGGACGTCGAGGGTGCCCCAGGCGATGTCGGCGAGCAGCTCGCGCAGCGCGCCCGCTTCGGCGGCCCCGCGCCACACGAAGCTCTCCGCCGCCGGCCCCTTGAAGGCGAGCGGCTGGCCGTCGGCGAGCAGCTGCGCCATGGAGACCAGCCGCACGCCGTCGGCGCCGCTCGCGGGGAGAAACGCGTCTCCCTCCGCGGTGAACCGCGCGTCCGCCGCCTCGAGCAGCCGCGCGACCGTGGGCCCATTGAGGTCGGCGTCGAGCACGCCCACCGCCCGCCCACCGCGGGCGAGCGCCCGGGCGAGGTTCGCCGTGACGAAGCTCTTGCCGACCCCGCCCTTGCCGCTCATCACCACAATGACGCGGCTGACCGCGGCCAGGCGATCGGCCAGGCGGCGGCGCTGGGCCGCGATCTGCTCGCCGAGCCCGGAACGGTCGGGCTCCGTCAACTCGTGGTAGGTGCGGATATTGAGTGGCATTCCCCGGGTATTATGCCTAGCTTCTCAGCCCCTGGCTATGCTCGACGCCCTCAAGCAGAAACTGTACGCGGAAGTCGAACGGCTCAACCACGAGCTGAACTTCGTGCTCCCCAAGGAAATCGAGAAGGCCCGCGCCCACGGGGATTTGCGGGAGAACTCCGAATTCAAAGCGGCGCTGGAGCGCCAGCAGTTCGTGACGGTCCGCCTGTCGCACCTGCGGCTGCGCCTCGGCAAGCTGTCCGACGTCTCGGAGAAGGACATTCCGCGCGATCGGGTGGGCTTCGGCTCGCGGGTCACCGTGCAGGATCTCGACACCAAGAAGAAGGAAGTGTACGCCCTCACGCTGGGCGAGTTCGTGGACGGCGACGAGGGCGCCGAGGAGATGGCCGTCTCGATGGCGTCACCGCTCGGCAAGGCGCTCGTCGGCGGCAAGGTGGGCGATGCCGTAACGATCGCGCTGCCGGTGGGCAAGCGCCGCCTGAAGATCATGGACCTGGTGACCGTCCACGAGCTCGCGGCCGGGAAGGGCTAAAGGCTCGTTCGGAAGAGCATTGGACCGGTCGGCGTGGATGAGCCCCCCCGCGGCTCGATGCTCATTGCGGCGCCCGTGATCCGGGCGACTCCCGCCGGGACGTCGACCGCCATCCACATCGGCTGCGAACTGTTCATCGGCATCAGCGCCGCCGTGACCGTCCCGGTCTCCGTCACGAACCACAGCTGATACGCCTCGTTCGGCCGGTTGGGAGCGAGGTTCTCGCACGCCACGTACCAGCGTCCTCCCGCGGTGTCGGCGAAGAGAGTGATCGAGCTGATCCGTTCCGCCGTGCGAACGGGGACCTGCACCACCCGCGTCCCCGGCCCCCGCAGCAGCCGCATCGTGTCCTGGGCCGCGGCGAGCCGGGTCTCGAGCGCGTGCATCCGGCCGTTCATCCGCCGCAGCGAGACGCCGGCCCAGCCCGCGCCCGCCACGACGAGCAGGACGGCCGCCGCCGCGAGCGGGCTCGCCACCCAGCGCGGGCGCCGTCGTCCGCCGCGGGCGCGCGCCAACACCGCCGCGCGCAGCTCGGGGCGCGGCACCTCGGGGCGCGGGGTCATCCCCAACCAGTCGGTCATCGCGGCCATTCCTTCATGTGCTTCAGTCCCTCCGCCAGCTTCGCATGGGCGATGCGCAGGCGCGTCTTCACCGTGCCCAGCGGCTGATCGGTGCGCCGGGCGATCTCCGAATGCGTGAGTCCCTCGAAATAGGCCAACACCACGACGCGGCGCTGTTCCTCGGGCAACTCCGCGAGCGCGGCGTGTACCTCGCGATGCACGGGCCACCCTGGCACGCCGGCTTCGGCAGGGTCGGGCGCGGGGAGGGTCCCGCCGTCTTCGGCGAACTGCGCCTCACCCCAGCGGTCGGCCTTGCGCCACCAGCGCCGCCGGCGCCGCAGGGTGTCGAGCGCGCGGGTGCGCCCGATCGCAAGCACCCACGCCCCCAGCGGCCCGCGCCGCGGATCGTGCCGGTCGATCTGCTCCCACACCTGCACGAACACGTCGCTCGTCACGTCCTCGGCCTCTCCGGGGTCGCCGAGGATACGGCGGGCGAGGCCGAGGACCCACGGGGCGAGTTGATCGTATAACTCCCCCAAGGCGGCTTCGTCGCGCGCGCGCAGCCGCTCGAGCAGCGAGCCCTCGGCTTCTTGACTAAGACGATTTGAGTCGGTCACTTAGATTGGTCACGCAGCAGGCATGTGTGTAACCGCTCCATTCCCATTTCCGTTCCCGAGGCCCTTATGGTCGTTCGCCACGAGCTTTCGATCCTGATGCTGCTTGCCCTGTCCGCCGGTTCGGCGGTCCGTCTGTCCGCCCAGGCCGATCCCGACCGCGCGGTCGCCGGCGGCGGCAGCGTGCCCACCGGGTACCACGCCCGCACCGACCGCAACGCGCCGCTGACCAACGTGAAGGTTGTGACCATGGGCTCCGGCACGCACTTCACGCTGGGCCCCGCGGTGATCGTGTGGCGGGACGCCGATAGCGCGTCGGGCGGCTACCACGTGGTGGCGAGCTTCACGCAGACCAAGGCGCCGATGCATCCCGAAGCCTACGGGCTCTTCATCGGCGGGCGCGATCTCGCCGGGCCGGCGCAGGGCTACACGTACTTCCTGGTGCGCGGCGACGGCAAGTTCCTGATCAAGCGCCGCATCGGCGATTCGACCGCGGTCGTGAACCCGGGCGGGTGGACCGCCAACGACGCGGTCGTCAAGGCCGACAGCGCCGGCAAGGCGACCAACGAGCTGTCGATCCTCGTCGGCGGCGGCAACGTCAAGTTCATGGTGAACGGCAAGGAGGTCTACACGGCGAAGGCCAGCGACGTGGACGCGGTGGGCGTGGCGGGCCTGCGCGTGAACCACAACCTCGACGTGCATGTCGGGCCGCTGGGGGTTCACAAGATGTAAGACGACGGAAGGACGGAAGGACGGAAGGGGACGATAGGTCAGGTCAGGATCCCCCTTCCGTCTTTCCGTCCTTCCGTCGCAGTTGATGCCCAGAGTCCCAGACCCACGACGATCCCCGCCCCCACCAAGATCACGTTCCAGCTCTCCAGCACGTCGTTCACCCGATTCCCCACGAACACTGGCGCGGAGAGCGTCAGGCACGCGAAGCTCAGCCACCACCACACCCAGCGTGGGTCGCCCTGGTGAGAGAAACGCTGGCGCAGCTCCCGGAACACCAGGAAGTACGCGGCGATCAGCGTGACGTAGTGTGCCTTCCACGCCAGGGGGTCCACGATGATCATCGCGCCCAGGCCGACGGCCAGCTCCGCCATGCTGCCCGAGGTAGTAGGCTCGGGCAAGTCCGCCGGGTGGCGGCGCCACGCCCAGGCGAGCGCGCCCGCCGTGAGGAGCGCCAGCCCCTCGAACAGGTGCGCGACGCGCGCCGTCGGCCACGCGGCGATGGCGTAGTGCACCGGATCGCGAGCGCTCCCCGCCGTCGTGAGGATGCGCTTCATCGCGGCGAGTAGCGACTGGTTGAACGCGGTCGGCGTCGGGTCGAGCAAGCCGCGCGCCGAGATGGCGCGCCAGCGCTGCCAGTCGGCGAGCGCGTGCGCCGGACCGAACACGACGGCGGGGAGCACCGCGTTCAGGGCGACGAGGAACACCCCCGTCCACGCGACGGCCCGCCACTGCCGCTTGTACACGAGGTACAGCACCAGCAGCACCGGCAGCGCCTTGACGCTCACCGCGAGCGCGAGCCACCAGGCGCCCCACGCCCACTTCCCCCGCCGGAAGAGATCGAACGCCAACAGCGCGAGAAACAGCACCTGCACGTTGATCTGCGTGTGCTGCACGTGCTCCTGAAACAGGCGCAGCGTCATCGCGAGCGGGACCAGCACGCCGAGCGACACGAGGGATAGCCGGCCGTCGCGCGGCCAGAAGGTGAGGGTGTCGCCGTCCAGCAGGTACAGTTTCGCGCACAGCTTGAGCGTTCCCCAGATCGCCGCGACGCCCAGCGCCTGCCACACGAGCAGCGCGCCGAGCAGCGACGCCCGCGCCATCAGGGCGAGGGCGCCGCTCACGAGGAAGAAGAATGGCGGCCACGTGTTGATGAGGGTGAGGGCGTAGCCGTACGGGTCCTTGTGCTGCAGCACGGCCTCGCCGGTCTGGACGTAGCCCAGGAACAAGAC
>WNGN01006778.1_pt1 | contig 12520 bp, 12 predicted proteins | sample 5400561 | NCBI WGS metagenome assembly WNGN01 (sample SAMN13153379, study PRJNA577476) | soil metagenome | isolation source: 115 cm soil or saprolite under Garry oak tree replicate 2 | place: USA:California | collected 2016-06-15
CGCGAGCACGAGCCCGGCACCGCCGCGCTCGGGCAGTCCTGCCAGCGAAACTTCAGGATAACGCCGGCCCAACTGGCCTTTCGTCAGAAATATGAAATCGGCACGATCCGAACCGGAAGGCACCGCGACAGCGCCGTCCGGCTCGGATTTGACCTCTCGATCGATCATGCGCGCGAGGTGCGCGGCGTCCTTCGCGGGCTCGGCTGAAACGATCAGCACTTGCTTGAGACGTTGCGCGCCGTTGGCATGCTTCATCAGCTCCGGAATCCAGACGGTGTCCCTCGTTTTGTGCTGACATGCAAAAATGCGCAGTCCACCCGGCGCTTCGGCAATCGGCCATTGAAAGACTCTGAATTTAGCCGCCGACAGGCTGCCATCCGGCATCGTTACCGGTCGCTCGAAATCGGTCGGGCCCAGAGGCTCAAAGCCGAGCGCGCGAATTTCCTCCGCACCGGTGGCCGAATCGACCGCGGTGAATGCGATGCGTTCGATGCCTTCGCCGCGTTTAGCGAGAAATGCCCGCGTCGGAGCATTATGTTCGGTTTCAGCCAGCACGCCGAGCAATTCGATGTAGTCGGGATCGAGCATGATCGTGTAATTGCCCGATCCCATCTTGGCGCTGTGCGTGCCGCGCGGCGACACCGTGAAGCCAAGGCGCTTCCAGTTCTCGGCGGCGTTGTCGAGATCCCTGACCACGACGACGGCGTGATCGATTCCGATGACGTTCCTGAGTGCCACTCTTTTGTTTCCCCGGCATGAACAGGCATACTAAGCTAACCAGATCGATCCGGCGCCCGCAAGCTGGCCAATTCAAGGGCGATGCTCGGTTCACCGGCGACGATCGAGAAGGAAAGGACAACGATGCCTGTCGCAAATGTCTCTTGGCCCGACTCGTTGTGGGCCGCGATGACCCCGCCCGGTCCCGATCTGCCCGAACTCATCGGAACTACCGAGGCCGATGTCATCGTCATCGGTGGTGGCTTCACCGGTTTGTCGACGGCACTGCATCTGCGCGAGGCGGGCGTGGACGTCGCCATCGTCGAAGCCATGGAGCCGGGCTGGGGCGCCTCGGGGCGCAACAATGGACAGGTGATTCCGACATTGTCACGGCCCGATCCGGACGACATCATCGCCAGGCACGGTGCCACCGGCGAACGGTTCGTCGCGCTGTTGCGTGACAGCGCCTCTACGTTGTTCGACGTCGTGCGGCGCTATCAGATTCAGGCTGAGCAGGAACAGGCCGGCTGGGTTCAGCCGGTACATTCGCCCGGCCGCATCAAGGTCGCTGAAAGGCGCGTGCGGCAATGGTCGAAATTCGGCGCGTCGGTCGAGCTGCTCTCGCGCGATCAGACCCGGCAAATGCTGGGATCGGATGCCTGGTTCGGCGGTTTCTGGAACAAGACCGGCGGCCATATCAATCCGCTCGCGCTGTCGCGCGGTCTGGCGCGCGTGGTGCTGGACCGCGGCGGCCGCATCTATGCGCGTTCACCCGCGGCCAGCTTCGAACGGACGGGCAACCGCTGGGTGGTAAAGACCGACAAGGGACAGATCAGCAGCCGCGCCTTGATCGTGGCGACCAACGCCTACACCGGCGAGTTTTCGAAATCGCTGATGCCGGCTATCGCGCACGAAGTCATGCCGGTGCTGTCCTGGCAAATGGCGACGCAGCCGCTGTCGGACGATGTCCGCAAGTCCATTATCCCCGGCCGTCAGGCGATGTCCGATACGCATGGCGAGCTTTATTTCGCGCGCTACGATGCGCGGAACCGTCTCGTCACCGGAGGCGCCGTGATCGGACCGGGCAACAAGGCGGAGCGGCTCAAGCTCAGGGTCGCGGAGCGATTGCGAAGGTTGTGGCCGCAGATCGGGCAGGTCAATTTCGATTATGTCTGGAACGGCTACGTCGGAATGACCACGGATTTCCTGCCCCGCATTCATCGTCTCGGACCCGACGCCTATGGCTGGACCGGCTGCAATGGTCGCGCGGTTGCGCTGTCGATCGCGCTCGGCGACGAACTCTCCAAAGCCGTGCGTGGTCTCCCGGAAAGCTGCCTTGCACTGCCGTTCTCGGATCCGGCGCCGATCGCCGCACATGGATTGTTGCGCCGGCTCGCGCCGCTGATGCTGATGGTCTATCGCCAGCGCGACGCGAGGGAAATCGCCTGACGTCCGGCGACGGATCGGCGCCAGAATGCGATTTCGAAAAATATTCGCGTTTTCGCAAAATCCCGCGGAGTTGAAACGAGCCTACTGGTTTTGGCGAGCCCCAAATCTCGCAACGGATCAACAGACGGAAACCAGACGATGACCAGATTCAAGATCCTCGGTGCGGCGGCTGTTCTGTCAATGATGATGGCAACGCCGCTGTTCGGACAGGCTGCTATCCAGGAGCCGGGCGCGTTCGCGTTCTACCATCCCGACGCGGACGTCCTGAATGGCGGCCGGCCCACGCCGGCTGCCTCGGGCGCCCTGGCATTGGTTCCGCTCGGCGCCAGCGACGCTTATGCCGCCATGGGCGGCAACGCGAACGGCTCGTCTTGCGCTCAGCGCTATCGTTCCTACGACCCGGTTTCAGGTACCTTCCTCGGCTATGATGGTCACCGCCATCCGTGCGAGTGAGGCGGCTCGAGAGGATGAAAGGGGCAGTCGATCGAACCGCCCTTTTCGAGATCTGCCATTTACAATCGGGGCCTGACGTATTGATCTCATGGGATTTCAAAAGCTTAGAGTGTCTGCCTAAGCAATTGATATATCGAGCATAAAACAAGAGCGCTTGATCGTTAGGTCGAGGTTTGTGCAGCTTTGGCAACCCCGGCTCCACACGCTAAAGTGGCGGCCGGGATAGCGGGCATCGGGGGTCGGTGCGAGGTCCTTGCGAGAAGGCCGCGATCTGCGATACCTCTTCATTCGTGCAAATCACCCACCGCCTGACCGACACCGCAAAACCATCCAAACCCTTGCCGGCTAGGGAATCCGCCGTTTTGGCTTTCAGCGCGAAGACGGGTAGTGTGCCCAAGCGCCCTAAAAAGGCTGTGTAGATCGAAACATGCGCAGTTTCCGGGCTGAATTCCAAATACTCTCACCGTGGCGCGAATCAACTTACAGGAGACGAAATGGCAGTACAGATGACTAAGTCGCAGCTGATCGAGAAAATCGCTGGCGAGAACGAAGTAGGAAAAAAGGAAGTAAAGGGAGTGCTGGAGACGCTGGCGACCATCGGCTATAAGGAGCTGAAGAAAAACGGTGTGTTCCTGGTTCCTGGTTTTGCCAAGTTCGTCGTCATCAAGAAGGCCGCCACCAAGGCGCGCAAGGGTGTGAACCCCTTCAACGGCGAACCAATGACCTTCAAGGCGAAGCCTGCTCGAAAGATCGTCAGAGCACGGCCCGTCAAGGCCGCAAAAGACGCGGTGTAAATGTCAAAAGGCCCCCGACGGGGCCTTTTGCGTTTCAGGAATAGTTCGATGCCCAGGGCAGCGGTGAGAAACTCAAGTCCACCGCGCAATGCGCCCCGAGCGTGAGCGAGAGGCCGATCCTGGCCGTGCAAGCTGGTCGCGCCAAGCCTTGAACGGGCCACGCAGGTGTTGGCCCTGCTCGATCTGAAACCTTCGTCATTGCGAACGGTCTTACCGTGGCACCCCGCGTCGAGGTTCGACGCGGCGGTCGCCGTGCGACGCGGTCGCCGAGCGACGGCGAATTCGATTTTGAAAAAATCTATTCCAATCTGGTTGGCCTGATCGCGCGGCAATGAGCAGCGCGATTCAGGACGGCCTGTTGTTCATCTGTGGCCACGCTGCGGGCATTGCAAGGCCTCTTGCTGCGGCAAGATTCCGTCACCATTTGAGGTCCCGAAGGAATCTTGCCATGTTGGATTTTACCCGCGACCCATTTGACGATGGGATACCGCTGCAAGCCGCCGAGTCTGCTCCCGCGAACGATGCGGGTTTGCTCGATGCCTATTCCAATGCCGTCATCGACGTTACCGAACGCGTCGGCCCCGCCGTCGTGCGGGTCGAGACCGGATCCGGATTGCCTGGCGCGCGCGAGCGCGGCGGGCTCGGCTCCGGCATCGTGATCTCTCCCGACGGCCTGGTGCTGACCAACAGCCATGTGGTCGGGTCATCCAGACAAATCCGGCTCAGGGACAATGAAGGCATTGTCACCGATGCGCGGGTGCTTGGCGTCGATCCCGATACCGATCTGGCGCTGCTGCGCGCCGACGGTGCACGGGATCTGCGCTACGCCTCGCTCGGCAATTCCAAGACCCTGCGTCGCGGGCAATTGGTGGTCGCGATCGGCAATCCCCTGGGCTTCGAGTCGACCGTGACCGCCGGCGTGGTCTCGGCGCTTGGCCGTTCGATCCGTTCGGTCAGCGGCCGGACCATCGAGGACGTGATTCAGACCGATGCCGCGCTCAATCCCGGCAATTCCGGCGGGCCGCTGGTGTCCTCCGCGGCCGAGGTGATTGGCATCAACACCGCCATCATCAGCGGCGCGCAGGGCATCTGCTTTGCCGTCGCCAGCAATACCGCGCAGTTTGTGCTGTCGGAAATCATTCGCCACGGTTATGTGCGGCGCGCCTATATCGGTGTGTCCGGCCAGACCGCGCCGATTCCCAGGCGGCATGCGCTTGTCGCCGGCGTCGACAACAAGATGGGCGCGCTGCTGGCGCAGATCGAACCTGACGGGCCGGCGGCCAAGGCCGGGCTTTTGCCCGGCGATGTGGTGATCCGTCTCGATGGCATGGAGATCAACGGCGTCGACGATCTGATCCGCGCGCTCGATCGCGACCGGATCGACCGCACGCTCGAAATGGATGTGCTGCGGATGGGGGGGACGCCTGCGCACCGTCGAGATCCATCCGGTCGAACGCAAGCCGGTGGCCGCGCGGAAATAGTTTTCGTCGGGCCGCGCGCGATGATGCTCGCTAGCGAGCGAAGTCCATCAACACGTCGTCCCGGCGAAGGCCGGGACCCATACTCCGTACTCTCGCGATTTGGTGCTGCGGCCGAGGCCTTATCCTGCGCCGATCAGACGCGGGGTTTGGTCTGCGCGTAAAGGTCCGGCCAGACCACCTCCAGCTTTCGATCCGCGCTCCATTGCACCATCATGGAGGTTGAATCCTTCGGCATGCGGTCTTCGCCAAAGGCGAGGCCTTCGGCCCGCGCCAGATAGAGATTGGGATCGCCGTACGGAATATTCACCTTCTTCAAGGCCTGATTGATGGCCTCGCGTTCTGTGGAGCCCGCGAGTTCAAGCACCTGTTGCACGATGCGCGCCGCTTGTGCCGCCTGGATTGTCGCCTGGCCCACCTCGGATTTGAGATTGCCCTTCGATCTGAGTTCGCTGGCGAGTTCCTGCATCGAGGCGATCTTGGCGCCTTCGCTGTAGCTGGCCATGCCGAACAGATTGCGGGTCAAGACGGCCTTGCCGATATCGGGGCCGAGCTCCCGCCAGATCACTTGATCGGAATAGGGGCTGTTACCGATAAAGATGCTGTCATGATAGTTCATGCCGTAGCGCGCCTGCATCAGGAGAATTCCTTCGCGCGGCTGCATCAGGCCGATCACCGCGTCTGGCTTCAGCGAGCGAATCCGAAGCATCGAAGCGGTATGGTCCTGCGCCTGGGTATCGAGCGGCACTTCCGCGATCACCTTGATGCCGCGCTCCGGCAGCATCTGCTGCAGATATTTGGTGACCTGCTGGCCGGCTTCGTAGTTGGAGCATGCGATCACCGCGGTATTGATCTTGCGGTTGTAGTTGCCGAGCGCTGCGGCAAAGTCGGCCATCGTCTTGGCGTAGCCCCGGTCATAGGGAAATCCGAGCGAATAGAGATAGCTGGCGCGCGCGCCGCCGGCCCACATCGCCAGCGTCGGCACCTTGTATTCGTCGACCACCGGCGAGATCGCCAGCATTTGCGCGCTGAGCAGCGTGCCCACGATCATGGACACATCGTCCTGCGTGATCAGGCGCCGCGCCTCGCTCGCGGTGCGGGCCGGCTGGCTGGCGTCGTCGGCGATCACCAACTGGATCTTGGCGCCGCCCATGCTCTTGATACCGCCTTCGGCGTTTATTTTCTTGACGATATACTCAAGCGCAGGCTGGCCCTCCTGCGAGTAGGGCGAGAGATTGCCGCTCATCGGCTGGATTACGCCGACCTTGATCGTCTTCTCCTGCGCGTAGGCGCGGCCCGCGCCCTTCGACGCCAGATAGAGGCCGGGAGCGGACGCGATGAGTGCGCGGCGGGTTAATCTTGTTGCCACTGGGCGTCTCCTTGTTGCAATGAGCCTTCAGGTCCTGGTTGCCGTTTCGGCGATGATCTTGGAATTTTCCGGGACCGCGGCATGCCGGCGATCCCACCACTCCGCGATTTTCGGCACCACGCCGCGCGGCATCAGCAGAATGACGACGATGATGAGAACGCCGTCGATAAAGAAGTGAAGGCCGGGCAACGCGCCGCCGAGCTGGCCGCGGACGATTTCGCCGAACACCACGAGGAAGCCCGCGCCGACGAGGGGACCCAGCACCGTTCCGAGCCCGCCGATGGTGGCAAACAAGACCACCTCTACGGTCACATGCGGGGCCGCGAACTGATAGGGATCGACAAATCCGGAATAGCGCGCATACGCCGTTCCCATGATCGAGGTAAGGGCCGCGCTGATCATCATCGCGATGATCTTGTTGCGAAGCAGGGCGACGCCGATGGCCTGGGCGGCGTTTTCGTTGTCGCGCATCGCCCGCAGGTAATAGCCCAGCGGCGTGTTCAAGATCACCAGATTGGCGATCAGGCAAACAAGGCTCGCGGTGAACAGCAGATAAAAATTGCCGCGTTGGCCGCCGAATTCGAAATTCAGCAACGAGCCGTGATCCGGCGGCAGAAAAAGCCCCGACGCGCCGCCCAGGAATTCCGAGCCGACGGCTGCGAGCTGACCCATCTCCGCGAACGCCAATGTGATCAGCGCGAACGACAGATGGCTGAGACGAAAACGGAAATCCAGCCAGGCGATGAATGCGCCAAGTGCTGCCGAGATCGCGGCTGCGATCACCATGCCGAGCCACATGTTGATGCCGAGCTTGAGCAGCAGCGCGCTGGAGAGCAATCCGCCGACGCCTACGAAAACGCTGTGCCCGAGCGACATCTGGCCGCCGATGCCGGCGACGATGTTCCACGCCAGCGCGAGCCCGATATAAAACAGCGCGATGGTCGCGACCCCGAGATAATAGGGCGACAGCCACAGCGGCATCGTCGCCGCCGCGGCAAAAACCAGCCAGAAGACCGGGCTGGACAGAAATTTGAGCGCGCCGGATCTCACGATGCTCTCCGCAGAATGCCTTGCGGCCGGAACAGCAGCACCAGCACGAAAATGGCATAGGGCATCATCATTCCCATGATTCCGGAGACGTAGACCGTGCCGATCGCTTCCGACACGCCGATCAGGAATCCCCCCAGAATGATGCCGAAGAAATTGGTCATGCCGCCGAGAATGATGACCATCAGCGTGATGACGGTGTAACGCAGCCCCATGCCGGGATGGGCGGGGGTTCCCGGCAGCAGCAGCCCCGCGGCGATCGCCAGAATGCCAAATCCCGCCGCGAAGGTGATGGTCCTCACCGCGGTGACGTTGATGCCCATCAATGCCGCGGCGCGGGGATTTTGATGGATGGCCCGAACGCTTCGTCCGAAATCGGTTCGGTTCAGCAGCCAGTACAGCACACAGGCCAAAATCAGCGATACCACGAATGCCACCACCAGCGTGAGGCGCAGGATGACGCTGTCGGTAACGAACAGCAATTTGGCCTCGAACGTCGACGGCGTGCGCAATGGCTGGCCGCCGAAGATCATCAACAAGCCGTTCTGCAGGATAAAGCTGACGCCCAGTGTGAGCTGAATAATCATCAGCATGTGAACGCCGACGATGGGCTGGATCAAGTAGCGATAAAGCACGGCGCCGATCACGATGAATACCGGCAGCGTGATCGCGATCGAGATATAGGGATCCAGCGACAGCGTGCTCCACAGGCTGTAGCAGAGGAACATGCCGAGCGTGACGAAATCGCCATGGCTGAAGTTGATGACGCCGCTGACGCTATAGATGATGCCGAGACCGAGCGCGATGAATCCATAGGTCGCGCCGATCAGAAGACCCTGGATCAAAGCCTGAACTAGAATATCGTCCATCGTGCTTTCCTAAAGGCCGAGATAGGCTTTGCGCGTGCGCGGATCATTCTTCACGTCGCTGCTCAGCCCGTTGAGCACCATCGATCCGCGCTCCAGAACGTAACAGCGGGACGCGTAGGCGAGGGCAAGGTTGAGGTTCTGCTCGACCAGAAGGATGGTGAGGCCTGCTTCGTGCAACTGCCGCAACACCCGGAAGATAAACTGGACCATCAATGGCGAGAGACCGAGCGATGGCTCGTCGAGAATGAGAAGCTTCGGTTGCGCGACCAGCCCGCGGCCGATCGCCAGCATCTGCTGCTCTCCGCCTGACAGCGTGCCGGCCATCTGGTCGATGCGCTCGCTGAGACGGGGGAAAAGATCGAGAACGTAATCCGTGCTCTTTTGGCGATCCGGCAGCGCACGGCGATTGATGCCACCGAGCAGGAGATTTTCCCGTATCGTCATTTGCGGGAAAATCAGCCTGCCCTCCGGCACCTGCGAGATGCCGAGTTCGACGATCTGGTGCGCCGGCCAACCGGTGAAGTCCGTGCCGTCCAGCGACATGCTTCCGCCGGTCGGCGGTACCAGACCGCTGAGGCAGTGAATCAGCGTGCTCTTGCCGGCGTTGTTGGCGCCGAGCAGCGCGACCATTTCGCCGCGCTTGATCGTCAGCGACACGTCGTCGAGAACCTTGACGCGCCCATAGCCGGCGTTCAGCGAGGAAACTTCAAGCATCGAGTTCCTCGCCGAAGTAGGCGTCGCGGACGGACTGGTTGGCCAGAACTTCCGCCGGCGTTCCTTCCGCGACCTTCTCACCGAAATTCATGACGATGATGCGATCCGCGGTTTTCATGACAATCGGGATGACGTGCTCGACCAGCACGAATGTAATCCCGGTGTCACGCAACTGTCTGATGATCGAAACCGGAAGGTCGGCTTCCGCGAGTGTCAGCCCGGCCATGACTTCGTCCAGCAGGATCAGTTTGGGGCGGGTCGCCACGCACTTCGCAAGCTCAAGCAGTTTGCGGTCCTGCAGCGACAGCTCGCTCGGCGAAACCTGCTCACGTCCCTTGAGGCCGACGCGCGCGATCACTTCATCGGCATGGATCACGGCCTGGCGCAGCGGCAATCGCAGCAGGGCGGCCGTGGTAACGGCGTCGAGCACCGTCATGTCGGCGAAAATCTCGACGATCTGAAAGCTGCGCGCCAGACCGCGCTCGGCGATCAGATGCGGCGGCAGACCGGTGATGTCGCGGTTGTCAAAGATGATGCTGCCGCTGTCAGGTTTTTGAAATCCGGAGATCATGCTGAAAGCGGTGGTCTTGCCGGCGCCATTGGGACCGATCAACGCCACGATCTCTCCAGCGTTGATGGAAAACTCAAGATTGTTCACGGCAACGAGACCGCCGAACCGTCGCGTGAGGTTTTTGATCTCGAGAATGGCCACTCATTTCATCCCTGACGAACCGGCGCGGCCGGGCCGTAAATCACGACGTTTTTCCATCCGCGATTGCTGGTCTGGTTTGCACCATACACGACGACTCCCCCGCAACGCCTTTCCGTGAAACGGTTCATGGGATCGCTCATCGTCATTGCACCGTTTCGGCGTGGCTGCGCCGATGGTTCAACTCGGCGAGATCGTCCGGCGTGTCGAGGTCAAAAGCAGCATCCGGGAACAGGCAAACACGGCATGAAAGATCAAGCCGCTGCGCTTCGGCGCGGTGTCGGCCAAAGCTTTCGACGCCGTAGCGAAAACGGAAGCGTCGATCGAATTGTCGCGGCAGCAACATCAGATTTGTACCGCTCTCATGCCGATCCGGAACGATGGTCATGAGATCTTCCTCGGCGCAGACATGCAGGATCGTTGCGGATGTCAGCAGCGGCAGGTCGATCGGAAGCACGAGAACGGCATCGCGCGGCGGGAAATCCCGATAGGCCGCGGCCAGCGCCGTGTTCAAATCCGCGCGCGGGGGCTCGGCAAAGACCTGCGCGTGGTGCCGGCGGCAGATATCGGCCGCCACCGGATCCGAGGTGACGACGGTGGTGGGTGCAATGCCGGCGGCGAGCGCGATCGTTTGCGCCAGCAGGCTGGCGCACAGGGCTGCGCGTTCCTGTTCGGGGAGGACGGCGGCGAGCCGCGTCTTCCCCGAGGCCAGCGGCTTGCAGGGGATCAGGATCCGGATGCCCATTGCAGTCCTGCTTTCACAACCGAACGCGCCAGCGATATTCGATCGTCGTCGTTCTTCATGATGGTCGGCAATGCCATGGCTTTCAGACCAAGGGCGTGAATTTCCGGCAGCAAATGCCGGTCGATCTCGTCGATGATCAGACCGTCGATGATGTCCTTGTAGTGCCGGGCAATTCCCAACACCGAAACGTCGAGACCGAGATCGCGCATCATATGCGCCGCCGGTCCCTTGATCGCCGTGCCGCCGACGATCGGAGAAACCGCGATCTTGAAGGCGGACGACTTGGCCAGGGCGTCGCTGATGTCCCTGAGGCTGAGAATCGGCGCAATGCTGACGAACGGATTCGACGGGCAGAACACGATCAGATCGAGGCGGGGATCGGCGAATGCCGCAAGGACCTGGCTTGTTGCGTGGGCGCTCACAGCGCCTGCGAAATCGAAGCCGGTTACTTTGGGCTCGGCACGGAGGCGCACGAAATAGTCCTGGAACGCGAGGTCTCCGCCCTCGGTATGCACCACGGTTCGCACGGGATCGTCGCTCATCGGCAGCACGGCGCAGGAAACGCCAAGGCGCCTGCCGAAATCGCCGGTGATTTGCGTGAGCGTCTCGCCTGCCGCGAGCCGCGTGGTCCTCGCCAGATTGGTCGCAAGGTCGTGGTCGCCAAGCCGAAACCATGTCGGGCCGCCGAGACGCTCCAGCATCTCCATGAATCCCCAGGTCTCGTTCGCAAGGCCCCAGCCGAACTCGGGGTTGGCGATGCCCGCCAGGGTGTAGGTCACGGTATCGACATCGGGCGAGACGTGCAGCCCGAGATGCATGAAATCATCTGATGTGTTGACGATGACGGTGAGATCGCCGGGCGCCAGAATCCGGTTCAGCCCGAAAGCCAGTTTCGCGCCGCCGACGCCACCTGCGAGCGCGACGATCATCGAAACATGTCCATCTCTTTGCTGCGGATCAGGGCTGCGGCATTGCTTTCTTCCAGCGCATAGGGAAAGCCGCGCAGGATCACGATCGGCCGTCCTTCGGCGGCCTGTCCCATCAGCAATGAGGCCGCTGCGGCGACTTCGTCCGCGACGCCGACTTCGGTCGACCGCAGCACACGGCCGGATCGGTCCCGCTGGCCGCGCATGTCGAGCAAGGCCGGCAAGCCGCTGGCGCCGAGCGCGGTGCCCACCGTTCCCTTTCGCCAGGCGCGGCCGAGACTGTCGTTGATGACCACGGCGAGGCGTTTGCCGGTTCGCTTTTCGAGCTCGGCCCGGATTGAGGCTGCGCTGGCGTCGGGATTTTCCGGAAGCAGCAGCACGCGCTGCTGGCCGTCCAGCGGCTCGAGATTCGACACGTCGATGCCGGCGTTGGCCAGCACATAGCCGTGGCGATGTTCGACCACGATCAGATCCTCGCGTTGCCGCACGACGTCGCGCGACTCGCGCAGGATCAGTTCGACGATTCGCGGATCCTTGGTGATCCGCTGCGCCATTTCCAGCGCGCGCGGCGAAGGTTCGACATCGGCCAGATTGGCGTAGCGATTTTCCGATTTGGAGACCACTTTTTGCGCGATCACCACGACGTCGCCGTCGGCAAGGCGGGTATCCGCGCCGGCGAGTCCCGCCATGATGATATCCGGCAAATGATCGCCGGGACGCACCTCCGGAATATCGGGCAGCGCAATCAGCGACAGCTGTTTGGCCTGCTTGTTGTCCAGCCCCGTCAGTTTGATGCCGGTGCCGTGCACCTTGTGGCGGATGTTGAGAAAAATCAGCAGCGACGTCATCGCCTCCGCCGCGGCGGAGTTGGCCAGCGGACCGCAGTGCCACGCGCGCATGCGGGCATCGCGGGCGAGCGCAATGACGCGCTCGCGGGCGTCCTTGTCGTCGCCGCAAACCAGCACATCGCAATCGATCTCGCGCGCGAGATCGCCGAGGCTATCGTGAGAGATGTTCTGGAATGCCGAGACGACCGTGACGCTGTCTCCCAGCAAGGCCTGGGCCTGCACCACCGCAGATCCGCCTTCCGGCAACTGCACGCGCGAGACTTTTGGCGGCACCAGCGGAACCGTGACGTCGACCAGCAACTTGCCGTTCAGCACCGGCTTGACGAGACCGAGTGTCGATAGCTGCGCGGCATGCGGCACCGTCAGAACGACGATCTCGGCCGCGCGCGCGGCCGAGGTCAA
>WNGN01002415.1_pt1 | contig 12513 bp, 15 predicted proteins | sample 5400561 | NCBI WGS metagenome assembly WNGN01 (sample SAMN13153379, study PRJNA577476) | soil metagenome | isolation source: 115 cm soil or saprolite under Garry oak tree replicate 2 | place: USA:California | collected 2016-06-15
CTTCAGGGCTTCAACTGTTGATGCCAAGGTTTTTCAGCGTGGAAGCTCGAAACTGCCATCCTCGGACCTAGTGGTAGAGATTGCAGAAATCTATTGTCAAGCAAGACGCGGGTAGTTGGGCGCGCATCGAACAGGTCACAGTCAAATGCTCACCGCAGAAGGCGAAAGTTGACGACAACCTCGCGTTTACTGTGGGTTTCCGTCTTGACGGTGTCGTCCGCCGAAACTTCCATCAGAAGTTCTGGGAGGCGGCCTACGACCAGCATGATGGCGGACTACGAATGGCCTTCAAGGTGGAATTGCGCAAGTCGGGAGTTCGATTACTCGCAAAACCATTGAAGGAAGAGAAGTTTGTCCGGAGAGCAGTGTTCTTCTGGACGCGAAACCCAGAGATTCCTCATCGTGTCTGGATGACTGTCGCGACAGAGTTCGAGACCATCCTCTACCCGAAGACCGAGGACGAAGCTAGAGAGATGATGTTCAACGTAACACGGAGCTTCGAACTGCCTGCGAACTCGCTTGGCAAAGGCGATCACAGTCTAGGCGCCAGCGTGAGTGCCAAGTGGGGCAAGCACGTCTTCACTGAGCGGGGAGAGGCGTCAGGTAAATCGCCTTCTCTGAAGATTCAGATTGCCTGATTTTTCTTGGGAACTTTGCCCAAACAACAGCGTCATCTTTATGTGGCCAGATATTCGGAGACGATGAAGTAGGCGAATCGCACCTTGGCAAAGTATGACGGGATCAAAGGACAGGAAATCTTGGAGATTGAAGAGGGTGAGAATGAAGTGACGATCATTCTCAGAGACAATCGCTATCTATTCGTCAAAGTAGTCGACGGAAAGCTTGCTACAACGTCGGTACCGGAGTAGGCTGTACCAGATCAATCGCTGATTCTAGAAAATTCCCTTAGACTTTGAGGACTATCTTTCCAAAGTGCTCGCTCTTCTCCATCTTCACCTGAGCCTTCGCAGCTTCCGCGAGTGGAAAGATTGAATCGACCACGGACTTGAGTTTCCCGTCTTCGAAAAAGCCGAGAACTTTGAGAAGTTCTCCTCGCCCGCCCATAAATGACCCCATTAGCGAGAACTGTTTGACGAAGACGTATCTGATGTCGACCTCAGCTTTTCCACCACTTGTGACCCCGCAGTTGACTAACCGTCCAGCGGGAGCCATCGACTTCATGCTCCTCTCCCACGTTGCCTCTCCGATATGGTCGAAGACAACGTTGACCTTTCGTCCATTTGTTACTCGTTTGATTTCGCCGGGTATGTCTTGAGTATGGTGGTTGAGAACGAAGTCTGCTCCAAGCTTCTGAGCCTTCTCTCTCTTAGTCTCGCTACCGACGGTAGCGATGACTTTAGCGCCTAACATTTTGGCAACTTGGACAGCGGCACTTCCGACTCCACTCCCTGCCGCCCACACAAGAACCGTCTCTCCAGGCGTCAAGTGTGTTCGAGTCACCAGCATATGCCATGCTGTCAAGAAAACGAGGGGGACAGAGGATGCCTCTTCGAAAGAAAGATTGTCAGGAATGGGAAGAACATTTGACGCTGGAACAGCTACGTATTCGGCATAGCCACCCTGGGTCTCGTAGCCGACAATCTTGTATGATTCGCATAGGCTGTCCCAGCCGTTGCTGCAATAATCACAGATCCCACAGCTGATTCCTGGCGCAATCAAAACCTTCTCGCCCTTAGAATGTCCGCTGACAAGATTGCCGAGCTCGGCGATCTCTCCAGAGATGTCTGAGCCTGACATGTGAGGAAGTGGAATCCTCTGGCTCCTTGTCCCCCCTCTTGCCCAAATGTCCAGATGGTTCAGTGCACATGCTCTGACTCTTACTAGAACCTCTGTCGGGCCGACATGCGGTTCAGGGGCTTCCTCGAATCGCAACTTCTCAGGTCCGCCAAACTCGTGAAACCGCACGGCCTTCAACTGTGCTCAACATTGGCAAGAATAAATCCCACGTATTAAGCTGCCCGGCCTGTCTGGAGCTAAAAATCAAGATCGTTGTCATGCACTTTCTTGCAGGGACACTGTTTTTCTTGCAGTCGTTTGCTGGCGTTTCAAATAGGTTCCGAGGGAATGTTGTCCGACAAATTTGCAGGGGGTTTCTTTCCAGGCAAGCTTGTCCCGAGCGCCGAGGAGGGGCGCGATGAGAAAAGTACCCAAGAACAAAGGAGAGAAAAAAATGCGTAAGTTATGGGCTATCTTCACTCTATTTGCCCTTGCCACAGTCCTCACCACTCCAGCATTCGCTAACAGTGTACACTTGAAGGGTGACCACTCGCAGCCTGCATTCACGGACAATGGTCTAACCCTTACAGCGTCCGGTGAACTTTCCGGGCTCGGGTTCGGGGACGTACTGGTCAACATCTCGGCGGTCGCGAACCCGACGGGTACGTGCGGAAACCCTGGCGGCAACACGTTCCAGGCTCCCGGACAAAACCCAGCTCCAGTTACAGTGACAGGGAGCGTATCCATACCTGCAAGCGAGGTCAAGAATGGCAACACCCCGTTCAGCGTAACAACAAACTCGCCAACGACTCCGATTCCGGGCGCGCCGGACTGTCCCAACTCATCGTGGACCGAGATCATCACTGACATGTCCTTCACCAGTGCCGTCATAACCGTGGAGCAACCACCGCCAACAGTCGTCCTCACTGTCACCTGTACGTTCAGTCCCGCCACCTCGAATGGCGCAGTCCCAGCCTCAAGCGTAACCTGCACCAGCAGCTAGGACCAACGCCGAAATAGGAAGCAACCGCTCAAAATCCCCTCTTTTTTCTCATTTTTCCAAGCAACTTGCGTACATCTCTGGGAGGCTCGGGATTCCATCTTTCTGAATCTGTTCCTATGTTGCCGTAGATAGATAGGTGCCTACTTGCAGCTCATTGCTCTGTCTTACAGAAGAGTGATTCTTCTTGCACTCAATTGCTCGCATTCTTTAACGCCTCCTCGAAAGACTGGGAGCAGAAAAATATTGTCTACAATTGGAGATATTTCAACAAGAACAAAATGGCTCGTTTCCAAACGGTACGTACAAGCTGCTATCGTAATAACGCTGATGACGCTGGCGATCGCGGTACCACTCTTCACCAGGGCTTTCGCGCTAACTGATGTGGGTAACGCGGGAGCCTTCGAGTTGGACGGGAACATTGTCAAGGATGCAACCACGGCCCTTCCGACGGACTGGGGCAACGGTCCACTCGCCTCGCAAACAGGCCTCTTTGACTCTAACGGCGCAACAAATCCTCTGCCAACAGGAGGATTAGACGCGCACTGGGTAAATGATGGACCACACTCTGTCACCGACACCACAACCTTCACGACGGGAAGCAAGGACATTCTCGACATTAGCGCCAACTGGGCGTGTACCCCATCGAGCAACGTTACGCCTAAGGATGACATCTTGCACGCTTACAGCTACGCCGCAATAGCTCCAACTGGCACCAGCAGGGCCGGCGACTTGCTGGTCTACGGAGGATTCGAACGCTTTGCCAACAACGGTGCAGGCGATTTAGGCCTCTGGTTGTTACAGGACCCAACTGTTTCATGTGTTAGTACCAAAGGCACTGTGAGCTTCACCGGTGTACACATGGTAGGTGACATACTGCTGGTCGGAGAGTTCTCTACTGGCGGAACCGTTACCACCCTCAATGCGTTCGAATGGGTAGGTGGCAGTAGCCCGCTCATGAACATCACAGCTACCGGGGGCGCTGACTGTCGTACGTCTCCCGCTGCAGCCAATTTCTGTTCAAGATCAAACACCCTCTCCATCCCAACCCCATGGCCCACTCAAGACAAGACCTCGGGTCCAAACACCCTAGCAACTGCAGAGTTCTTCGAAGTAGGATTAGACCTCACTGGTATATTCAATGGAAACCCACCTTGCATCAGCAGGTTCATCTTTGACACGAGGACCTCCCCTTCAACCACTGCTACTCTAGTCGATTACGCCCAGGGTGCGCTGTCAACTTGCCCAACATCAACGATATTCACAAGCGTCTCACCCACACCCATAACCTTAGGTGGTTCCTCAACTGACACTGCGACTGTGACATTGACTACAGCCTCGACTGTCAGTGGCACTGTGACCTTCAACGTCTACGGTCCATTCAGCTCGCCACCAACGGCGACATCTTGCACTTCGAGCAGTCTCGTCAAGTCTTTCAGCCCCAATACTGTGACTATTGGTCCGGGTCCGTCTCCGCAGTCGGCAATTTCTAGTACCTTCACCCCGTCGGCTACAGGCTACTATGGCTGGACTGCGACCTACAATCCAGCAACCCCGAGGAACGGCAACATTGCCTTCACCACGTGCGGTGACGGCGGTGAGCTTCTGGTCGTCGCGAGCATTCCGAAGATAACAGCATTCGGTTTCACCAATACACCGGACAACGGTGATCCCACGCTCGGCAGCGGGACGGTTGTGTACAGCGTCACAATACACAGCTATGACACGTTAGATGTGATGCTTAGCGGCTCGCTCGCAGTCTCAGGAACAGCTAATACAATCATGTGCACCGGCGGCAACCCGCTTCAACTGTCGGCTCCCCTGCCAGCAGGAATGGACGCAACCTTCAGCCTGACCTGCACGTACAATGGTACCTCTGGACAAACTGTGTCAGCAACCATCAGTGCGATGTTCACCGACACGAACGGCGTCACGGGCGCAGTCTCAGGAAGCCCAACAACATACACCTTCACCATACAGAAACTCTAGAACAGGCGCGCAACACGCGCCTCCCCTCCCCCTTTCTATTCCACTTGTAGAGCCTTAGCCACTCCACTGGAGAAGCGCTCTAAGACTAAAGGGTTCATTGCTATGCGGCGAAGCTCTAGGCGTGTGCTTAGCTCTACTTATTCTCCGAGGTTTTCCGGAAGCTACAATTGGATATACAAGACTGGAAGTCGTTTGATATATCGAAGGGTATCCATAATCGTCCAAAGAATGATTTCTACCTTTTTTCTGAAGAAAGCTTTATTCGCGTAGTGACAGAATGGAGCCCGCTGTCCGAGAGATTTGTACCCCTTTAGCCGGGAGCGGATCCTGTGAGTAATACTCGGTCTTCCAGACCAAGGGTCAAGACCGACACGGTATCGTTTAGGGTCCCCAGCGATGTCCGCATAATTCTTGAAGATGAAGCCCGGAGAAGCAAGGTCACTCTAAACACTCTCGTCACCCAGATATTCGCCCGGTACGCGAGCTGGGGACAATTTTCGGGCAGATTGAAACTTCTCCCTGTCAACAAGGACCTCCTCAGAGAAATATTTCAGCCGATGCAAAAGGAAAGGATCATTGAGATCGCCAAGAGGCTCGGCGAGACCACCGGGCGAGAAGAGATCCTATTTCTGTTTCAACAGATTAGCCCTAGAACTGTCCTTGAGTATATGGACGTCTGGGCGAGCCACTTTGACGCATGTAAACATCATTATGATGGGAAGACACATTTCTACACTGTCCACCACGATGTCAATCTCAACTTCTCCATCTTCACGAAGGAATATGTCTCGTCCATGATTCAGAGCACAATTCCTAGCACCGTCCGCTTCGAAGCTATGTCTCCTAACGCACTAACATTCAGCTTCGAACTGCCCTAGAAGATTTCTCCAGTACTTCCGATCAACAGCTTGCCCCATCAATCTCACCAAGGCAGAAGAAAAAGAAGCGCAACTTGGACTTCATGAAGTAGGTTAAACGTCCATGCTTAGGTCGCGAGTGAGGGTCAGGGCCGTCGTGATTCTACAGTCAGATTGCATCGGAGACAGGATTCTGGTTCAATTGCCAAAGTCAACGAGATGCCTATTTTAGGTTCACAGTCCATCGCATGGACAGTCTACCCTTAACTACCTCTCTCAATCCTTAACCAAAATCTAGATCGGCTAACCATGTCCACGGGCTCGACTGAGGTCAGCGCTGATAGGATAGCGAGCGAGCTCAAAGGCAATACTCTGAGAGTGTACTGGTTCGTGATGAACGCCTCCAACCAGACCGTCGGGGTCCGAGAGGCTCAGAGAGCCTTGAACTTCTCAAGCCCCACCCTCGCTCTCTACCATCTGGACAAGCTTCGAGACCTCGGCCTTGTCTCCCGGGACTCTGGAGGGTACAAGCTGATCAAAGAGGTCAAAGTGGACGTGCTGAAACAATTCATGAAGCTCCCCGGCCAGTTCTTCGTTCCCAGATTCTCCCTTTACGCCGTCCTCTTCACAGTCCTAACCATCTACTACGCCCTAAACCTCGTCACAGTCGATTTCTTCGCATTCTTCGGCCTCCTCTTCGGAGGGCTTGGCTCAGCAATCTTCTGGTTTGAAGCCATCAAGACCTGGAGGCAGAGACCTTAGAACTCATCAAGATCTAGAACAAGTGTTCAAAATCGTTGAATTAATTGGCAGAGTGACCCTAACGTAGGAGGAATAGACTGATGGATCTGGCAACCAGAAAGATGGTTTACTATGGCCTTGTAGGGCTACTTATAGCCGGGTCAACCGTGGCGCTCTTTCAAGCGTCACCCTTTCAGATCTTACCGAAGGACGGAACCCTCTCAATTTACTTGTCGAATATACAACCAGATATATTAGTGAATCCAAATGTCGCCAGTGCTACGCAAGCCTCATCAGCGAATGCACCCGGAAGAACATGCGGAGCGGTCCTCAGCCTAAACGTCACGATTGACCGCGTGACCATTCATAAGAACGGTGACACGAATGACGGTGGTATGGTCGTTTCAAATACGAAATTCATTTTTGACGTTTGTAGATCCTTCGACGTGTCAACGCTCATCTCCAACTCCGAGGTTCCTGTTGAGAACGTAACAATGGTAAGCTTGCATGTGGCTAGCGCCGCGGCAGCGGTCCAAGGGCTTAGTGGACCCCAGTCGGTAAAGGTGCCAAGCGACGAACTAAAGATTCCAGTGAGCCCTGCGGTTCACATCAAGGCTCAAATGAACTCAGGCATCGTGATTTCAGGTACCGCCCACATTGTATTCCAAGGAAACGGCAACATAACCCTGACCCCCGTCCTGCGGGCCGGACCAAAACCCTAGATTTTTATCTCCCAGACTGGTAGCGGGGGGTGGATTTTCGGGTCCCACGCGGGCCCTTCGAACCACCGCTTGAGGATCGAATTCGCATCGATCAATCTCAGGGTTATGAGCCCTGCGGGTTAAACCTGGGAAGGCTTCTCCTCAACGGAGAATCTACCCCACCCCGCTACAAGAGCGAAGCCGGCTTTGGCGAGTTTTAAAAGGTTTGACCGGAAGAAACTCTACTCGATATCGGTCTTCCGATTCATCAAGATGCAATCGAAATTGAAACCAGCGACTCTAGAGTCTGATCGATGTTGTCGTTTTTGGTTTCGAAGGGAGTGTGGCATTGGATTCCATTTCGAGAAGCAGGTTTGGTCAAATGCCGATGCGTTCTAGGCGGCGGAATATAGATTCCCAGCGTAATTTGTCGGTGCTCTAGTTTTTGAATCCGTGATGTTTTCGGGAGGCGGACTTTGCATTTTCTGCATCTGAATCCTTGACCCTTGCCCATAGATTCGCACCTGACTCCGCAGTTAGAACAGGAAGGGTTCTCCAGCCGAACCGTATCCACCAGTCCTGTCACCTCCAGCTTCTCGACATTCAAGGTCAATTCTCCAAGGGGTCGAGGACGGATTCCACCCGAAACAGTAACCGAGTCTCCAGGGACTAGCTGAAGGGCCGTTTCACGAACAGGTCCCGTTACACGATAGGCTGCGCAATCGACCGAGCCCGTCTCGTCACCCGTTCTAAAAATTACGTGGCCCCCGCGAACGACCCGAGGGGCACCGCTAACTCTACCAACAATCACTGTGGACTGGTATGGTCGGAGTGTTCCGATTTTTCTAAGACAACTTAGATGAGCATCTGTTCCTTGGTTCGTCTTGAAGATCATGGCCCTTTCGATGGGTTCGTCAATCTCGATTTGATTGAACGCTTTAGCGACGCTGGCAGGGTCTTCGCCTCGGATTCCAAGCAGAACAGGATCTGGACCATGAGGACAAATGAGTACTCGGCCCGTTTCAGGGTCAATATTGTTGAAAGTCAATCCACGAAACATTGCATCCATAAGTCGAACTGAATCATGATTCACCCTTCTCCATGTCGTCCCGATGTTTTCTGGCGTCCGGTAGGCGATAATCTCGAACGTATGATCTTGGCAGAAGTTGGCTCCGATACTTGCCAATGCCCCGACGAGTCCCCGCGGCCCTTTGAGCAAGTGTGCTTCCGCTTCGACAGCCTCTGCGATGTGTCGCGCTTCTCGAACCGAGAGAATACTGTGGAGAGCTCTGGCGGAAAACTCGCTCAATGGAGTTGGTACCGAGCCTTTGAGGAATACCACGGCTGGGTCCGTTGATCGCTGGCTAAGATCCGTAGTTCGTTCGATGGCTGCTACAACAATTTTCTTCACTTCTTGCAGTTGTTCTTCTTCGAGGGTGAAGTGTAGTGAGAGGGCTCCGTTTCCCCGTGTTTTCCAAGGGATGTTAGGGTTTAGCCTAACCAAGCAGGGAAAGTCGAGGGGTTTGAATCCTTTGGATACTAACTCTTGGAAGAGAAGCGCCGCTGTGTATGTGGTGCATCCTCCGAGTCTGGAATCGGTGTCGTCGATTCCGATGTGAAACTCAGTTCGCACTGGTGGCAATCTCTTCAATAGGGGATTAAGAGAGGGGTTTTCGAGAGTGGCTAGTTCTCGATAACTATCATCGTGAGAGTGGATTTTACCTTGTTGAGATGGCGTACTTTCCAGGTGATGATCTCTTTCAGTTTGTCCATGCTGTCGGCGGCGACCTTTGCCACGATGTCGTAGACTCCGTAGACCATGTAAGCCTCCTTAACTTGGGGAACCGATTTCAGTTCCTTGACGACTTGGTCTTCGGACCCGATCTCGGCGTTTATGAGAACGAAAGCCATTGGCATTTTTTGAAACAGCCGAGTTGGGGGTCTGAGTTGTTCAGTTTTAAGCTTTCGGCCGAATCGTGTGGCACTAATGCTGAGTAGTACCGGGCGTCACTAGTGTTGGTTTCAGAATTGATATGCCCGGTTTCGGTGTGCAGCGAGAAGACTGAAAGTCGATGAGTAACGCGACGCCGTCAAGCATCGATCTGGCAGCTCTCATTGTCAGCTTGGGAGTGCTAATAGTGGCGTCACTTAGCGATCTGAAGACTCGAGAGGTGTCCAATAGATTCTGGACAATCTATGCTCCTATAGCAGCTGTCTTATTCTTGGCGCGAATCGTTTTTGCCCCGGATGCGGCTGCGATTCTCCTCGTCTCCGCAGGAGCCGCCATCGTGGTCGCCTTCCTTCTCTTCCAGTTCGGAGCGATGGGTGGAGCAGACAGCAAAGCCCTGATGTGTATCGCTCTCGCTATTCCAGTTGCTCCGACTTTTCTATCTCCGCTCTGGCAAGCTCCGCTAGTATTCTATCCGTTTCCAATTGCGATTCTCGTCAATTCGTTCCTGCTCTCCATTAGCATGATGTTCGTTCTACTGGGAAAGAACCTGCTCTCAAGATCTCCTGCCAGTAAGGGTCTCTTTCAAGGGTTCGAGAAAGAATCAATTTTGAGAAAAGCTTTGGTTCTTCTAACCTCTTACAAGACCAGTTTCAACGTGTTGCAGTCCAGCACATATCTGTATCCTGCCGAGCAGGTGGCGGTTGTTGACTCTCGGCCTGTGCGACAACTGCACCTTGTTTCTTCGGTGGATGAGGAACGAGACAAGCTCGTGGCCGGCCTGCAAGGCTACAAGGATCAGGGGTTATTCTCGGATGGCGTCTGGGTTACCCCGGGCCTTCCCCATCTAGTATTCATGACGGCGAGTCTAGTCATAACTGTTGTGATTGGTGATTTGTTGATGTGGCTCTTCTTCAGAGCCGTGGGGGTTTCATGATGACATCGTCGATTTTAAATCCCGCCGTAAGCGACAACGACAGAAGCCTAGGAGTGAAAGTGTTGGCCGCAGACGAGTTCAGCGTACAGTCACTGATGAAACTGGGACTGACGGAATATGAGGCCCGGATCTACGTCGTACTGACGAAGATGGGACCTAGAAACGCCAGCGAGATCAGCTTCCTCGGCAAAGTTCCCAGGCCAAAAACATATGGTGCGATCCGGGGACTAGAGAGCAAGGGACTATTGAGGATCGTCCCAGGCAAACCAGAAAGATACATGGCCGTCTCGCCAAACGACGTGCTCATACCGTTAGTTGAGAAACTGAACAAGGAAACCACGGAATGCGTCCAGGTTGTTGAGAACTTGGCCATGGCCTTCGAATCCTCAAGATATGTCTACACGGAGAAACCGTATGAGAGGTACGATCTCTGGAGTGTCAGGGGCAGGGACAAAGTGTACAAGCGCGTCCAGGACATGATCGGCGAAGCCAAGGTCAATGTCTTCTTCACCACCACCGCGAACGGGCTCGTCCGGATTTACAAAGCCCACTCAGAGGTCCTGGAGAAAGCGGCTGAAAGAGGAGCGAAGGTCAGAGTCGCTGCACCGATAAACCAGATCAATCAGAGCGTAGCGAGAGAACTGGGTGAGGTTATAGAAGTCAGAAACTCCGCGGGCCCGATGGTGAAGTTCCTCACCGCCGACTCTGCAGAGATTATTTTCACGGAAGACATCCCAGACGATACAAACGTGGCGACAGGACAGGACGTAGCAACTTGGACGAACGATCCATTGCTGGTGAAAGCGCACGAGAAAATGTTCGAACAGCTCTGGCCGTCACAGCCGCAACAGAAAGAAGTTGTGAAAGCAAAAGCACGCTGATCAAAGCTAGAATCCGACAGGGTCCGATAACTGAGCGGCATAACGCAGGACCAAATCCGCTGTTCAGCATCGGATGACTGTCGAGAGATATCCAGTTATCTCTCCGGATTGTTACACGCGAGTCTCCATGTAACTATTCGACAATTCTCGAAGTTACATGATGCCTATGTTGGATGCGGCCTTGGGTGTAGTCAGTGGCTTGTGGGCGATATCCACACCACGACCCCAGAGCTAAGAGAGCAAATGAGCAGATTGAACAGATCGAAGGATACCTTACGCGACCGTATACTGCACGTGCTCTCCGGCGCACCAATACCGATGGACGTAGAGAACGTACGGATCAAGTCAGGGCTCAAGAACTGGGAAAGCACCAAGGCACTGCTCCTCGAGCTTGTAGTGGAAGGCGTCATCAGTGGCCAAAAGACGACAAAGTCCTGGGTCTTCTGGGTAGACCACACAGACACCAGGCTGAGCATAGCAGGAAGAGACCACGCATGAACAACGCCCTAGAAACCTCCACTACAGAACCACGGTACCAGCGAGCCAATCAAGCGCGCCTTCTCGCGTAGCCCCGGCTTCGGTTCAATCTGGGAAAAGGGTTGGGACGAGCCCACAGGGAAACTACAAGGAGTGAAAAAATTGGAAAAAATAACAGGGAACAAGAAAGGCATCAACACCATACTCGCATCTCTACTAATGGTCGTTATCGTCGTCGTCGCAGCTGTCATGGTCTACGCCTGGTCGACAGGACTACTCGGCACCTTACTAGTACATCCCACAACAGGTCAAGAGAATTTGGCCCTAGAGGCATGCAGCCCCTGCTCTTTCACCTCAAACACCAACGTTACAATGAATATTAGAGAACTCGGCACAGTAAACGTTACTCTCACCAGCTACTTTGTCAAAGACTCCAGCGGAAACCAGTACTCACGGATATCGTGGAACACCGCCAATCCGTACGTGATCGCTCCCAATCAAGTGAAGGCGGTCATCGTCTCGATCGGCACGGGTTCAGGTCAGTGCGGATCTTCCTGCAGTTTGACCGGAAACGCGTTCACATTCACCTCAGGCTACTCTTACACTATTACCATGGTGACGTCACGGAACACCCAATTCTCGTTCTCGGTGACCCGGTAAATAGGTGAGCCAAGAAATGAAAGCAATTCGCAAATGTCTCAATGACAAGAAAGGCATCGACACGATTCTTGCAGCACTACTCATGGTCGTCATTGTCGTCGTCGCGTCAGTCATGGTCTACGCCTGGTCAACAGGACTACTCGGCACCTTACTAGTACATCCTACAACAGGCCAAGAGAACTTGAACTATGTCTCGAATTCTGGCGCGTTCTCAAGCAGCACGAATATGACGGCGTACATTAATAACTTAGGTACGGCGAACGCAACTCTCCAAACGTACTATGTGAAAGACTCGAACGGCAACTCGTATCAATACAGTTACGCCACCGGCGCGGGACCAACGATAGCCCCCAACAAGAGCGTTGCGATTAACTTCCCTATAGGAAGCAGTTGCAGCGGCTGCACCTTGTCAGGCTCAGCTTACACATTCACGTCTGGCTACTCGTACACAATACTGATGATTACCACGCGAAACAACCAGTTCACTTTCTCGGTAACAAGGTGAGCCTACGCTTGGTGGGTCTTGATGCCCGGTTTGAACTTCCCCGTTTTTTGAGAACCGATCTATATCGGTAAAACTAGAAG
>WNGN01002419.1_pt1 | contig 12505 bp, 13 predicted proteins | sample 5400561 | NCBI WGS metagenome assembly WNGN01 (sample SAMN13153379, study PRJNA577476) | soil metagenome | isolation source: 115 cm soil or saprolite under Garry oak tree replicate 2 | place: USA:California | collected 2016-06-15
GCGAAATTTCTTGCGTCCTTCGGAAGATACGGAGTTCCTGTTTTCTGATTACTCTTCGGTCGGTTATGTAGTAGGATACGCCCGCGTATTTCGAATAGGTATAGATCCAGACCAGGATCAGAAGGCCGAAGGTAAGAACGATCCCACTTTTAGCCTCAGAAGGAATTGAAGGAGGCCTCATCTGTTCAAGGTAGGGTATGACGACAATCAATACAGCAAGATCTAATATCAACAGGGGGAACGGCCATGAACGATAGACCGGTTTCCCTGTCCATAGAAGAGTCTCACCAGGCTCGAGGATGAGAGAGTCGTTCGACATTCTCGCTTATACCACTGGTAGGAGAATAGGGAAAGAACGTTTGTTTTCGCCGAGGGTGGGGCGGTAGTTACCGTTCTCGCGTACACACCTATCTATTACCATAACTCGCGACAATGTTAAAGAATTCCTCCATAGTGAAAACCATCAACTGAGGTGCTGAGGCTTTGGTGCAGTCGGCGGTTAGTCAGATCACGATTCCAGAGCGGAAGCTCAAGGACTTTTGCAACAGTGTCTGGATGAAGCTGGGGGTCCCGGAGGAGGACGCCCAGACAACGACCGACGTACTTGTAATGGCCGATTTACGTGGTGTCGATTCGCACGGGGTCGCCAGACTTCCTCGATACTACACGGACCTGAAGAACGGATGGACAAAACCCACGGACCAGAGCAGAATCGTCAAAGAGACCAAGGCGACTGCAATGATCGATGGCGGCCAGAGCCTGGGCCAGGTCGTTGGACGCAGAGGAATGGAGGTCGCGATAAAAAAGGCCAAGGAGACGGCGGTAGGCATCGTTTCGGTGCGAAACTCCCACCATTACGGAATTGCCGGCTACTACAGTCTAATGGCGCTGGAGCATGATCTCATAGGGGTCAGCATGACCAACGCTGCACCGCTCGTCGTGCCTACTTTTGGCAGGACCGCGATTCTGGGGACCAATCCTATCAGTCTCACTGCGCCCGCATCGAAGGAGCAACCGTTTGCCTTGGACATGGCGACTTCGGTTGTGCCTCGGGGAAAATTGGAGGTGTATGATCGTCTGAGGAAGACTATGCCCCCAGGCTGGGCCGTTGATACGACGGGGAGGGGAACTTCTGATCCTCACACGGTTCTCGACGCATTGTCACGACGGCTTGGCGGTGGGATCCTCCCGCTGGGCGGCGAGGGGGAGGAACACTCGGGGCACAAGGGCTACGGGCTGGCTTTGATGGTGGATGTGCTCTGCGGCGTCTTGAGCGGCTCTGCGACGGGTCTTGGTGTGGATGTTGACAAGGCGAAGCCGAATGTAGGCCATTTTTTCATGGCGATTGATCCGGCTGCGTTTCGTCCCTTGGACGAGTTCAAGAGGGATATGGATCGCCTTGCGCGGGAGCTGAAGGATTCGCCGAAGGCGCAGGGTCAGAACAGGATCTACGTGCATGGTGAGAAGAGCTTTGCGAGAATGGAGAAATACCGGCGAGAAGGGATTCCGCTAACCGCCCCGGTCGTAGAGTCGATGAAGAAGGTGGGCGGCGAGATCGGGGTTCCCTGGCCAGCCTAGACGATTTATCTTTTTTATTCGGCACCGCGGGATTTTTTCAGCCCCTGGGGGCGGATAAAGCATGCTTAACCTTGGACGGGAAACGTAGTTTTTCGTCTTGCTTCGACGTTTTAGCGAGGACTGGGACGTTATCAGAACTTTCTGTATGATTGGCGTCGGTCGTCGTAAGTCTGGGGATGGCCGAGCCGGGTGGTTTTTGGGCTAAACTCGATGGTTTTTGGTGCGTTTCTGAAACTCTCGTGGTTGTCGTTGATGGTTTGGTCGTAATCTGAATATAGGATACTGGACAGGGACGTTTGTCGGGATGGATACGTTGGAGCCGTGGGACGTTGCGATTATCGGCGGCGGGATTCTCGGGACGTCGGTCTCCTACTGGATAGGGAACCAGTACAGGGGACGGATAGCCGTCCTCGAGAAGGAGGGGGACGTGGCGGTTCACACGTCTCGCCGCAACACTGGTGTTGTCCATCGTCCCTTCTACCTGGACCCTGTGAAACGGCGCGTGTTCGCGAGATCTTCTCAGACCGCCTATGGGATGTGGAAGTCCTATGCGAAAGCACGACGTCTCCCATTTGTTCCTGTCACAACACTCGAAGTCGCCAAGCGGCCGGAGGATGTGAAACGGGTTGAAAAGTACCATCACTGGGGAATCGAGAACGGTATGGGCGAGGATGAGCTGGAGGTTCTCTCGCCCGAGTATGTTCGAAGGCTTGAGCCGCACGTCCGCGGCTATGGAGCCATCTGGTCAAAGACAGACACAGCCGTGGATTACCGCGCGTTCACTAGATCGCTCCGAGCAGACGCTGAAGAGGAGGGGGTTAAGTTTCTCACTAGCTTCGACGTTGCCAAGATCAAGAAGGCCGGGGACCTGATCGAGGTTCTTCCGAAGAATGGTGGCGAGCCGGTCCGGACTAGGTTCTTGATTAACTGCGCGGGGGGAAGCTCTCTCCGGATCGCCCACATGCTTGGGGTCGGATTGGAGTATTGCGATCTCAACTTCAGAGGCGAATACTGGGAGGTGGGAAGGGAATGGGCGTTTCTTGCGTCGAGGAACATCTACACTGTTGCTCAGCATCCAGAGCTTCCATTCCTGGACCCGCACTGGATCGTTAGGGCTGATGGCAGAAGAGAGATAGGACCCAACGCTGTGCCGGTGGCGGGACCGTATACCTACAAGGGATTCTTTACCAGCCCCGGCCAGGCGATTAGGAAGGTCTTGGAGCAGCCGGTGGCGAACAAGCTGGCTCTACTCTACAACCGAGACTTTCTAGAGCTCGCCGGCGAGGAGTGGTTGTCATCTATCTCGAAGGGCGAGATGGCGAAGCGGGCCCAGGAGTTTATTCCTGAACTGAGGGTGGATTATCTTGTCAAGCCGGGAATAGCTGGGGTGAGGGCTCAGGTGATAGATCGGAAGGGGAACTTCATGAAGGAAGCGATCGAGTTTGAGGCTCCCTTATCCTACCACATCGTCAACTACAACTCTCCGGGTGCGACGGGGTCCCCGGCGTTCGCAGCGTTCCTGGTCGACAAGCTGGGGGAGAAGGGATACCTGGATCATCTTGGACAGTCCTCGGCCAAGGGCAATGGTGTGTGGGACTTTGAGACGATTAGTCAGCAGATCAGCGCATCCTGATCATGTCGAGCGTTTTCGGAGAATTGTGACGGGTTTGACTTCTCTGGTGTCTACCGTTGGATTGTGTATGAGAACTGGCTGTTGTGGGAGGTGACCAGCGTGACTGTGTAGACGTTCCCTGATTGGAACGTGAAGGGTGTGCCTGTCCAGCTGCAGTTTGTTGTGGGCGGGGACTGTAGGCTGAGGGAGACTTGGGCCAGTTGGGTTGGTGAATAGGGTCCAACGGACCAACCGCTCGTTTTGGCACACTGGTTACCATTTAGGTCTTGAACGTAGTAGCTGACGAGGGTGGTGACGGCTGTACCGGTATTCCGGAGGTAGAGGGTCACGTTGGTGGCGCCGTAGTATCCCTGGTTTTCCAGAACAAGAATCTCTTTCCCGTTGGACGAGGCTGGCAGGATGGATCCGAATACTCCCATGGACCAGGAGTAGACGATGACGGACATGACGACGACTATGACGACGAGTAGGAGGCTTGCGAGGATCGTGTCGATCCCTTTCCGGTTCCATCGTCTAGTGTGCATGCTGGTCCCGGCTCTCGAAGAGATTGGCTCTGCTGCTTCTGAAGCGTGTGTCGTCACTATGTTAGGAGACCCGGAGTAACAGGAGCCACTCTGATGCGAGAATCTGTTCGTAGATGTTGAAGCGAAACGATTCTCTGGCACTGGCCATGTTGCCAAGCCGTTGATGATAGTCTTTCTCTATTGTCGGCGGCCCCCCGGGGGGGAGGGGGGGTGGAAAGATGAAATCTACGATTCAGGGTTCTTTTGGGAATTAGGGGCTGTTTCAAGCCGTAGAGTGGCGTTTTGGAGTGGTTGAAAACGAGCAGGAAGCCCAAGAGAAACGAGCATTTGCTCAGGGATTCCGCTTCTAGGAGTGGTGCGAATTAGTCACATCAAACGAGTGTAGAGTGTCACAGAAAAGACGCGTTTCGTCAGGCTATGGGTCGAAGTCTAGAGGACTTGCTTCATTTCAGGCTCCTAAGTGTCATTGATCATCGGTGGCCGTTGATCATGCTCCGCGAAGTCACCGTCTCCTACCTTAGTCGGAAGGATCATGAATAGCTTGGATCTCTAGGTATGTGGTACAAGACCACGACCAACACCGATAGCGCCCTGGAGTAGAGATTGTTCGATTCGATTTCGCAAGAAATGCAGTCGGTCCGCTAGCCCGAAAGAATTGTCGGTGTCGACAAGGCGGTCTTCGGCGTCGGATTCCAAGACAGAGCAAGAACTCCGCCCACAATCCCAAGAACCAATCCTACCATGAATCCCCCCATCCCACCCAAGACACCTAGGATTGAGAAGGCGATAATGACTGTTCCCCAAAGATCCTTCTCGAAGGGGCGACTGTAGAGCATCACAGCCCCGAGAATTACGAGAGCCCCGGATGCTAGACCGATGATTGAGAAGATTGGATAAACGCCCATCATTCCCCCAATCATCATTCCCATCCCTATTCCACCATTCATACCTCCCATCATCCCGCCGCCCACTGAACCGCTCATCGAGCCGACGATAGTAGGCGATCCGAAAGTGAACATGGAGGTTATTATCGCTCCAAGAAGGATGAAGACACCGCCTATGAGACTCAGAACGAAAGGAGCCACAGCTCTAGTCTCTATGCTCATCGCGGCAAGCCCTACTGTACGGCCGATGACCACCGCCGTAAATAAAACTGCTGCACATCGGACGTGCTAGCCGATTCGCTCCGCATCGCATCTTTCGTTGGCAGGCGGGAACTAGACAACAAATACGGGTCTAGTTTGCCCGTTCCCATTCTCGCGGGTCTAGCGCCACAACATCTCGCTAGAGATTGGGTGAAATTATTGCGCGATGGATTCTTCTACCTGTCTAGGGTCAGAGGGTCATGACGATTTTCTCGCCGTCTTTGAGAACCACGTCACTTGTAGGCGATGCCTCCTGGATACCGTCCAAAGTAAGAGAAGTCACCGGATGACCATTGATGGCGCTCCCGTCACTTGGCTGACCCCAGATCGCGAGAAACTCGTGGAGGGTAAAATCTCGAACAGTATTAGACTCCACGTGAATCGTGCCTGTAGTGTCATGGGTGTGGAGAGGTGACATGCCTATACCGTACTGGTCGAGAGAATGGTCCTTCCAGAGACTCTGGTCTATCCCGATCTGGGCAGGAACCGTTACCGGGCTACCGTTCATGATTATAGTGAGGACTGGATGCCAGTGCATTCTCATAGTGTTCGCAGCGGCAAACTGAGAAGCCGCACTAGCAACGCCTACGCTCGCCAGGATCACAAGCGTCAAGACTAGTATGTTTCTTCCACGATGGCTGCGGAAGACAGGGGTCGTCCCAACCGGGGTCTTTTGCTGAGCCGTGGATCCAGGGAGTCTAGGATGCACTCTTTCATTGTGTCCTTTCAGATTCGCCTTCTTGACAGAGGCCCCACAGACTGGGCACTTCTTGGTCATCAACTATACCCCTCTACTCGGTTCGAGTCACCAAAAAATCTATCGGCCACGTCGCTGCTGTCCTGAGGTCACCTTCCCAAACCGTTAGAGGCCGTCCAAACTCTAAACAGGTTGGGGTGAGAGCACGACTAACCATCGTCGAAAGTGCTAGATCCAAGGCCGAGTTTATGTGGGGTCTGAATCAACTCGAAGCCCGCGAGGTACTGAGTGTCGGAGTACTGATTGAGGGCTTCTGCTGACCGCCTTAACATGAGAATTACCGCGAAGTTTCTGTCAAAGAAAAGTTATCGATTGAAACCCTAAACTGTCGAGCCTGCATCGTTATCGGGCGGTTCAAACTTCTCAGTTATCCTCCCGATCGGATAGAGCATTGCCCCTGCGAGTAAGAGGATGAAGCCTGCGAACACGACCGGCGACCAGTATTGAGCAAGACCCAACACCAAACCCAGTAGCAGTGCAATGAAGCCGATGTTGGTTAGAGGTTTCTCCCAGAAGTCGGACGAGTATTGTGCCCGAAGTTTGTCTGGAGACACTCCATGTTGATGCAAGGATAGACCTGAGACGGCTCCGAGAACGAATATCCCCGTGAGGGCGGTGATTTTCTGCGCGAGACTTACTCCCTGGTAGTAATAGGGTAGCTGCGTATGGAAGATTATCGTCCCCATGTTGTTTAGACTCGCGACTCCCGCGTCGACCCCAAACACAGCCATCCATCCAGCTCCCATTACTCCCTTCAAGCGCTTTGATGTCCGATCGAGCCGGAACCGTAGCGTCTGATACTGCGAGACTATTATCCAGGCTCCTACGAGGAGAAATGCGAGAGGCAGCAATTGTAGGAGCGTCGAATAAGTAGGGTCCGATGGGAGAGTGATGACTTCTATCAGTCCCAGTAGAATTCCGCCTAGGAACCAAGATAAAATAGCGATGAGAGGCACGAGTCTCTTTACCAGCTCAGCTCCCTCTATTTTCTATTCGGATCTTCTCGGCGCCCTGGGTCTATCGGAGACATCATGCGGAGGGAGCTTCTTCTTGCCCTCCCGCCCCGCTCCTTTCTCTTAGCCTGTCTCGAATCAGAAGATAAGCGATGACGCCAAAGAATGTGATGGAGCCGACGTCTAGGGCTATACCGTAAATGTCAAGGCCTCCGCCTGGCGGTGGTGGAAGCCCAGGACACTTGCCCCAGGCCTGACCAGTTTCTTGGACTAATAGAAGGAAGAAGACGGCGAGACTCGCGGCACGCGCGACCTTGGTAGCGGGTATTGACGTGCTTCGAAGAGGTCTCGGTCTTCGTCGTCTCAACAAGAGGAAGACCATTATCACAACTGCTGTCGCGGCCAGCAGAATTTCCGGGAGAAAAGTCTCCAGCTGGTATACGGGGTCTGAGTTGACTCGAAGGAAGAATGTTACTGTCGATGAGACGGTCCCGTAGGCCGCGACTATTCCGGCTGTATAGATTCCGGAGGAGAGGCTGATGTCTGGGGTGACTGTGGCATTGACCTTCTCGCTCTGGCCCGGGTCCAGGGTCAGACTGTACGTGGAGAGTGAGACCTCCCGCGGGGTCGTAAAGTAGCTTGTAGTGAAGAAGCTGGTAACGTTGAGGTTCAATGTAATCCTGCTCGAATTATTGTTCGTGACCATGAACTCGCCACTGGTAGATTGGCCGGCGGTCACGGGAGCTCTAGGCGCCGTTATCGTTCGCAGATTGACCGCGACTGTCGTGTTGCCGGGAATCATCCCGATCTCGTTTGCGGTCGCTTCTATGAACCAGAAGTTTCCCTTGCCGTCGACCGTGTCGAGAAGCGAGTAAGCACCCGATATGGGAAGAGCGAACTCGTCCATTGTGCCTGTAATCGGGTCCAAGCGTCCGATCCTGTTCGAATAATGTTCAGCAAACCATAATCTCCCCTGGCTATCCATGGTCAATGTCGCTACCCCAGTGCCAGGGTCAGCCGTAGCCTGAGACGTAGGATACTTCCTCCATGTCGAATTGGACGGAATAAACTCGGTGACCGAGCTGCCACCATGCTCTGAGACCCAAACGTTATCATTGTTGTCAACAACTATCCCAACAGGGTAGCTCAGTGGAAGAGTGGGGGTAAACTCCTGGAACATGTGGCTAGTCATGTCGAAGCGGGCGATTCTACCCGTAGCTTCGGTGATCCACAAGTATGAGGGTCCGTTCTGCTTTGCGATTTCGACAGGGTAGGAGTTCGCGGCTGGTAGAGAATACTTGTTCATGATATGGGTCGAATTGGTGATCTCGCCCAGGTAGTTCCCGTAATAATCGGTAAACCAGACGTTATTGGTGGTCGGGTCCACCAGGACAAAAATAGGGTCCGAGGGGGACGAGTTTGTAGGGAAGCGGTGGAAAACTCCTCCGTTCGTTGTGTTCAGGGACCAGACGCTGGGTGAGTTTTGGTCCTGGTCAGTGAACCAGATGAGGCCGTCGTGGTCGATGGCAAGAGTTGCAGGCATTGCACTGGCTCCAATCGTGTATTCCTTCGTGACGTTCGCCGTTAGCGAGTCGAACTCGCCGATCTTGCCCACGCCAAATTCTGTAAACAAAAATGTGTGGTTGTTGGACCCTACAATGATCGCGTTGGGGACAGAATTTGGAGTTGGGATGGGATAGTTAGTGACTAGCTGAATTGGGTCTGCCTGTAAAACAAGAGATACGGCTTGACTGCTGGAGCTAGGGACTCTACCGGATCCATTCTGAGTCGAGAAGACGCAGAGAGTGAGCACCAAGACAACGAGCAGGACCAGTGCTGCCCTCAGAGCAGGCCTCAAACCTCGACCCCACTGCTAGAAATCCCAGAGGTCTATGAATCTGTCAGTAGCCTTCCTCAACAATGTAGGATTCTGGACACTTATCAACTCTTGAATCCGGGCAGGGTCGGTTAGCTCGTACTCGACCTTGGTCCCGCCGACTCTTTGTGCCGCGAGCACGCCTGCTTTAGCTAGCCCGGTAAGGTGCTCACTAATCGTCGACTTTGCGAAGCCTGTTAATTTGCACAGTTCCTGTTGAGAGACCTTACCGGTCTTGACGACGCAGGCAAGAATCTGTTGGTCAGTTGGTCGACGGATGAGAGCGAATAGTCGCTTGTCCGTCTCGCTTGTTCCGGCTGGGTAGAGTCTGGAATAACCGCCCTCTTCCACTCGAAGGATCTCGCCCGAGGCCGCCAATTTGTCAACGTGATACCTTGTAGAATTGAACGACATGCCGATGAGCCGGTGAAGCTCTCGGAGGTGTAGCCCAGGTAGCCGCGATATCAGAAGCCTGATTCGTATCCTGCCGCTTTCAACCGCCAAGATTGTTACCTCTCCGAGTTAAGAGTGCGAAGCCGAAGCTTGACAGCATAAGAAAGTCGAAGAAATGTGATAGATGTATTCCCGTATCGGGGATCAAGACCAGCTGACTCGACAAGAACAGCGTTTCGACGAGTTCCACGATCTGACTGAGGGTTAGGAAAGTGAAGGCTAGAGTTAGGGAAAGGTATCTGGTGTTTCTTCGTTCGCCAAAGGCAAGCAGTGAAATCGAGAGAACGAGCGATGAAAAGGCGACGAGCAACACGTGGATAACTGCGTCCGTTGAAATCGTGATCAATTCTCGTCATCAGGAACCTTCAGGGATTGACGTTAAGCTGCCCAAATTGCATGTACGGGAAGTGTATTGTGCAGAATATGTTGCATTTTACGGCGAAGCTACCCAGTATATTGGCTGTGAATCTGACATCGTAGCATTTGTCCGGTGCCAGACCTGCTTGCGCGCCGATTCCTTGGTCGAAGTATTGAGTTACCGCGAAACCGTGGGGTTGTGAGTCGTTGTTTATGACATGGATGATGACGGTCTGGTTGACTGTGACGTTCATGACTGGCCAGGGGTTGGAGGCGGAGGCACCGTGAGCCTTGCTGCCATTATACCCCACATTCAGGCCTTCGTTTGCCATTACGACAGTGAAGATAGCCGTGTTGGGTGCGCTCGTCGGGCGGACCCAGCAGTTCGTACCGGTTCCGAAGAGGTGAAACGCGTAAGCTGCGGAAAGAAACCCTCCTACGGCAATGACAAGTGCAATGACGGCTAGCACTCGCCTTGAGGGTTTCTGAGTTATACGCATTCGAGCGGCCGTTCTTGACATGTCCCTCCCTTTCACCGATATGAATGCTTCTAACAAGTTGCGGGCGGCATCCAATTCTCCAGGCTCCGTTGAAGTAGGACAGTCAGCCGGGTGTGTCGCTCGCGGCGAAATATCCAGTCTGAGCTCATCCGGAATGAAACAGTGCTGCGAAGTAGATAGCGATGAACCCAAGCAGTAAAGCGACTGCGACTGATACCGAGTAATTCGGCCTGGTGGTTTGGCCCGGAGTGAACAAGGGTGCTAAGAGCCTCATCGCCGCGTAGATAGAAGTGCCAGTCCCCAGTGCAAAGAAGTATGTTGTCTCGAATTTTACGAAGTAGCCTGCCGCAGCTCCGACAAGCGAAGCCAAAACAAACACTATGCCGAACAAGAAAACGTCTCGAATCCATCTGGGGGCGCTTCTCGTTTGGGTCTTGGTGTAGAATGCGTAGCAGGCGCCTATCATCATAGGCTCGAGAGCCTTGTGTAGCACGTATGCTACACCAGCCGTTATGCCCCCAAAAGCATCGAGAAGGTCGGTGCTGGGGGTCTTGTAGACGGTTTGGCCATAGTCCCAACCTTCGCCCAGACCATGTATCCCAACAGCTACCGCTACGAGAACAGGTATTATCACACCGTACTTTCCTATGGCAGATTCGGCGGAGAAAATGTTGCGGTTTCGATCGACCAAGAAAAAGAAAAGTAATCCGGCCAGGAAAAGGATCACTACTGCAACCTGAGCTAAGCCACCACTGAATCCGCTATTTACTTCGAGGGTCGCAGAACCGCTAATTGTATCGACAAAAAACCATAGGAAGATCCCAAACGCGAACGCTGTAAGGTATCTCGGTTCAACGAACTTACTAGCACCGATGATTAGGAGCAAACCCACGAATGCAGGTATGAGGGTCGCGGCCGTCCAAGCCAGAAAGCTCTCCCCGAATCCTATCATGAACGCATTTTCTCCTCAGAGAGGGTATTGAGAATTGTGGCTCAAAACGCGAACCGAAGGCGATGATGAGCAGTTCTCCGGTGTCTAGGGGCTCAAGTAGTCAAGCAATGTAGTTTTCTTCTTTCCTTTCTTTACGCCTCTATTCTTTACCGTTGCCAAGTATCTATGCATCTGTTCTTCCTTGCGTCTGCTAGTCCAGTAGTATGCTTCGTCCACAGTGCCTTCAGTCATGAGGACTGTCGTCTTGCCGGGCCTCGTACGGCCCGTTCTTCCGCGGCGCTGTATCATCCGGATCTCTGACGGAACTGCCTCGTAGAAGATCACATGATCCACATCAGGCACGTGAAGTCCCTCCTCGCCAATACTGGTCGTGACCAGTACGTTGTACTTGCCATCTCTGAAATCTTCAAGGATCTGCATCTGTTCGCCCTGGGTTAGTCCGAGATCCTCCTCACTTCTGCTGGCCTGACCCACGAACCGCACGGCTTGGACACCGTCGATCCTGTTCAGATTCTCTGCTATTGTTTCGACCGTGTCTCGGAACTGGGTGAAGACAATGACCTTGGAGAGTGGATTTGACTTGAGGTCGTTCGAGACGAGTTCTCGAAGCTTGGATTCTTTCGGGTGCGGAGTCTTCTCAAGCGACGCGGAGAGCTCTTGTGCCTGAATTATCTGGGGATCGCGAGCTAATCCGCGAGCTGATTTTGTCTTTGCTCTCTCAAGCCTCGAGAGGAACCTGGTGGCGCTGTATGCTCCCTGAGTCTCCAGCAGATCAATTGCATGCATGAGAGACATGGCCTGTGACTGCAGCTGAACTGCGCCGTAGAGGGCGCCTGCGCCTCCTCTCCTCAGGCTATTGTGGAGTTTTTCTCCAAGCTCCAGGAGCATTCGTTTGCCGATTTTGATATTTGCCGGTAGTTGGTGCATTGATCTAAGCTTGTTCACTCTCACGTCGAGTGCCGCGTGCAAGACCTTTGTCGCCTGCTTGTAGTCTTCCGGGAGTGGCAAGCGTAACCAGTTGACTTCGACCTCTTTCACATAGTCCGCGACATCAGAGTCCTTCTCTGTACGAGTCTCTACATTGGTTATGGCCAGTCTCTCGCATATCTCCTCAACGCGAGTCTTCTTGGCACTAGGAGACGCGGTCAGGCCGAGTATAAGCGGCTGTGCTGCTTGTGATTTGTACGCCTGAGCGACGTCTGTGTAAGCGTAGTCGCGGACGCATCTGTGAGCCTCGTCGAATACGACAAGCGACACGTTACGGAGGTCATACCGCCCAGCAGAAACGTCATTCCTGATTACTTCGGGGGTTGCAAATATGAGCCGAGCGTCGTCGAAGTCTGAGGCTCGCGTAGCCGGCGGTGTCTCACCGGTCAGAGATACTGACTTTGCATCTCTGTCGGGATAGTGTTTGTCGAAGAATCCAGCATGCTGGAGGACAAGGGGTCTTGTTGGCGCGAGAATGAGAGCTTTGGTCTCAGGATACTTGGCAAGCCGGTCTGTTGCGACGAGGAGAGCTACCATCGTCTTGCCCAGGCCAGTCGGCAGAACCACTAGCGTGTTGGCTGCGAGGGCAGAATTGGCAATGGACCTTTGATACTCCCTAGGCTCAATGCCCACTGGGCTCAACGCTTGCACCTCAGAATCCGTCCGGTTTGCCTAGCGGGGCTTGGGTCCATAGTCGAGAGGGGCGTGGCGTAGCAGGAAGAAATGTTTTCGCCCGTACTTGGCTACCAGAACAATGCTTGCTAGCCATGACCCTACGGCGGCCGCCTCT
>WNGN01004894.1_pt1 | contig 12498 bp, 10 predicted proteins | sample 5400561 | NCBI WGS metagenome assembly WNGN01 (sample SAMN13153379, study PRJNA577476) | soil metagenome | isolation source: 115 cm soil or saprolite under Garry oak tree replicate 2 | place: USA:California | collected 2016-06-15
CTGGCATTCGGCTTGATCGCAAGCATGGCAAATGTCCTGACCAAAGGCTCAGTCTTAACAGACAACATTCTCATGCAGAGAATTTGGGCCTGGACGCAGTGCATCGCCATTGACGCCAGCGTTGCCGGTACCATCATCAGAACATTCCGCTACCAGCAAGAAGGGGAGAAGGTCAAAACCTGGCTCTATGGCCTGCTTTCAGCGCTCCTTTTGTTCACCGCCGCCATTGTGCTCAACATTGAAAGCGTGCAGCAGACGCTGAACCTCACGCTTGATGCAGCCTACATTCACGTGTTTGTGCCGGTTGAAGCATTAATCTGGATTAGATCAGTTGCCATTGTCCTGTTGATTGTTGCCCACGCGATGCGCCATGTCAGCAGCCAGAAACCGGCAACGGACGGACACGCACCTGTACCACAACCGGCACCGCTTGTGCTTACCCCTGAACTCCTGAGCGAATTGCGGGCGTTACTGACGCAAACCACCGTTTCTGAGGAACAGCCGGAAACGTTGCAAATCACGGAAACGGCATCGGGAACACCCGATGACGGACAGGGGAGCGGGGAGCAAGCAACACCAGCCTGTTCCCGGATGTTCCCGAAGAGGAGAGGAACAAAGTCATTGCAGCGTTCAAGCAAGGTATTCCGAGACGTGAAATTTGCTCCTACCTTCGCTGGGGAAATGCCAAATATTCAACCATTGTCAAACCTGTTCTTGACAGTTACGAGCAGCAAGCAGGAACGCAGGAACAAGAAACGCCGTGTTAGAATAGGTTCCGGAAACTGTCCCAATGAGCACTGAACGAACACGGCAGGAAACAGCGAGCGCATACGCGGCACACCTCAAAGAACGCTTTGAAACCAAGGGTATCTTGCGGGAACTCGCAGGATACCCCAACTTTGTCGTCTGGCAGTACAAGGTGGAGAACGGCCAGCGCAAGAAACCGCCTGTTAACCCCATGACCCACCGGCCAGCGAGCCCGGCAGATAGAGCTACCTGGGGAACGCTTGCGAGTGCCTTGTCAGCAGTCGCAACCGGTAACTATCAGGGCATCGGCTTTATGCTCTCGCATAGCCCCTTTAGCGGTATTGACCTTGACCATTGCATCCAGGAAGGCAGACTACAGCCGTGGGCCCAGGAGATCATCGAGAAGCTGGACACCTACACTGAGTATTCACCGTCATGGAACAGAGCAACCGGTACAGGCGGCGTCCACCTACTTGTTGAGGGGAAACCGCCAGCAAGTAAAAAAGCAGGGAATATTGAAATGTACGGGGAAAAGCACTACCTTACCATCACCACCAGGCACCTCCCAGGATCACCCGTAACCATCAACAGCAGGCAGACAAAACTCGATGCTTTGTACGCTTCTCTTGTGCCTGTTCCCGCCGCCCCCAACGAGAGACAGAACACAAGGTGGGGTCATGGAGCCGTGCCACGCACCGAGCTGCCCCCGGAGGCAGCACACGATCCGGTGCTACAGAGGTTATTACGAGGCGACATCTCAGGCCATACCAGCCAGTCAAGCGCGGACTTTGTGTTGATTATGAAGCTGTTGCACTGGACAGGGGACAACATCGAACTCACCAGGCAGCTTTTTCGAGCGTCCGGTTTATACCGGGAGAAGTCTGAGCGCAAAACAGGTGATACCACCTACATGGATATGACCATTGCCAATGCACTGAAGAAACGCCGGAACCCGCCGATGCGACGCTAGGCGGTTGCAAACAAGCGACAGTTTGGTATAATAATGACCTCATATGTCACAGCCAACACCCCTTGATATCACAAACATCCCCGAACTGGTGCGGATCGCCGAGGAGGTAGAAGCCACCAAGAAACCGCGCGTCCTCAAACGGGACAATACCCCGATTGCCATGCTGACCCCTGTCAAAAAGAACCAATCAGCCCAGGCAAGAAGCAAAGCGGTTAAAGAAGCCCTGGCTCTTGCCGGTGCATGGAAAGACTTACCCTCAGACCGGATGGAAGAAGAACTGGATCGTATTCGCCATAGCAGCAAACCCATGCCTCCCTTTGAGTTATGAAACGCTACTTTCTTGCAACCAGCCAGTAAAAGTGGTATAAGTGTTCTGCCATGAAACCTGTTGATCTTTCACCAGTACTCGAACCATTCAAGGGGCTCTGGGTTGCCTTAACCGACTCAGACAAAGTGATAAGCTCCAATAAGAGCGCCCAGGAAGCATACAAGGAAGCAATCAAAAAAGGCTATAAAGAGCCTATCCTTTTCAAAGTGCCAAAGCATGATCTACCCCACGTTGGCTAACCTCCTATGGCGCAGACATTCAAATATCAAACAACCGGCAGCAGCAGACTTCCCCGCCCGTTTATCCCTCTTACCCTGCGTTATAAAGACAGAACCGTCAAGATCAAGGCGCTTGTTGACTCAGGAGCAGATTTCTGCATGTTTGACGGTGAACTGATCTACATGCTCGATATTGATCTCACGAAACTAGAGAAGATCAACGTCAACGGCGTATCGGGAGCGGCAACGGGATATGTGGCGCATATCGAGATCGGTGTCGAAGGCCAGTTTTTCCCCACACCGGCAGTCTTTTCGTTTGACTTTTCGCCTGATGAATTTGGTGGTCTGGCTGGACAGCTAGGCTTTTTTGATACCTATATCGTTGAGTTTAACCGAAAAGCGATGCATGTCGTTTTGAAGTAACCCCATAATTCTTCCTCACGTCAGAAAGCATCAAATGTGCGACCCATTCACTAACCTCTAAGTCCCATTAACATGTACCTCCGTTCCAAAATACTGGCAACCTCCTCTTAAGAGTGCTATACTGCTTCACAAATATAGTCGTGACAATGAGAATGTAACCAAATATCGTGCGAATGTGGAGAAAGCGCTTAGGAAAAAGCTTGTGCTTCATCCTAGTGAAGAGCCGAAAGTCACCGGCTCATGGGATCGGAATACACTCACGCGCTACCTCTATGAGGGGGATGTGGATGTCATGGTGATCTTGCATTATGGTGAAAATAAAGGATGGGATAATCCAGAAGGAACGATCACTTGCCTTGATCGGTTTAAGGCCATTTTGGACGAGGCGTACCCTTATACAGATAAACATCGTGATGAAAACTGCATTAGTATTAAGTTCTCAGAATTTCGTCTTGATGTGGTGCCAGCATTTAAGGTTGACTCCGGCAATTACAAAATCCCTGATACTGTTCGCAAGCGTTGGGTACCCACCGATCCGTTCAAATTCGCAGAGAGGATCACCGGAGTAAACAATGCAATGGGCGGAGCATTCGTGCCCTTAATCAAAATGGTAAAAGGATGGAATCGTGAGGTGGGCTGGCCTATTCGTAGCTTCCATTTGGAGTGTATGATGTATCATCGCTATAAAGGCTACTCGCAAGGTTACTCCTACTCTTCGATGGTGAAATTCTTTTTCGAGAGCCTTCCATACTACCTCTCCAATCCCTGTAACGATCCTATTATGAATGATAGGGTTGATACGTACCTTGATAATGCCGCGACGAAAACGAAACGTGCCATTGCCATTGAAAAAGCCAAAAAAGCAACAGCTCTTGGTGAGTGGAAAGCGCTTATGGGAGAATTTTTTCCTAGCTATGAATAGTCGATTACGGGGAGAAGAACTGAGCCAGCTTGCCCGCTACATGTTTGACGCATGTTCGGACAAATGGTACGCTGCACTCGGGTTAGAAGTGTTTGCAGGTATTTTGGCGCTTATCCTCGATCTGTTAAATCTTCCTAGTACTTGGGCATTAGGCGGAGCGTTAATTGGTCTTTCAATGCTTGCCTTTGCATATTATCTGCGCCTTTTGTATGAGGATCAATTTCATGCGGCTGAAACCATGCGCCGACAATCGGTTTTTACCGAAGCCCTTGGTTGGCAGTTAAGTAGCGTACAATATAGTGAGTGGCAGCGAAAAGCAGGGAAACACATTCGCGCTAAATTGAAAACTGTCCCGCGAGAGAGCGATTTCTACGAGACGCAACAACCTGCTGGAGCAGACCGGCTAGCTGAAATGACGGCTGAGTCTGCTTTTTATACCCGCCAGCTTTACCTGAAGCTTGGGTGGTGGGCATGGGTATTATTTATTGCCGCGACCATTGTGTTTATCATTGTCTCTCTGACCACGCTTATTGCACCTGTTCCTGATAACATAAGATTGCTGATTGCAAAAGCGCTGTTCTCATTCATCACGCTTGTATTGTCGGCTAACCTGTTAGGTTGGGCTCTGAAGCTGGGGAGATTAGCATCAACTATTCAGGAAGCCGAAGAAGGATTAGAGCGATTGAAGAAAACTGCTACCCTTGATGTGCCACAAGTCATGCGATTGGTGTCAGAGTACAATTGCCAAGTTGTTGACGGCATCCCCATTCATTCCTGGCTATTTTGGCGCTGGCATGATGAAATCCGTGATCTGTGGGAGAATCGACTGCGCTAACTACTTCTTCTTGTTTCCTATTCATAAGCTGTGCGTTATAATAAGCGAGCTTGGAAGAATACTCAACACAGGTTACGTGAGGAAGAAGCAATATGGCAGCACCACCATCAGTTCTTGAGCTTATCGAGCGATTTGACCGCAACCATACTGCCTATCGGTCAGAGCAGTACAACGAAGCCCAACTTCGTATCGAGTTTCTCAATCCCTTTTTTGAAGCCCTCGGATGGGATGTCAACAACAAGCAAGGATATGCTGAGGCATATAAAGATGTTATCAACGAATATGCCATCAAAATAGGCGGTGCAACGAAAGCTCCGGATTACTGTTTCCGAGTTGGCGGTACGCGCAAATTCTTTGTTGAAGCGAAAAAACCAAAAGTCAATCTGAAGGATGAGAGAGAACCCGCATTTCAACTCCGTCGCTACGCCTGGTCTGCGAAACTTCCTCTGAGCATTCTCACCGATTTTGAAGAGTTTGCAATTTATGATTGCAGGATTAAGCCTGATCGAGAAGATAAGGCACCAACCGCCCGCGTCATGTACCTCTCCTACACGGATTATCTCAAGCGCTGGGAAGAGCTCGCCTCCATCTTCTCGCGGGAAGCAGTTTTGAAGGGTTCATTTGACACCTATGCTGAGACAACGAAGGGCAAGCGGGGGACTGCTGAGGTAGATACAGCGTTTCTGCAAGAGATCGAGTCCTGGCGGGAACTGCTTGCACGTCACTTAGCTCTACACAATAAGCAACTTAAGCAGCGGGAACTCAATTACGCTGTCCAGATGACCATTGACCGGATTATATTTCTTCGTATTTGTGAAGATCGAGGTATTGAAGATTATGAACGCTTGAGAGCACTACTCAAAGGAACAAACGTCTATAAGCGGCTCTGCAATCTTTTCCTTGAGGCAGATGAACGCTATAACTCTGGCCTGTTTCACTTTCAGAAAGAAAAGGATGTCCCTGAACCACCTGACACGTTAACCCCCCATCTTGTCCTTGATGATAAACCACTGAGAGACATCATTACGCGGTTGTACTACCCTGACAGTCCGTATGAGTTCTCAGCACTGCCAGCAGATGTCTTAGGCCACGTGTACGAGCAGTTTCTTGGCAAAGTCATTCGACTAACACCATCTCACCAGGTAACGGTTGAGGAAAAACCTGAAGTAAGAAAAGCCGGTGGAGTCTATTATACCCCTACCTTTATCGTTGACTACATTGTCCGTCATACGCTGAGCAAACTGCTCGAAGGCAAAAAGCCAGGTCTCAGGGGGAGCGCGAGTAAAATAAAGATCATCGATCCAGCGTGCGGTTCCGGCTCATTTTTGATTGTCGCCTATCAATACTTACTCGATTGGCACCGAGACCGCTATATTGAAGACGGGCCTGAGAAACACCGCAAAGAATTATATCAAGGCGCAGGAGGCCAATGGCTCTTAACCACACAGGAAAAGAAACGTATCCTTCTCAATAACATTCATGGCGTAGATATTGACCCGCAAGCAGTTGAAGTAACGAAACTCTCGCTCTTACTCAAAGTGCTTGAAGGCGAGTCAAACCAATCGCTTATCTCCCAACTCCGGCTATTCCATGAGCGGGCGCTACCTGATTTAGACAGTAATATCAAATGTGGCAACTCTCTTATCGGCCCCGATTTCTATGACATTGTTCAGATGAGCTTTATTGATGAGGAAGAGCGCTATCGAATTAACGTATTTGACTGGTATGCTGAGTTTCCAGAAATCATGAATAGTGGAGGTTTCGACGCTGTAATCGGCAATCCTCCTTATATACGCATGGAGAGCTTCAAAGAACTAAAGACGTATCTCAAAGCCAATTACGTGTGTCACGATGAACGTTCTGATATATACGCCTACTTCTTAGAGCGCGGGAACAAACTTCTCAACAACCAAGGACATTTGGGCATGATTGTCTCCAATAAATTTTTACGCGCTAACTATGGGAAACCACTCCGAGACTTTCTCAGCAAAAATGCAACAATAGAGCGAATTGTTGACTTTGCTGGTTTACCTGTCTTTGTGGGAGCGACTGTTCGGACAATTATCTTGCTCACGACACACGCCAAGGGTGGAGAAGATACAACTCTTTACTCTCCTCCGCCTTCTATGGATAAATTCTCAGCAATAAAAGCAGGAACTCTCTCTATCGATCAGGCAGTTGAAGCTTCCACGTATAAAGTCTCTCGCACTGCGTTATCTCAAATGGGCTGGAGCTTTGCCAATCCATATGAGGATGCCTTACTCAGCACGCTTCGATCTTCCTATCAACCTCTTGTCGAGTATTGCCACGGTCAAATTTGTATGGGGGTTAAATCTGGTCTAACTGAAGCGTTTATCATAGACAAGAAGACACGAGAAGAGATACTCGCAAGTAATCCAGAGGCAACTGAAATCATCAAACCATTTTTGAATGGTCGAGATGTGAGGCGGTATGACATTGAGGCACCAGAAAATTACCTCATTTATACCTATCATGGAATTAATATCGAAAAGTATCCAGCAGTTGAACAACATCTGAAAAGATTTAAAGAAAGGCTAGAACAGCGTGCCACGAAGCAAAAATGGTATGAGCTTCAACAGCCACAATACAAATTCAAGGGCTTTTTGGACAACCCGAAAATTATCTTCCCCGATATCGCGATAACCCCACGCTTTACATTAGACGAAGTAGGTTACTATGGTACTAACACCACCTACTTTATTCCCCTCAATGACTTGTATTTACTTGGCCTGCTGAATTCGCGGCTCGGATTATTTTATTTTACCAGGACTTGTGCAGGTTTAGAAGGAAAGACAGAAATATACTTAAGATTTTTCGGCCAATATTTAGAGGGTTTCCCTGTCCGTCTTGTCAAGGGCTCTGATCCCATGATGGGAAGTCATCATGATCGTATAGAAGTTCAGGTCAAAGGAATGCTAACACTACACAAGCAGCTTAAGGATATGAGAAATAGCCAGGTTCAAACAATGATCCAGCGTCAGATTAATGCAACAGATCGTCAGATTGATAAGCTGGTATATGAATTGTACAGCTTGACGGAGGAGGAGATCAAAATTGTGGAGGGGAATTTTCAAGATTGAAGATGCATTCCCGTTTGGTACGTTCAAACAAGCGCAGTGAGTCCAACAGGCAGAGGCAGAGCAGGCAGAATTGGGGCTTGGCTAACGAAAAGACAATATACCACAACAAAAAGTAGAGGAGTGGAAATGATGCTCTTTAACAAACCACTGGCAGAGATCGCGGAAATCGATCTCCAGACTTTGATAGACAACCGGGTTTCTGAACGAAAGACCATCGAATATAAGCGTGATCTTCCCGGAAACAGCCACAAAGATCGAAAAGAATTTCTGGCTGATGTTTCGTCATTTGCCAATACGGTTGGTGGATATCTCATCTATGGGATAGATGCAAAGAACGGTATTCCCGTTGTGCTTTGCGGGGTAGAGATAGCAAGTATCGATGATTTCAAACTTACCTGTGAAAATAGGTTACGTGATGGCCTCTCCCCACAAATTCCTCCTATTGATATCCAGCCTATTGAACTCGACTCAAACAGGAAGGTCATTATTATTCGTATTCTGCGTAGTTGGTTGGCTCCCCACCGAGTCACACTGGAGAACCACGGGCATTTTTATGGCCGCAATTCTGCCGGGCATTTTCAGATGGATGTGCCGCAACTGCGAGCAGCATTTGCGCTTTCAGGGACAGTGGCAGAGCGCATGAGAGATTTTCGTACTGAGCGTTTGAGTCGAATTAGCGCTGTGGTAGAAACGCCTGCCCTCCTGAATGAACAGGAAGCGAAGCTTGTTCTCCATCTCATACCCTTGAGTGCTTTTGGCACGTCAGTAACCGTCGATCTTACACCGCTCAAAAATACCTTTCAAGGAAAGATATTGGATAAAGGAAAGTTACTGGAGCCAGTCAGTGTCTGGGATATTGAGCCGTCTGTGAGCATGCGCTTCAACCTTGACGGGTTTGTCCGTGCTACGAGAGCCGATAATAAAGCAGCGGCGACTATTGGGTATACCCAGGTCTTTCGTAACGGCGTCATTGAAACGGTGGATATGTCTATTCTTGGGGTACACGCCCAGAATGTGGCTCAATTGGGCAGTAGTCTTGAACCGAAGAGTTTCAATGGTGAGCGGTATGAGAGAAAACTCCTTGCGGCGGTAAAAAGGTATCTCGATCTACTAAAGTTTTTGGACGTCGAGCCGCCGCTTTTTATTATGCTGAGTTTTCTTGGGGTAAAGGGCTACAAAATTTCTCTTCAGAAAACAGTCCATCATATTACCGACTACACAGGTGAAATCGACAGAAATAACCTCATCATTCCTGAAATCATGTTTGAGAACTTTGCTGCCGATCTCGCCCAGGCCATGAAGCCTATTTTTGATACGGTTTGGAATGCCGCAGGGAATATCGGCTCGCCCAACTACAATGCAGAAGGGAAATTTACCTTTGGCTATTAGCAAAGAAATATACTTGATCTGAGCCATTTCTTGAAAATACACGGGTAGCAGCTTATAATCAGCACCAATGAAGGTAATCAATCTTAATTGAGGAGAATAGAGGTGGGACAGTATGAAAGACGCACAAAAACCAGATCACATCAGTCTTAACACGCTCTATTAAGGGTATCGCACCGAATGTCCGTAAATATGCAATAAGAGCGTGTCGTCCTCTCCCGCGCCATCAAAATAATCTTGTACGACGTGGATGAGCTTACTTCCCGCTTGCAATCGTCATGCTGAGCGCTTACTATCAAGTGGCAACGTGAAAAAACCATTGCTCCTTGCTTTTCTCCTTGTTTTCTTTTCCTCCCTGGCTGCTCAAACAGCCGAGGCAACACGCGGTTGTTGCTCATGGCATGGTGGCGTCAGTTATTGCGACAGTTCAGCAGGAAGGTATGTCTGCAATGACGGAACGTATAGCCCGTCTTGTGGCTGTGCGTATTCCCCGCAGGCCTATACTCCACCAGTCTATATTCCGCCGACACCAACCCCAACGCCGATACCGCTGCGGGTCAATGCAACGTATGAGCTGAGTCCAATCACCTGCACGTATACCGTTACGGCAGCGTGGGAAAAGCCGTCCGATTACGATCAGTATAGTGTCAGCGCTGTACAAACTTCTTCACGCCAATGCCAAGACCCAGGCCCAATACCCGATACCAGTGAAACAAAGTACCTGTTTTCCGGTCTTCACTCCGGATCGTATGTCGTCAATGTGCGACCGAAGAATGGTACCGGGTGGAATTATTACACCTACTGCAATTCGGTACAATTGCCACCGGTTAAGCCAAAACTTACCGTTGCAGCGACAACGGAAGCCGGACAACAATATATTTCCTACTCCTCAGCGTGTGCGACATCGGTCAAAGTCAATAACGGCATCGGTTACGTGCCAGTAAAGCAGGGAAAATTCAAGGTGTATCCAAAAGGCGCAGTCATCTATACACTGACTGCTCAAAGCGCAGAAGGAGAAGTAGAGAAAGAACCACTTATCGTAACTGATGCAACACCAATCCCAACAAGAATACCGACGCTTGCAATCAACCCTATGCCTTCCAAGACCCTGACACAAGGTATGTGGACATCGATTATCCAATTTTTCTCTCACCTGTTCTGATATGTTTACCAAACTGCTTCATCTCATTCCCTACGGCATGCTCATTCGAGGCATGATCGTGGGCTTTCTGATGGTTTCACTGAGTCTGTACGTGATGGCTTCCTGACTCCCTTTCCCCAGGGGTTCGTATAAACGCCAACCAGACCGTGATATACTCTACAATAATATATGCCGAGAGGAACACAAGGCTTTGCGTCTATGTCCAAAGAAAAACGGCGAGCCATTGCAAGCCTGGGCGGAAAAGCTGTTCATGCAAAAGGAAAGGCTCATGCGTGGACACATGAGGAAGCACAAATAGCCGGAAGAAAAGGTGGACTCAGAAGAAAACAGCCAAGCATACCGGACCTGAAAACCGGGCAACGCTCATCCCCTTAGTTACTCCGATACGACCAGCTCCCCATCGGGCAGCGTTGATAGTGCATCTTCACGAAGTCTTTACGCAGGTACGCGCTTCCCTTGCGGATCAGCCCACCGCAGTCAAAGCAATGGAGGTTCTTTTCTGCAACTTTGACGGGAATGCGCTGCTCTACCCCATCCTGCCTGCTCTTCATACACGTACCCTAGCATAATTGTGCAGGAGAAGGAAGAGCTACCACGCACAGATGCGGGATTACGAGAGGAATTACGACCGGATCAGGCGTCACGCCTCTGTCACCTACCGCTTTCCATGGAAGGACTGGTGATTGCCCAGAAGCCCGTGTGTTTCAATGCACCTCTTTGGGTCTGTCTACTTTTCAGGTGGTTGCATCGTGTACCTGAATGAAAGGGGGACGTTCCATATGGATGCATTGTTCATCATACTCCTGCCTGCCATTGTGCTGAGTGTTGGGGGAACCATCATCAGTTTGCGCCTGGTTGCTCATGGAGCAGGGCACGTCTCACGCCCCGGAAGCGCACCACGAGTCTATGCAGCTCCCAGGAACTACACCACCGACACCGCTATTCCCATCGAAGAGAGTGAGACGGCGCGTTATGCCCGCAAGGCCATCGCCACCCTGGTCATCCTGCTGGTCATCGTGAGCACCTTGATTTACAGCACCTTCCATGCGCTCGTCGTCCATTAGCATGTGGAGATATGCCGGCAAGGACTCTCGTTTGCCAGGCAAACCGCTTCGTGACTGCTCCTTCGCTCTGCAAGGTGTGACCTGTTTCATCACTTCTCTTCAGAGCCGAAGGAGGTCTCCTTTTCCGCCCGCCAATTCGCATCATGGGCAGTTTGCCACTGCCTCCAAGCTTTCAGCAGTTTCAAACCGCTCTCGCTCTGCCCATCATGCGAATGAAGAAAGGTGTGCTTGGCAGTCTGTCCGAAATATCCTTGTATTTTACCAAAACAAAGAACGCTCCCGCTTATTTCGGCCATCCGCCAATGCAGATGAGAGCCCGCCTACCCGCCCCCGGCTTATGCAATTGTCCATTCTTTAAGCCGCGTTCTTATCAAAGGAAAAGCAAGAAGACTTGCAAGTATTAAAAGGCTGAGTACGAGAGTAATTTGTCTGATTGGAGACCCGATAAAGTTAACCTCAACAGTATTTGTTCCCTTCGGAACTGTAAAAAGCATAATCCCGGAGTATACCTTGTCTGTATAATTTATTGGTGTGGTTTTGCCGTTGACTTTTATCATCCACCCGGGGAAATACAGCGTGTTCTCTTTAATGGTTGCATCAGACTTCGCGACGATTTGATATACGTGTTTTGTTGTTGTTCTTGAAACATTGGTAATATTCGCGTTTCCTTTCAACACGTCCGCACCTGAAACGTATCCTTTCCCTTCTATAAAATGAGTGTTTTTCAACCAGATCGGCAAAAGCGAATATTCGATAACTTGAAATGCTTGGATACTACTTTCTTGATTAGGATTGTTTACTGGGTTCATCTTTCTGCTCCCCCAATTAGGAATTGTCGAAAATACTGCAAATAAGCTGATAGAGACCAGAAGTAGGTTTCTCCGTACATTATTTTTTACGAGCCTGTGAATATTTCGGCAGACGAGCGCTGCTAGGGCTGCTGTAAAAAAAGCTTCAAAAAGCAGCAGGCGGTTGGTGGAGCGATAATTATTCAGAAACGGCAATGTCCATACCTTAGCGGTGAAATCCTGCATGAAAAGAAACAAAACAGCAAAAGAGAGCAGATAAAAGTATGTCACTGTTTTATCTTTCCCTGCAATCATTCTCTTGACAAGAAGAAGCAGTATGAAGAAGACCGCAATCCACTGCGCATATCCGATGATAAATTTAACCTGTCCAAATTTCCCTTGCAAAAGAAAGCCCGACGCCATCTCGATAGTTGTGTAGCGACGCAGCAGGGAGAAAAAGACGACTCTCTGACACTTTCGTCTTTCTGCTGGCGACTTCAAATCCCTCTGGGTTCTCCTCTTGCTGCTGCCAAAGAGAAACGGTGGACACTTCC
>WNGN01003645.1_pt1 | contig 12494 bp, 15 predicted proteins | sample 5400561 | NCBI WGS metagenome assembly WNGN01 (sample SAMN13153379, study PRJNA577476) | soil metagenome | isolation source: 115 cm soil or saprolite under Garry oak tree replicate 2 | place: USA:California | collected 2016-06-15
CACCACCTTCCAGCCTGTCACCACACCCACCCGTCGGCTCGCAGGAGGTGCATCCCCAGCTTGATCTGACCGACCGGTAGGAAACCGTGTTCTATGGTGAAGAAGGGGTGCTTCTGGTTGGTATGCACTACCTCGCTCGTCTTCGTCGCAGGCTTGCCATGTTCTCCCTTGGTGGTCGTGGTGATGGTCAGGTCCACCAGGTCATGGTCGTGGTTGATCCACACGTGCAGGATGGGTTCCTGCTCCATTTTGCCCGTCTTGGTGTTGTAGGCCAGGACGCGCTCACCTACCTGCAAGGTGCATCCCCGGCTTGATTTGACCGACCGTTAGGAAACCGTGTTCCAACGTGAAGAACGGGTGTTTCTGGTTGGTATGGATCACCTCGCTCGTCTTCGTGGCGGGTTTGCCGTGCTGTCCATGAGTTGTGGTGGTGATGGTCAGGTCCACCAGGTCGTGGTCGTGATTGATCCACACGTGCATGGGGGATTCGAGGCCCGTACATAGAAGCAGACGCCGGAACTCACTTTAAAGAGCTTGGCTGCTTAAGTACATCAGTTTATTGCTCTATCCTCGGATGGACAGAAAGAGGTACTTCGAGGCGTAGCCAACGCCTTCTCTGATCTCTGCTGTTCTTAGTACTGCCCTTCCGACAGGCTTACTGGGCATGTTTGAGGGCTTCGTTCCACGCCTCTTCAAACTCCTCCCGAGATATTTCATGCTGTGGTTCAAAGCCCATTTCCGAGAGAGCGCGATCAACAAGCCCCGGTCCGAGTCCTGGATGGAAGCGCTTAATTGAACTGAACCATCGATCACCGTATTTCTCAACTTGCCGAGTAGGAAGTTCTCCATCAAACTCGAAATAGGCTATCCCAGAACCTAGAATAGTTTCAGCGTCGTGCTTGAAGTATCGTTTCACGTCTCCTGCTCCTTTTAACCTAATTTTTAATCTTGCCCGTTGAGTTCTTACATGTAGCCGGATCCATTTTCGTCGGGCACTTTATTATATCTGACGCTGCCTCTACAAGGTAACCCTTCTTTGTAGAAATTATTCTATGGTGAAAAAGGTGTTCCACCAAACCGTATAATTCTACTAGAGACGTCAAGAGGGTTAGTGCCGGGAAGCAGGAAAATGTTAGAATCTGGATTCTCAAGGGGTAGCCCAGTAACATCAATTTCGAGGAATGCCCTAAACCTACCTCCTATTCCAAAGGGTTTTCCATAGATCGCTCTTGCAAGTTGGCTAAACGATATGAATCCCTGGTCGATCTCATCCTGAGTGAGATCAGCAACAACTCTTCCAATAATTTGCTCTGGAGCAATATCAGTAAAATATTGACCTTTACCGAAAACAATATTGGGTTCCTTTAGTGATGGGTTGAGAGAGTCGCTTTGTAAAATTCCTACCAGGCCTTCCTCGCTGGTATAATGGTAGAGCGTTCGAGGCGTCTTGGCCGCCACGACCCCAGCCAGATCTCCGCCAGCCCCGCCTTTGCCAAATCCCGTGTCGTAGGATTCTTCCGTTCCCTTGGGAGCGGAGCCTGCGATATCCTCGATGAGGGCTTCCATGGCTGCACAGTCGGCAGGTTTCGGGCAGAAGGTCATGGATGCGACTGAGGAGACGAGCACCTGAGACTTCCCAGTCGAGTAGATTCTGCCGGGAAGCGATGCCAAGCTACAGCCTCCAATCCCTGTGCTCGTGCAGAGCATCCCTTGCAGGAGCGCATCGATGGGTGAGGAATGCTCTACATCTATGCAGGAGCGCATCGATGGGTGAGGAATGCTCTACATCTAGAACGGAAAGGCTGTGGACGGCTGCATTCATCGGCATACAGTTGGTGACTGTTTGGTCCTCCGTAGGATCCGGACAGGGATTCTGTGGATTGCCCGACGACCCTGAGCTGCCAGAGGGAACGTGACGCGCCAGGTTAAAACTGCCAGAGGGAACCTGACCCGCCAGGTTAAAACCGGCAGTGGGATTATCTGGTGGCGGCGTCGACTTATCCCCGCTGCCTCCTCCTCCAGGAGGCGGAGCATAGCGCTGCCCGCTGGGATCGCTGAAGGTCTCGGGGTTGCCGCCCACGTAGGCGTAGGGATCCATCCCTGCGATGTTGCCGTCCAGCGCGTCTGCTGAGATGAAGCGGCCCACCACCGGATCGTAGTACCGTGAGCCATAGTAGTCCAGTGGTGAAGCCTTTGGCCGTGCCCATCGTGCCCTGCTGGTAGCGCGAGGAGCCATAGGGGCTGTAGACCTGGTTGCCCTGTACCGAAGCAGTGTTGGCCGCCGCGCTGATGGTCTCCAGCACGCTGCCCAGAGCGTCGGTGAGGAACATGTTGGTGTTGGTGCCGGTGGACTCACCAACCAGCATGCCGCCCAGGCTGTAGTAGTAGGTATTGCCATTGCTCTGGAGGACGCCCGAGCCACTGTAGAGGTGCTCTTCGAGGCCGAAGGCATACACCGTCATGGTCGTGCCACTGCTGGTCGAGCGCCGCAGTATGCGATTGCCTGACGCATCGTAGACGTATTGTTCCTGGCTGTTGGAGCCCGCATTATACATGGTCAGGTTGTCGAGGCCATCGTAGGAAAGCGTTGCTGTGGTCCCATTGACATTGCGGCTGGTGACGTTGCCCCAGGCATCGTAACTGCTGGTGTAGGTCTGCCCGGTCTTGGTGCTGCAGGTCGCACCCAGGCTGTAGAGCCCGGTCAGCTGGTGCGGATGGCTGCTGTCACAGCAGAGATATTGCGAGTTGGTGCTGCTGGTACCCTGGGGTCCCTGCCACATCTGCCCCAGGTGGGTGTAGAGGTAGCCAGCACTGTAGCCTGCTCCTATCAGGCTATTGGTGAGCGTGCCCGTGCCGCAGTCGCTGTTGCGATGCGACAATCTCATCCTTATCTAGGGTCTTGTCGAGATTAACTTCTTCCCAGAAACCTCTATGTTCGCCTAATGTATAATTTCCTTCAAACCAATCAAGCCAAAAGTCGTAGGCTGTGGTTGCTGTCACGACTGTACCGGATACTGACTCGATCTCCCCTTCATAAGTACTTCCAGGTAAGTCTTTCCCTTCTGGTGTTGCCCCAATAATCTCGTAGTCGGTGATACCACGTTCCATAAGAAGCTGATGTATAATCTTTGCTTGTCGCACAGTCAATCCATTGTGCATTCCTACCTCCTATCGATATTGCCTAAGAAAATTCGCTAAAGCATCCACTCTCCCCGAAATATCATAGAACGTCCGTATAACACGGCTCGGGGTGACGACACCGACACGGCCATCGGCTCGCAAGATGTGCATGCCCAATTTGATCTAACCGACCGGCAAGAAGCCATGCTCCATAGTGTAGAAGGGGTGCTTCTGGTTGGTATGGATCACTTCGCTCGTTCTGGTCGCTGGTTTGCCAAGCTCACCCTTCCCGCGTTTCCTATTCTGGAGCCTCTAGTCGTGTAATATCTGTTGAATCTGCTCGCGATAAGTTGTTGGAAATACCATAACGAGTTCGTGTTCTTCTCCTGGCTTCCAGTCTTTCACACTATCTATCAGAATGGCGAGATAGACTTTCAGATTGTCTTCCCCCATTTGTACCGGAAGCTCATCGTGAATAATGACGATCCGCTGAGAAGGTATCCATGAAAAATCACGAAGGAGCTCATCCAAAGCATCCCAATTCCGTCCAAAGTATGCCGGGAACTTGAGTTCTTTGGCCAGGGCACGAAACAATGCTTGTCGATCTGCAAGGCCGACGGGAACTCTGGCGATAAAGTCATCATCCCTGGCGATGAATTCGTCAGGGCGTGACACAAATGTCAGTCCCGATACATCTGGTATCATTGTTACTCCGGTATCAAGATGTTAAGTCTATGAAAGTGAGATAATGATCTAGGGTGTAGTATATCTCACCGCCTTGTCCTAAAATAAGACGCTGAGGACCTGGTCCTCTCACCCCTGGAGTTGGCACCACGTACTCCCTATAGTAACCAGGCGACTGCGCTGGAAGCAGCCCTTCACGATTCTGAAAGACACTACCATCGTTACGATGAGGGAATGGTACGCCATCATCAATGCGATGGGAAGTACGGCATTCCCAGAGGCAGAACCAAACATGCGCTGCTTCCTGTTCTCTCGCTCACGAAACAGCACATCCTCAGTCGCACGGTTCATTGGTCGACACCCGCTAAAACAACGGCAGGTCTTTGGTCAGTACCGCGAGATCATCCAGGGGCATCTTCGCATCGCCCGGCCAAGCAAGGATTGTTCCCCGTCCTGTCAAACCAGGGAAGCCAGCCCACTTGAGCAAACTCCATCGCAAATACTCCACAAAGGTAAGCGGGCCGCCTTTAGGCGAAAGGATCCAGGGAGATAGGTACCCGTCTGCGTTGGCATCTGGAATGGTGAACGCATAGGGCGCACCTGCTCCACTCACCTCTGCTTTGAGAAGTCTTTCTTCAGCAAAATAAAATATCAGACTTCCATCAGAAGTCGACTCCACGTGGGTGTGCCACTGTTTGTCCAGGGCACAGACCTGGACCGGGTCACAGATAGACATTGCAGGCCAGCGAGGATGGTAACCGAAGAAATTGACAGCACCCACTTCCTCGTACCATGCCTGGATCGACAGGGGAATCGGTCCGTACTCCTGTTCCAGTTCCTCCAGGTAGTCGCCCATGACCGGCGGGTTGGTAGGATCAGCACGCCACTCTCGTCGAAAGAGATCTGCATCATGTGCAAGCTTATAGCGCAGCATTTTGGCGAGTTGGTCCTCCATCAAGGTAGCAGGCAAGAAGAGCGGGGGTTGTTGCTGAACCCAGGCCAACGACTCCAGATAGTCGGTCCAGTCCATAGTCCCTGCCTGGATGCTCTGGACGAAGTGCATGAGGTGCCGGTCATAGCCAAAGACAAAACCAATGCCGAGCAGCCTTTGAATGAGTTCCTCGATGACGCTGCGCGCACGGCGCATCGTTTCCCGCGCCACGGCCAAGGCATCAGAGTACACAGGTTCCTGGCGCACGGCAGACTCCAACGCCTGCAGTTCATCCCACACCAGTTCGTATTCGCCGTTCGTATATCGTTCTAGATAACTCATGATGTTCTCGATATTCTCCCAATGTCTACGACCTGCCTCTTACACCGCTTGACTCGCCTGGCTACCAGTTCTTCGTCGGGCTTCATTGCGGTTGGTTTGTTTGCTCGGGCCCTCCTTCAAGATGTGGAAAGCTCAGTTCATAAACAAAGCCTGAGCCTCCAAGATACATCCCCCCATCCACATTGATACACATGCCGCTTGTCTGTGGATATCTCCAATCACGCATATATGATGTGGCATGTTCATCGGTGTCCGTCTCCCACTCGCGGAAGCATCGCGTTTCCTGAGAGGAAATCTACCATGTTCTGTTGCCGGAGTCGAGTCTGGGCGGTGCTGTCCTATTCATACTCCTGCCATTCGGACGGCTGTAAGAGTTCGCTCGCCGGTGGTTGATAGCTCAAGGACCTCTGTTCGTTTCCTCTGCTGTGGTGCTCGATCTTGATCTGCCTTATGAGTCGTAGGAGGACGCAGAGGTTGAGCATCGTCGATATTTCGATGTTCTTCCACGCTGCTAAGGTTCCTTTCTTTTGAATGACGAGATAGCCCCTGGCCTCATAAATACCTCCGAGATTTGTCCAGGGAAGGTCCTTCCGCACTTCTTCCAGGCTGAGCCCTTGAGGCGTCACGTTGAGCGCGCCAAAGTTGAGCGTCTGACCAGCTCTATAGGCTGCAATGGCCTCAGGGAGGAGATGCCGGCTCACCTCTCGCTCGATGTGTTCGCCAAGTAGCTTGAACCCGACAAATACCCTCTCGAGCACCACCGGTTCTTCATCACCTGGTGGGTAGAGTATATACTGCTGTGGGATGGTGGAAGTGTCTGTAAGGTAGATTTTCTGCACTGTTCTAATCTGGTCCCAACGGATGGCCTGTACCTGCTTTCCCTTGATGAACATCACCCCATGAGAACAGATGTAGCCTCGCGGGTTCTGATAGTGCATGTTTGTGACAATGTTGTTTATGGCCACGGTAATGCGATTGATCCCGTAGCCAAGAAAACCGATACCTATAATGATCGTCCACCGCAAACCCCTAAAATAGCCCGCGCCAGTAATCAAGACAAGAATGAGGGGAAGAGAGCAAAGCACGCCCAGCATACAGGAGCCGAGCCCCGCGGCCAGGGTGTTCGAAACCTCGTTTTTATACTCTCTTTGCACTTTCCCTAGTCGATGTAGAGTCACAAGTTGATCGATCTCTGTGCGAGCAGCCGGTTGCTGTGCGGGCTGCGGTGACGGCTGCGGTGGTGGGGAGTCATGGGATGGCTGCGCATGAGCATCAACATATGGCAGCGAATATGCTGTTTCTAAATAGGGGTCCTGCCATGCGGGATACTGCGAGGGTTGGTTCTCTTCTGACATGTCGGCCTCCTTGCTGTTTACGAGGACGAGGTAAGGATCATGTAACAGTCAGGGTATCTCCAAAGGTATGGTAGATGAAGAAGCCACACTACTTAACCATACAGGATTGAGTATAACACAATCTTATTCAGGGTGGATAAAATGCACTCCACCGGATAAGTCTCTTGACAAGCGTCGTCCTCTCGGGTATATTTCTCCAAGGAATAGCTTTAAAAAAGCCGCTTTAATAAAGTGATTTATCTTCTTTGAGAAGCAGGTGAAAGGACGCGTACTATGTATGAATTGCTGGTGCTGGCTCTGCTGATGCACTGGCCGCTGCATGCCTACCGGGTTGCTAAAATCGCCAATGAGATTATCGGGCCAGAGGAGCAGATCAGCACAGGTACGCTCTCGTCACTGCTGGCTAAGTTAGAGCGAGCCGGCCTGATTAGCCCTGCCGACCCGGGAACGGCACCCTTTCCTGGGGACCGCCCTTCGCGCGTCTTTGCGATTACCACGGCCGGACGCGAGCGCTTCCTGGAGCTCATGCTGGATACCTCGTCTCATCCAGGCACGTATCGCAGGCTCTTTCATATCAAGGCGCTGCACCTGGAGTTTTTAGCGCTTGAGAGCCAGCTCTTCCTGGTGGAGCACTACCTGGCCCACTGCAGGCAGATTCTGCGCTCCAAGCAAACGGATGCACAGGACGTGGCCGGCAATCCCCTCAAACAAAAACATATGAGTGCTGCTTTACGGGAAGGGGCCATGGCGCTTATGCGGCTCAAGACCGAGCAATGGCAGCTTGAACTGGCATGGGGGCAGGCCCTGCGTGAACGTATTCTCTCCCGCTTGAAGCAGCATAGGGAGACGTATCCATGACAAGAAGAGAAGCTCCCGATTCGCACTGATGAGAACCGGACCAATCTGTTAGGGAGGAACATAGCATGACGACTTTATCCACCTCTCGCTCATCCAGGAGTCTTCAAGGACGTGGCGTTCCTGGCTGGATGCGCTCAATCTCTCTGCGCAGAGTCGGGATCATGGTGCTGATCCTGGCTCTCCTGTTCACCATCGTAAGCTATACCTTACACGCGATGCTGAACTATCCAGAAATCCTTCTCGACAAGGCATCTTTTGCAAAATCACTTCTTGCGCAAGGGGAGACCGCCGCCTTGCTAGGCTTTATGGGGCTGCTGCTGTGTGGGATCCTGCTCTTCGTCATTTCACTCGCTCTGGTGCCGTACCTGGAGGAAAAACGGCGCCGGTCTATGATCATCACTGGAGGCGCCTCTGGAATATGCTGGGCAGTCGGTGCCCTGATGGGACTCACACTGGTGCCACTCTGGGCCAGCGCTCTTACGAATGTGGCGCAAGTTCTTGCTACAATCCTCTTTGTGCTCGCTGAGGTCGCCACGCCACTCCTGTTACTGTTCTGGACAATGACTCTGGCCAGGCAGTTCCGAGCGCTCGGGGTACTTGGTGTGCCTGGTCTTCTTCTGGTTTTGCTGCGGTCGCTGGTCTGGGGACTCAATGCGATCTTGCCGATTGCGTCTGGCTTCTACGGGACTGCTGGGATCGTGAATATCCTCGCAGTGCTTGGCGAGTCCCTCTGGCTGTTCTGGCTCCTGCTCTTCGGTTTCCGTTTGCTTATTCAGCCCACGATGGCAGCGCCGTCAACACCACAGGCAGGGAATGCAAAGGAAAATCGGGTACGGGTGATGCGCCGCCGCTTTTTGAAAGTTGCCGCGGGCCTGGGTGTAGGTCTCGCTGGTGCTGCTTTTGTGGGGGCGCGTACCGCACTGACGATTGCCAATCAACCAGATCTCGCGGGTGATGACATTCCTGCGGAGCCGAGTTTCTTGGGGACGGTGTTTTATCTAATTGCATGGGTCTACCTCAGGATCTTGAATCCCATCCATACGATAGCGCAGCAGAAGAGTAACCTGCCATCATCGCCAATGCCGCTGCCGCCGGGCGTGACGCTGGAGAAAGTGGATGCGGGAGGGGTCCTTGCAGAACGCATTGTCGCGCCTGGGGCTGGAAGCCGCCGCTGGATCTTCTATACACATGGGGGAGGCTGGTCACAAGGAATCACTGATAGCCATCGCTACTTTGTCGCGAAGCTTTCGCAGGCGCTCGGCGCGAGCGGACTCTTACCAGACTACCGTTTGACCCCCGAACATCCCTTCCCCGCTGGCCTCAATGATTGTGTGACGGCGTATCGCTGGCTGCTCAGTCAGGGCGTTGCGGCATCACAGATCGCGATTGCGGGAGAATCTGCTGGGGGGAATCTGGCGCTGGCGACGACACTTTCGGTACGAGAGAGTGGTGATGCATTACCGGCTGTACTGGTAGCGATCTCGCCAGCGACAGACATGGCCATGACGGGTGAGACGTTCCAGACGAAAGCCTTCGTAGACCCCATTCTGGGAGCGGGCTTGCCACAGGATGCATACGCGCTCTATACCAATCATGGGGCAACGGACCCACGCAACCCGCTGGTCTCCCCGCTCTATGCCGATGTGCACGGGATGCCACCGACTCTGCTGCAGGTGGGGACCCAGGAAGTCTTGCTCAGCGATTCGACGCGCATGGCGGATCGACTAAAAGCCGCTGGAGTAGAGGTGAAGCTGGAGATCTGGCCTGGGATGTTTCATGCCTTTTCCGCCGGCTCCGATTTTATCCCTGAATCGCGGCTAGCTATGAAGCATAGTGTGAAATTTATGCGGCAACACCTGGGGGCATGAACAAGAATGTTTCATCCTCCAAGTTGGAAGGAGGTCTATTAACATGAGCTTATCGAAGAATACGTCACAGCAAGGACAAGCAGTGCCCCTGGTCTATCGCTTGCAGCGCATATTCTTCGCTGTGTGTATGCTCCTGGCACCGCTGACCGTCTCCTTGTGGTTCGGCCTCTGTCCCGAATATGGGAACCCGGCTTGTCCGGTGGGTACCAGTGCAACGTTAGTTGCTTTTCGGGCGGCCAATCCTCTGCTGCTTCAGCTCTTCTTTGTCGTAACCGTCCTCGCGGCATATATCTATCCTTTGAGTTACATTTATCTGGGTCGCCTGGCGATGAAGCGCTCTCCCTGGCTTGCCACCATCGGGATCGCTTGTGGGTTCGTAGGAAGTGTCGTCTGGAGCCTCTTCGCAGGCGAGACCTTCTGGATCAACAGCCTGGCGCAGTTAGGTTTTGACACGCAGCTCCCAATGCTGGGGAAAGCATATGTCGCAAACTGGGGTGTTTTCGTCATGCATGGCGGCTGGGTGATCGGCCATCTGCTCGGCTATGTGCTGCTGGGAATCGCGTTGGCACGAGCACGAGTGATTCCCCTGTGGGCCGCCTGGCTCCTCATCGTGAGCCCTCTCTTGATGGGACCTCTCGCCTACGGGACAGGTCTGGGTCTGCTACAGGTCCTCGGCTATGTGCTGGTTTTCGTTGGCAGTGTGCCCGCCGCCCTCACCATGTTAAAGTTGGGAGACGAGCAAGCTCTGGGCGAAGAATCAGCACCAACAACCTGAGGTCCCAAGGATTTTCGCGAACGTTTTTATCTCTAAAGAACCAGGTGGCGAAGTTTTTTGTGAGATTACAGGTTTGTATCGCTGCTAGTGCAAGCTGTACCAGGGACCACCGGTAAAATCACTGAAGAAGATCTCTCGATCTTCTGGGTCTTGAATGCGCTCGCCTGCCTCCTGGGACAGCGCGAGATGCCTTTCATAATCCTCCCGCTGTCCCAGGAGCGCGTAGGCCCGCGCCATGGCCTCGTAGCCATAAGCAATGTCGAAATCTTTGACGTTGGACTCCTGGCAAAGGTCCAGGCAGCGTTGGGCATGGTAAAGCGCCGCTTCCGGCCGATTGAGGACGGCGTAGACGTGGGAAATCAACCATTCTCCCCTGGTGCTGACTGCTGTGCCGGTTGCTTCCCAGTGCACATGCGACGCATGAGCCGTGTGCAGCATAGTGGCATTTTCTTCGAGGGTTCTATTTGCTTTTCCGAGCAGGGTCCATACTAAGTGGTTCAGTTCGACGGCGTATTTCTTATGCCAGGCCTGCTCGGTTGTGGTGTCCGGGGCTGTTTGAGCCATGTAGTCTATCCTCCTGGTTGATCGTGACAAAATACCTTTCGATAGCGTAGCACACTCTGATATTCTCATCCGGTGGGAAAAATATGGAAACAGGGGAGATTGAAACGTTTTTCCTGCCTGTTGTGTATTTATGTATATTGAGAATAGATCAAGTAGACAGGAGCAGGGTTATGCGTTGCAAAAAGGCTTACCTGGTGGTGAATCCCAGAGCCGGGCAGAATCTGGCAAAGATTACGGATGTCATTGCTGTGCTGGCAGCGGCAGGTTGGAAGACGACGCTGGGCGTTAAAGAGTACGGCAGGCATGCGATGGAGCTGGCGGCCAGGGCGGCCGAGAAGGGTTACGATGTAGTGATAGCCTACGGGGGCGATGGGACGCTGTGCCAGGTGATCAACGGAGTGATGAACGCGAATGGGCAGCGAAGTATTGTAGGCGTTATTCCCGGAGGGACGGCCAATCAATGGGCAAGCGAGATTTGCGTGCCAACCGATCCGGTGAAGGCTGCGCTGGCGCTCATCGATAGTGAGATGCACAAGGTCGATATCGGGCGCGTGGAGGTTGAAGGGCTGACGTTCCCCGACGCGGCACAGAATGGAGGGCAGCAGGCAAATGGCAAGAATGGTCGCAACAGGAAGGTGCAGGCGACACCGTGGGCCAAACATCACTTTTTGTTGACGAGCGGGCTGGGGTTCGACGCCTCGGTAATAGGCAGCACTCCCAGGCCTCTCAAATACCAGGTTGGCCGGCTGGCGTTCGGGGTTGCGGCGGCGCAGAAGTTGCAAGACCAGCATGCCTTTCCGGCAGAGATACATATGATTAGCGATAGCGGTCATCCTGGCGCATCGTGGCAGGGCGAGGCTTTAGAAGTGGTAGTGTCGAATACGCGCCGCTATGCCGACAGGGTGGATATTACTCCCAATGCCTATATTGATGATGGGATGCTGGACGTGTGTGTGATCACGGCGGGCAGTCCGCTCGCAACGCTGCAGCAGATTACCTCGCTGGCGGTACTGCACAAGCCCAATGATAGTACGGCCAGATTATTCCGTGGGATTCAGCTCTTCCTGCGCATTCCCGCTTCCGTGCAGATGCAGCTGGACGGCAGCGCTGTGAGACTCAAGGATTACCTGCGAACGCCAGATTGGGAAGCGCTGCAGCAGGCGGGCGACGATGAGCACGTGATGGTCAACTACCGGTTTGATACTTTGCGCTGCGCCATGCGCGTGGCGATCCCACGCACATACGATATGGCGTTGTTCGAGGAATCGGCGCGAAAGAAGCGCGATCAACATGTGACAGAGCAGGCGGGCGCCGGGGCGGGACAGCAGGAGGATACAGGGAATGGGCGCAAGCAGGAGGATTTCCCGAAGGTACGGGAAGGACTTCAAGATGCTGAGGCGGCGCTCGTGGCGGGCGGGCGCGAGGTGAAGGTGGTGGGAGTGGTAGCAAACCTGGAAAAGAAGGACGCTTATATTATTGCGGGCATGACGCTCAAGCGGAGCACGGGCGAGAGCAGGCTTGTGGCGGTGCGCGTGGATGGTAAAACCAGCATTCTCAAGGCTACAGGCGAGAACGTTGACCTGGAGGCTGTGGAGGGATTGCGAGAAGGGGATGGGATTGTGGTTGAAGGGAAGAAGAGTAAGCGAGGGGTGATGCGGGCAAAGCGGGTGGTGCTATTAATGTAATGTTGAATAACCCTCGAAGAGTCTTCCTCCTACCAACGCGAGCGCGTCCTGTGCGAATGAGATCAAATCTTCCTTCTGCACACATGCGCGGCAAAGAGGGTCGACGTCTCTGAATGTCTCTCGCGAAAAATTCATGGTAGGAAAGGTGTTCGCTCCCTATAGAACGCGTCACAAGCCGATGAGAAATTCGTTGATGGCGGCGTTGACGGCTGCCGGTTCCTCGACAGTCGAGGTGTGGCCCGCGCCGGGGATGGTTACCAGGCGCGAACCCTGGATGCGCTCGCGGACGCGTTCTGCTTTGGCCGGGACGGT
>WNGN01003229.1_pt1 | contig 12492 bp, 13 predicted proteins | sample 5400561 | NCBI WGS metagenome assembly WNGN01 (sample SAMN13153379, study PRJNA577476) | soil metagenome | isolation source: 115 cm soil or saprolite under Garry oak tree replicate 2 | place: USA:California | collected 2016-06-15
GCCTGCGACATCAACGAGTTCAACGGCGGCGCCTACGTCGTGCAAAGGCACAACGGGCGCGACGACTTCACCGCGCTTCCGGTTTTTCTGCACCGGCGGTTCCGCCACGGCTTCATCTACATCAACCGGTCGAAGGGGATCGAGAGGCCGACCGACCTCATCGGCCGGCGCGTCGCCTGCCGCACGCTCGGCGCCGCGGCGAATTACTGGATGCGCGGGCACCTCGAGGAAGATTACCAAGTGCCGCACCGGGCTATCACCTGGGTGATCGAAAGCGAAGACGACGCTTCGCGGCAGGCTCCGCCGGATCTGAAGATCGAGCGCCTGCCGCGCGGCAAGAGAGTCGAGGCGATGCTGCTCGCGGGCGAGGCGGACGCGATGATCGCACCGAACGTGACGCGAATGATCGGCGAAGCCGACCCGCGCGTCGCGCGGCTTTTTCCGAACTACCGGGAGATCGAGGCGGATTACCACCGGCGCACCGGGATTTTTCCCATCATGCACGTGACGACCATCCCGTCGAAGATCGTCGCGCGGCATCCCTGGGTGTTGGAGAGCCTCGTGCTCGCATTCGAAGAGGCGAAGCAGCTCGCCTATCGGCGCCTCGCCAATCCGCGCAACGTTCCACTCGCCTGGTTTCGCACCTACTGGGAAGAGGAACGCGCCCTGCTCGGCCCCGATCCGTGGGAATACGGGCTCTCCGAGCTGAACAAGAGAAACTACGACACGCTGGTCGGCTGGGTCCACGAGCAGGTGTTGACCGGCGCGCGCCCGAGGCTCGAGGACTTGTTTCCCAGGGAGGCCTTCGAGCTCGAGCTGCCGCTCCCCCACATTCGCGAGATCGACTACAAGTTCTGAAGACGACGGGAATCCATGTCATCGCACGAAGGCCGTCCCGATTTCAAGTCTCCGCAGCTCGGTTGCGATACCCATTTTCACGTGTTCGGCCCGGCCGGACGCTATCCCTATAACCAAGCTGACCTGCGCTACGCGCCGCCGGTGGCGCCGGTCGAAGAGTTTCTCGCGCTCGCCGGGAAACTCGGGATCGGGCGCTTCGTCTTCGTGCAGCCTTCCGCCTACGGCCGCGACAACCGCTGCATGCTGGACGCGATGCGCAAGATCGGCGCGGCGAAATGCCGCGGTATCGTCGACATCGACGAGAACGCACCCGACGCGGAGCTCGAGCGCCTGGACGCTCTGGGCGTGCGCGGCGTGCGCATCAACGTGTCGCCGGTGAAGCCCTTCGAGGCGGGGTTCGCGGCGAAGCTCCTGCCTCGCATCGAGCGCTTGCGCGCGCGCTGCGCGGGAATCGGCTGGCAGCTCGATTTCTTGACGCCCGGATGGCTGACGAGCGAGCTGATGCCCGTCTTGAACAAGCTCGACGTCGATTTCACGATCGCCCATTTCGGCATGTTCCCCGCGATGGACGGCGTGGAACAGCCGGGCTTCCGGCAGCTCCTCGACCTGGTCCGGCGCGGGCGCTGCTACGTGAAGCTCACCGGCGTGTATCGCATGTCCGTCGCGAAGGGATTCGCCGACGTCGCGCCGATGGCGCGCGCGCTGATCGAGGCAGCGGCCGATCGCGTCGTCTGGGGGAGCGACTACCCGCATCTTTCCTTCGCCGAGAAGGTCGGTCGAGCTGTGGAATCTGCTGGGGAAATGGGCGCCGGAGGAAACCCTCCGGCGCAGGATCCTGGTCGACAATCCACAACGCCTGTTCAAGTTCTGAGCGCCTTGACCCCCGAACCGGCTTGCGCCTACACTCACCCGCAACATTGGAGGAGTCACCATGTCGACACTCGTTAGAAGCCATTGCGGCGGTCTTGGAAGTCTGTGGATCGTGCTGGCGCTGTCGGCTTTGCCCGCATCGGCGGGCGAGGTCCGCGTCTACGCCACCAACAGCGCCGGCGACAATATTCACGTCATCGACCCGGCGACGAACAAGGTCGTGCAGGTGATCGGGGGAATCGAGACGCCCCACGGCGTCGACTTCGCTCCCGACGGCACGCGCGTGTACGTGAGCAACGAGGCCGACAGCACGCTCGACATCGTGGACCGCAAGACCGGCAAGATCGTCAAGAAGGTGCCCCTGAGCGGCCACCCCAACAACATCGCGGTCACCCGGGACGGCTCCCGGGTCATTGTCTGCATAGCGGAAGACAAGGGCGGGCTCGATATCGTTGACACCCGGTCGCTCACGCTCGCCAAGACGGTCCCGCTCAACGGGCGCATGCACAACGTCTACGTGACGGCCGACGGCAAGTATGCCTATGCCGGCTCGGTCCGGCACAAGTTCCTGAGCGTGCTCGATCTCAAGACCGAGGAGGTGGCTTGGGACATCAAGTTCGACAAAGGGGTGCGCCCCATGACGATGGAGACCGCCCCCGACGGTTCGACCCGGCGCATCTTCATCCAGCTCTCGGACCTGAGCGGATTTGCCGTGGTGGATTTCGCGCAACGCAAAGAAGTGGCGCGGATCCAGTTTCCCGACCAGCCCAATGGGTACGGGATGGCTGAGGGACGCAGGGAAACACCCTCGCACGGCTTGGCAGTCGCCCCGGACAACAAGACCCTCTGGGTGACCAGCGTGTTCGCCAACGCAGTCTTCGTCTACTCGCTGCCCGAACTCAAGCTGCTGGGGCACGTCGCGCTCCCGGAGCTCAAGCTGCCGGGGCGCGCTGCGATCGGCGCGCTGCCGAACTGGGCGACCTTCACGCCCGACGGCAGGCTTCTCTACGTCACCAACTCCGCGATCAGGTCGGTGTCCGCAATCGACACCCGGTTGATGAAGGTGGTCGCGAACATCCCGGTCGGCGAGGTGCCGAAGCGCATCAACACGCTGGCGCTGCGCTAGACCTGTCGGAAACGGGAACGCCGGCCGACCGCCTTGGGCGGAGACCGCCGTTCTGCTTTCTTCGGAGGGCTCTCGGGAACTACCTGCTCTGCCCGTTGGCCCACTGGGCTAGCGTTTTCCAGTCCGGGTCGTCCTTGGAAGCGAATTGCCTGCCGCCGTTGTGAAAAGCGGCGCCGCCCGCCTCGGGCGCGAGGGGCATGAACAGAAGGCGGCTCGCGGCGAAATTGCCGGGGACCACCAGTCTGGAGACCGTCTCGAAGTTGCGGCGCGACTGTTCCTCGGTCCAGAACTTGGCTCCCGGCGGGAGCTTCTCGAGGCGGAAGGCGTTGTTGCTTTCCGCGTGGCAGACGTAGCAGCGGGTGTGCCCGGGCTTCTTCTTGAGGAAGATGGGCTCGACGCGCGTCTTGAAAAACTCGTAATCGAGAGACTGCGCAGACGCAGAAGCCGCCGGCAGGATAGCCGCCACCGCCACGATCATTGCCAGACCACCCACGCGCACGATGAACAAAACCCTCTCCTCTTATCCGATTTCTGCGAGACCTTCAATTTCCACGAGGCCTTTTAGCACAAGGCCGCAGAACTGGCAATGATCGCATTTCTCCTCGCTCCGGACGCGCCATTTTCTTCCGTGACCCGATCTCGTATCATCCGCTGATGGATTTCTCACACCTCTCCGAACCCCTCATGGCGTCGATGATCGGCGCCCTCGCCACGGTGGCGGCCGCGCTCGTTCAGCTTCGCATTTCCTGGCGCAGGGAAATAAGGGAGCGCGAGCGGGGCCAGCCGATCACGAAGAAGACCCGGCGCGGACCGGTCATCTTCATCTTCGTCCTGGCCGCGGCGGCGGCGGTGGGCGGGTTTGCGCTCTCGCAATACTTCGTGTCGCTGCGCGAAGGCGACCGGGATACCCTGCGCGCCGATCTGCAATCGAAGCTCTCGGAGATCAACGCGACCGCGATGCGGCTGGAGCAGGCTCGCACGAACGAGCGCGAGCAGATCGAGACCGGCGCGCGACGCGCCGAAGGCCAACGCCTCGGCGAGGAAGGCGCGAGCGCGAGCGTCGTGGTCGGGCCGTGCAAGCCCGAAGGCGTACCCGGAGCGAAGCAGGAATGCACCGAGCAGAGCGCGCTGCGGATCGCGATCTGCGCAAGAGTGCCGGCGTCGGCGACGGTCAGGGAAGTGCAGCTCTACGTGCGCGCCGCGAATTCCAAGCAGCCGTGGGAGGAAGCCCGGGTGCAGGCCGGGCAGGACGCGGGGCAGGCGCGCTTCGCGGACAAATTCACGGAGCGCCCCGACGGCGACGCCGGCAAGGAGATCTGCCAGGGATTCGCGAACTGGAGCGGAGAAAAATCGCGCATCGCACGGATCCTCGTCAAATACGCCTTGTAGATTCCAGCGCCGCTTTCCCCGAATTTCCGCTTCCATGCCGCCCGTCACTCAGACGCTGCTCATCGCCAACGTGGCTGTGTTCCTGCTGCAGTCCGTGAGCGGCGGGCTGCTCGAGGAATGGTTCGCGCTGTGGCCTCCCGGGCACGGTTTCGCGATCTGGCAGCTCCTCACCTACGGCTTCCTGCACGGCGGCATCACGCACATCTTCTTCAACATGCTCGGGCTGTACATGTTCGGGAGCGACATCGAACGGCTGTTCGGCTCGCGCTATTTTCTCGCGTACTACCTTACCTGCCTGGTCAGCGCCGCGGTCACCCAGCTGGTGTTCACCCAGATCGCAGGCGGGCCGCCCATCCCGACCCTGGGCGCCTCCGGCGGACTTTACGGATTGCTGCTCGCCTTCGGCGTGTATTTCCCGCGGCGCATGGTGATCCTGATCTTCCCGCCGATCCCCATGCAGGCGCGCTTCTTCGTGATCCTATTCGGCGGGCTCGAGCTTTTATTCGGGGTGACCGGCACGGCCGCGGGCGTGGCCCATTTCGCGCACCTCGGCGGCATGCTCGGGGGTTGGCTCGCAATCCAGTACCGCCGCCGGGGCTTTCCTTTCACGCGGGGGCGCTGACGCGGGCTGTCGTCGAGCCCCTTATCTGAAGATCGTCACAGGAAAGACCAGAAAGATTCCCGAGAGCAATAAGAGGATAAGGACGACCCTGCGAAAACCTGCTTCGTCGAGCCGTCCGTAGAGTCTCATTCCGACCCAGGTGCCGGCCAGCAGCATCGGCAGGCCGAGCAGAAACAGCTTCACCGTCTCGGCGGTGACCGCGCCGCTCGCGCCCAACCAGGCCGCGGTCATGGCGCTCGTCGTGATGATGACCGGCTGGAAGACCGTGCGCTGCGCGTCCTTCGGCCAGCCGCGCAACTGGCACCAGATCACCACGACGATCCCGACGAGGCCGGTCAGCCCGCCGAGCAGCCCGTTGAGAAATCCGATGACTATGTCGACGGGAACTCCGCCCCGCACCGGCTCGAGCGCCGGCCGCGCCAAGTAGTAGATGCTGTAGAGCAGCAACACTACGCCCACCGCGGTGCGCAGGTGGACCGGGTTGGTGTGCGCCAGCAGCAGCGCGCCGATCGGCACGCCGATCACGCCGCCGACGATGAACGGCGCGACTCTGCGCCAGTCGAGCGCGTGCCGCAGCTTCCAGACGCCGTAGCCCTGCAGCAAAACACTGTAGCTGACCATCAGCGTTACGGTCTGGACCGGCGGGAGGATGTGCAGCCATATGCCGGACACCACGAGGCCCATGGCGAAACCGGCAACACCGGTCGTCACCGCGCCGAGAAACGCCGCCAGGAGAAAAAATCCGAGAACCATTCCATCCATAGGTCGCTCCCAAAATGAAGTGACCAGCGCTTGGATGGATGGAGCCATCTCAAGGGGAGGCTGCTATGTCCCCTGCGATCCCAGTAAATCGGGAATCGGAGCAGTGCTTGGACGCGAAACACGTCTTTGGGACCGGGTGCCTGCTACCGACCCGGCCGGGTGCGCCGGAATCGGCGCATCCACAAAACCAAATGTCGTTGAGCGCTAAGTCTTCAAATCGTGTCGGGTCCTCCTATGAATCGTCAACGTGCTGTTACGCCGTAGCCGAAGTCATCAAACAGCGTCACGCTGTCCGCCTTGGTCCACACGCCCACCGCGCCCGCGCCAGCGATGTGGTCGTCATCCATCTCGATGTAGGGCTTGCCGTCGAGGACAACGCGGATCCTCTTGCCCGAGAACTCCACGCGCAGCGCGTGCCAGGCGTTCCCGGGCACCGCCGCATCGACGTATTTCAGCGTGTTGCGCCTTCCGTTCGCCGTGTAGTAGAGCGATACGTTGTTCTCGAGCGCGTTGGCGCGCGCGACATAGTAGTTGTCGCCGTCCTTCCAGCGCCATACCAGCCCGCCTGCCTGATCCTCGCGGCCCGTGAGGGGCTTGAACTTCACCTCGACGTAGCCGTCGGCGAGCGACGTATCGGACCTGACGCACCAGGGGAAGGTTCCGCTGCCCGACTGCTTGAGGACGTTGGGCCTGCTCGGCGCGGAAGCGTCGGCTTCGACAGACCACTTGGGCGAGCCGCGACCGGTGACGCCGGCGCGCCAGCCGGCCGGCAGCGCACCGGGCGCGTCGCGGTCGAATGAAACAGTTTCCGCATGAGTCGTAGTCATGATCGCCACCGATGCGAGAGTTGGAAGGATCAATGCGAGGGCTTTTTTCAAGATGCGGCTCCTTTCGTTGCTCAGTTTTTCGCTAGCCTGACCTTGTTCAGGGCCGCCTTCAGGCTTCTGGCCAGCTTTCCTGCGTCATCGTTTGCCCAGAAATGCATGAAGAACAGCCGCGGCTGCTCGGTAAGCATGTGACTGTGGAGCGCCGTCATCTCGATCCCGCCTTCGCGCAGCGTCTTGAGCACGGGGTTGACCTCCTGTGCGATGAGCACGAAGTCCCCGGTGATCGCCGCCTTGCCGCCCCCGGTAGGCTGGAAGTTGATGACGATGCCCGAACCCATGCCGATGGGAATCGGCATTCCATCTTCCATTATGGTTTCGGCCCGGGGGATGTTGAACGCATAAACACCGCTGTTGACGTTGCCCTTCGCGCCCAGCGTTTGATCGATTGCGGCGGTGTCAAGGTCGAGCGGCGGCGGCGGAGAACCGGCGGGTGCCGGCGCCGCCAATGGGGTCTTGCTTTCGGCAAGGCCAGCGCGTAGCGCGGCGGCGAGCTTGACGGGGTCCCCGCGGCCGTAGAAATGCATGTACATGGTTGCAGGCGAGGAGCGCAGCAAATGGTTGTGCAGCGCCGTGATCTCGATGCCGCCTTCGACGAGTTTCTTCATCACGGGGTTGACCTCTTCATGCAGCAGCACGAGATCGCCCATCACCATGGCCTCGCTTCCCATTTTCTGGAATGCGAGATAGGAGCCCAAGGCAAGAGTGGGTCTGATCGTGACCTCGTCGACTGTGACCTTCAGGTCGCTCCGCCCGAGACCGACGCGGTAGATTCCGCCGGACAACTGTGCGCCGGATCTGCCAAGCGCCTGCGCGACCGGCGCCCAGTCGTCGTCGGCTGCGAAGGCGGCGGTTGAAAGTCCGAGCGCGAACCCGATGCCCGCCAAAATTAGATTAAAGCGCTTCATAGCGTGACCTCCTAGAGAGTGGTGTTGGAAGACTGTCCGGCAACTCATAGAGGCTGGGTCACCGTCGTAACTTTGCCTTTGTTAGCGAGGAGGACCACCGCGACGGGCCTGTGGTTCCTGATCGCGGGCGTAATCGAGAAAACAGTGCCGGTGTGCGTTTTCCGGACTTCGGCGATGACGGCAGCAAGGCTTTTGCGGCCAAGCGACATCACTGCGAGCTGTTCCGCGGATCTCGCAACATGGGGTACGTCCTTGAAGACTTCCGCTTTCGGTGTCCACTTGTCCTGTTCGGGGCTGCCGCTCAACTCCTGAAGCACATTCTTTTCGGCAGGGACTGCCAGCCCCTTTTCCGCCGTATATACGGAAAGCGACAACTTCCCGTCTTCCAGCTCGAACTTGGCCGAAATAGCTTTTGCGCTTCCTTGACTTGCCTGCCGGATGCCCGCGAGCAAGCTGAGTTTGCTCTTGCCCAACGCCTGCGCGACCGCCTGCAGCTCTTTGGAATCCCCTTCGGCACGAGCGGGCTGCCAGCCAAGCGAACCCGCTACGACAAATGCGGCGATCAAGGAGAAGACGTCAAAGTACCAGCGCTCTTTACATTTCATGATGTACTCCTTTTCGAGGTGCGGAGCAAAACGGCCCCGTGGCGTGTTACGAGTAAAGAACCTTTTTGTAGATTCAACGAAGTCGATAAGTAAGCAGCTTTGCGGGTGATGTCCCGATCGCCGGCGCGGCCACGTAGAGCCGCCCTTCTTCGGGAACGAAGAGCCCGGCGCGCGCGCGGGGAGCCGTGCGGACCGCGCGTTCCAGCGAGTAACGATCCGGATCCTGCTGGCGTATGACGTCGATCCGCCCTTCTCCGCAAATGACGTAGAGGCGCTTGCGCTGCAGGTCGAAGAAGATGTCGTCGGTGTCTTCCCCGATCGGCTGCCTTGCCACGACCTTTCCGGAATCGATGTCGTACACGAGCAGCACCGCGGGCTTGCGTGTTCCGACGAACAACCTCCTGCCCGGCTCATCGAGCGCCATCGGATAATTGGATTCCGCGCCGGGAACGTCCCAGGTTGCGACAACCGACTGTTTCGCACGATCCACCACCGCGACGTGGCGCGCCGGAGGCACGTTGACGAAGATCCGCGTCCCGCGCGTCTCCAGTTGGAAGGATTCCGGATGTCCGGCAAGCCGGATATCGCCCGAAGAGTTGCCTGTCGCGGGATCGAGCGCGCGCAGCGCGCCGTTTCCGTACCCGACGTACACCTTGCGCAAGCCGGCGTCATAGCGGACGTTGTCGGCGTCATTCAGTCTCTCGACGCCCTTGATGCGCGCGAGCGAAGTCCCGTCCAGGATATCGACGCGGTTGGCGCTGCCGTTCGCGACATAGATGCGATTGAATTCGGGCACATAGAGGACCCCTTGCGGCTCGCCGAATCCGTCGAGGCTTCGTTCCCGGCGACCTGACCCTACGTCGACGACTTCCAGCGTGTCGTTGCCGAGGGCGGCGATGAATAGCCGCCGCTGCTTCAGATCAACCGCGAAATGGTCGATGCGCCCTTTCACGGAAGGCAGGTCTATGGTTGCAGCCGGCTCAAGCACGTCGGCAGCCTGCAGCCCGACGGGCAAAACAAGCGACAGGAATGGTACCAAAATCAGCTTGCGTTTCGCTTTCATGTCGTGGCTCCGTTTTTCAGCCGAATGTCCAGGTCAATCCCAGGCGCAGCTCCCGGATGGTCTCGTTTCCGTCGTGAGCCCTGCGAACGCCGACATCGAACGAAAGACCGTCCCGGAAGCGCCAGATCGCACCAACGAGCCCCGAGGTGACCCGTGGGCTACCTGAGGCCTGCTCGCCGAACACCTCGACGACCGGGCGCACGACCCACGAATACGGGCCTTCGAGGATGGCGCCCAGGAAAAGGTCGGGCTCGTGCTCGCGCGTCCACGCGAGCGCCGCATTGAGGTGAACCGATATCCGTTCAGTGCGCTGGGATACGATGCCGGCGACGGAGAGCCCCGTCCCCTTCTCCCCGTGCACTGACGGAAGCAGCACTCCGTATTCCGTTGCGATGCTCGGACCGGACGCGTCCTGCAGCGTGCCCTGCCGCAACACCTGCTTGATGAAAATCCCGTTGTCGACGATCGCGCTGCGCGGCTCGCCCGGGTCGCGATCGAGCGCGACCTCGCGTTGCCCCTGGATCACCAGCTCGCGATCTCCCCTCAAGCCGAAATTACCGATTACGGCCGGCGCGACTTCGATCCTCCTTGAGCCTTCGCGCCTCCGGCCGACAGGACCGAGCTCCAGCTCGAATTCGCCTTGCTTGGCAACGTCGGCATCGGTCGAGTCGTACGGGCGAAGGGCAAACGCGGGCTCAGAAACAAGAAGCAGCATGCCAAGCGCGCAGAGGAGGCCCGCTACAAGCGGCATCGCACGCGCCCGCTCAGACGCATCCCGCATAGAGCGCACCTACGTTGGCCCAGTTGATGTTCTCCATGAAAGCATCGACGTACGCCGCTGCTTTCGCGCCATAGTCCATTTGATAAGAATGCTCGTACATGTCGAGCGCCAGTATCGGCGTGCTATGCGCGAGGCTCTGTGTATGGTCGGCCGCCCACTGGTTCAGCAGGATCCGGTCTCGATGCAAATACGTCAGCAACACCCAGCCCGAGCCGCCGCCCAGCGCTTTGCCCATCGCGACGAATTCCGCCTTCCAGCGCTCGATACCGCCGAAGTCACGCGCCAGCGCGGCCGCCAGCGCGCCGTCGGGCAGCGTGCCTCCCCCAAGGTTGGCAAAGTAAAGCTCGTGCAGGATCATCGAGTTCGCCGCGATGAGCTGCTCCCGCTTCAGGCCATTGACAACAAACACGGGGGCGCCCGCAAAATCGATCTTCTCGAGCTGAGCGGTAATCGCGCTGAGCCGTTTCACCGCTCCGCCATAATTGTTGTCGTAATGACTGAGGATCAGCTTCTCGGAGAGCCCGCGCAGGCGTTTCGGATCGCATGTCAGCGGTTTCATCTCAAAAGTCATATGTCTCCTATCAGGTGAGGGCGAAGGCCCGCACCTATGTCTTCAGCAACGGATAGATCACCAGCCCTGCAACTGCGGCAAGGGCCACGATCACCGGCTCCGGAAGCTTCTTCACCTTCCAGATCAGCGCGATGGTGATGAGCATCATCAGCACCGTGGGCAAATCGACGATGGAGCGCTTTCCGAGGACGACCACGGCTCCGGTGATCGTTCCGATCGCCGCCGCCGTGACCCCGTCGATAAAGGCGACGATGCCCGGCTTCTTTCCGTGCTTGCGGAAATAAGGCGCCGGGATGATCGTGAACAGGTAGCAGGGCAGAAAGGTCGCGAGCGCCGCGACCACCGCGCCGGAAAGTCCGGCGACCAGATAGCCGATGAATCCGACCGTGATCACAACCGGTCCCGGCGTGATCATGGCGACCGCCACCGCGTCGATGAACTGCCGCTCGTTCAGCCAGTGATATTCATTGACGACTCCACCGTACAGGAACGGTACGATCGCAAGGCCGCTGCCGAACACGAACGCGCCCGCCTCGGCGAAGAACAATCCGATCTGGAGGAGTTGCGGCCAATCGATCACCGAAGCGACCGCCGAGGCCGTGGGAAGCTGTACTGCTGCAATCGCCATGCTGCTCGCTCCGCCGCCGAACCAGTTCCTCGGCGGCGCCTTCACCAGCCACACCAATACTCCGGAGATCAGAAACAGCCAGACGATCTCCGACTCGGTGACGACGGTTACCGCCGCCGCGCAGACGTAGATCGCCCACAGGAGCCTGTCCTTGCCGATGCTCTTGGTGGTCAACTTGTAAGCGCTGATCGCGATGATTCCAATGACCGACCCGCCGACGCCATAGAACACCGCTTGCATCCAGGTAAGTCCGCCGTAGGCGACGTACGCCGCGCCGAGCGCAATGACCATCAGGAAGGACGGCAGCACGAATGCGACGCCCACCACCGTTGCGCCCAAATTCCGGTAGTGGACGTAGCCGAGATAAATCGCGAGCTGCGCGGCGAGCGGACCCGGCATGAGCTGGGCCAGCGTCAAGCCTTCCTTGTAGTCCGTTTCGGAGATCCACTTTCGTTGCTCAACCAGGTCGCGATGCATGTAGCCGACCAAGGCAACCGGGCCCCCGAAGCCGAATGTGCCGAGACGCAGCGCGTAAGTCACGAGCTGCCACAGAGAGTATTGAGGCTTCGAATCGATCACTTCGGCGCGAGGCGGGGTGACTTTTGATGCGCCCAAGATAACCCTCCAGCTGGCGATCCGCCAAATGTCGGGCAAGCCTTGGACACCGGTGGCGTCTTGAGCGGGGAGGCTGCCGAACCCCCGAAACGCGAGTCTAGCAAACAGCCGTTTGCAAACGCAATGCCTCGGCCGGACAATACCTCAATTTGGGAGAGGAGAGACGGATGAATACCCTTATTTGCCGCGCCGTAACCGCTGCCTGTTTCGCTCTTCTCACGGCGGTCGCGCACGCTCAGGGGACCGTGGCGCTGACCGGCCAGGTCAGCTCCGCCGAAGAGGGAGCGATGGAAGGCGTCGTCGTCAGCGCCAAGCGAGACGACTCGACGATCAGCATCAGCGTGGTCACGGACGCGCAGGGGCGCTTTGCTTTTCCGGCCGCGCGGCTCGAGCCCGGGCACTACAGCTTGAAGGCGCGCGCCGCAGGCTTCGAGATCGACGGGGCCAGGGCCGCCGACGTCGCAGCGGGCAGTGTGGCCAGCGCCGACATCAAGCTCAGGAAAGTGAAGAATCTTTCCGCGCACCTGACCAATGCGGAATGGATGTCGAGCATGCCGGGCACGGACGAGCAGAAGCGGTTCCTGCTCAACTGCAACGGCTGCCACACGATCGAGCGCATCATGAAGTCGGCCTACGACGCCGACGGTTTCATGCAGATTTTCCAGCGCATGGGCGGCTATTATCCCGGCAGCACGCCGCTGAAGCCGCAGCGGCTCGCCGGCAAGGCGACGCGCGACGTCGAGCGCGGCGGCAGTGGCAGGAAGACCGCGGAATGGCTCGCCAGCGTCAACCTGAGCGAGCGAGAGACCT
>WNGN01007737.1_pt1 | contig 12488 bp, 11 predicted proteins | sample 5400561 | NCBI WGS metagenome assembly WNGN01 (sample SAMN13153379, study PRJNA577476) | soil metagenome | isolation source: 115 cm soil or saprolite under Garry oak tree replicate 2 | place: USA:California | collected 2016-06-15
TCGAGTCGGGCGGGGTGCTCGCGCTCGAGATCGACGAGCGACGGGCGGACCAAGTGCGCGCGCTCGCCCGCGAATACGGCTGGAGCCGCACGCTCGTCCACGAAGACCTGTTCGGCAGGCCGCGCTACGCCCTCGCGTTTGCGGGGGAGCACAGGTGATCGACGACAAGGCGCTAGAGCTCGGTCGCCTGCTCGGTCAGAGCGAGGAATACCGCGCGCTCGTCCGGGCCACTGACCGGATGAAAGAGGACGCCGAGTGCCAGAAGCTGCTCGCCGAAGTCGAGCGCGTGGCGCAGCAAATCGACCGGGCCGCGCAGGCGGGCCAGGAGCCGAACAAGGAGCAAGTGGAGCAGTACGACCGGGCGCTCGAGACCGCCCAAGCCAATGCGGTGTACCAGCAGGTGGTCGCGGCGCAAGCCAACTTCGAAAAGCTCATGGCGAGGATGAACGCGCGGATCTACGAGGGCATCAAGAAAGGCGCCGCGAGCTCCATCATCACGCTGACCTGAGGGCGATGAAACCGCTGTTCGTCGTGGTCGAGGGACCCGAGGGGGCGGGGAAGTCGACGCTCGCGGGTTGGCTGGTGACGCGGCTCGAGGCGGAGGGCTGGTCGGTGGTGGCGGTGCGCGAGCCGGGTGGCACGCCCGTGGCGGAGGCCGCGCGCAAAGTGGCTCTCACCTCGCCGGACGCCCTGACGCCTGCGTCGGAGCTGTTTCTGATGCTCGCCGCCCGTGCCGATCTGGTGACGCGCGTGATCCGACCGGCGCTCGCCGCTGGTCAGGTAGTGATCGCGGACCGGTTCGACCTCTCCACCCTGGCGTACCAGGTGGCGGGCGCGGGATTGCCGCGGGCGGAGGTCGAGGTCGCGAACCGTCTGGCGACGGGGGACCTGATCCCCGACATTACGTTGGTGCTGGACGTTCCGGTGGAGGTCGGGCGCGCGCGGCAGCGCCGCGCGCGCAAGTTCCGGGACCGGTTCGAGCGACAGGGCGACGCCTTCCACCGGCGGGTCCTTCAGGCGTACCGCGCGGCGGGTGGGCCCGGGGTGGTCCACATCGATGCGTCGCAGTCCAGGCAGGCTGTGCAGGACGCCGCGTGGCGCGAGGTCATGGCGGCGTCGGCACCCACACTTCGAGGGGTCTCATGAAGCACCGGAAGCTCTTCCTAGTCGCCGTCGTCACCGTGGTCGCGCTGGCCACCGGCGGGTGGCTGTTACAGCGCGAGGCCGAGCCTGTCGGTACGGTCTATCAGCAGGCGCGTCTGTTCGAGGACGTGCTGTCGCGCGTCGCCGACTACTACGTCGACTCGATCGATGAGCGGCAGCTCTACCAGATGGCGATCGACGGTCTGCTCGACCGTTTGCACGACCCCTACTCCGTGTTCCTCAAAAAGGATGACTTCCGCGCGCTGTCCGAGGCGACGTCGGGGAACTACGGCGGCCTCGGCATCCAGATCGACGTCCGGGACGGCTGGATCACCGTGATCGCGCCGCTACCGGAGACGCCCGCGGAGCGCGCCGGCGTGCTATCGGGAGACCAGATCATCGCCTTGGACGGCCGCTCGACCGAAGGCTGGAAGAACGATCAGGCGGTGAAGGAGCTGCGCGGGCAGCCGGGGACCACTGTCGAGCTGCGGGTGAAGCGCGTGGGGGTAGCCCAGCCGCTCACGTTCAAGATCGTCCGTGCTACGATTCACATCCGCTCCGTGTACACGTCGATGATGCTGGATGATCGCGTGGGGTTCATCGCGCTGTCACCGGTGAGCGAGACCTCCGCGGACGAGCTGACGACCGCCATCGGCGATCTCGGGAAGAAGGGCATGAAGTCGCTCATCCTCGACCTGCGCGGCAACCCGGGCGGCCTGCTCGACCAGGGGATCGCGGTCAGTGAGCTGTTCCTCGATCCGGGGCAGGAGGTCGTGGCGACGCGCGGTCGTGCACCGAACAGCTCGCGGGTGTACCGGGACGCAAAGCCGCAGCGCTGGCCCGGCCTGCCGATCGTCGTGCTGGTGAACGGCGGCACCGCGAGCGCGGCGGAGATCATCGCCGGCGCGCTTCAGGACCACGACCGGGCGGTCCTGGTGGGGACCCCGACCTTCGGGAAGGGGTTGGTGCAGTCGCTGTGGCAGCTCACGCCGGAGACTGCGCTGAAGCTCACGACGGCGCGCTGGTATACGCCGAGCGGTCGTACGATTCAGCGCAAGAGCCGCACTGAATCGGAGCAGGAGGCGCAAGTTGCGCTGGCGGAAGAAGGCCGGGATACGACGGCCGTGGACACCGCCCAGGTGTTCCGCACCGATCGCGGCCGCGTGGAGTACGGTGGCGGCGGCATCCGGCCGGATGTCGCCGTCTCGAGCGACACCTTCAGCGCGGCGGAGCGCGCGTTCGTGAGCGCGCTGGGAAACAGGATCACCCTGTATCGCGACGTGGTGTCCACGTACGCACTCGAGTTGAAGGGGAGCGGCCATGTCACCGATCCCGGCTTCGCGGTGACCGAGGAGATGGTGCAGGAGGTGATGCGCCGCCTCCGTGCGCGGGGTGTGGTGATCCCGGACAGCGCCGCCGCCGGCGCTCGCAGGTTCGTCGGCCAGGAGCTGGGGTACGAGGTCGCGCGCTACGCCTTTGGGCGGCCGGCGGAGTCACGGCGGCGCATCGCGGACGACCACCAGGTGCAGGAGGCGCTCGCGCTCGCGCGGCGCGCCAAGTCTCCGCAGGATCTGCTGTCTCTCGCTGCCGCGTTGCCGCCCCCCACCCGGAACTAGGTGGGCGGTCCTCCCCCGGTCGTCGGCATTATCGGGCCCGGCCGGGCGGGGGTAGGGCTGGCACTGGCGCTCGCCCACGCCGACTACCGCGTCCTGCTCCACGGCCGCCGCAAGCGGTCCGTCCCCAAGCCCCTAACCCTCGACGTCGGCTCAGCCGGCGAGCCCCCCCGCTGGATGCCCGAGGCCGCCGTCGTCATTCTCGCAGTACCCGACGACGCCATCCGGCCGCTCGCCGAGATGCTCGCCCGCGCCCGTGCCGTCACCGCCTCGCATGTGATCCTCCATCTCTCGGGGGTGCAGGGGCAGGAAGCCCTAGGGCCGTTGGTGTCGTCCGGTGCGGCGCTCGGCTCGCTGCATCCACTCCAGACCATCGCCGACCCGGAGCAGGCACCCGTGCGCCTGCGCGGCGCCTGGGCGGCAGTCGAAGGGATGCCCGCGGCGGTCGCGGCCGCCGAGCGGCTCGCCAGTGCCGTCGGGATGCGGCCGTTCCGGGTCGCCACCAAGGCCAAGGCGGTCTATCACGCGGGGGCGGTGTTCGCGTCCAACTACTTCGTGGTGGTGGAGGCGGTCGCGCAGCGACTGCTGCGTCACGCGGGGCTATCCGACCGAGACGCGTGGGCCGCGCTGCGCCCCCTCGTCGAGGGCACCTTCGCGAACCTGATGGCGCGGGAGCCCGCGGCGGCGCTGACCGGACCCGTCGAGCGCGGCGACGCGACCACGATCCAGCGTCACGTCGAATCCCTCACTCGCGACGACGCGCAACTCTACCGCAGCCTGGGGCGGGCCGCGCTCGAGCTTGCGCAGAAAGGGGGGATGGATCGGGCCACGGCGGCACGCGTGGCCGAGGCGCTTGCTACTGATCTACCACCCGTACTCCCCGTGGCACCGAAAACCTGAACTCTCCCTCCGGCACGGCGCCGTTCACGACGAGGTCCCGCAGGACGACGATGCGCCGCTGCCCGGATGACTCCGCGATCTCGAGCCGTCGCACCAAGCCGTCGCCCCGGGTCACCCAGATGACGGCGCTCTCGTAGGGCACGTCGCTTTGCTTCGGCACGAGCGCGATGACATCCGCCACGCCGTCCGCGAGGACCGTGTCCGCCTTCACGTAGCGCGTTTGATAGCGCTCGCGGGCGTGGTCCACGAACTGCCCGATGAGGTTCGGCCCGGTGGTTCCCGCCGTCGGGATCGCGGTGCGGATCACCTGACCGGGTGTGGTGCTCGGTGTGTAGAGCCAGAGGTGGTGCCCGTCCGCCACGATGCGATCACCCTTGGGTGCCGTGAAGCGCATCTCGAAGTAGCTGGGCCGTCTCTGAAACAGCTTCCCGCGCGTCGTGTCTGGCTCCCCCACCAGCGGGTTCGTCACCACCTGGACGAAAGCGGCGGCGAGGGTGTGGACGGAATCGAAGACGGCGCTCGCGCGGTCGAGGAGGGGGCCGGGGTCGACGGACTGTCGGACGGTCGGACTGACGGACCGGAGCAACGCCGCCACGGCAAGCATCAGTCCGACGGTCCGACGGTCCGACGGTCCGACCGTCACGCCCCCACCGACGCTGGCTCCGCCACGCGTCGCCCGATGACCTCTGCGATCGCTCGCACCTCGCGCATCAGCTGGGCGAACTGGTCGGGGAACAGCGTCTGGGCCCCGTCGGAGAGCGCCGCGTCGGGATTGGGGTGGACCTCCACCATGATGCCGTCGGCACCCGCTGCCACGGCGGCGCGCGCCATCGGGATCACCTTGTCACGCAGCCCCGTCCCGTGGGACGGGTCGGCGATGATCGGCAGGTGGGACAGCTTGTGGACGACCGGGATCGCCGAGATGTCGAACAGGTTGCGCGTGGCGGTGTCGAAGCTGCGCACACCGCGCTCGCACAGGATCACGTCGTGATTGCCCTCGGCGAGCAGGTATTCGGCCGAGAGCAGCAGCTCCTCGATCGTCGCCGACATGCCGCGCTTCAGGAGCACCGGCTTCTTCGACCGGCCGGCCGCCTTGAGCAACGAGAAGTTCTGCATGTTGCGCGCCCCGATCTGGATGATGTCCGCTACCTCCGCTACCCAGCCCACGCCTTCGGGGTCCATCGCTTCGGTGCAGACGAGGATGCCCACCTCGTCCCGCGCCTTGGCGAGGAGTTTGAGCGCCGGCTTCCCCAGGCCCTGGAAGGAGTACGGGGAGGTGCGCGGCTTCCAGGCGCCGCCGCGCAGGATCACCGCTCCCGCTTCTTTTACCTGGCGCGCGGACTCGAGGATCTGGCGCTCGCTCTCGACGGAGCAGGGCCCGGCCATGACGACGACCTCGCTCCCGCCAACCGTGGCCCCGCCGGGGAGGCGCACCACTGTCGGCTCGGGCTGCCACTCCCGGCTGACCTGCTTGTAAGGCTTGGTGACCTGGATGACTTCCTGGACGCCGGGCAGCCCCTCGAGCCGCGACGCATCCACGCGCCCGTCGTTGCCGACGAGCCCCACTGCGGTGCGTTGCGCACCCGGCATGAGGCGAGCCTCGTACCCCAGGTCCCGGATCACGCCGACGACCCGCGTGATCTCCTGCTCGGTCGCGCCGTGGCGCATCACGATCAGCACGCCGTCTATCCTCCTATCGTGAAGCGGTCGCCGTCCCGGGCGACCGCGATCGAGCCTGTGAACCGCTTGCGGGCGCCGGCGGCGGGGTCCGAAGTCTCTACCGGGGGATAGAAGTGCGTCAAGACAAGGCGCGCCGCGCCGGCCTTCCCGGCGAGTTCGCCGGCGCGCTGCGGCGTCAAGTGCATGTCCATCGCCTGCGACTCGGGGAGCGAGCATTCGGCCAGCAACAGGTCGCATCCCGCCGCCCACCGGGCGAGCTCCTCGCTCGGCCCCGTATCCCCCGTGTACACGAGCCGCCCCTCCGGTGCCGTGACGCCCACCGCCACGCTCTCAGGCGTGTGAGGGACGTGACAGGTCTCGAGGCTGACGTCGGCGTTCAGGGGAAACGGCTCCCCGTCCCGAACGTCGAGGATGCCGATGGGGAAACCGGGGTCCAGGAGCCACGAGCCGAACCCCTGGGCCAGCGCCTTGACGAGGCGGACGGTACCGGCGGGACCGAGGATGACGAGCGGCTCCTTGCGGGGGGGGTCCGTGGCGTGGCGCAGCGCGAAGACGAGCATCGGCAGCTCGCCGAAGTGGTCGGGGTGGAAATGGGTCACGACGACGTGGGTTACCTGTTGCCACGGCAACCCGAACTCCGCCATCCGATGCAGCGCCCCGGCGCCGCAGTCGAGCAGGATGCGGAGCTCGCCCCGGCCCACCCAGTGACACGGCGCGGTCCGCCGCGCCGAGGGCGCGACGGTCCCGGTGCCGACGGTCACGAGCTCCATCGGCGCCTTACACCGCTTCCAGCTGGCCGAGGCGGACGCCGACGATGGTGGAGACGCCGGGCTCTTGCATCGTCACGCCGTACACCGCGTCGGCCGCTTGCATCGTCCGCGGGTTGTGGGTGATGACAATGAACTGGGTCTGGTCCTTGAACTCGGACAGGAGCCTCGCGTAGCGGCCCACGTTGGCGTCGTCCAGGGGGGCGTCCACCTCGTCCAGGAGACAGAACGGGCTCGGCTTGGTGAGAAAGATGGCGAAGAGCAGCGAGACCGCCACGAGCGTGCGCTCCCCCGAGGAGAGCAGGTGGATGCGTTGCGTGCGCTTGCCGCGCGGCGCCGCGTGAATCTCGATCTCGCTGTCCAAGGGATCGTCCTCGTTGGCCAGACGGACGTCGCATTCTCCTCCTCCGAACAGCGTCTGGAACACGGCGCGGAAGTTCTCCCGCACCTTCCCGAACGATTCGAGGAAGAGGGTCTTGGCCGTTTGGTCGATCTCGCGTGCCGCCTGCTGCAGCGAATGGCGAGCGGCGACGAGGTCGTCGCGCTGGGTCATGAGAAACTCGAGCCGCTTCATCTCCTCGGCGTGCTCGTCGACCGCAAGCGCGTTCACTGGTCCCACTTGGTCTATCGCGCTCTTGAGCCGCTCGTTCTCCTGGCGCAGCCACTCGATGTCTCCCGGGACCTCCGGCGCCTCCGCCAACAGCTGGTCCAGCGGCTTGCGCCACTCGGCTTCCACGCGGGCGGCGAGCGCCTGCTTGCGCCCCAGCACCTGGGAGCGCTCGAGCTCGAGACGGTGCTCCTCCTCGCCGAGGGCGTCGAGCGACCTGCGGATCTCGTTGACGCCAGCTTCCGCGCGGGCGAGCTCCGCCTCGGCGCCGCGGACCCGCGCCTCGGCCTCTCCCGTGGCGGCCTCGAGCGCAGCGAGCGCGTGACGCCGGTCCTGGAGCGCGTCTTCCCACTGGGTCCGTTGGACGGAGAGCGTGGTCGCGTCGTGATCGAGCGCCGCGATCTCCTGCCCCAGGTCCGTCGCCTGCCGGCGTGCCGCCGCCGCCTCGTCAGCGCAGCGCGCGGCTCGCTCGCCCGCCGCGGCGCGCCGCGCCTCCACCTGAGCGGCTTCGACCTGCCAGCGCACGCGCTCTTCGCGCGCCCCCTCCTGCCGGGCCTCCAGGTCTTCGAGCCGGGCGCGCTCGCGCCCCAACCCCTCGTCCAGCCGCACGCGCTCCAGCTCCCGCTGCTCCATATCGCTGTGCAGGTCGACGAGCCGCGCCTCCACCTCTGCGCACCGACTTCGAGCGCCAACTCGCGCGCCCGCTCAGCGGCGGCGGCGGCGGCGGCGTAACCGGCCTCGGCCTCCGCAAGCTCGGCCAGCGCTCGATCGAGCTCGGCGGCGGCGCGCGACCGCGCGGCTTCGCCCTCCCCCACCTCGTGCTCCAGCCCTTCGAGCTCTGCTCGCCGGAGCAGCGGCCCACCGCCGGCACCGCGGCCGGCCAGGAACACCGCCCCATTGGCGCGCCGCAGAGCGAGTCCGCCGTCCAGTACCTCGTGTCCTGCGAGCAGGGCGTGCACCCAGGCGGCTGCGGGCCCGTCCACGCGGAGCTCGTCGCGCAGGGGATGCCCGTCCGCCCCCAGGCGCGGCCCCGGGACGCAGGGGAGGAGCAGCAGCGGGCCGGGTTGCTCCTTGGCGTGCCAGCGTCGGATCTCGTCGACTGCGGCCGCGTCGCGCACCAGCACCGCGTGGAGCCACTCGCCCAGCAGCCGCTCGGCGAGCTCCGCGTCGCTCCGGCTGGTGCGCACGAAGTCTGCCAGGGGCCCGACTACGGCCCCCTCGAACTGCGCGCGCGCCCCGAGCAGCGCCTGTGCCGCGGGCGCAAGGCCCACCCGCTCACGGTCGAGCTCGGCAAGCGCGTCCCGGCGCGCGGTGACCTGCGCGAGCGCCTCTTCCATCTGGCGGCGCACAGCACGCCCGCGCGCCTCGCGCTCCTTTGCCGCCGCCACGAGCCGCCGCGCTTCCTCCACGGCATCGGCCGCGGCGACCGCCGCGCGCGCCTGCGCGGCCGCGCGCTCCGCGACCGAGCCGGCTTCACGGGCCGCCACGTGGTCAGTTGCTTCGCGCGCCGCGCGCTCGGTCGCCGCGTGGCCGAGCTGCTGCTTCAGCTCGGCCCGTTCCCGCTCGAGCACCGCCCGCTCTCCCTCGAGCGCCCGCAACGCTTCCGCCTTGCGCTGGAGATCCTCCTCCAGCGTCCGCACCGCGCTGCGCCGCTCTGTCAACCGGTCGCGGACCTCCTGTTCACGCGCGGTGCGCTGCTCCAGCTCGACCTGTACGCCGGCGAGGTCCCGCTCCGCGGCGGCCTGCTCCGCTGCCGCGGCATCCCGCTCGCGCTCGGCCTGCGCTGCGTGGGCCTCCGCCTGGGTGCGATCCTGTCCGGCCTTGGCGCGCCGCTGGCCGGCGTTGTGCAGCCGCTCCGCGGCCAGCGCGAGGTCACCTTCGAGCCGGCCGATCTCGAGCTTCGCGTCCGCCAACCGGCGCTCCACCTCCGTGCGGCGCGCCTCCGCCGTGTGACGCGCCTGCGCCCGGGACTCCCGCTCCTTCTCGCCCTCGGCGAGCCGCGCCCGAGCCGCCGGCAGGGCGACGCCCAGCTCGGTGGCGCGCATGCCCAGGGCGCCGAGCGCCAGGTCGAAGTCCTCGAGCTCGCGTCGCACCAGGGTGAGCGCGATCCCGAACCGCTCTTCGATCATCTTCCCGAAGCGTTCGGCCTTGCCGCGCTGGCGCGCCAGGCTCCGCACCTGCGTCTGAACCTCGGCGATCAGATCTTCGAGCCGCGCCAGGTCCGCCCCAGTCTCCTCCAGCCGCCGCTCGGTGCTGCGCTTGCGGTCCCGATACAGGCCGATGCCCGCCGCTTCTTCGAACAGCGACCGCCGCTCCTCGGCGCGCTCCGAGAGGAGGGCGTCGATCATCTTGGCCTCCATCACGACCCCGGCATCCGCCCCAAGGCCCGTCCCGCGCAACAGATCCTGGATGTCACGCAAGCGCACCGCCGAGCGGTTGAGGAAGTATTCGCTCTGCCCCGAGCGCGACAACCGGCGGCTGACCACGACTTCCTGGTACGCGATCGGCAGGGTGCCGTCTGAATTGTCGAACACCAGTGCCACCTCGGCCACATTCACGGGGCGCCGGCCCGTCGACCCCTGGAAGATCACGTCTTCCATCTTGCCCCCGCGCAGCAGGCGCGGGGATTGCTCACCCAGCACCCACCGCACGGCGTCCGAGATGTTCGACTTGCCGCAGCCGTTCGGTCCCACGATCGCGGTGACCCCGGTGTCGAAGGGCAACTCCACCGCGCCCGCGAAGGACTTGAAGCCCGACAGCTCCAGTCGGCTCAACCTCATGGCGTGGTCTCCACCCGGGTGACGAGTGTCGCGCGGACGCCGGCCCGCTTGAGCCGGGCGCGTGCGACGGCGGCCTGCTCCGGCGACTCGAAGGCACCAACCAGCGTGGGGCGGCCCGCCCGTCCGCGCACCGCTGGGACGCCGAGCCGGCGGAGGCTGTCGACGTCGGCGGCTCGAGCCAGCGCGAACGAGTAGGGCGCCCGCAACAAGTCGCCCTGGCCTTTGGGGATGGCGCCGCGCCGCCACAGCGCCGCGCGGCCCGCGGCGGCTGAGTCGCGAGTCGGATAGGGCCCCGCCAGCACGCGATACCACACGCTGCGGCGCCCCAACGGCACGGGCGTGACGAACGCACCCGGCTCGAATGCCGCGACGCGGTCCGCGAGCCCCAGCGCTTTGGGGAGCGTTCCGAACGCCGCGATCTGCACCGTCCACGCGAGCGTGTCGGTGTGTGGTGGACGGTGGGGTGGAGCGAGCACTGCGGACGACGCTCGAGCTGGGACAGGGGGGGGCGCCGGGGGCTCGGCTTCCCTCCTGAGCAGTCCCCAGCCGCCGGCCGCGCCCGCCGCCAGCGTCACGGCCACGACTGCGGGGCGCGCCGCCCGGCGCCGCCGGGGCTGGGCGGCGGCTTCAGGGTGGGCGGGCGCGGGCGTCCAGTGCTCGCGCACCACGCCGAGCAGCGGCATACCGCGCTCCAGCGCGGCGAGGATCCCCTGGCCAATGGATGACTCCGGCTCGAAGCCGTCCGGTGAGAGCACGATCAGTCCGTCCGGAATCGTGGACAGCCGGGCGAGCGCGCCGGCGGAGAGATACAGCAGGAGTAGTGCTCCCTCCGCGCGGAAGCCACCGTGCAGTTTCTTCCACCGTTCGTGTCCGAACACCTCGCCCGGGGTCGCGGTGTAGGACCCCGCCGCGATGAAGAACACCCCGTCCACCTGGTGGGCTGCCTTCGTCAGGGACACGCCGTATTCGAACGCGTCCACAATGCCGTCGCTCGGCGCGAGTCCCACGGCCTCGTGGAGTCGCGGTTCCTCGATCCACAGGTCCACCAGCGAGACGCGTCGGTCTCCTACCACGGCGGCGCGCGCCACGTCCCAGGCCGCGTGAGCGGCCCACTTGAGGTCACCCGTCGCGGGCACGAGCGCGATGAGCGCTTGCGATTCGACGAGCGCCGGAATCAGGTTCGCGAGCCGCGAGCGAGGGAGGGGGCGCAGGGTCACGGCGGGGGCTGGTAGATCCAGAACGGTCGCCCCAGCTTGCGGCCGATGGCTTCAGCCTGGTCGCGCGTCGGGTAGGGGCCGAGCACCACGCGATAGCCGTCGTCGGGCCCCTTCGGCTGGAGGATCCGGGCCGGGAGTCCCGCGCGGGAGAGCTGCTGGGCCATCTCCCCCGACCAGGCTTCGTTCTGGGAGGTGGAAAGCTGCACGTAGAGAGGCCCGCCGGGAGTGGCGGAGTCCGTCGCCCCCGCAGGAGCACCTGGCTGGACGTCGGCGAACGCGCCACGGTAAGCGCCACGCGGGCGCCACGCGGTGAAGATCCACAGGTCGCCGTTCCCCCCCGTCACGCGACCGATCTCTTTGAGAGAGTCCGGACGGTAGGCGACGACGTCGCTCCCCTGGCCCACCACGAGGGCGCCATCCGGCGTGATGGTCGGGAGGTCCGCATTCCATGAGGTTGCCACGCTCCCGACGAGTGTCTTGACCGGGAGATCGACCACCCACACCGAATCGCCGATCGACGGCCGAGCGAGGAGCCAGCGCCCGAAGGTGTCGAGGCGCAGGGTGGATGCAGGCGTCGGGAGCGCCACCCCGTCGATCTCCTCTCGCTCGTAGCGGTCGATTACGGCGAGACCGGCTCCGGTCCGCCGCCCCACATACATCCGATGACCGGACGGGGAGAAAGCGATCGCTCGCGGATGGTCAGCGAGTGCGATAAACGCCGGCTCGCGCCGCGCCAGGGGATCGATGAGGAGCACGCCACTGTCGCCGGCGACCGCCACGAGATCACCCCACCGCGTGGCAGCGACGTCGCCGGCGAGCGGGATGGGACGAGCTGCGGGGGGCTGGTCGGCCGCCACAGTGACGAGCCGCATGACGGAGGGGCGCGCCGGATCGCCCGCCATCACCGCCACCAGCCGCTGGTCTGCGGCGCCGAACAGCTCCCGCGGCACGGCCGCGAGCGGCTGCGGCCAGACCAGGCGGACGCGGCGCGCCATCGTGGTCAGGCGGTGCTTCCCATCTACGGTGAACAGCGTCTCGTCCGGCCCGAGCGCTGCGAGCACGACGCCCGTCGCGACGGTATCGACCCGCCCCGTTTCGAGATCGAGCGACAGGACCTCGTCCTTTTCCGTGGTGACGAAGAGCAGCTCGGACTCGGGGTCGAGCCCGACGCTGCGGGCGAGCGGCGGCAGCCGGCCCCGGATGGCGGCCGGCAGCTCAACCAGCGTCGGGAGCCGGTAGGCGCGTATCACGCCCCCCTTGCGGGCGAGGCGGAGCGCGATCGCCGCGCTGCGGGGGCCGGCGACGGGAGTCCGGCTAACTGATTGCGGTGACTGAGATTGTGACGACTGTGCGGCCGGCGCTTGGGACCGGCAGCTCCACAGCGCTAGACCGGCTACGAGCAGTCGCGAGCGGCGGATGGGCAAAGGGCCTCGCCGGACAAGATAGGCAACCGGCGAGGCCCACACAAGTGTTTTAGGGACGCGGAGTTAGAACGTCGGGCCGAGGCTGACCGTCCAGTATGGGCGGTTATACGATCGGTCGAGCGGCCGCGTGTAGTCGAATCGCAGGATCAGGAACCCGAGCAGGTTGGCGCGGATCGACCCCCCCCAGCTCTGGAGCGGCGTGCGACAATCTCGAGCCGGGTCGCACGCGCTGGGTCGCGTCTCGAGCTGCGAGCCGTTTTGCCAGGCGATGCCGACGTCATAGAAGATGGCGCCCTCGATCGGCGGTAACCCGATGGGGAGGAACCCGAGCGTGAGCGTGCGCTTCAGGGGGAACCG
>WNGN01002427.1_pt1 | contig 12482 bp, 10 predicted proteins | sample 5400561 | NCBI WGS metagenome assembly WNGN01 (sample SAMN13153379, study PRJNA577476) | soil metagenome | isolation source: 115 cm soil or saprolite under Garry oak tree replicate 2 | place: USA:California | collected 2016-06-15
GGGTGATACTTTCGCCGCACTTTCGCGATAATTTCGCTGAAAGCGTAGTAACCGAGGCTCTTAATTTGCACTCGTTGTTAAATAGTCAGGTTTTGGTGCTGAACCGCCTCTGGCAGGCGGTGAACATCTGCTCCGCCCGCCGCGCTTTTTCGCTCGTCTACGCGGGTCATGCTCAGGTCGTTTCAGCCGACGACGCAAACAACTTCCTGACCCACGATTTTGAAGGCTGGCGCGACTTTTCCACCGACGCGCCCGATCACGAGCTCGTCCAAACGATTTCGTGGAAGATCCGGGTGCCGCGCGTGATCGTGCTGCTCTTTTTCGATCGGCTGCCGAAAAAGGAAGTGAAGTTTACCCGGCACAATGTTTTCGAGCGCGACAAAAACACCTGCCAATACTGCGGGCACTCTTTCGATCGCAACGATTTGAATCTTGATCACGTGGTGCCGCGGGATCGCGGCGGAACTACGACCTGGGAAAACGTGGTTTGCTCGTGCATTCCGTGTAACACCCGCAAAGGCAACCGCCTTCCGCAGGAAGTACAGATGATGCTGATTCGCAAACCGAAGCGGCCGAAATGGCGACCGTTCCTGCACGTCACGTTCACCGCGCCCCAGCACGAAAGCTGGCGGCACTTTGTCGATCTTGCTTACTGGAACGTCGAGCTGAGCGATTGACCGGAATTGCTTAATAAGGAAAGCAGGAACGCGGGAATTCCGACCGCTCTCTTTCCTTTTTTCCTGTTTCCTGATTCATCTGCGTAATCCGCTGCCTGCCCGCCGTGGCGGGTAGTCCGTGGTTAATGCTTTAACGCATTTAAGATCGGTTGCGGATAAACGCCGAACAGAATGGTGGCGATCACGAGAAGGATCATCACCGTCCGCGAGAGTGCACTGATCGCGATCGGTTTGTCGTTCGCGCTGGGTTGCCAATACATCGCGCGGACGACTTTCAGGTAATAATAAAAGCCGCACGCAACGGTTACGATTCCAACCGCGACGAGCGCGGTTTGCTTTTGTGCGATTGCGCTTACGAAGATGAAGAACTTGCCGAAAAAGCCGGCCGTGAAAGGCAGACCAGCGAGCGACGCCATCGCCACCAGCATCGCGAATGCAAGAAAGGGCGCGCGTTTGGCCAGGCCATCAAAACTGGAAATTTCTTCGCCGGTTTGTTGTGCGACAATGATCAAGATGGCAAAGCTCAAAAGCGTCATGAGCAGATAAGCCACGAGATAAAAAGTGACAGCGCGGCCATCGAAGCATGCGACGCCGATCAGCAAGTAACCCGCATGCGCGATGCTGGAGTAGCCGAGCAGACGTTTGAGATTGTTTTGCGGGAGCGCGGCGAGATTGCCGTAAACGACAGTGAGCAACGCGATCAACACGACAAGACGTTGCATGTTCGGCAGCATCAGAAACGGCTGGAGCACGCGCAAAAGAACAACGAAACCGGCCGCTTTCGAGCCGACCGAGAGAAATGCGGTGATCGGCGTCGGGGCGCCTTGATAAACATCCGGCACCCACATCTGAAACGGAACTGCCGCAATTTTAAAACCGAGACCGACCAGCACCAATACCGCCCCGAACGTGGCCGCTTGGTTGTCGATCTTGCCGCTGGAGAACGCCGCGGTGATTCGCTCCAGATTCGTTTCGCCGGTCACGCCGAAAATCCAGGTGATCCCGTAAACCAGAAATCCGGTCGAGAGCGCGCCGAGGATGAGATATTTCACGCCGGCTTCGAGCGCGATTGGATTTCTTCTCGGAAAGCTAACCAGCACGAAGAACGAAATGGTGACGAGCTCGAGCGAAACGAAAATGAAAATGAAATCGACTGCCGAAACCAGATACATCAAACCGGCGCAAGTCAGAAGCGGCAGCGAAAAAAATTCACCGAGATTCGCTGACGTGCTTTCGTCCGCTTTGCGCAAAGCCGGCGCGTAATCGACCATCATCACGAGCACGATAATCGTGGTGACGAGTGTGAATCGTTTGAAGAAGATCGACAACGCATCGGCGGTGTAAAAATTCCAGAAGCCGCCTGCCTGCTGTGTCGAAGATTCCAAAAAAAAACTCGCGACAAGCACAGCTGTCAGCCCGACAACGCCGGCGTAGGCGAAAGTTTTCTTTGCGATCTTGGCGGCAAATGTCTCCAGGAGTAAAATCGTGATGCCGAGGACGAGGACCGCGATCTCGAGATGTGGGGCGCGGATCGCGATCATTTCGTTGCCGTGAAATAAGTTCGAAACGTCGGCGTGACCATTCGAACGAGCGTTTGCGGAAAGAACCCGAACCAGATCAAACCCGCGACCAGCAGCGCGACGGAAACTCGCAGGCCTGCGCCAAGATCGACAAGCTTTCCCCATCGCTCATTCATTGTGCCCATGAACGTCGAGCGATAGGCGCGCAACATGTAAACGGTTGAGATCACGACGCCCCAAAGCGCGAGCACGGTCGCGATTTGGAAAATGTGAAAACGTTGCATTTCCCATCCGTTTCGAATCGCACCGAAAAAAATCATGATCTCGGACGCGAAATTGGCGAAACCGGGTAGACCAATTGCGGCGAAGGTGGCAAAGCCGAACGCGAGACCCGCGAACGGCATCACTTTGGCGAGCCCGCCGAGGTCGTCGAAGAGCAACGTCCCGGTGCGGTTTCGAATTTGACCGGCAATCGCAAAAAGCAGCGCAATCGAAAGTCCATGCGCGAACATGAGCGCGGCGGCGCCGATTGTTCCAAGAATATTGGAGCTCGCGATCCCAAGAAAAATGTAGCCCATGTGCATCACGCTTGAATAACCAAGCATCCAATCGAGCTGCTTCTGCGCGATGGTGACGAGCCCGATGTAGATGATGTTGCCGAGCAAAAGAATAACCAGCAGATACATCCAGTAATGAGCGCCATCCGGCAGCATCGGGATCGCCAATCGGAGCAAACCGTAGAGCCCGAATTTTTTTAAGACGCCGGCGTGGAGCATGGCCGCGGGTGCCGGCGCCGATGCGTAAGCTTCGGGCGCCCACGAGTGGAACGGAAACAGCGAGATGAGAACGCCGAAACCGATCAACAGCAAAAGATAAATGTGACGCTGTGCCGGAGCCGCGATTGGGTTCGCGGTAATCGCGGCTTGCAATTCTCGAATATCGAACGTTCGCGCCGCCGCCGGCACACTTTGATAAAGAAGAATTAGTCCGATCAGCAGAACAAAACTGCCGAGCGTGAGATAAATCGTGATTTTCCAGGCGGCCGCGCTGCGATTGCCCGTTCCCCAAATTCCAATGAGGAGAAATGTTGGAATCAGCGCAAGCTCGTGAAATGCGTAAAAGAAAAACAAATCGATCGACGCGAAAGCGCCGATTGCGCCGGCAGCAATGAAAAGAAGGCAGGCGTAAAACGCGCGCTCGTAGTTGTCGATCCTGCCAGCGAACCAAACCGCGGCGACGCTGACACTGGTTGCGAGAAGAAGCATGAGCAGGCTCAAGCCGTCGACCCCGAACGCGAAATGAATGCGCCAGTCCGCGGAGACGACGAACGAGCTGGCAAATTGAAAACCGGCTGCGACTTGATCGAAGCGGCTGAGAAGAAGGAGTGTGACAAAGAGATTCGAAATTGCCGCAACCAGTGCGGTCAGTCGCGCGGGTGCGCCGGCGATGATCAGAACCGCAGCCGCGATTGGGCAGAGGACAAGAAAGAGAAGCATTACGGATTAGAATGACGAAGCACAAATGTCGAATGACGAAGGAATAACGGAGCTCGAATGACCAATTTTCCCAGCAGCGCCGTGACCGCTTTTTCGTCATTCATCATTTGGTCATTCGTCATTGTTTTGGCGTGTGTTTCGTGGGCTATCTGAAGAGAGTGAAGTAAATGAGCGCCACGATCCCCAATCCAAACAGAAATGCGTAGGCCTGAAGATTGCCGACCTGAAACAACCGCAGAAGCGCGCCAATTCCGAAGGTGCCGCCGCTTACTCCGCGGACCGCTCCGGCATCAATGATCCAGCGATCGAAGAACGCGGCGATGCGCGCCAGAAGTCCCTGAGTTCGGTTGATCAGCCACTCGTAAAATTCGTCGAAGTAAAAGCGGCGCCGGATAAGATCGACATGCAACGGATCGCGCTCGCGGTTGCGATAAAGCAAAACCCCGATTCCAACGCCTAGAATCAGCGCGATCAACGCCAGCGCCGGCACGGTAAAGACCGTTTCCTTTTCATGCGGCACGACGAGGAACTTTTGGGCGACCGTCTTGAACCCGGCGATGAGCGCGAATAGAGCGAGGATGAGCAGTGGAATAATCATCACCAGCGGTGATTCCTTGCCGGCGCGGGCGACTTCGCTGCGCGGTTTTCCAAGAAAAACAACGACCACCGCGCGCGAGACATAGAACGCGGTCAGAAATGCAGTCGTTAGGCCGATGACAAAGATCGGCGTGTTGCGTTGATAGGCGAGCGCAAGGATTGCGTCTTTGCTAAAAAATCCGCTGAACGGCGGACAACCAACCAACGCGAGCGCGCCGGCGGCGAATGTGGCGAACGTAATTGTCAGCTTTGGTGCGAGGCCGCCCATTTTCCAAATGTCTTGTTCGTGGTGCAGGCTGACGAGGACGGAGCCGGCGGCAAGGAAGAGGAGGGCTTTGAAAAAGGCGTGCGTGAAAAGGTGAAACATCGCCGCTTCGTTTGAGGCGAGCCCGACTGCCATCACCATGTAACCGAGTTGGGAAATCGTTGAGTATGCGAGAATTCGTTTGATGTCGGATTGCTGTGTCGCCATCAACGCGCCGAGCAACGCGGTGATCGTTCCGGTCCAGGCGATGACGAGGAGCGCGGTTTGCGATGCCTGAATGAGGAAGGCAACGCGGACGAGCAGATAAACTCCGGCTGCAACCATGGTCGCAGCATGGATCAATGCCGACACCGGGGTGGGGCCTTCCATCGCGTCGGGCAACCAAACATGAAGCGGGAACTGCGCGGATTTGCCGACCGCGCCGCAAAAAATCAAAAGCGCGGCGATAGTGAGATAGCCGGGGTTGCTCGTGATTTTCGAGAGATGCGCAATGATGTCGTCGAACACGACCGAGCCGGTGGCCATCCAAACCATCAGGATTCCAATCATGAATCCGAAATCGCCGACGCGCGTGGTGAGAAACGCTTTTTTGGCCGCTTCGGCAGCGGAATCGCGTTCGAACCAGTGGCCGATCAGCACATACGAAGTGAAGCCGACCAGTTCCCAGAAAATGAACAGCATCACAAAGTTGTTCGCGAGAACGATCCCGAGCATTGCGAACATGAAGAGGGAGAGGGCGGCGAAGTAGCGCGATTTGCCTTCGTCATCCCGCATATAGCCCAACGAGTAGACGTGAATCAGCGCTCCGACACCGGAAACGACGAGCAGCATCAATCTGCTCAGATCATCGAGGATAAACGCGAGCGGAACAGTGAAAACCCCGCGAATGTCGATCCAGGCGAACTCGGGCCCCGAGATGTCGGCCTTGCCGAAGATCGCGCAACTGCAGATGAAACTTCCAATAACGGCCGCGACCGAGATCGCGCTGCTGATAGTTTTCCAGCGACGCGTGAACAAAGTGATCACACCAGCCGAACTGAGCGGCAGGAGCAAGGCTAACCACGGAAGCAAGCTGTTGGTCGTGAAGGTCATTAGTTGGCCCGCGAATCACACGAATGGACGCGAATACTCAAAAGGAAACATCCGGAAAATCCTCCTTGGGTTTTATGCGCTGAGTTTTCGCAATCCGCTCGTATTCTAGTCCTGGGTACTGCCCGAAGTTTACCAACAAACCGAGCTCAAAACCGGTGGCGTTTAGATAATTGAGCAATTGTGCCCGGTGTTCATCTGCCAATTTGGAGGCCGTTTTTAATTCGAGAACGATTTTCTCGAAGCAAATGAAATCTGGATTGTATGTCTGCACGAGCGTGCGCCCGCGATAGCTGAGTGTTAGAGATGGTTTTGAAATTGCTGGAATCCGCTGGTGCTCGAATTCGATCGCCAGACGTTCGTGATAGACCGGCTCAAGAAAACCGCAGCCCTTCGCGTTGTATACTTCAAAACAAGCGCCAATAATCGCGTAGCTTTCTTCCTTACAAATGATTTCAGTCATCCTTATTGGCGTTAATTCGTGTGATTCGCGGGTTTAGAACCTTAAAGTCGTGATGTCTTCAACATTCGTGGTCTGCCTTAGACGATAGAGCGCGACCACGATCGCGAGTCCGACCGCGACTTCGGCCGCGGCCACGGTGATAATGAAGAAGACAAAAACCTGCGCGTTGTAATTCGGCGCGCCGCTTGGATCGACATGAAAGCGCGAGAACGCGACCAGCGACAAATTGGCGGCGTTCAGCATCAATTCGAGCGCCATCAAAATGATGATGATATTGCGTCGCAGCATCACGCCGGCGAACCCGATCGAAAACAAAATACCGCTGACAATGAGGTAATCGCCAAGCGTGATCACGTTAACGGGTTTCGCGTCGGCTCAGCATCACGACGCCGATGGTTGCTACCAAAATGACGATGCCAATGATTTGAAACGGCAGATTGTAGTTTCCGAAAAGCAAAAGCCCGATTCGGTGGACATCGTCCGATGTCGATCCTTCGGCCCCGCTCAGGACATGCCTTGCCAGCGGCGGAAAAGGCTGCTTAGCGGCCTGGAAACTACCGACGACCGAAAAAATTTGGACGGTTAACGCGAGCGCAACCGCCAGACCGCCAGCCGACGCGATCCAGTTGATTTTCCTCAGTTCTTCGGCACGCAAATCGAGCAACATGATGATGAAAAGAAACAGCACCATGATCGCTCCGGCATAAACGAGCACTTGAATGATCCCGATAAAATAGGCATCGAGTGAGATAAACAGTGCCGCCAGCGCTAAAAACGAAACGACCAGACTGAGCGCGCTCGCCACCGGATTGCGGTTAATGATGACGGCCGCGCCGAAGACCAGCATCATCAAAGCGAAAATCCAAAATAAAAACGGAGACATGATCAATTACGGATTACGCACGCTGCTAGTGTGTTCAGAGTGAGGCCCTTTTGTAGATTGCTGCAGAGCGGAGGAACTGCGGGTTGCGGATTGGAGTTTGCGAAATGAAAGATCGACAATCTGACCGCTGACTTCTGATCTCGGACTTCTGAGTTTATTTCTTTTCGTTCCATTTCAAAACGACTCCGTGCATCACCCCGCCGATCTCGAGGAGTTTGTCTTTGTGATGCATCATGTCTTCGCGTGTGAATCCGGTGATGGCGTAATCTTTTCGCAAATAAATCGCCTGTTCGGGGCAGACTTCCTCGCACATCCCACAAAAAATGCAGCGCACCATATCGATATCGAATTCTTCCGGATATTTTTCCACCTTGGCGAAACGATCGTTCTTTGAAATTTCGCCTGGGATAATTTTGATCGCGCGAGGCGGACAAATGAATTCGCATAGCTGGCAGGCAACACAGCGGACGCGACCGTCGGTGTCCCGCACGAGTGCGGGTGCGCCGCGGTAATGCTCCGGTAAGTTGGAGTCCCATTTTTCCTCCGGATATTCCATCGTTACTTTCGTCCGGCGGAAAATCATGTTCTTGAAATGTTTCAGCGTAATCAATAAGCCGGCCGCGATTGCGGGCAGGAACATGCGCTCGCGCCAATTCAGGTTCGGTCGTGGAACGGTGATCGCCATTTGAGAATTATCCGCCAATCACGCTAAACAACGCTAAAATAAAGGGGAATCCGAAATAGTTTTGTTTGGCGCCATTTGGCGTGTTTAGCGGATGAAAGCCAAGATTGCTGCGACCAGGAAGATATTAACGAGCGCAATTTCGAAGAAAAAGAGCCAGCCGAGACGCATTAACTGGTCCCAGCGAAAGCGCGGCAGGGTCCAGCGCACCCACATCATGAAAAAAATCAGAGCGGCGACTTTGGCGAAGAAAACCGCGATGTTGATCAAACCGAAGATCCAGCCGTGCGATCCATCGGGAATTCGGGGGAAATGCCAGCCGCCCAGGAATAATGTAACCACAATCGCAGAACCACTGATCATTGCTGCGTACTCCCCGAGAAAAAACAGGGCGAACTTCATTGAGGAATATTCAGTGTGATAGCCGCCGGCGAGTTCCTGCTCGGCTTCCGGCAAATCGAACGGAAGGCGATTCGTCTCAGCGAAGACCGCAACCATGAAGACGACGAAAGAGACGATCATTGGAATTGTGAGCAGCCATTTGCCAAGATTCGTCCAGTCGCCGATAAACGGCGCGATCAACCAACCGTGCTCGATTTGATATTGGACGACACTCGTTAGGCGAAGATTTCCGACGAGCAGGAAAACCGGAATCACTGCGAGACCGAGCGAAAGTTCGTAGGAAATCATTTGCGAACTCGAGCGCACGCCGCCGAGAAAAGGGTATTTGGAATTCGAAGCCCAACCGCCGAGGACGATTCCGTAAACGCCTAACGACCCAATAGCGAAGACATAGAGGATCCCGACGTTGATGTCGGCAATCACCATTGGGACGCCGAACAACGTGCTGCCGAATGGAACGACCGCGATTGTCAGGATCGCCGGGACCATCGCCAGACCTGGCGCCAGCCAGTAGTAAAAAGTGTTCACGGTCGCGGGCGTGAAATCTTCTTTCAGCAAAAACTTCGCAGCATCGGCGATCGGTTGAAAAAGGCCGGCCGGGCCGACACGATTCGGGCCGAGGCGGTCCTGAATGAGCGCGCTGACGCGACGCTCCGCGTAAACCGCGTAGGAAACCATCGGCAAAATCACAATGAAAATCATTCCGATGATTTTCAGAAGCGACGTGCCGATAAAAAAATAATCCATTGTCGATCTTGCGTTACCGCCCGGCCGGGCGGCTCTTCTCCGCCTTTTCGATGTCCTTCGCCTCGGGATCAATCGGCGGCCGAGGCGATTCGTCTTCCTTCGTTACGTTCACGCCCAAGTCGCCGATCTTGTTCAAAGTCAATCCGGCGAGCTCCGGAATCTCCGCGCTCATTTGCCGGAAGACATCTTCGATCGCGTAAATGCCGTTGCTTCCGCCGAGCGCCTGGAGCAGGTCGCGCAAAATTTCCCAATCGTCACGCGCGTTTCCGGGTGGTCGCACCGCGCGATTCAACCGTTGCAAGCGGCCTTCACCGTTGATCATCGAGCCGCGTTTTTCGGCGAAGCCTGATGCCGGCAGGCGAACGGTCGCGTATTCGTTGGCAGCGTTCGATAAAATGTCCATCGCAACGAACGCGGGCATGTTCGTTAACCGTTCGCCCGAAATGCCGAGCGTGACCGGATTTTCACCGAACACGAGCAGCGCTCTGATCTCTCCCGATTTTACGCCTTTAACGATCGCCGGCAGCTTCGCGCCGGGTTCCGAATCCAGACCCAGAATCAATTGCGCACCGGTTGCGTTTGGATTGCGGTCTTCGCTCAGCAAGATGTCGTCCCCCTCGCCGCGGCGCGGCACGATGTCGATGTAACGAGCGCCGAGCAGCTCCGCGATCTTGCGCGTGAGCCAAAGTTCTTCATTGGTCATCCGGCCGGACGCGATAATCGCGACGTTTGCGCCGCTGAATTGTCTGAGCTGAAGCGCCGCGTGCGCGATCGCGCTCTTCCAATCGCTCGGCACCAGTTCTTCTCCATTGGAAATCTGCGGCTCGAGGATGCGGTTCTCGGCTTCGAGATATTTAAAGTTGAGCCGGCCGTAATCGCACATCCAGCAGGAATTCACGTGATCGTTCTCGCGCGGTGTTTGTCGATAAACAATATCCTCGCGCGTGCCGATGAGTGTGTTGCAACCAGTAGCGCAGCTGGTGCAGATGCTTTTCGTCTCCTTTAAAAACCAAACGCGCATCTTAAAACGGAAATCGGTGGAAGTAAGCGCGCCGACCGGACAAAGATCGACTGTGTTGAGCGAGTAGTTATTTTCGAGACGTTTGCCCGGATGCGCTGTCAACACGGTGTGACTGCCGCGGTCGATAAATCCGAGCACATCGTCCTTGGCAATTTCGTTGCAAAATCGCACGCAACGCGAGCAAAGAATGCAGCGTTCATCATCGAGCGTGACCCGGGGGCCGAGTTGCACCGCCTTCGGCTTTTTGACCTTGTTTTCGAGAAAGCGCGAGCCGCCCGCGCCGTACTCAACGCTGAACTCCTGGAGCTCGCACTCGCCGGCCTGGTCGCAGATCGGGCAATCGAGCGGATGATTGATGAGCAGAAACTCCATTACCCCCTTGCGACATTCTTCGACCAGCGGCGAGTTCGTGCGCACGCCCATCCCTTCGGCGACATCCTGCGCGCAACAGATTTGCGGACGCGGCATCCAGTTGATGACCGGTTTACCGTCGACGCCGAGTTCCGGTTTGCGTTCGGGACCCATTCGCGGCATTCCCATCTCGATCAAACACATTCGACAATTGCCGGGTGAGCTGAGTTTTTTGTGGTAGCAATAGCGCGGAACGTAAACGCCGGCCTGCGCGCAAGCTTCGATCACGCGCGTGCCTTTCGGAAATTGATGCCACACGCCGTCGATCTGGACGTTGAACAGTGGAACAGTTGGATCAGACATTTCTAAGGCAAGCAGGAAGGCCGTTACGAATCAGGAAAGCAGGAAATTCATTGGTGCAGATCGATGGTTGAATCAGCTCGCGAACGCTCGCGACAGAAGCGTTTGACGGTTAGGGGGACCGTCGCAAAATTAAAAAGCAGGCCATCCTGCAAATTCATCGCTTTGAGGTAGCTGCGGCCGATTGCGAAATGAATATCCTCCAGTTCGCTTACGGCCTTGAGTTCGACGACAATTTTTCCTTCGACCAGGAAATCCAGCCGATGTTCGCCAATCTGGTGATCGCGATAAAACAATGGCACCGGATGCTGTCGAATGAATTGAATCCCGCTCAAAGCAAATTCAACTGCAAGCGCCTCTTCGTATATCGATTCGAGGAAACCCGGACCTAACTCACGATGCACTCGGATCGCAGCGGCAATAATCGGTTCGGTGATTTCTGAGTCCCTCGGAATTTTTCCTGCTTTCCTGCTTTCCTTATTCATTTTGTCAGATCACCGCATCGGCGCCGGCTTTTTCCCAGCCGGGATCACGGGCGAGGGGGCTTGTTGGGATTTGCTCACGCTCAATTAATTCTCGAGGTGTGTCTTCTGGCGGCAGCGGGGGCGGGATTGATTTGCGCGCGTGAGCGGCAAATTCCTCCGGAAATTTTTCGACGAAACTTTGGGTCGGCCAGGCGCACGCCTCGCCGAACGCGCATATGGTGCGGCCGGCGATGTTATCGCCGATCGTTTTCAGCGTGTGCGGATCTTCTGTGACTCCGCCGCCGTTGAGCATGCGTTCGGTAATTTTTTTCATCCAAAGCGAGCCTTCGCGGCAGGGCGTGCATTGGCCGCACGATTCGTGCGCGTAAAATTCATTGATGTTATTGAGCACCCAGACCATGTCGCGCGAATCATCGAGCACGATCACGCCGCCGGATCCCGCCATTGATCCAGCCGCGGCGAGCGAATCAAAATCCATTGGCAGGTCGTAGATCGATATCTCCTCCTCCATCATCGATCCATCCGATTGTTTTTGTTTGAGTTTGAAGCGTTCGTCGGCACGCAAAACTTTGGCCGAGCTGCCGCCCGGAATTACCGCTTTCAATCGCCGGCCCCATTTTATTCCGCCCGCCATTTCGTAGATCAATTGCCCCATTGTCACTTTGCCGACTTCGATTTCGAAATAGCCGGGGCGTTCGACGTCGCCGCTCACGCAAACGATGCGCGTGCCGGTATTGTTCGGTCGTCCAAATTGGGCGTATTTCGCTCCGCCCATGGCGATGATGTGTTTCACCGCGCAAAGGGTCTCGACGTTGTTCACGATGGTCGGACACATGTAGAGGCCGAGCACGGCCGGAAAGTAAGGCGGCTTAATTCGCGGATAGGCGCGCTTGCCCTCCAGCGATTCGATCAATCCCGTTTCTTCCCCGCAAATGTAGGCGCCGGCCCCGCGGTGAATGCGAACATCGACATCGAATCCGGAGCCGAGAATGTTTTTGCCGAGAAACTTGTGCTCCCGCGCCTCTTCGATCGCGCGTTCGAGGATCTTAGCGCCCTCCGGAAATTCGCCTCTTATATATATGTACGCCGTCCGGGCATTGAGGGCGAAACAGGAGATGGCGATGCCTTCGAGCAATTGGTGAGGATCTTCATGAATGATGTAGCGGTCCTTGAACGTCCCTGGCTCCGATTCGTCGGCATTACATATCAAGTAAATCGGCTTCTTCTCGTCCGGCTTGATGAAACTCCATTTCACGCCGCACGGAAATCCCGCGCCGCCGCGGCCGCGCAGACCGGAAGTTTTCACTTCGTTGACGATCTCAGCACGCGACATCTGGAGAGCTTTGCGCAAATCGTCGTAACCGCCGTCGTCTAAGTAGGTCTTAATGTCGGTCTTCCAATTGCTACGTCCGATGTTTTTGAAAATGATCCGCTGCTCGAGCGG
>WNGN01008163.1_pt1 | contig 12481 bp, 10 predicted proteins | sample 5400561 | NCBI WGS metagenome assembly WNGN01 (sample SAMN13153379, study PRJNA577476) | soil metagenome | isolation source: 115 cm soil or saprolite under Garry oak tree replicate 2 | place: USA:California | collected 2016-06-15
GCCAGGATGTGACTCAAAATCTTTTTGTCACCAGCTCCGAAGGAGATTGATGCTTTGTCGGTCCTAGGCTAATCCCTTCTGGCGCGACAAATTCTTCGTGTCCTTCATCTGCTTCGTGGTTAATTTCACCGGCCTTTCATGAACGAAGATCGCAAAACTTTAGAACAGCGTGCGCAGATGACAGACATCGAGCGTCTTCGTCATTCGGCGTCGCACGTGCTCGCCACCGCCATTTTGAAAATCTGGCCGGAAGCGCAGTTCGCTGCCGGTCCGCCGGTCGAGAACGGTTTTTATTACGATGTCGATCTTCCGCACCGCATTTCGCCGGACGATTTCGAAAAAATCGAAGCCGAGATGAAAAAGGAGATCAAAGCGAACCATCCGTTCGAAAAGATGGAGGTCTCGCGCGACGAAGGGCTGGCGATGGGGAAAAAAGGACGGCTCGCCGCGCTGAGCGATCGGCCTCAGCCGAGCAAATTTAAGATCGACATCATCGAAAACATTCCGCCCGGCGAAAAGATCTCGCTCTATCGGAATGGCGACTTCATCGATCTCTGCGCCGGGCCGCACGTGATGCGCACCGGAAACATCGGCGCGTTCAAGCTCACTAGCGTTGCCAGCGCCTATTACAAAGGCGACGAAAAGAATCCGCAGCTTCAACGCGTTTACGGCACCGCGTTCAAAACGAAAAAGGAACTCGACGATTATTTCGCGATGCTCGAGGAAGGGAAAAAGCGCGACCATCGCAAGCTCGGGCGCGAACTGGAAATATTTGTCTTGGACGACGACGTCGGTCCCGGTTTGCCAATGTGGCTGCCGCGCGGCGCCGCGATCATTGACGAGCTAGAGAAACTTGCGCGAGAAACCGAGTTCGCCGCCGGCTATCAACGCGTCCGCACTCCGCACATCGCCCGTGAAATTCTCTATAAGAAGAGCGGACACCTTCCTTATTACGCCGAATCGATGTTCCCGCCGATGCAGTTGAAGCGCGAAGGCAAAGATGTCGATGTAAAGAGACAGCGTTTCGAAGCGCTAAATGCAATTGTCGAAGCAAAAAAGGAAACGCCAGAACAGTATCGGGAATTCAAAGAGCTCCAACACGAATTGCTCGACTCCGACAAATACTACCTCAAGGCGATGAACTGCCCGCATCATCACAAGTTGTTTGCGGCGGTGCCGCGGAGTTATCGCGATCTGCCGCTGCGGCTGGCGGAGTACGGGACCTGTTACCGATACGAACAGAGCGGCGAGTTGTTCGGGCTGATGCGGGTGCGCTCGATGCAAATGAACGACGCGCATCTCTATATGACGCCGGAGCAGTTCGAAGCGGAGTTCAACGGCGTGAACCAGATGTATCTGAATTATTTCAAGCTCTTCGGGATCGAGAAATATCTGATGCGTTTCTCGACGCACGATCCGACGAAGCTCGGCCAAAAATTCGTCGATGAACCGGAGTTTTGGAAACAAACCGAAGTGATGACGCGCAACGTCTTAAAGGATTCGGGAATCAATTATGTCGAGGTTCCCAACGAAGCCGCGTTTTACGGACCGAAGATCGACGTCCAAGCGTGGAGCGTGATTGGCCGCGAATTTTCGATTGCGACCAATCAAGTCGATTTCGCGCAGCCGCGCCGGTTCAATCTCGTTTACAAAGACAAAGACAACACCGAGAAGACACCGCTTTGCATTCATCGCGCACCCCTCGGCACCCATGAGCGATTCATCGGATTCTTAATCGAACATTACGCCGGCAATTTCCCGCTGTGGCTGTCGCCTGAGCAGGTGCGCATCCTCACGATTGGCGACGACGCGAAGCTGATCGATTATTCGATGTCGATCTTAAATGAGTTGCGCGCGCATCAAGTTCGTGCCGAGATCGAGAAGAGCACCGATCAGATCAACGGCAAGATTCAGCGCGCCGAGCAAATGAAAGTGCACACCATGTTCGTGATCGGTAAACGCGACATGGAAGCCGACGCCGTCAGCGTCCGAATTCACGGTAAAGGAAATCTCGGCGCCAAACCGCGCGCAGAAGCAATCGCAGAGCTTCTATCGTCGATCAAAGAACGCCGCGCTTGATTTCGGCTGGGCGAAACGGCATCGAATCGTTTAGAATTTTCGAATGGATCTCCCCAGTTCCCTGAAGAAGCATTTTGGCTACGACGAATTTCGGCCATTGCAGGAGGAGATCGTAAGCGATGCACTTGCGGGTCGCGACGTGTTTGCGTTGATGCCGACGGGCGGCGGGAAATCGCTTTGCTTTCAATTGCCGGCGTTGTTGCGTGATGGACTGACGATTGTGATTTCACCGCTCATCTCGTTAATGAAAGACCAGGTGGATGCCCTGCAAACGAGCGGGATCGCAGCGACATTTCTGAATTCGGCGCTGGATCGACATGAAGCGGTCGAGCGGTTACGCGGATTGAATCGTGGTCAATACCGGATGCTCTACCTCGCGCCCGAGCGGTTGATGCTCGACGGATTTTTGGAGCGCGCTCTGAACTGGAACATCACTCAGATCGCAATCGACGAAGCGCATTGCATCAGCGAATGGGGCCACGATTTCCGGCCGGAGTATCGTGAGTTGAAAAAACTGCGCAGACATTTACCAGATGTGCCGATCATGGCGCTAACAGCGACTGCGACCAAGCGGGTACGCAAAGATATTGTCGATCAATTGCATTTGGACAACGCGCGATGCTACGTCGCGAGTTTTAATCGTCCGAACCTGACCTATCGCGTCGTTCCGAAATCATCGCCCTACGAACAAGTGCTCACGTTCATTCGGAGCCGGCCCAACGAGAGCGGAATTGTTTATTGCGCGAGCAGAAAGACGGCGGATTCGTTGGCGACAAAGTTGAACGACGATGGAGTCAAAGCGAAGCCGTATCACGCCGGACTCCAAGCGAAAGAGCGGACAAAACATCAGGAACTTTTTCTGCGCGACGACGCGCGCGTGATCACGGCGACGATTGCGTTCGGAATGGGGATCAACAAACCGAATGTCCGTTTTGTTGTTCATCACGATCTGCCGAAGAACATCGAAAGTTATTATCAAGAAACGGGACGGGCCGGGCGCGATGGCTTGCCCAGTGAATGTGAGCTGCTCTTCAGCGCGAGCGATGTCGTGAAACAACGACGCTTCATCGAGGAAAAAAGCGAACGCGAGCAGCGCATCGCGCGGGAACAACTGCGCGACATGATTCATTACGCCGAAACCCGCGACTGCCGGCGCGCAACGCTACTGAAATACTTCGGTGAGGAATTTCCGGCCTCATGCAATGGCTGCGATAATTGTCTGGAGCCGCGGGAAACGTTCGATGGCACGGTGCCAGCGCAGAAATTCTTGTCGTGTATTCAGCGTGTGCGGCAAAAGAGCGGGTTTTCTTTCGGCCTGAATCACATTGTCGATGTTCTGAATGGCGCTGATACGGAACCGATTCGGCAGCGCGGCCATGATCAACTTTCAACCTACGGCATTGGTCAGGATCTAAAACGCGGCGCGTGGCTGGCGATCGGGCGGGAATTGTTGCGACTCGGATTGGTGACGGCGGCACCGGGTAGATTCGCGACTCTCGAACTGACCGAGGCCGGTTGGGCGGCGTTGCGGGAGCGAAAACAGATCACATTGACCAAGCCATACGAGGTCCAGGAGAAAAAACGATCGAAACGTCGTACCGGCGAAATCGAATGCGACGAAGCGCTCTTCGAAAAGCTGCGGACTTTGCGCCGCAAACTCGCCGACGAACGCGATGTGCCCGCCTACATCATTTTTTCCGATGTGGCGCTGCGCGAAATGGCACGCGCTTATCCGACGACGACGGCCGAGTTCGGTCGAATTCCCGGCGTTGGTCAGCAAAAGCTGCGCGATTTTGCGGAACCGTTTACGACAGCAATCGCGGAATATCTTGCGAAAAGATCCAGGCAGTCTGCGAAAGCCATCGAAGCCTGATCAATTATTGTTTTTCTCCTTCCATGCGGTTCGCCGGCCGCGCAGGGCCCATGGACGTCCTGGCATGGACTTTCCTGGCGGCCAATTTCGCTGTTAGTCTTGGATTGACGTTTCCTATTCACCGGCTTTAACGACTCAACTCCATGCGGCGGCATTTGCCTTTTCTTCTGATCCTTGTCGGAACGGCGATCGTGCGTTTCGTCATTTTGTTCGTCTCGCAAACCCACGTCACTAGTGATGAAGCGATCATCGGGTTGATGGCGAAACACATTCTCGAGGGCCGCTATTTTCCATTTTATTTTTACGGCATCTCCTACAATGCCTCCTGCGCATGGGAAGCGTACCTTGCGGTTGTCCCGTTCGCGATCGCCGGCGTCGGCGTGGTCGCGTTGAAGATACCGACGGTTCTGTTGTCACTCGCTTGTCTCGCGCTCTTTTACGCGATGACAACGCGGCTCTACTCCATTCGCGTGGCGACATTGGCCAGTCTCATCTTCGCGCTCTGGCCGGGATTACTGAAGTGGCACTTCCAGCCGCGCGGTTATGCATTTTACTTTTTGTTCATTCCGGCGCTGGTGATTTTGTTTCTAATCATCGAAAAGGAAAAGGTCCGGCGCGCGCGCGACTTTCTTTTCTTCGGACTCGTCTGCGGCATCGCTTTCTGGAGCATGGAACTTCTTCTCATCACTATCGTGGCGCTTTGGGCTTTGCTTTTTCTCCGGCGCAAATTTTCCATTCAGACTTTCGCCGTTTGCGTTGGCGGCTTCGTCATCGGCTACGCTCCCGCGATTTGGTGGAACCTGACTCATTCTCTCCGGAACTGGCATTTTTTGTTTTTCGAAAAACCTGAGGCCGGCGGTCTTGCGACGCGATTCGGCTTGCAGGCCTGGCGCGAGATTTTTCTCTACGAAATGCCTAAGTTCTTCAGCGCAGAGACTGTCCTTTGGTATTACCCCGAAACACATTGGTCGGGTTACATTTTGTATTTTGTAACTGCGCTTGCCGTGGTGATCGCCGCCTGGGGCGCACTTCCAAAAATTCGAAATGCGTTCAGCTCGGGTTTTGCTACGACCGACACAAATAAAGATTTGCTGATGCTGATTTTGATCGGCGTAAGCTTTATTCCCTACATCATCGCACCGCTTCGCGTGCCGGGATATTTCCTTGGCGCGACATTCTTCATGTCGATCTTGATTGCTCGCTGCGTCAATCGTTTTGTTGGCGACAATAAAATGCTCGTCCGGGCAGGGGGAGCGATGCTTTTGGCAGTCCTCGTCTGCGGAGTTGATGGCCTGATCGAGACTGCCGCGCACGACCAAATCGAAACGTTGACGCTTTGTCCGAATCGACAGGATCACTGCATGATTCGGGTCCCCGGCAAAGACATTGACGCGATCAAACAAGATCTCGAACAAAACCGAATCAAAGCGGTCTGGACCACGATCTCCTTTGTTTACCCATTGATCTTTGAGACTGGTGAAAAACTGATTGCCTCCGAATCGATTTTCGGAGTCGACCGCCCGGTTTATCCGCCTTCCATCCCAAAGCCGGAGCCAAGCAACGAGGACCGAACGGTTTTCGTTGTCGAAACAAATTCGCCGTATCGGCCGGAAATTGAAACGATTCTCGCTCAAAAAGGCGGCGCGCCGCCACGAATTACCAAGCACGGTACGCTCACCGTGATTGAGCAACGCCTTGCCTCGGAGTCGCAGTGATGAAGTTATCCGAACAGAAACTGCGTTGGGCGATTGCTGGCCTCTGCCTGCTGGCTGCGATTCGCGTTTTTGTTTTTGCCGCCGCCTTCCCGTTTTTCAACAACGTAGACGAACAGGCGCATGTCGACCTTGTCGTCAAATATGCGCATGCCAAACTGCCGCGCAGCATCGAACCTTTCGCTTCCGACGCGGCGCTCTGCTTCGCGGTTTACAGCACGCCGGAATATTTCGTTAAACCGGAGCAGTACGGCGGACAGTATCCCCCGCCGAACTGGCTCTTACCGCGGGAACAGCTGCAAAAAGTCCTCGACGACGAAATTCCATTTTGGGAGTCGCGATTGAATCACGAATCGGGCGAACCACCTCTTTATTACGCGCTCGCCGGCGGCTGGATGAATGTCGGTCACATCGTTGGCCTGCGGGGATTGCCACTGCTCTACTGGGTGCGTTTTCTCAACATCGGGCTCGCAGCCGCTCTGGTTTGGATTGGCTTCGCCGCAACAAGATCGACATTTCCGAACAATCAATTTCTGCAGCTCGGAGTCGCGATCTTGCTGGCGGTCTGGCCGCAGAGCGCGTTCTACTCAATTCAGGGTGACGCGCTGTCGCCACTTTGTTTCGGTATCGCGTTTCTCGGACTCACTAAGCTGGTGCAAAGCGAGCGCCCCGGAATTGTTGTCGCCGTTTGGACCGGCCTGGCCATTGCCGCGACTTGTCTTATCAAAACGAGCAATCTTCCGCTGCCACTGGTCGCAATCGGCGCGATCGCGTGGAAGATTTTTCTCAGCCCGAGGAACGGAAGTCTTCGACCACGCTTAATCACGCTCGGCGTCTTCCTTTTGTCACTGGCGGTGCCGCTCGGGATCTGGTTGGCGTGGAATCATCACAATTTTGGCGACCTGACCGCGACCAAATCGAAAATCGAATTGTTAGGGTGGACCCGAAAGCCGTTTAGCGAATGGTGGTCGCATCCGATCTTCACACTGAACGGCATCACGGAATTTTGGCCGGGATTGATCGCGAGTTTCTGGCGCGGCGAATTTGTCTGGCACCTCCAGCGAATGGCTTCGACCGCGGCCGACGCGTTCTATGCAGTTTCATCCGCAATTATAATTCTCGCGACCGGCGTGCTCCTTTTGCGACGCCGATCGAACCCGGGCGATCAACGATTGATTCTAGCGGTCGCGCTTCTGAGTTTTTTGTCGATCGTCGCGTTTCTCGTCGTCTTATCGGTCGGTTTTGATTTCGGCCAGTGCCCGTACCCGTCGCGCGAACATCCCTATTTCACATCCGGACGATTGTTGGACGCAGCCGCCATTCCTTTTTTCCTATTGTTCGTCTACGCCATTGATCGGTTCAGCCGCTGGACAAAACAGCAATGGCTACGATGGACATTGCTCAGCGTCACTGTCCTGGTCGCGGTTGTTTCGCAATTGGAGGTCAACGCGCCGGCATTTTCCAGCCGGTACAATTTCTTTCAGCACCAAACGCCCTAGCTGCGTCGCGGCTGTTTATTTGCGTTTACGTTTTCGTTTTCGGGTCGGCAGATTTTTGCGCTTGGTCTTGGCCACTCTCCGGAGTTCTTTTCGGCTCATCGATTTGTACATGCTTCTCGATGCGCCGCGCAGTGATGATTTCGACCGCTTACCGCGCTTGGCCGCCAGCGCCGCGCCCGCCGCCATTTGTTGTTTCTTTGATCTTGCTGGCATAGCAAGAATGTTTCGCCGCCCGCAGGCGAAACGGATTTACTCAAGCCGTCGCCGATTGTCTCCAGAAAAAATAAACGGGCACGCCCGTCAGCACGAGCAACATTCCGATTCCTGAAGTTGCCGGCGCGAGGAAGGCAAGATCGACAACCAGCAAAGCGGCCAGCAACATCGACGCAATCGGCACGGTTGGGTAACCCCACGTCCGATACGGCCGCTCGGCCGCGGGAGCTTTTCGTCGCAGAACAATCAGCGCGAGGACCATCAGAAGATAAAAAATCAGATCGGCCGAGACAATATATTCGAGCAACTGGGTATAAACATTTCCGTAGACGAGCTTGTGCGTCGCCGCGTTTGTCGTCACGGTTCGCGGCAAAGTCAGAAGCGCCGTCCAGATTCCCTGAGCGACCAGCGCAGCGGCCGGAACATGCTGGCGGTTGGTCGTTCCAACTTTGTTGAAGAATAAACGGTCCCGCGCCATCGCGAAATAGACGCGCGCGCCCGAAAGAATCAGTCCGTTATTGCAACCGAAGGTGGAAATCATGATCGCTGCGGCCATGCACATCGCGCCCGGATTTCCGAATGCCGACTTCATTGCCGCGACGGCGACCCGATCTTGGGGCGCCTGCTGGATTTCCGGAAACGACAAGAGCGCGAGATAGGAAACATTCGCCAGCACATACAAAACCACGACGATGCCGGAGCCGATCAAAAGCGCGCGGACAAGATTTCGCCCCGGATCGCGCACTTCACTGCCCAGAAACGTGACGTTGGTCCAGGCGGTTTGGGCAAAGATCGGACCGATCATCGATTTTCCGAAAATCAAAACGAGCGCCAGGCCGCCCGCGAAAGTGAAACCCGGCTGCGCAATCTGCGGACTCCAACCGTTCGCCCACGAGTCCCACCATCCCGATGTTCGGGCAGCGCTCGTCGCGCTCCAACCGAGCAAGAGCCCGACGACAACAACTCCGGCAAGCGCGGCAGTTTTTGCAAAAGTGAATGTATTTTGCACGAGCGTGCCCAGCTTCAGCCCGCGCGTATTCGTCCAGGTCAACAGCGCGATCAACCCGATCGCGGTCAATTGTTGAGTCGATAAACTGACGGCGTATCCGCCGCCCAGCAAAATCGGTTGTTTTGTGAAAAGATAATTGTCCGGCGAAATCGCGCTGACAAAAACGCCGAGAAATTTAGCGAACGCGATCGCGACGGCGGCAATCGTTCCGGTTTGCACGACCAGAAACAGCGTCCAGCCGTACAAAAATCCCATCGCCGGGCCGTAGGCTTCGCGAAAGAAGACATAAACACCGCCCGCACGCGGCATCATCGTTGCGAGCTCGGAACAGCAGAGCGCTCCCGTCATTGTAAGCAAACCGGCAATTACCCACCCGAGCAAGAGCCATCCCGGCGCGCCGCTCAAACGCGCCGATTCCGCCGACGTAATAAAAATACCCGAGCCGATCATCGACCCGATCACGATCATGGTGGCGTCGATCGGCCCAAGTGCGCGAACCAAACCGCTCGGCTGCTGGTCGTTGCTCACTTGGAAAACTTCGGCGCGCGAATGCTGACGCCTTCGCTCTCGAGACGCGACTTTAGAGCGCGGGCGAAATCTACCGCGCCCGGCGTATCGCCATGAACGCAAACCGTCTCGGCCCGAACATCGACATCCACGGCGTCGACCGAGCGAACTTTGCCTTCACGCAACATTCGAACAACCCGCGCAGCGGCTTCTTCAGGATCATGTAACAATGCGTCCGATCGCGTCCGCGGGACAAGTGAGCCGTCGCTCAAATAATTTCGGTCGGCGAAGACTTCATGCGCGATTTGCAGTCCATTTGTTTTTCCCGCTCGTGCGAGCGCGCTATTTTGCGGCGCAAAAAGAATCAGGCTGAGATCGACTTTGGCAACTGCGCGGCCAATGGCATCGGCGAGCTCCTGGTCGCGCACCGCCATATTATAAAGCGCGCCGTGCGGTTTCACGTGATTTGGCTGGACGCCGGCCGCTTCGGCGATCGCTTGGAAAATCCCAAGTTGATAGACGACCGCGTCGAAAACTTCGCCGTTCTTCACCGGCAGCTCTTTCCGCCCAAAATTCTCGCGATCGAACAAGCTGGGATGCGCGCCGACAGCGACCTTGCGGTCGCGCGCCGTTTCAATTGACCGGCGCATTGTTTCGGCGTCGCCGGCATGAAAGCCGCAGGCAATGTTGGCCGATGTGACCAGCACAAGAAGCTCGTCGTCGTGCCCTGCGCCTTCGCCGAGATCGGCATTTAGATCGACCACCAGGCTCATTTAAAATGGGGCTCGAGTCCGCGACGGAATTGTTCCAGGTTTCGCTCCCGTTCGAGCAATAGCGCGTGCGCATCACGAATCGAAACTTCACTGAAACGAATTCTATTGCCGGGACACAACTGAGCGGCGATTGGAAGATCGACCGTGATCACGTGCGCGATCTTTGGATAGCCGCCGATGGTTTGGCAATCATTCAGAAGCAGAATCGGTTTGCCGTTCGGCGGAACTTGGACCGTACCCGGAGCCACCGCCTCGGATAGAAGATCGACATCTTCACTCCGCTCGAGACGCGGACCGTCCAACCGAATTCCCATTCGGTCGGAATCCGGCGAGACGAAAAAGCCCTCACTGCTGAAGTGTTGAAGCGCTGATTCAACAAAGCGACCGGAATCCGCGCCGGGAAGGTAACGCAAGACCGGCGATCGCCGAGCCGGACTCGACCAATCGTGCGGCGGTTTCCAGCGCGCGATTTTTTCAGTGCGCAATTTTTCGATCAGAACTTTTGCGCGCGGCATATTTTCGCCGAGCGGAAATTCCTCGCCATCACGCACGGGCCGCCCTTTTACGCCGCCAAATCCGGCTCTCAAATCCCCGGAGCGACTACGAAGCACTACTGGCACATCGATTCCGCCGGAAATCGCGAGCCAGGCGCGGCATCCGCCCGCCGGAGAGTCGATCGAAAATTCTTCGCCCGCGCGCACCAAAGCCGGATGACCCGCCGGCAACGATGTTGACCCAATCCGGACGTCGAAGTTGCCGCCACTCCAAACGACAATTCGGTCGTCGGCGAACCGCAGCCGCATGCCGCCGAAAGTAATTTCGAGACCGGCAGCTGATTCTTCATTGCCGGCGAGTAAATTCGCGACCCGCAATGCGTGTGGATCGAGCGCGCCGCTGAGCGAAACACCAAACTCCCTAAGACCGGCGCGTCCCAGATCTTGAACACTCGTCAAAAAGCCAGCGCGAACAGCCGTCGCATTCACTTCGTCGCTCTTTCGAATTCTTCACGCGTGATGGAGCGGAAGCGGACGCGGTCTCCAGCACGCAAAAGCACAGGCGGATTTTTTTGCGGATCGAACAATTGCAGCGGCGTCCGGCCAATCACGTTCCAGCCACCGGGCGATTTGATCGGATAAATCCCGGTTTGCCTTCCGCCGATCGCGACCGAGCCGGCCGGAATCTCTTTGCGTGGAACATCGCGCCGCGGCGTCGCGAGCCGGCGCGGCAAACCGCCGAGAAAGGGAAAACCGGGTGTGAATCCGACGCAATGAACGCGGTAATCGGCTCCGCAATGAAGATCGACAACTTCTTTCCAATGAACGCCCGCGTTCCGTGCGACTTCATTGAGGTCGAAGGCGAACTCCTGGTCATAACAAACGGGAATCTCAATTGAATTGTAGCCGGGGACGTTGTCCCCGGCCTGCCTGCGGTCAGCCCCGAAAGCCTCCGGGGCGACTACAGATTTCAGGGCTTCATGAATCCGCTGTTCAAACCATCCAAAAACATTTTCGACCGGCGCGCCCGCGTCAATCGCGCCGATCGGATCACAAAAAAGCGCCACGGTGGTGTAGGCTGGCGCGAGCTCAACGACGCCGCGAATTTGCGCAGCTTCAAGCGCACGTTCTCCGGCGACACTGCTTCCTTAACAGTCTCGACGTGCTCTTTGATCTCGTGAACACGAGGGTGAACTTCTTTGATCAAATCATGCTCGGCCTGCGAGATCTGTTCGATGCGCTGGGTCATGTCGTGCAACTCCTTTAACATCGCATCCTGACGGGCTGAGATGCGATGCATCCACCAAAAACAGACGCACCAGCAGCTAAGTCCAACCCAAGTAAGAACGAAAAGGACCATGTCACTGCGCCGTCGCCTCGATCTCGATGTTAACGGTGATGATTTGACTAATTCCAGACATACTTTCCGCCGCCTGCGCGAACATCAAATTGAAGTCGCGGCGCTTGAGCGGATCCGTCGTCACGCTCCAACGCGTTCGCTTGCTGTCACTCGCTGAGGTCAGCAACTTCACATGCAGCGCGATCGGTTTGGTCACTCCATGCATCGTCAGGTCGCCAAGAATGTCCCCCTCGTGCGGACCGGTTTGTTTCACACTGCGGCTTTTGAACATGATGTCGGGATATTTCTCGATGCTGAAAAACTCCGGGCTGCGCAAATGATTATCGCGTTTCACGATTCCGGTATCGATGCTGCGAACAACGATTCGTGCGGTGACTGAGGAATTTTCCGGATGCTCTCGGTCGATCTCGATCTTGCCATCGAATTTAGTGAACTTTCCCTGCGTCGTGCCGAGAAACTGATGAACCGAAAATCCGATCGTCGAATGCGATTGATCGAATTTATAAGTTTCGTTCGCTAGCGCGATCGAACTCAAAACGGCGATGGCAGCGACGACAGCGACAATTCGTAATCTCATGCGGTCCCTTTTGCCTTGCCTTTCGCCTCGGATGCGAGCGTTTTCAAGAGCGGCGTGCGCGAGAGCGGCAATCTCCCAAACAAATTCCCCAGCGCGAAGGCCGGGTCGGCTTTGACACTTCTTTGTCCGGCGGCTGCCGGATGCACGCCGGCAATGCGCGCCAACTCAGTTTCGAAATGTGAAATCGCGCGCAAGTTTGGATCGTTGGCGTCAAGATAACCAAAGGCGCGACGCAAGAGCGCAAACAACTCTGGCTCGTGATGATCGCGCTCGGTACAAATCTCAATCAGTTCGACAAAGTAAGCGGCGGCTTGAGTGCGGAGATAATTTTTGCGGATGCCGGGGAACGGGTTCTTGAGGACCACTTCGGTCAGGGTGTGCAGGG
>WNGN01002429.1_pt1 | contig 12477 bp, 11 predicted proteins | sample 5400561 | NCBI WGS metagenome assembly WNGN01 (sample SAMN13153379, study PRJNA577476) | soil metagenome | isolation source: 115 cm soil or saprolite under Garry oak tree replicate 2 | place: USA:California | collected 2016-06-15
CAAGTAGATTTTCTGCGGAGGTTTCGCGTTGCGATGGCGGGGGTGGTGGAGGCGGGCGTCGGAGATGCGCAGGAGCAAGTGCAGGCGGGGGTCGAACCGGTGCTCGAATCGTGGCGCGCGATGAGAGCGGAGCACGAGACGCAACTGCGAGCGCTCTTCGGCAAAGCGAGTGATGATGCGATCGAACAATACCGCGGGCGCTTGGAGAATGCGTCGAATTCCTGGATGGTCGCCGCCGTTACCACGCTCGACCGGCAATCGCGCGACGTCCTGAACAGCGTCGCTCAAGCCGCTGAGGAAAAACTGCGCGAAACCTTTGGACAGGTTCTGGGCGGAATTGGCGAAGCGCTGCGCGCGCGCCTGCAAGAGATCGCTGGAACGTTCCCGCCGTCCAACGCAAAAGCAGCGGGGAGCGGGCTCTGAGGATCTCACCCGGATGCCTCAAGACTTGGCTGTCGCCCGCGCCAGACTGCGTTTCTCTCAGCGGCTCAAACCGTCCCGTTCGCTTGCCTGCGGGCGCGCCCGTATAATCCACAGATGGCCAATCGAGCGTATCTACGCGTCTGGACGCGAAATTTTTCCGAAGCCACACTGATCGAACAGTTCGTGCGTTTCCTGGCGACTGCGCCGCTGTCTTCTTCCACCGCGGAGTTTACGCAACTTCTCGTGCGATCCGTTGACCCCGCCGAGCCGCCGGTGGCGGACTGGGAACTGCGCGGTCGTGGGATGGGGGCGGCGCAAGTGGTGGCGCTGGCCGCGCAACTTCTGCACGCGGATACCGCCTACTTTGTCGCCGCGGACTGGGATCTGTGGGAGTTCGATGCCGAAAGAATGAAGTGGGAAATGAATCCGACGCCATTGCAATTGGCCTGCTATGGCCCGGAATTTGACGGGGGTGTCGCGGCGGTCAGTGGGAATTTTGAAGCGACCCTCGGGCTCGAGCACCATTTCACGGGCCACGCAGGGTTGCTGACCGGCAGCGGGGATAGCGCCGCTGCTCCGGACACCGGTGACGCCGTGGAACACCGCTTCGCGCGGTGGATGGCGGTAGAAGCGAACTTGCGCGAATATCACCAGAAAACGAGGGAAAACATCCAAAGACTGTTCGACTGGATGGACGCTATCCAACGCGCGCTTCCGGTAGAGAGGGGGGAGCTTTGGTCCGAGGGGGAAGAGAATTTTGAGGCGCGGCTGGATGCGATTGTGGCGCACAGCTAGAGACGTCGCTTTTTAGGCGATCAGATCTTCGTTGGGTCTTCCACCAAAGAAGGGCAGAAGTTAGAATTATTCGAGTGCCGCTTTGATGGGGCGGGGACGGATTTACCGCGGGGAATGACGGTAACGTGTACGCAGGAGAAAGACGGGCAACCCGAGCGCTCTGTGGAGATCGCGTTCGCGGCGCGCAGTTTCTAATGCCAAACACGACGAAGCAATCCGTTTGGACTTGCCGGTTCCTATTTGTCGCGGGCCTGGTTTTGTCCGGCTGCGGGCAGCAAGAGCCGGCGCAGAAGACCGAGCCACAAGCGGAGGCGAAACCCGCGACGCCGCCCGTTCCCGATAACATCCAGGAAGCGGCGAAGGCGTTTCTCGGGACGGAGACGGAAGTGCTTGTGTTCGGGGACCTGGCGAAGAACGGCAAGCAGGAATTCTTGGCGGTGAACCGACCGCCCAAGCCGCCGAAGGGCATGTCGGCGGGAGGTCTGATCACGCGCGCGGTGATCGCAGAGGACGACGGAGGCAAATGGAACGAAGTGTTCCGCTGTGATGAGCACCTGAAGAACTCGAAGGGCTACCTCGGGCTGACTCCCCTCGATCCGGTAACCGGCTGGCGCCTGCAGTATGAAGAGAATGCCGAGAAAGGTCTGGAACTTTACTTCATGCCGCTGCAAGTAGCCGGAGCCTCCCACATTATGCCGATCGGGGTGCGCTGGAATCCGGCGAGCAAACGCTACCAGTCGCTGGACCGCAATTACGAGCATTTTTTGAATGAACTGCCCGCACTTGATACGGCGCGGTCCAGATTGCGATGAGCACTGCTCCCCGACAGACACCGACGCAGCAGGCACAGCCGCGCCAATCCGCATGGACGAGCCTGCTGGGACTGGTGCCCTACTTGAGGCGGCACACCGGCGGAATCGCCCTGGGAATGCTGACCCAGGCGGCGATGGGCCTGACGGGGACGCTGCTGCCGCTCATCATCGGCGCCATCGTTGACTGCGTAAATGGCGCGAGAGAGCCGTTGGCGCAGCTTGGGCGGGTCTCCCACCTTGCTCTGGGCTTCCTGTTGCCCTACTACCATCCGCTCTCCAAACAGACTCTCGCGATTTTCTGCACCGCGCTGATTCTCGTCTGTGCCTTGCAGGGACTCTTCTCCTTCTGGACGCGCTGGATCCTGATTGGGCTTTCGCGGGACATCGAATATGACTTGCGCAACGACCTGCTGGCCAAGCTGGTGACGATGGAGCCCGAGTTCTTTGTGCGCAACCGCACGGGCGATCTGATGTCGCGCTGCACGAACGACCTGAACTCCGTGCGCATGGTGCTGGGCCCGGGCGTTATGTACAGCGCCAATACGTTCGCGACCATGGTTCTGGCTGTCGTGCTGATGTTCTGGATCTCGCCGCGACTCAGCTCCTACGTCCTCCTTCCGGTTCCGGTGGTGGCCGCCACGGTGTGGCTCTTCGGGCAGAGGATCCACACCCTCTATGGAAAAATTCAAGCCGCTCTGGCCGTGCTCTCCGCAAAGGCCCAGGAAAACCTGGCCGGCGTGCGCGTCATTCGCGCGTACGCCCAGGAAGAAGCCGAAATCCGCGGCTTCGACGGGCCGAACCGTGACTACATCGACCGCAACCTGCGGCTGATCTATCTGTGGAGCATGTTCATGCCTCTGCTGAGTACTTTGATCGGCCTGACCTTCGTGCTGGTCTTGTGGCAGGGGGGCGAGCAAGTGATGCTCAGGCAGATCTCGCTCGGCGAGTTCACCGCATGCTACAGCTTCATGATCCGCCTGGTGTTCCCGATGGTGGCTCTGGGATTCGTGACCAACATCTTTCAGCGCGGAGCCGCTTCCATGGGCAGGTTGAATTACGTCCTGAACGCCACGCCGGGAATTAGCGACGCCGATGCATCCATCGCCCCAGACAGGGAGCCGCGCGGGGAAATCGAGTTCCGCAATTTGACCTTCACCTATCCCACAACGATAGTGGGCGCCGCCCGCGGCAATGGCGCTGCCGGAGGAGACGGCGCGGGGCCGCAGCCCGTCTTGTGCGACATCAATCTGCGCGTCCCCGCCGGTTCCACGGTCGCCATCGTCGGACCAACCGGGAGCGGCAAGTCCACGCTGGCTGCGCTGGTGGCGCGGCTGTGGGAAGCCGAGCCGGGCAGGATCCTGATCGACGGGAGACCGATTCAAGAGTGGCCTCTTGCGACGCTGCGGCGATCGATCGGCTTCGTGCCGCAGGACACCTACCTGTTCAGCGAGACCGTGGCTGGGAATATCGCATTCGGAATGGAATCGAACAACGTCGATGAAATTCTCAAGGCAGCGGAAATTGCCAGCTTCGATGGAGACGTTCAGGATTTTCCCGGGCGCTACGACACTCTCGTCGGCGAACGCGGGATCACGCTCTCCGGCGGGCAGAAGCAACGCACGGCGCTGGCTCGAGCCGTGATTCGCAATCCGCGCATCCTCATCCTCGACGATTCGCTTTCCAGCGTGGATACGCAAACCGAGGAGCACATCCTGGGCCGGCTACGGGACATTATGCGGGACCGCACGACGCTGTTGATCTCGCATCGCTGCTCGACGGTGCGCGACGCCGACCAGATTGTCGTCCTCCGGAACGGCCAAATCGTGGAGCGCGGGACGCACGACGAACTGCTGACGCGCGGCGGCTACTATGCGGATTTGTATCAGAAGCAGTTGCTCGAGGAAGAGTTGGAACGCGAATGAGCGATTTTCGCGAAGAAGAAGCACTGGGCAAGGCCTACGATGCGCGGCTGGCACGGCGGCTGTTAGCCTATCTGCGGCCGTACCGGGGGAGCGTCGTCCTGGCGCTTGTGCTGACCATCCTGGTAGGTCCGCTCGAGATCGTCGGACCATACCTGTTCGGCTACGGAGTTGACCAGTACATTGTGCCCGCTTCGGGCGGCTTCATCCCTTTGCCCACGGCCCTGAGGGGACTGCAGTTCGTCGTGCTCGGATTTCTGGCCGCGCTTGTGCTGAGCTTCGCCGTGCAGTACCTCCAGGCTCGCATCATGCAATACGTGGGCCAGCGAACGCTCTACGACCTCCGCAAGGATATTTTCGAACACCTCCAACGCCTGCCGGTGAGCTTCTATGACCGGAGTCCGGTGGGGCGGCTGGTAACGCGAGCAACTACCGACGTCGATGCCCTGAACGACCTTTTCGCCGCCGGAATCGCCGCGATGGCCAACGATGCCGTGGTGTTGGCGTGGATCGGCGCGGTGATGCTGAAGATGAACTGGCGCCTGGCGCTGGCGACCTTCGGCGTGCTGCCCCTGATCGGTGTCGCCACCTGGCTCTTCCGCGGCCGCGTTCGCGAGGCCAATCGCCGCATCCGCACAGCGATTGCCCGCATCAACGCATTTCTACAGGAGCACATCAGCGGCATGAGCGTCGTGCAGCTGTTCAATCGCGAGCGAAAAGCGCGCGACCAGTTCGCCGTCTTCAACCGGCTCCACATGGAAGCCTACAAGGACGCAATTCTTGCCTTCGCGCTGTTTTACCCCGGCGTGGAGTTATTGAGCATGGCAGCCATCGGCGTTGTGTTTTGGTACGGCGGCTTGCAGTCCCTCGCGGGCTTCGTGAAAGTCGGAGTGTTGATCACCTTCATGCAATACGGCCAGCGCTTCTTCCGGCCGATCCAGGACTTGAGCGAAAAATTCAACATCTTGCAATCGGCGATGGCCGCCTCGGAGCGCATTTTCAAGCTGCTGGACGAGCCGGTGACAATTACTGCGCCGGCGCATCCAGAAACACTGGTCGATCCCCGCGGCGAAATCGAATTTCGGAACGTGTGGTTTTCTTATCGGAATGCGGCCAATCCTTCTGACGAGGACTGGGTGCTGCGCGACGTGTCATTCCGCGTGGCTCCGGGGCAATCCATCGCGATTGTAGGCCACACGGGAGCGGGCAAGACCACTCTAATTTCCCTGCTCCTGCGGTTTTACGACGTGCAGCGCGGGCAAATTCTTCTGGACGGAGTGGACATCCGGCTGCTCGACCTCGCCGAATTGCGCCGCAACTTCGGCATTGTGCTTCAGGACCCCTTCCTCTTCACCGGAACGATCGAATCCAACGTTCGCCTGGGCACGGCCGGGATCGACCGCTACACCGTGGAGCGCGCAGTGGACGAAATCGGTCTCGGCGCCTTTGTACGCTCGCTGCCTGAAGGTATAGCCGCGCCCGTGAACGAGCGTGGCTCGACGCTGTCGGTCGGCCAGCGGCAACTCATCAGCTTCGCGCGCGCCCTGGCCCACAACCCGCGGTTCCTGATTCTCGACGAAGCGACATCCAGTGTGGACACGAAGACCGAGCTGCAGATCCGCGAGGCGCTCGACCGGCTGCTTGAGGGACGCACAGCGCTGGTGATCGCGCACCGGCTCAGCACCATTCAGCACGCTGACCGCATCCTCGTCTTCCACAAAGGGCGCCTGCGCGAACAAGGCGCGCACCAGGAATTGCTCGCCCAGCACGGCATCTACTATCGCCTCTACCAACTCCAGTACAAGGAGCAGGAGTTGCGGCTGCCGATGGGCCCTACCTCCGCGGAGCCTACGCAGCTACCCGCCAATGACTGACGCCGCCTTGGCGCGCTCCGCATGACCTCGATCCCCATCCTGCTTTCCGCCGGCGAAGCCTCCGGCGACATGTACGCGGCACGCCTTGCGACAGCGCTGCACCAGCGGGGGGATTTCGCTCTCTTCGGCATGGGCGGCCCGAAAATGCGCGAAGCCGGCGTGGAGATTATTGCCGACTACTCGGAAGTTTCCGTGGTGGGCATAACGGAAGTACTCAAGCGGTTGCCGTCATTGCGGCGCGCAATGCGGCGGCTCCTGACCGAAGCCGAACGCCGACGCCCTCCGCTCGCCGTACTGACCGATTTCCCGGGATTTCACCTGCGGCTCGCTCGCAAGCTCCGGCCATTCGCCGTGCGCAACGTGTATTACATCTGCCCGCAATTCTGGGCTTGGCGTCCCTGGCGAGTGAATCTGGTCCGGAGGCGGTTTGCTCGCGCCTTGTGCATCTTTCCCTTCGAGGAGAAGTTCTACGCCGACGCGGGCGTGCCGGTGACGTTTATCGGGCACCCGCTTGTCGGTGAAGTGCGTGCCGCGCGGGGCCGCGAAGAGTTCTGCCGGGCGCTGGGCTTCGATACCGGGAAACCCATCATTGCGCTCCTGCCGGGAAGCCGCCCGGCGGAGCTGGCGCAGCATCTGCCCGTGCTCCAGGAGGCTTGCGGACTCATTCAAACAGAATGCCCCGCTCAATTCGTATTGGCGGCGTCGCAGGACGCAGGGGCAGAATCACTTCGGTGCGGCTGGCCGGCGGGAATGCAACTGCAAGTCGTTGAAGGGCAGACGTACGATGCACTCGCAGCGGCGGACTCGGCGATCATCTCCAGCGGCACGGCAACGGTCGAGGCAGCGCTGCTCGACACGCCCATGGTGGTGATCTATCGGGTGACGCCGTTGACGGCTGCTCTTGCAAAGCCCCTGGTGAGGACAAAGTTCTTCGGAATGGTGAATCTCATCGCTGGGCGGCGCGTCGTGCCCGAGCTGATTCAGAAGGAATTTACTGCCGAACGTGTGACGCAGGAGGTTCTGCACCAACTGCGCGATGCGCAGGCCCGTTGCGACTTGCGCAAAGGTCTCGCGGTGGTGCGCGAACGCCTCGGGCCGCCAGGCGCCGTGCAACGAGCAGCCGATGCTATCGTGCATCTTTTACCCAGGACTGCTGGCAACGCTTCATGAAGGGTTTGCTATCCTATAGGGTGGATTCAATCCTACGCTCAAAGGATGGCATGGCCTTGCCCCGACGAATCGCCTCCCTCTTGCCGTCAATTCTCGCGGTCAGTCTCATAAGTGCGTCCACGGCTCTCCAGGCGCAGCAGCAACACCCAAGCCCATTTCGTGCAGCAAACTATGACGTTTCCGCATCGCTCGACGCGGCTGGAGCATCCATCTCCGCGACCGCCAAAGTGGAATTCGAATCACTCGAAGGTTCGCGCACGATACAGGTGGAGCTGCACCCGAATCTGCAGGTGAGCTCAGTTAAATCGGCTGACGGTAAGGCAGTTCCCTTCGAACGCGATGAGCAGAATCCTCTGCTGCTGCGCGTGACGTTGCCTGCGCCGGCGCCCATTGGAAGCCGCACGAGGCTCACATTTACTTACGGTGGAGTTCTCTCCAATCAGGAGAACAGTCCCGTGCCCGGCGTGCGAGTGGCTTCGATCTCCAAGGAGAATGCCTATCTGCTTCTTCCCGCGCGATGGTTTCCTCTGACGGCTTATCCAACGAACCGCTACACGGGAATATTCCGGCTCGAAGTGCCGGACACGTTTGCCGTGGCGGGCACCGGCAGGGCCGAAGCACCGACGCCACTGGCGGGCAGAGGCCGGCTGCTTTACGTTTTTCAATGCGATAAGCCCGCCCCCGTGGGCACATTCGTCGCCGGCAATCTCCAGCTAAGCCCGCAGCAAGCCGAAGGAGTTCGCGTTGCGGTGTACGCGCCGCGGGCAGCCTCAGGAAGTGCGGCGGCCTTTGCCGCGGACGTGGCGCGGGCCATGACGACGTTCTCCGACCTCTTCGGTGCGCAGGCTGATCCCTCGATGACCCTCATTCAATTGCCGGACGGCTCGCTGCGCGATTTTGCCGCTCCGGGCGTGCTGCTGTTGAGCCAGCGGGTGTGGGATCCGCGCGCGGCCGACCATGCCATCGCGCGGCTGGTTGCGTCGCAGTGGTGGGGCTCGAGCGTGCTTCCCGCTACGCCCGCGGACGTGTGGATCACGGACGGCCTGGCGCGGTATTGCGAAGCGCTCTACGCCGAGCAGGAAGCAGGTCACGAAGCGGGGCTAAGGGTTGTGGACGAATTCGCGGTCGGCGCGCTGATGTATGAAGACGCTGCGCCCGTAGCCCAGGCGCAACGGCTGGCGCCGTATTCGGCCGACTATCGCTCCGTGGTGATGAACAAGGGCGCGATGATCTTCCACATGGTCCGGGCGCAGATGGGCGACGTGGCGTTCAAGTCGCTGCTGCACGACTTCTACACGAACTATGCAGGGAAGCACGCGCGAATTGACGACTTTGAGGAGATGGCCGTCACCCATGCGCAGGCGGCTGCGACGCCTAAGCAACCCGCTCCGAACTTGAAGCCGTTTTTCGCGCAGTGGCTCAACTCCACCGGCGTGCCGGAATTCACGATCGAATATGTCGTCTATCGAACTCCCAAAGGGTTTCGTGTCGTGGGAAAGATCAAGCAGCCGCTCGAGACATTCAGCATGCCCGTGGAGCTTCGCATCGAGACGGAAGGCAATCCCGAGTTGAAAACGATTCAGGTCGTAGGCACCGAGTCTGATTTCACGGTAGAGACCTTTGGCCGGCCGAAGCCCGGCGGCATCAAGATCGATCCGAACAACGTGATTTTGAAAGGCAGCACGGCGCTGCGCGCGCGCGCGGCTATCGCCCGCGGTGAAGAGCTGGCCGAACAGGGCAAGTATTACGATGCCGTGGCTGAGTACCAGAAGGCGCTCTCCATTCAGCCGAACCGCCCGCTGGCGAATTTCCGTATGGGGGAAGCATTTTACTATCAGAAGAACTATCAGGCCGCGGCCGGCGCCTTTCGGGAGGCGTTGCAGGCAGTGCCAGAGCCCTCCGAGAAGTGGACCGAGGTCTGGTCGCACATTTATCTCGGAAAGATCTTCGATCTCACCGGACAGCGCGAGCGCGCGGTGAACGAATACAGCAAGGCCAAACAAACCAACGACGATACGGGTGGAGCGCAGCAAGAGGCCGAGCGGCTTTTGAAGAAGCCGTATTTAGAACCGAGCGCTTCACCAGCGATCCCCGCTTCTGGCTCCCCTGCGCCCGCGCCGGCCAAAGCGCCAGCCTCCGATGATCTGCCCAAATTGAAGAAGCCTTGACGCCTGCGCGGGGAGGAAGAGAGGCTTCGGCCGCCCAGAACAGGGAACGACCCGCCGTTCCTTCAAATCCCGGCAAGCCCTGTGAGTTCGGCTCTGCTGACGCCCTTTTGCTGGATGAGAACGCGAAAGCGTTCGCCCATTCCCTCCGGAAAAATTAGAGTTTTCAGGAGCAGACGGGCGCGCAACCGCTCGGTTTCACTCTGTCCTGCTTCGTACAAATCGGCAAAGTCGTTTCCCTTCCCCAGCGCCATCAGAAATTCTGCCTGCGAAACATTGCCAACGCGCTCGAGGCCGGAGCGCTGTCCCCACTGATCAATGGCGGTGAAATTGACGTGCGCGGTCAAATCCTGCTCGCCCGGAGCGGCGTAAAAATCTTCGCCGGTGCGGTGGTTGTCGTAGGCAAGGAGGGTGCCGCGCATGTGCAGTTCGTTGTACAGCTCGGAGGCCTCGTGACCGTAGTCAATCGTCAGGACAAAGCCGCGGTCTAGCCTGCGACCCACTTCCCTGATCCAGTCACAAACTTCCAGGCCCGCTTCAGCACGCTGGCCTTCGACGAGTGCGATCCCTTGCGCGGCGAAATACTCCGTGATGGCGCACGTAGAGAGCGGAAGAAGCTCTTCGGCGAAGGCTTCGTCGCGGAGGTTGACGTATGCCTCCCGCATAGCGCCGACTTGCATCACCACGCGATGCACCGGAAAGGCGTCCAGCAATTCATTCCAGAACAGACAACCGGCCGGGATTCGGGCGGGGATCTCGCTTGCCGATTCGCAACTTCCGGCTGCAATCTGTTTTGCCAAACGATCGCACAACTGTTTTCGCCGCGCATTCGACCGTTCGACAGCGACGTAGCAGAGCGAACTATGAAAGTCAGGGCGACGCGTCTCCGTCCACGCCATAATGTGTTCCGCGAGTCGCCCGACGCCCGCTCCGGCCTCAACCAGCAAGAAAGGACTCGGCTTTTCCAGGCACTCCCACATCTCCGCGAACTGGTGCGCCAGCAGCCGCCCGAAAACCGGATGGACGTCCACGCTCGTGTAGTAATCGGCAAAGCGGCGCGATTCCGTCCGGCTGTAATAGCCATGAAGAGGATGATAGAGACACTCGCGCATGTACTCGGCAAAGGTTATAGGCCCGCGGCGCCGAATGCGATCGGCCAGGAGAGCGGCAAGCGGAGTACCACGATGCGCGGCGGGCACGGCGGATCAGTCCTTGCGTTGCGGATTCCGCGTAAACATCTCGATGACGTAGTCGTGAAGGCAGTCGTAGAGCTGCTTTTGGAACGACCATGCAAACTGCGGATGCTCGATCTCGCGCGGCCGGAGAAGAAAGCGGTATGGTTCCAAGGGAGGCGCTTCCGGAAGGTAATGGATTTCGATAACGACCCCTTCGGCAGAGTCAACGGCCGCAAACGAAAACAGCGGGTGCTCGTACCGAGCCAGCTCCGCCCGAACTTTTTCCAAGGCCTCAATCACGCGCCGGCGGCTCCCGGGGCTGGCGCATCGCGGATCCGCTGCCAAGCGCGCTCGAAGACTCTGCGCGCCTCTTCATCGAAGAGCACGAAATAGACGGCTTGCAGCGAAGTTTCTCCGCTCAAGTGTTGCGCGGCTTCGCGCAGCATGATTTCCGCGCACTCTTCCAACGGAAAGCCAGCAATGCCGGTGCCGACGGCGGGGAAAGCGATTGTCTTCAAGTCACGTTCAGCGGCGATGCGCAACGAGTGCGCCGTGGAGCTCCGCAACGCCGCCGCCGTTGTGCGCCCGCCAAGCTGCATGCTCGCCGCGTGGATGACATGACCCGCCTTCAACTTGCCGCCAGTGGTGATGGCAGCGCCGCCTACCGGTATACTCCCGATTTCGTTGCACTCGCGCTGGATTTCATCTCCGCCCTTGCGCCGAATCGCTCCAGCCACTCCTCCGCCGAGCAAAAGGTCGTTGTTGGCGGCGTTCACAATGGCGTCCGTGTCCATTTCCGTCAGATCGCCCTTCATAATCACGACGCGTGAGGAAAGTTCATTCATAGGCCGTCTGGGAACCGGACCGGCGCATTTCGTCAGCTCTTGGCTTCGGCCGCATTCGGCTGCGTGTAATCATACACGCCGCGGCCGGACTTGCGGCCGAGCCGCCCTTCGGCAACATACTTCTGCAGAAGCGGGCTGGGCCGGTATTTTTCTCCGAGCGTCTGTTGCAGATACTCCAGAATACTCAGGCGCACATCCAAGCCGACCAGGTCGACGAGTTCAAACGGGCCCATCGGATGGTTCAGGCCGAGCTTCAGCGCCTTGTCAATGTCCTCGGCGGACGCAATTCCTGCTTCAAGCATCGCAAATGCTTCGTTGCCGATCAGTGCGTTGACGCGGCTGGTGACGAAACCCGGGGACTCTTTGACAACGACGACTTCCTTGCCCATCCGCCGACCCACCTCGCGGCACGTGGCGACCGTTTCATCGGAGGTTTTAGGAGCGCGGACCATTTCAATCAGCCGCATCTTCGGAACCGGGTTGAAAAAGTGCATGCCCACGCAGAGTTCGGGCCGATAGGTCATCGCGGCCATCTCGGCAATCGAAAGCGAAGAAGTGTTGCTCGCAAGGATCGCGTTCGGTTTGGCGAACTTGTCAAAGAGCGTAAATATTTCGAGCTTCAGCTCCATTTCTTCCGGGACAGCTTCGATCAGAAAATCCGCTTCGCGAGAGGCGTCTTGGACCGAGCGCGCCGTTTCGATGCGTTTCAAAGCCGCATCGCAAGCGGCAGGCTCGACCTTGCCGCGCTGCACGCCCTCGTCGAATGATTGGCGGATCCAGGCTAGGCCTTGCTCGAGCTTTTCGGGCATCACGTCTTCCAGAATGGTGCGGTAACCGCCCAGGGCCGCGGCATAGGCGATCCCGCGGCCCATCGTGCCCGCGCCTATCACTGCAACGGTCTTCACGTCCATCAGTGGCACCTTCTAGCGTTTTGGGAAGAGGCGCGCTGCGTTGTCGTAGAGAATTTTTTGCTTTGTCTCTTCACGAATCGGCAGCGCGCGGAATTTTTCCATGTTGCCCTTGATATCTGGCACACCGGGTCCCGGCCAGTCGGTCCCCCACAACACTTTCTCGGCGATTTCTTCGACCCGGGGAAAGTACTCCAAGAGCTTCTGCGGTGGGATGCCGGAGATGTCCATGTGCACATTTTTGTGGCGACGGACCAGAAAAAAGGCCTCCTGCATCCACAGTGGCCGGCCACCGTGCGCGAGGATGAGGACCAGTTCTGGAAAATCGATCGCCACATCATCGCAAAGGATAGGCTGTGCATGAATATTGCGCGCGCCCGGAAAGATGGAC
>WNGN01002431.1_pt1 | contig 12471 bp, 16 predicted proteins | sample 5400561 | NCBI WGS metagenome assembly WNGN01 (sample SAMN13153379, study PRJNA577476) | soil metagenome | isolation source: 115 cm soil or saprolite under Garry oak tree replicate 2 | place: USA:California | collected 2016-06-15
TCGGGCTTGGAAGCGCGTTCGGGGAAAGAATGTTTTCCTGGGTCGCGTCGCGGTAAACGTCCTCCACCACGTTCGGCAAGAATCCGATATGACAATGAAACCCAGGCAGCCCGTTCCCGCGCTCGAATTCGACGCCGTCGGCGGAAGCCGCTGGAAGCTCGCCGCGCAGAAGCCACAGAATTTTTCCATGGTCGTGTTCTACCGCGGCCTGCACTGCCCGGTGTGCCGCAAGTACACGAGCGAGCTGAATGGCATGATCGGAGAGTTCGACAAGCGCGGCGTCTCGACCGTCATCACCAGCACCGACACAAAAGACCGCGCCGAGCAGGCAAGATCGCAGTGGGGTCTGCCGAACCTCACCGTCGGCTACGGTGTTTCCATCGACAAGGCGCGCGAGTGGGGCCTGTACATCTCGACCAGCCGCGGCGTCACCTCGGCCGGGGTCGAGGAGCCGCCGCTGTTCGCCGAGCCGGGGTTGTTCCTGGTGAAGCCCGACGGCACGCTCTACTGGGCGTCGATCTCGACCATGCCTTTTGCGCGCCCGCATTTCGGCGAGATCGCGCAGGCGATCGACTTCGCGCTCTCGAAGAACTATCCTGCGCGCGGAGAAGCCTAGCAACCATTCGCCGCCGGCTGAAGGAGGAAGTCATGGATCAGAAAGTGAAACCCTCGCCGCGCCTTGCGCCGCTGCCGGTCGGCCATGCCCCGGAGCTGAAGGAGAACTTCGAGTTCTCCAAGAAAAGCCTCGGCTTCGTCCCCAACAGCATGCTCATCATGCAGAGGAAGCCGAAGCTCGTGAAGGCTTTCTCGCAGCTCTCTCAGGCGATCTGGGATCCGAATGGCGAAGTGGATCGCGGCTTCAAGCGCCTGGTGGGCCACGTCGCCAGCCGCGCGGCGGGGTGCGTCTACTGCATGGCGCACACCGCGGAAGGCTCGCTCCGTTACGGCGTCGAGGAGCGCAAGCTCGCCGCCGTCTGGGAATACCGCACGAGCCCGCTCTTCTCCGAGGCCGAGCGCGTCGCGCTCGATTTCGCGCTCGCCGCGGCGTCCGTGCCGAACGACGTCACCGACGCGATGTTCGCCGAGATGCGCAAGCACTGGAGCGAGAACCAGATCGTCGAGATCGCCGCGGTGGTCGCGTACTTCGGCTTCCTCAACCGCTGGAACGACACGATGGGCACGCCGCTCGAGGCCGAGCCGATCGCGGCCGGCGAGAAATATCTCGCCTCCCACGGCTGGAAGGCCGGCAAGCATGCTCGTTAAGGGCCGGCCGGCTCACGGCGGCGCGGCCGGGGACTTCGACTAGCGCCTCAGAACTTCACCGCGCGCTGGATCGCGGGGCGCGCGGCGAGCTCCGCCGCCCAGCGCGCGACGTTCGGCGCGCCCTCGAGGAGCGCGGGCTGCATGCCCTTCACGCGCGCGATCACGCCGTAGAGCGCGAAATCGGCGATCGTGATCTCGTCGCCCGCGGCGTAGCGGCGCTTGCCGAGCGTGCCGTCCCAGACCTTCAGGTAGTTCTTCCACATCGACTTGAAGGTCTCCATCGTCGGGCCGTGCGGCTCCTTCGCGCGCGCCATCGTGAAGAGGGTCGTCACCATCCCGCTCATGTCGCTCGCCGCGCTCATGAGCGCCTGCCAGAACGCCGGGCGCGCCGCCGCATCCTTCGGCAGGAACTTGCCCGACTTCTCCGCGCAGTACATCAGGACGGCGGCCGACTGCGAAAGCGTGACGGGTTTTCCGCCCGGGCCTTCGCGGTCCACGATCACCGGGATCTGGCCGTTCGGATTCATGGCGAGAAACGACGGCGACTTCTGCTCGCCTTTCGCTAGGTCGACGGGATGGAAGTTGTAGGCGAGGCCGCATTCCTCGAGCCCGATGCGGGCGCGCATGCCGTTCGCCGTGCCTGCGGCGTAGAGGTCGATCATGGGTTCCTAGCTCCTTCGGAGAGTGGGCGAAGATCGCTCTAGACTTTTCTCGTGCGCTCCTGCGCGATGCGGATGGGCGGGGTCCAGGGCCTCTCGGCCCAGGCGACGCCCACTCGCGCCACTTGCGCATCGATCAGGTAGGGCTTGCCTTCCACCGTCGCCTTGCGCGCCCGCGCGAGCGCCGCGCGCAGCTCCGCCGGCGAATGGACGACTTCCCCGTCGACCCCGAATCCCTTGGCGATCCAGGCCATGTTCATGTCCGGGTTGCCCAGATAATCGTGGACGAACCGCCCGGTCTGCACCAGCCGCCCTCCGGCCACCTTCTCGATGACGCGGCTGTGAGGGCCGCCGTAGGCGTGGTTGTTATAGACGACGGTGATGACCGGCAGCTCCAGGCGCGCCATGTTCCAGAGCGCCGTGGGACCGAAGATGAACGATCCGTCGCCGACGAGGCAAATCACCTGCTGGTTCGGGCGCGCGAGCTTCACGCCCGCGGCGGTGCCCACGCCCGAGCCGAGGTGCGCTCCGTAATAGTAGAAGAGCTCGCGCCCGCCCGCGGGATTGAAGTCGAAGCTGTGAAGGTTCACCGAGCCGGCTTCGTGCACGATGATCGCGTCCCGGTCGGCGAACTGCGCGACCTCCCAGGTGAGCCGGTCGGCGATCATGGGACTGCGATCCCAATCCGGGCTCTTCGTCACCTGGGCGCGGAGCACTTTCGCTTTTTCGCTGAAGCGCCGGACTTCCTGCGCCCGGTCCTGGAACTTTTTCTTCAGCGGCGCGGTCATGAGGCCTTCGACCGCGGCGGTCAGGTCGTCCAGCCCGTAGGCGACGTCCGCGACGAGCGGGACTTCCGTGTTCATCACGTTGCCCATGCTCCAGCTGTCGATCCGCATGTCGATGAACTTCGCCTCGCGCGCGATGATCGGCTGCGGGCCGTTGTGCTGCAATTTGTTCCCGACGTTGATGACGGTGTCCGGGTTTTTCGGGAAGTCGAGCGAGGCGAGCCGGCCCGCGGGCAGGTTGCCGACCCACAGCGGATGCGTCTCGGGAAAATTCGCGTAGAGCTGCCGCGCCTGCGCCACCGGCATGCCGAGCATTTCCGCGAGCTTCACCGCCTTGGGCACGGCCTTGGCGTTGCAGATCTCGTCGCCGACGATCATGACCGGCATCCTCGCCTCGACCAGCAGCTTCGCCGCGCGCTCGACTTCCACGGGATTGGGCCGCACCCGCATGCGCGGATCGATTTTTTCCTGGGGGACGATCTCGGCGTAGGCCTTCTCGTCGTTCAGATCGGAGTGCCACGACGCGTACGTGGGGCCGTAAGGCGGCGTCCATGCGGCCTTGAAGGCGCGGCGCACGGTCTCGGGGATCATGTCCGCGCGGCGCGCGAGCCACGAGTACTTGGTCATCGGCTGGACGATCTGCTCCTGGTTCGCGACCTCCTCGAAGCCGTCGCGCCCCGCGCGGCGCGTCTGGTCGGTGCGGTAGCTGTAGAAGACGAGCGGCGTCTGCTCCTTGTACGCGTTGAACATCTGTCCCATGGCGTTGACGAGGCCGACCACCGCCGCCTGCATCACGATGGTCGGCTCGCCGGAGGCTTTCACGTAGCCGGCCGCCATGGCGGCGCCCGGGCCTTCGTGCGGGGTGAGGATGTACTTGAGCTGCGGCCGGTCGACGAGCGCCTCGTAGAAATGCGCGTCCTCGCTCGCCGAGTTGCCGAAGATGTATTTCACTCCCGAGGCGATGAGCTGCTCGGCGAAGCACTCCGCGCCCGTCCCCTCGACCATCCTGATCGCCTCGGGCGCCACGCGGCGCGCCTCCTGCGCATGGGCGACCGGGACGAGCGATTCCAGGATCGATTCGGCCGAGGCGAGCGAGATTCCGGCGGTGGTCAGGCCTTTCAGGAAGCCGCGCCGCGAGATCGAGCGCGACAGATACCGGGCGACGAGTTCTCTCATGGTTGTCTCCTTTTACCTGGACGCCTTCGCCGGCTGCCGCCCGTAAGTCGCGCCGAGGTAGTCGGCCATGCTCCTGATCTCATCTTCGCTCCAGAGGGCGCCGCGCCCGACCATGCGGTAGAGCGTGCCCTCCCAGCCCCTGCGGTCCTGCCGGTGGTCCTGCCACATCGTGGGGGCATGGCACTGAAAGCATTTGCTCACCAGCACTTCCTTGCCGGGGCCATCGGGGAACCCGGGCGGCTTCTGCGCATGAGCCGTTTGGGGCAGGAACAGGCCCGCGCCCAGGACGACGGGCAAAAGCTCGTGAAGGACAGACATCCGGACTGCCTCCTCTTCGGCTGGATCGAGAGCAACTGCTCGTTTTTTTGCAGTATAGCCGAGGCCGGTGAGCGGGGGACGCGCCGCGCCGACGGGAGGGTGAGCTGACTTGTACGCGGTGAATCGGTGTAAATTGTCGGTCTGTGTGAAGGAGCCGTCATGAACACGCAAAACCTAGCCGCGCTCGCCGGCCGTATCCTGATCGCGGTGATCTTCCTCATGTCGGGCCTCGACAAGATCATTCATTACTCCGGCACGCTCGGCTACATGGCCAAGGCCGGACTGCCCTTCACCGAGGGGCTGCTCGTGGCTTCGATCCTCGTCGAGATCGGCTGCGGGGTTGCGCTCGTGGCCGGTTGGAAAACGCGCTGGGCCGCGGCGCTCCTCTTCCTGTGGATGATCCCGGTCACAGCGGTGTTCCATAATCCCGTGGTAGCCGGCGCCGCGGTGCAGGAACAGATGGTTCACCTGATGAAGAACCTCGCCATCATGGGCGGGATGCTGTTGCTCGTCGCGTTCGGCCCCGGCGCCTGGAGCGCGGACCGCTTGGCCAGGTAAAGCAGGTCCTACTCGGGCCCGATTCTCGGCTCCCGCGCGGTCCGGCGCTCGGCTGCATCGGTGCGTGTCAGTCCTGTTTGCCCGCGAGTATAGGGGCCTTCACGCTCGGCGACGCTGCCTTGTCGGCAAGACCGAAAAAGCGCATCCTGATGCACGAAGAGATCGCAAGACTCGTATCCACTGCCGACAGGAGAAAAAAATGATCGATGCGGAAAAAGCACCGTATGGAGCGTTGCTGCTGCGGGTGAGCATGGGCGTCCTGTTCATTCTGCATGGCCTCTATCTGAAGGCCATGGTGTTCGGGATGGCGGGCTCCGGACAGTATTTCGCTTCGCTGGGGCTGCCGGACTGGTTCGCCTGGGTCGTCGTGGCCTACGAAACGCTCGGCGGGCTGGCGCTCATCTTCGGCGTCTACGCGCGAGGGATCGCGGTCTTCCTGGGGGTTCACCTGCTGTTCGCCGCCTATCTGGGCCATGCCGGCAACGGCTGGGTTTTCACCGCAAAGGGCGGCGGTTACGAATATCCCCTGTTCTGGGCGCTTGCCTGCTTCGCGCTCGCGCTGGTGGGCGACGGCGCGCATGCCTTGAAGACGAGCAGAGCCGCCTAGAGGGCGACGGCCGAGTCCGGCGGAGCGGCCGGCCTTTCGGCCCGGCGCGAGGAAGAGACATGCCGCTCCGGCCCGGGTTCGACGCCGATCGCTTCAATCATTTCGGAAGAGATTACCTGCCGGGCTTCGTCGGGCTCGCGATCACGGAGGTCTCCGAGGGCCTGCTGAGAGGGGAGCTCAAGCTCCGCAAGGCCCTGCTCGCTCCGAACGGCTATCTGCACGCCGGGGCGATCATCACCTTCGCCGACACGCTCGCGGGTTACGGCTGCATTTCGCATCTGCCCGGGAACGCGCAGAATTTCACCACCGTGGAGCTCAAGGCGAACTTCCTCAATACCGCCGCGGAAGGCACGCTCTACGGCGAGGCGCGCGCCGTGCATCTGGGGCGAACCACGCAGGTCTGGGACGCGACCGTGACCCACGGCGAGGACCGGCGCAGGCTCGCGCTGTTTCGCTGCACCCAGCTGGTCCTTTATCCGAAGTAGCAACGTCCCCGGCCCCGCTTATTAAAGGTAGGCGTCAAGAGTATCGCGGTGTATAATAAGGATTCCTTACTAAAAGGAATTCGGCAATGCTCGCCAAGTTAACCTCCAAGAACCAGCTTACGCTGCCCAAGGCAGTGGTGGGCCAATTCCCGGGCGCGCGCTACTTCGAGGTGCGCGCCGAAAAGGGGCGCATCGTGCTGGTGCCCGCGAAAGTGACGAGCCTCGACGGCGTCTGGCGCAAGATGGAGTCGCTCGGCATCACCGAGAAGGACGTCGAAGGCGCGGTGCGGTGGGCGCGGAAACGGAAGTAGGCCGCCCGCAGCGCGTGGTGCTCGACACCAACGTCGCCGTTTCGGCCCTCGTGTTCCGCGAAGGGCGCGTCGCCTGGCTGCGGGGGGCGTGGGAGGCCGGGCGCATCGTTCCGGTCGTTTCCGCGGATACCGTGGCCGAGCTGGTGCGCGTGCTCGCGTACCCGAAGCTCAAGCTTTCGGAGGAGGAAACGAAGAACGTGCTGGCGCACTATATGGAGCATGCCGAGGCCGTGGGCGAGGTCAGCGCGACGGTCCGGATCCCCGAATGCCGCGATCGGGACGACCGGATGTTCCTGCGTTTGGCCTACGCGGCGAAAGTGCACGCGCTGATCACGGGCGATGCGGATCTGCTCGCCCTGGCCCGCAGATCGCGCATACCAATCCTGACACCCGATGGACTGAAGACCGAGTTGCAGATGTGAACCGCGGGGCACAATCGGAGGCCGCGAAGGCGAACAGCCTCCACCCGCGCCGGACTATCGCAGCCCGGGCAGCAGCACCACGATGCCGCTCGCAAAGATTTCCACGGCCACGGCGGCGAGCAGCAATCCCATGATCCTGATCACGACGTTGATGCCGGTCCTTCCCAGCCGGGCCCCGATCGGGGTCGCCGCTCTGAGCGCGATCCAAGTGGTAAGCGCGACCAGCAGGCAGCACGCGACGACGCCGCCCCGGTGGGCGAGGGAGGGACTCTGGGCCGCGTAGATGATCGTCGTCGAGATCGCCCCCGGCCCGGAGAGCAGCGGAACCGCGAGCGGCACGACGGCGATGCTTTCCTTGTCCTCGGCCTCCTTCGCCTCCTCGGGGGTCTGCTGCTCGCCGCTGGTCGCGGCGTGCATCATCGATATGGCGAGCAGCAATATGAGGATCGCTCCGCCGACCTTGAACGAGGCGATGGTGATGCCGAAGAATCCGAGAACGTGCTCGCCCACCATCGCCGAGACCGCCAGGACGACCGCCACCGAGATGCTCGCGACGCGCGCGATGCGCTTCTTGTCGACGGCGCTGTGCTTGTGAGTCAGGCCGAGGAACATCGGCATCGTCCCGATGGGATTGACGATCACCAGCAGCGCCACGAAGATCTTGACGTACCCGGCGAAATCAAGCATCGGATTCACGCACCGTCGTCGGCGAGCGGCGCGTCACGGCCGCCGCTCAAAACCCGTAGAGCTCCGCCGGATTGTCCACCAGGATCTTCCTGCGGATCCGGGAATCAGGCGCCCACACCGGCAGCTGGTTCAACACCAGGCCGTCGTCGACCTGGAAGAGCGGCGTCAGGTCGGTCGGCTTGCGTCCGGAGCCTGAATTCGGATGCGGCCAGTTCGTCCCCCAGACGATGCGCTCGGGGTTCGCGGCGATCAGCGCGCGGGCGAGCGGCGCGAAGTCGGCATAGTCCGGCCGAGGGCCGGCCGTGACCGAGATCTTGACGTAGGCCTTGCCCGACCGGACCAGCTCCAACAGCTCGGCGAAGCCGGGCTGCTGCACACCGAGCTCTTCCCGGGCGCCGCCGAAATGGTCGAACACCACCGGCACGGGCGAGGCGGCTGCGAGGTCCTTGATTGCGGCGACCATCGCCAGGCTCGTGTTCATCTGCACGTGCCAGTTGCGGCTCTTCACGCGCTCGGCGGCCCCTTGGAACCGCCGGCGGCCGACAGCCGGGTCGTTGGTGCCGCCGGTCGCGAGGTTGAGCCGGATGCCGCGCACGCCGGCCCGGCCCATGGCGTCGAGCTCGCTCTCCGGCGTCTTGTCGTCGATGACGGCGACGCCGCGCGCGTTGGCGCCGCGCGCGGCCATGCCCCAGAGCGTGGCCGAGTTATCGGTGCCGTAGACGCTCGGCGTGACGATCACCACGCGCTGCACGTGCAGCGCCTTGTGGAGCGCCGCCATCTCCTCGGGCAGCGCCGTCTCCGGCGTATAGACGCGGCCCGGGAAGAACGGAAATCTCCCGGGGTCGCCGTGGATGTGGGTATGGCAATCGCACGCGCCCTCCGGCACGTCGAAATTCACCTGCGTGGCCGGCTGGGCGGCTCTGGCAAGGACCGTTCGGGTGCGCATGATGACTCCGGCCGCAATCGCTCCGACCAGGACCTCGCGTCGCGTCGGCATGGGTTTCCTCCCTGGGTGGAAATTTGTCCGTCTCCGCACCGGCTGTTCGCCGAGCCTGAATTATGTACCCGAAGCGATGGCCGGCGCTGCCCCCGTTCAAGGCGCGGCGCTGTGCTCGGCGAGAAGGCGGGCGAAGTCGTTCAGCTCGTTGCGGCCGAGGTCGGAGACCAGCCAGAAGCTCATGCCGGCGCTCTCGAAGCGCTCGATGTTGAAGCCGTCCCGGGTCAGCATCTGCTCGGCTCCCTGCCCATGCGCGGGCCAGACGAAGACGTCGATGAGGTGCAGGCGGCGCTGGTAGACGAGGACCGCCACCGGCTGCCCCCCGACGTAATCCAGTCTGCCGCCCCGCAGCTCGAAACCGTAGGCCGAAAGGTCGGTGACGGGCGGCGAGAAAGCGAGCCGTGCGCTCAACCACGGCTTCACCGTGTGCTGATCGGAGGAGGCGACATCGGACACGCGGTTGCCGAGCGTCGCGCGCACGTGGCTCGCGAGCACTTCCCGCGCGGTGCGCTCGTCTTCGCCCGGCTGCAGGGTCCAAATCGCGACGACCCAGGTGACGAGCGCGACCGCGGCGAACGACGCCGCCGGCCTCAGCCATCCCCGCCAGGCAGCGCGCCGCGGCGCTTCTTCCGGCGCCACGGGCACCGACGCCCGCAGGCGCGCGGCGAGCGAAGCCGGCGCGGCGTGATAGTCCGCCTTGTCGCGGACCGCGGCGGACATCTCGCGCAGCCGCTCGCTCGCCGCGCGCGCAGCCGGATTTTCGGCCAGATGCGCCTCGAGCTCGAGGCTCTTCGCCGGATCGAGCTCGCCGTCCACGTAGGCGTGCAGCAGTCTATGGGCTTCTTCGCGTGTCATTCGTGCACCTGCGTTCCCGAAGCATTGGAGATGGCCTGCAGCGATTCGGCGAGGAGCCGCCGCGCCCGCGCCAGGCGCGACATGACCGTGCCGATCGGCACGTCGGCGATGCGCGCGATTTCCTTGTAGGAAAGGTCCTCGAGCTCCCTCAGGATCAGCACCTCGCGGAACTGCGCGGGCAGCGCGGCGAGCGCCTCGTTCAGCATGCGCCGGTCGAACTTGCGCGCGAACTGCGCCTCCGGGCCGTCCTCCTCGAGCGCCCGAGGCTCGGCGGCGCGGTCGTCGAAACCGGCGAGGTCGGCGGGCCGGTTGATCTGCAGCCAGGTGAGACAGGAATTGCGCACGATGGCGAGCAGCCACGGCCTCGCCGCGCCGCGCAGCCCGTCGAAGAAGCGATAGGCGCGCAGCACCGCTTCCTGCACCACGTCCTGCGCGTCGTGATCGTTGCGCGTCAGCCAGCGCGCGAGGTTGTACGCCGCGTCGAGGTGCGGCAGGACCAGCCGCTCGAATCTTTCCTTCTGCTCGCTCAATGTCTCATGCGGCGGCGCCGGGCCGCCTGCGTGCGCGTCATGATACTCCCGCCCGGTCACGCCACGACGTGGATCTTCCCCGACATTCCCTCGTGGCCCTCGCCGCAGAAGATGTCGCAGAGGAAATCGAAGCTGCCGACGCGATCGGGCAGCATCCGCAACCTGGCCACCTGCCCCGGGATGATGTCCACCCGCTGCTTCAGCTCGGGCGCGCTGAATCCCATCACGACCTCGAGCGCGGTGAATTCCAGCACCACCGGCTCGCCTTTCTTCAGAGTGATGACGTTCGGCAGCCACACGAACTTGCGGGCGACGACCTTGATGACGCGCTCCTTCGGCTGGGCGAGAACTCCCGCGCCGAAGGCGGCACCCGCTGCGGCGACAATGCCTGCGGCGAGCAGGCGGCGGCGTTGCGGCATCATGGTTCAGGCCTTCTTCACCGGGTACTCGGTGATCTCGTAGGCCGCCTTGTTCACCTCGGCGTCGATCTCGCGAAACCCGAGGCCTAGGTAGGGCTGCGCCGGGTCCCACTTTATCGGTTCGCGCTTAGGCTGGGAGCCGGGCGCGGGCAGCGGGAAGATCAGCGATTTCGCAGAATGATGCGCGATGTGCCCGGTCAAGCGGTGGTTCTCCTGATGGATATGGCCGTAGAACACCGTGACGTTGCGGTGGGCCATGAGCAGATCGATTGCCTGCGCTCCGTCGCGCGTCGCCCAGTCCCATTGCGGATACAGGTCGAAGAGCGGCCGGTGAGTGAACACCACGATGCGCGCGTCCTCCGGCTGCAGCGCGAGGTCGGCCTTGAGCCACGCGAGCTGCAGCTCGCCGATGCGCGCCGCCGGATCGGAAACGTTGTCGATCGCGACGAAGTGCACGCCCCTGTGATCGAAGCTGTAGTAGCTCGGCCCGAAGAATTCCTTCCACGCCTGGCCGTTGTCGAGCGCCGCGTCGTGCTCGCCGGGTATGAAATGCACGTTCTTGTTCTTCAGGCCGGCGACGATGTTTCTGAACTCGCCGAGCCTGCGTCTGCGCTCGGCCGGATCGTCGGTCGTATGCGTGAGGTCGCCCGTAAACATGACGAAGTCGGGTTCGAGCTTCAGATCGTTGACCGCCGCGACGGCCTTGTGCAACGTGCCGCCGGCGTCGGGATTCACGACCGGTCCCTGGAAGCCCCAGTGCGTGTCCGACAGCTGGACGAAGTAGAAATCGTCCTGCTTCGCGCCGGCGATCCCGGCGCAACCCGCCAGGCCCGAGGCGAACACCGCGCCGCCGAGGCCCGCGAGCTTGAGAAAGTCCCTGCGATCGATCGTTTGCCGCATTGCGGTCTCCTTGTGGGGAATGGCAGCCGGTCCAACGCCGGCCATAACACGCAAGACCGGGATCGGCCCCGGTTTATTCCCGCTTTTGCGAAATTCCGCTTCGCGGAGCCCGTGGCCTGGGCGCCGCCGGCCGGCGTGATGATTCCGAAGGGAACAATCCTTATAATCGCTGCGCGGGGGTCCCCTACGTGCGACTGAAAAGATTAAGCCGGGATTTCGTCCTGGAAGCGAGCGGCGTCGATCTCGCCCAGCCGCTTTCCGACAGCGCATTTGGCGAGATCGAGAAAGCGTTCTTCGCCGGCCAGGTGCTCGTGTTCCGCGCTCAGAACTTGACCGCGCGCCAGTTTCTGGAGTTCGCGCGCCGCTTCGGGCCGCCCGAGCCGCACGTGGTCGACCAGTTCCACCATCCCGGATACGCCGACATCCTGATCCTGTCGAACGTGCTGCGCGACGGCGAGCCGACCGGGCTCGCCGATGCCGGGACTTATTTCCACACCGACTATTCGTATCTGGAGATGCCGGCGCGGGCGACGGTGCTGTACTCGATCCAGGTGCCGCGCGCGGGCGGCGATACGCTGTTCGCGAACCAGTACGCCGCCTACGACGATCTGCCCGGCACGATGAAAAAACGCCTGGAAGGGCTGGTCGGCCTGCACCATTACGGCAACCGCGACAATCTCGGGGAGCGCTCGCGCACCGCGGCCTCGGCGCTGACCGAGGAGCAGAAGCGCAAGCTGCGCTGGGTCAGGCATCCGGTTGCGCGGCGCCATCCGGTCACGGGCCGCACGGCGCTCTACGCGGTCTCCGGCACCTCGTTCGGCATCGAGGGCATGCCCGAAGGCGAGGCGCGCGCGCTGCTCGACGAGCTCAAGCGCCACGCCACGCTCGAGAAATACCGCTACCGCCTGACGTACGGCGTCGGTGACGTGGTAATCTGGGACAATGCTTCGCTGCTGCATTCGGCGACGCTGACCGATCCGAACGATGCGCGCACCCTGTGGCGCATCACCATCAAGGAGACGAGGAGGCAAGCATGATACGCAGACAGGTTCTGGCTTGGGCGGCCGCGGCCGCGACGGCGGTCCTCGCGGCGCCCGCGACTGCGCAGACAATCACCCTGCACGGCGCCTCGCAGTTCAACGACGACCATGCATTCACCAAGGCGCTCGTGAAGTTCGAGGAGCTGGTGAAGAAATACTACGGCAAGCCCGTCGATTTCGTGCTGCACAAGAACAGCGAGCTCGGCCTGGAGAAGGACTACTTCGCCTACATGAACCAGGGCAAGGGCGTGGACTACGGCATCGTCTCGCCCGCGCACATGTCCACGTTCTCGAAGGCGGCGCCGTTCATCGATGCGCCGTTCCTGTTCCGCGACCTCGACCACTGGAACAAGGTATTGGAGGCGGACCTCTTGAAGCCGATTGCCGACGAGATCGCGCAGAAGGCCGACGTGATGCTGATCGGCTACGCGGGCGGCGGAACCCGCAACATCTTCGTCA
>WNGN01009255.1_pt1 | contig 12469 bp, 8 predicted proteins | sample 5400561 | NCBI WGS metagenome assembly WNGN01 (sample SAMN13153379, study PRJNA577476) | soil metagenome | isolation source: 115 cm soil or saprolite under Garry oak tree replicate 2 | place: USA:California | collected 2016-06-15
CTCGCGGTGGACCTCATAACCAAGACGCTCGAAGTAGTCACCCACGGCGCGCAGCACGTCGCGGTCGTCGTCGACCAGAAGCAAGGTGTCAGACATGCGTCGCGCTCCGCCGGGGGAGGGGGACCTTGGCGGCATCGACCAGCACGGAGAGGGCCCCGGGCCAGAGCCGCGCTGCGAACGGTGTGACGCCGGCCACCTCGCCGTCGAGCTGCACCTGACGCGGGCCCCCGTCCACCGTCTCCACCGCCACCGAGCGCCCCCGCGCGAACCACACGCGCCGGCGCGCGACGCCCGAGCCGTTCGCCGAGCCGCGCACCAGCTCCCAGAACGCGAGCACGCTCTCCAGCGCACCATCGGCATCGAGCGCCATCACGTCCAACCAGCCATCGTCAGGGGCGATGTCGTTGTGCAGGCGCAGGAACGGCGGAATCAGCTCGCCGCAGTTGGCGATGAGCACCATCGCCGCGCGCCGCTCGTATACCGTCCCGTCAACGGTCACCCGGTGGACGGCGTTGCGCACGCCGGGCAGGGCGGCGAGCGCCCGCGCCACATAGGCGCCCATCTTCCAGCGCCGCTTCGAGACGCCGGGCGTGTTCGCCATGAGCCGGGCGTCGAAACCGGCGCCGCTGCACACCGCGAAGTAGTGAGCGCCGTCCGCTCGCTCCACCTCGCCCAGGTCCAGAGACTTGGGCTTCCCGCGCAGGATGACCCGGGCGGCCGCGGCCGGCCCGCTCGGCAGACGCAGGTTGCCTGCGAGCAGGTTGCCGGTCCCTCCCGGGACGATCCCCAGCGGGATGTCGCTGCCGACCACGCCCCCCGCCACCTGCATCGCCGTGCCATCCCCTCCGTAGCTCACGAGCACGTCCACGCCCCGCTCGCGCGCCTCGCGCGCGAAGCGCCGAGCATCGCCGGGCTTGGCGGTGGCCTGTACTTCCACGGTCCAGCCGCCGGCGTGCAGGGTGTCGCGGATGGCGCCGACCGCGCGCGCATCGGTGCGCGCCGCGGCGGGGTTGGTGATCACCAGGGCCCGGGTCATGTCAGTAGCGCCGCTCCCAGATGAGATCGAAGCCCACCTGCCGCGGCACGGTGATGCTCTGCGCCTCCCCCAGGGGGTCCGCCGTGCAGCTGCGGACCGGCTCGAAGCTCGCCTCCGTGCGGAACTCCGGGCTCATGCGGAACTGGAGACTCACCCCGATTGTGTTTCCCACCGCGACCGGCCGGCCCTGGCAGAACCCCGCGTTCACCACCAGGAACGTCTTGCGACCCAGCTGCCGCCCGACGGCGAGCTGCACGCCGGAAAGCGGGTCGCTCGGCGCGCCGGGGCGGATCTCCACGTAGTCGAGCGGGATGCCGAGGTCCGAGACGAGCGTGCGCTCGAGCTCCCCCGAGACGATCGACGCCGCGCTCTGAAGCAGGGCGCGCTGGTCGGCGAGGCTGCCCTGCTGGCTGCTCAGCTCGAAACTCGGCTTACCAAAGAGGAGGTACGAGATGACCTCGGTCTGCGACAGGTCCTGGTGTTCCGCCGCGAGCGTCACCCGAGGCACCGACAGCGTGCCCGTGATGTGAGCGACGATGGTGATGTCCTCAGGATTGCGCTGCGACGGCGTGGGCACCGGATGCACGGTGTGTTTCGCCTCGATGTTCAACTCGGCGTCGAGGTCTGGCGTCCCGAAGTATTTCACCGTCCCCTGCGACACCACGAATTCCCGGGTCACGCCGAGCTTGAGCCGGTAGACGCCGCGCGGAGCCTGAAGCGTGCCGGAGAGCAGATAGGCCTTCTGCTGCTTGCTGAGCGTCACGGTGCCGGTGAGCTGGATGTTGGCTTCACCCGAGCGCAGCCAGACGTCGCTCCCCATGTCGAGGTCCAGGTCCCGGATGCGGAGGCTGTCCAGAAACACGCTTTGGAACTCGGGGCCGAGGCCTTGCTGCTGGATGAGCGATGCGAGCGAAGTGTCGGCCAGCTCGCTCAGGCTCACGATGCGCTTCTCGATCAGGTCCGCGAAGTACAGCACACCAGACGTCACGGTCGCGTGCCCGGTCAGCGTCGCGCCGAACACGGGTCCGGAGAGCGACAGCCGACCGCTGGCGGTGACGGTCACGTCGCCCTTGAGGTCGAGCGCCTTGAAGTGATCCGCGTTGATCGTGAGCGCCAGCACGGGATGCGTCAGCTGCTCGAGCCGCACGAATCCCGACACGTCCATCCGGCCGTTGTCGCTCTGCGCGGACAGCGTACGCACGGCGATCGTGTCCCCCGAGAGGGCCAACTCGCCCGCCACGTGCTCGTACCGCACGTTAAGCGCGGGGATCGTGGCGGCCGCCCCAGCGATCTTGAGGCTCCCTTCCAGGCGCGGATCCCGCCAGGTGCCCGCGACGCCCACGTCCGCCGAGAACACGCCCTGCACCTGCCGCAGGAGGGGGGTGACCGCTTCCAGCACCGAGAGGTCCACGGAGTCCGCCGGAGCGCGCACGGAAAGGGTGTCCGGCAGCTGGCGCTGGGCGACGGGGGCGAGCGCGAGGTCGAGCGGCAGGCGCGCCGTGACGTTGAGGACCTGCTGGCCCCCACGCCAGAGATGCAGCCCCGCGTCGAGCCGGCGCCCCCGGTACTCGAAGTTCCCATCCATGTAGGGCATGCGGAATTCGCCGAGGGACCCGTTGGACACCGCCAGCGAGCCGTCGTATTCGGGCTCCGCGCGCGTGCCGGCGAGGCCGACGGTCGCCGTCACGGTGCCCGCGACGCCGCTCGTATCCTGCTCGAGCAGGGCGTACACGCCCGCCAGCGGGAACCCCTCTACCTGGAGGTGCGCGTCGGCGCGTCCGCGGGTCGGCAGGTCGCCCTTCAGAACCAGGCGTCCCGAGTCCCGCACGCTGTGCAGCGCGGCGCCGGCGACCCGGATCACCGAGTCGTTCACCGTGACCTGGGTCGGTGCCTCCAGAAACCACACCCCGCCGGGCAGCAGCACGGCGAGCGAATCCACGGCGACGGTCACCGTCGAGGGATCGCCTGGCCCGGCCGCGCGCCGCGCGAAGCGGCCCCCCGCGAGAACCGCGCCGAGGTCGCCGACCCGCGAGCGTGCAAACCACGTCAGCGAGTCGCGCGTCCCGCGCAGCGCGCCGGACGCCGCACCGAAGCCGTACGTACCGAACCGCAGCGAGTCGAGCGTCGCGTCGAGCCGGAACGCAGGGACGGGGCCGGGCTGGTACGCACCGTGCAGGCGGCCCGAGGGAATCTCCCAGTCGCGCCAGCGCACGCGCTCGGCGTTGGCGCGCGCCTCCACGGCCACCGAATCGAACGCACCCTCCAGGGTGAGCAGGACGCGCGCCGAGCCCTTGAGCGAGCGCCCGCGCCCCACGGTCGCGGTGTCGCGCCCAACGACCCAGGCCACGAGCGAGTCGAGCGAGTTGAGGCTGTCGGCGTCGAAATCGAGCGAGAGCACGCCCCCGGCCGGGCGCCGCCACCCGAGGGCACCGGCCCCGGTCGTGATGAGCCCCGACTGCGCCACGCGCAGCGAGTCGACGTACAGCCGACCGTCCGCAAAGCGCACCGCGGCGCGGCCGCTGTCGAACGCCGTCCCGGCGAGCACCGACGGGGCAAGCGCCGCGGTGAGCGCGCCCTCCGGGGCCGCGGCGCTGTCCCACGCGGCGCCGCCCGTGACCGTGACGTTCAGGCGCGAGCCGGGCAGCCCGCGGACCCACGTCGAGAGGTCGAGGTCCCGCGTGGCGAGCGTGAGATCACGTGCTCCGGTGCGCTGGTCAAGCAGCGTAAGGATGCCGTCGACCCTCGCCGCTCCCGCCCCTGCAGCGGACGTGAGCTCGGCGTGGGTCTCGAGAGCGGCGGCCGTGCCGGCGAGCCGCACTGGGCCCTTGACGGCGCCGCGCAGCCGGAGGCCGGGGAAGCTACCGCTCAGCCCGTCGAAGGAGAGCGAATCGGCGTTCACGTCGGCGAAGAACCCGACCGTGTCGGTGCGCGTGTCGAGCCCGACCGTGCCGCGAATCACGCTCGCCGGGCGCGCGCCGTCGCGCTGCGCGAGCGTGCCCGCGAACCGGGCGTTGTGCAGCGGGCCCGTGAGCGTACCGGCCCCGTCGAGCTCCCCGCGCAGCGTGACGGCGGGCGCCAGCCGGCGGACCGTGCCGAGATTCACGGCCGCCGCCTCCACGGTGAACGGCTGGAAGTGGATGCCGTCCGCCGCGACCAGGTTCACCTCGCCCTTGCCACGGATGCGCGACACGGGCCAACCGGGGACGAGCGAGTCTCGAAACGTCCAGTCCAGGTCCAGGGCGAGCGCTTTGACCTGGCCATCGGCGGTGGTATGCCCGGTGAGCCGCCCGTAGAAGGGAAGCGCCTCGACGAGGCCGCGCGGGAAATCGAGGTCGAAATCGGTCGCCACGAGATCGGCACCTCGTACCGCGACGAGACCGGAATCGGCCGCGGTCACCACGGTGAGCCGGCCGGCGAGCGCGCCGCCGGCGTACCGCACGTCGAGCGGATCGAGCTGCACTTCGAGGAGGCGGCTGCCGTGCGACCGGAGTCGCACGCCGCCCCGGTACACCGCGCTTCCCGGAAAGCGAGCGGTCACGAAGCGCGCGTCCTCGAGCGTGGCGGAGTCGGCGCGCAGCGCGAGGTCGTAGAGGAGGGTGCCCCGGGGCCAGCGCACCCGCCCGCGCGCGGACAGCCGCGAGGCCGGAAGCTGCACGCGCGGCAGGTCGGCCTCGAGCGAATCGCCGACGATCGTGATCTGCCCCGCGGCGTCGCGCACCTCGACGCGGGGATCCGTGCTGGCCATCGCGAGCTTCGTGATGTCGATCCGGATCCCGCGGTCCTGCGGGGACGAGACGCGTAGCGCGGAGAGGCGTGCGTTCACATGTTCGAAGCGCCGCACGCGGCGCCGGCCCTGGCTCTCGAGGGGGTCGATCTCGGGGCCGGGCGCCGCCGGCTCGCCGGTCTCCTGCAATCGCAGCGTGACGGTGCCCTCCTCGATGCGCACGTTGCGGAACAGGATCAGGGTTGCGGGCCCGTGCGGACCGGTGCTGGGGCGCCCGAGCCGCAGGAACTCTTCAACGTTGAGACGGCCCCCGGGGTGCTGGACGACGTTGATCGTCGGCTCGCGCAGCTCGAGCTCGAGCAGCAGCACGCGGCCGGCCGCGAAGTCGAAGGGATTGTAGCTCGCGTCCACCCGCGGGAGCGCGGCGACCAGCGTCGTGTCCGGGGCGAACAGCTTGACGTCCCGCAGCGTGACGCCCGTGAGGAGGGGCCCCCGGATGTCCCCGATCTCCACCGAGCCGTCCACCACCTGGCCCAGCTCGCTCGTCGCGACCCGGCCCAGCAGGCGGCGCCCGGCGCCCGTGCCAACGAGGGCGCTGAGCGCCCCGAGGAACGAGGCGAGCAGCCCCGCCACGAGCCACAGCGCCGCCGCGAGCGAGTGGCGGACCATCAAAAGGCCTGCCCCACGGCGAACTGGACGATGACCCGCCGCCAGAACGTCGCCGGCCGCGGGGGTTGATAGGTCGCGTTTTGCACCAGCGTGAGGTTGTTCTGCTTATCCTGGAAGTAGACCGGTCCCGGCTCCGCGGCGTAGCCGTTGTAGGCCGCGTCGATGCGAACGGGTCCCAGCGGAGTGGCGAACCGGAGCCCCGCGCCCGGGGTCACGCGGATGTCGTGCAGGCTGGTCTGATCAACGCGCGCCCACACCTGGCCGACGTCCACGAACATTGCAACCCGCATCCGGTCGGGAAACACCGGCGTGGCGAAGCGGAGCTCGGCGTTGAGGACGAAGAGCGCATTCCCCCCGGTCGGCGCCGTCTGGACGTCGAAGAACGTCCTCTCGGTTCCGTTCACGACGACGCTGTCGCTGACGTAGACTCGGGGGCCCAGCTCGTTACGGGCGTAGCCGCGCACCGAGTTCGGGCCGCCGCCGTAGAACCGCTGGTCCGGCGGCACGAATTGCACACTCTGTGTGTCAACGGTGACATTCCGGAGGGGAACGATCGCACCCGTCCGAACCCGCCAGGCCAGGACCCCTCGCCGGCCGATGGGATGGTACCGCGAGACCTCGAGCTCCCCGCGGTTGAACTCGTACAGGGTGTCGGAGCCCACGACGCGGGATGCGTGCATCAGGCCAACGGTCACCAGGCTTCCGCGGGTGGGATCCAGCACCGAATTGACCTGGTTGCGCACCCCCGAGACCGTTACGGCGGCGAACCGGCGAGAGCTCGTGAGCAGCGCCTGGTCGTTCGCATCGCACACCCGGAACACACTACATAGCACCGCAGCGTCGGCGGTCGTGCGACCCACGGAGAAGCCATACCCGATCGTCACCGGGATGTTGCGGCGCGCGTTGATGGTGACGGCGGGATTCACGCCGACATCCTGACGCGTGTACGTCTTGAACTCGGACCGGCGCTCCGCGAACACGCCGAGGCGCGCCGTGTGGCGCGGCGAGAAGAACGTGGGCTGTCGCAGCGTCAACCCGACCGTGTAGTTGAGAGTGTCCGACGTCGAGTCCGCCTGGAGCGACTGGCACACGTTGTCCCTGAGGCCCACGTCGGTCGGTCTGCCGACCCCGAGCTTCGAGACGCTCCCCGTCAGGTCGAGCGCGCGCGCCCCGCCGAAGAAATCGTATGCCGTCCAGCCGCCCTGCACGCGGAAGCAGTCGATCGTGCCGAACCCCATTCCCCCAAGGATCCGATGCCCGGCCCCCTCCACCACCCGCACCACGACGCGCACGAGCGTGTCGCCGGGTGCCGTGGGCGGCAGCGAGTCGGCCAACAGCACGTTGGCCGAGCGAAACACGAGGCCCTGGATCACGACGTCGCGAATCCAGATACGTGGCCCTGTGATCACCTCCAGAGTCGCCGCCGCCGTGAGCGCCGCGTCGTCCTCGTCGAAGTTCCGCAGCACGGTGCCGTAGGGATAGCCGACGTTCCTGAGCTGGGCGACGATGGTATCAGCCGACACCTGAAACGACAACCGGTTGAACGGATCCCCCACCCGGAGCGGCAGGTCCCTCTTCAGTTGTGACAGGTTGAAGATCGGCTCGGCGCCGATGATGTCGAGCCGCAGCAGCCGCACCGGGTCGCCCTCATGAATGCGAAACTTGATGAAGGCGTCGCGGGGCGTGCGACGCACGACGGTGTCGACCACCGCGTTCACGTAGCCGCTCTGCCGGTACAGGAGCAACAGGCGCAGCACGTCGCGGCGGAACTCGACCTCGCTGAGGTAGCGCCGCTCACCGAGATGGGTCCAGCGCAGCCACCATGTCCTGGCGAAGAAGCTCGACTGCGACGTCGCGATCGCGGTGCTCAGGGTGTAGTCGTCGATGGCGTGATTACCCTCGAAGGCGAGACTGCGTACCACTCGCTGCTCCTGCTGCTGGGCGGCGAGGGAAGCCGCCGCGGACACGGCGACCAACACGGCGAAACGACCGGCACGCAATGGACGAGGTCGGGCGGCTCCCGTACGTTGGCTCGCCCGTCAGGGAGTGTCAACCTTTTCGACACCTGAAAACGGGATTAGTGCCTAGTCTTCGCTCTGCCCGAACAGGGCCATGTTGCTGGAGTGCCCCGGGGCGACCTTGGCCGCGGGGTTGATGAAGTGCACGGCGTGGTTCACCGCGATGCTCGCCTCGGCGACCCCGGTCGCGATCAGCTTGAGCTTCCCCGGATAGGTGGTGATGTCCCCGGCGGCGAAGATGCCGGGGATGTTCGTCTCCATCGTCGAGGCCACCTTGATGTCGCCCTTGTCGATGTCGAGCCCCCACTCAGCGATGGCGCCGAGCGAAGAGAGGAACCCGAGCTGCGGAATCACGGCGTCCACGGCGACGTGCTCCTCTTGCTTCGTCTTGCTGTTGTGGATCGTCACCCCCTCCACCCAGTCGCCGCCATGGATGGCCTTGACCTCCCAGAAGGTGCGCAACTCCATCTTCCCGGCCGCGCACAAGGCCTGCACCTGCGCGACGGTCGCGTGGTGCGCGCGGAAGCCGTCCCGCCGGTGGATCATCAGGATCCAGTGCGCCACTCCCTGGAGGTTGACGGCCCAGTCGAACGCGGAGTCGCCCCCGCCGACCAGCAGCACCCGCTTGCCGGCGAACGACTGGGGATCGAGCACCCGGTCGAACACGCCGCGGCCGTACCACCGGTCCACGTCCTTGAGCGGCAGCTTGCGCGGCGTGAACGCGCCGATCCCACCCGCGATGATGACGGTCAGGGAGGGATATTCGTCCCGGTCGGTGACCACGATGAAGCGCGGCCGGCCGTTGTCCGACTCGCGCCGCAATCCCAACACCTTCTCCCCCAGATGCAGCGGCGCCTTGAACTGGAGCGCTTGCTCCGCCATTCCCTTCACCAGGTCCTTGGCGAGGACCTTGGGGAATCCCGCGACGTCGAAGATGTACTTCTCCGGGTAGAGGGCGGTGAGCTGCCCTCCCACTTGATCGAGGTTGTCGATCAGCCGGCAGGACGCGCCGCGCATGCCGGCGTAGAACGCGCCGAACAGGCCGGTGGGGCCGGCGCCGATGAGGGTGATATCTTTGACGTCTTGCATGGGGGCGAATCTGACAGGGGGCGGTAAGGGACGGTAGGGGGGAGGAGCGTAGAGGTAGTGGCGCGGATCTACACGCGAACCGGCGACGCCGGCGAGACGGGGCTGTTCGGGGGGGAGCGCGTTCCCAAAGACGATCCCCGGGTCGCGGCCTACGGGGAGGTGGATGAGCTCAACGCCGCCCTCGGCCTCGCGCTCGCCGGAGACCCGGAGATCGCGGCGCTCGAGCGCGCGATCGACGCGCACGAGGCGCAGCTCACCGCCCTCAGCAACTTCATCCTCCCCGGCGGAACGCCGAAGGCGGCGGCGCTGCACCTGGCCCGCACGGTGTGCCGCCGCGCCGAACGCGCCGTGGTCCCGCTGGCGCGAGACGGCGCCGCGCCGCCAGCCGTGGTGCGTTACCTGAACCGCCTCTCGGACCTGCTGTTCGTGCTCGCCCGCGCGGCGAACGCGGCGGCCGGCCGCTCCGACGTCAGGTGGTGACGATCCGCGTCCCGCTGCGCGAAGACCGCGACGCGTCGTACGACATCGTGATCGGCCGCGGCCTTCTGGCGGAGCTGCCGCGATTCCTGCGGGCGGCCGCTCCCGCGGTCGCGTACGCGGTGGTCAGCGATTCGCACGTAGCGGAGCTCTACGGCGCGCCCCTGGTCGCCCGGCTGGTGGAGGGTGGGTTGCCCGCTCGTCTGTTCGTCTTTCCGGCCGGGGAGTGGAACAAATCGCGGGAGACCTGGGCGACGCTGTCGGACCAGATGCTCGGCGCACAGCTCGGACGCGATTGCGCTGTGGTCGCGCTCGGCGGCGGCGTCGTCGGCGACGTCGCCGGGTTCGTCGCCGCCACGTATCTCCGCGGTGTCCCCTACGTGCAGGTGCCCACTACGCTGCTCGCCATGATCGATTCGTCGATCGGCGGGAAAACCGGCGTGGACGTGCCGAGCGGCAAGAACCTCCTGGGCGCCTTCCACCAGCCGCGCCTCGTGGTCGCCGACCTCGAGGTCCTCGGCTCGCTCCCGCCCGTACAGCTCGCCGCCGGAATGGCGGAGGCGGTGAAGCACGGCGTCATCGCCGACGCCGACTATTTCGGTTTTCTCGAGACGGCGCACGCCGCCGTGCTCGCACGCGACCCGGGCGCGCTCGAGCGCGCTGTCACCCGCTCGGTCGAGATCAAAGCCGAGGTGGTCGCGGCCGACGAGCGTGAAGCGGGGCGCCGCGCCATCCTCAACTTCGGCCACACGGTCGGTCACGCCATCGAGGCGACGTCCCGATTCGACGTGCTGCACGGCGAGGCCGTGGCGATCGGGATGGCGTGCGAGGCACGCCTGGCGGAAGCGCTCACCATCGCGGCGCCGGGCACGGCGCAGCGCGTCCGCCGGCTGCTCGAGCGGTGCGGGCTGCCGCTGGAGCGTCCCGCGGGTGCCTCGGTGGACGAGCTGCTCCGCGTCATGCAAGTCGACAAGAAGGCGCGCTCGGGGACGGTGCGGTTCTCGCTGCCGCGGGCCATTGGCGTGATGCACGGCGACGCGGGCGCAGGGTGGACAGTGACCGCGCCGGAGCAGCTGGTGCGGGAAACCCTCGCGGCCGCCGACTAATCACATGCCGTCCAACAACTTCCCCACACGGTTCCCACGTCTCCACAGCCGCGCGGTCCCGATCCTTGCGACAAGGTTGTCCACAGTGTCTGTGGATAGTGGAAAAACGATGGAATCACACCTGCGAGAACACTTTGTGATGTTGATAAGTGTGCAGATTTGCACCATTTACAAGTGGTTCCTATATTGGCGCCGTTGAAATTTGGTCCGTTGGCGGGAGCATCCGGCCCGTCTCCATCCACAACGTGAGCCGTACACCTGTGGGAGTCCCTCGAATGGCCCGGTCGAGTGGAGGCAAGCCCAAGGCGTTTTTTCGAGCCAATCCATCCGGAGCGTTCGACCAGTACCTGCAAGACATCCAGAAGCTGCCGCTGATCAAAGACCCGAATGAAGAGCGCCGCCTCGCGCGCCGGGTCCAGCGGGGCGACGAGAAGGCCGCCGAGCGGCTCGTCACCGCCAACCTCCGATTCGTCATCTCCTACGTCAAGAAGTACCAGGGGCACGGCCTCGACCTCTCCGAGCTGGTTGCTATCGGCAACGAGGGGTTGCTCAAGGCGGTGAAGAAGTTCGACCCCGACCAGGGCGTGAAATTCATCTCATACGCGGTATGGTGGGTGCGGCAGGCCGTCTTGAAGGCGCTCGCCGAGCAGACGCGCAGCGTCCGCATCCCTCTGAATCAGAACTCGCAGCTGATTCGCATGAGCCGCACCGAGACCTACCTGTCCCAGGAGTTGGGGCGCGAACCCACCGACAACGAGATCGCCCGAGCGCTCCAGGACACGGTAGAGAACGTGCGCACGGCGCGCCGCATGACGGCCGCCGAGCTGTCGCTCGATGCGCCGGTGGACCGCAGCGATCGCGATGCCGCCACGCTGGGCGAGCGGTTCGCCGGGCAGGAGGGCGGGGAGATCGAGGAGAAAACCGACGGCCGCCTGATGCGCGAGTTCATCGACCGCATCTTCCAGAAGTACCTGACGCCGCGCGAGCGCAAGATCCTGTACCTCTATTACGGCCTCGAGGAGGGGAGCGAGGCGATGACGCTCGAAAAGATCGGAGCGCTGATGGGCGTCACGCGGGAGCGGATCAGGCAAATACGGGAGCGGGCGTTCGAGAAGCTGCGGGAATCCCCGGACGGCAAAGCGCTCAAGGGCTTCTGGAGAGCGGCGTGACGAGCAGACGGGTAGACGGGTAGACGGGTAGCGGTTGCTAGGACGAAGTGGTCAGGAGAGCCTTCTCCTGACCACTTTTTGCTGCTCACTCCTACCCGTCTACCCGTCTATCCGTCTATACTATTTTCTATGGCTCGCGAGTTGCCGATGTTTCCGCTGCCGATCGTCCTGTTCCCTGGCACTCCCCAGCCGCTTCATATCTTCGAGCCGCGCTACCGCCAACTGGTCGCCGATTGCCTCGCCGGCGACCGCCGCTTCGGCGTCGCCTACGTCGCCCCCAGGGACGAGCACGCGGGGGAGCCGGCGCCCAACGCCGGGGATGTCGGCTGCGTCGCGGTCATCCGGACGGCGCACGAGCTGCCCGATGGGCGCTCGAACATCCTCACGGAGGGCGAGCGCCGGTTCGTGCTGCTCGACTGGTGCGCGAGCGAGCGCCTGTACCGGCGCGCGCGAGTGGAGGAGTTCGACGACGATCCCATCGACCCCGCTGAAGCGGGCACGCTGGCGGCGGACGTGCGGGCGGAGTTCGAGCGCTTGACCGCCGCCCTGAACACGCTGACCAGCCGCGACTTCGAGGAGCCGGCCGCGCTGCCTGCCGATCCGACCGCGCTCTCGTTTCGCGTGGCCGGTGCGCTCGAGCTCGAGCCCGAGGCGAAGCGGGCGTTGCAGGCCGGGCGGAGCACTACGGCGCGCCTGCGCCAGCTAGCGGCACTGCTCAAGCCGCTCGCGGAGGACGCCACGCGCCGCGCCGTCGTGCGGGAGCGCGCGAAGCGGAACGGCCGCGGCGGCGCCCACTCGGAGATCGAGCGCGCCTCGTGATCGACCACGCGCTGGTGGAGGCCCTGACGCAGATCGTCGGCGAGCGGCACGTGCGCACCGCCGGCGCGGAGCGCGCCACCTACGCGAAGGACGGTCTGACCGTACACCGACGCCTCCCCGCGGTCGTGGTCCTCCCCGGCAGCCGCGACGAGGTGATCGCGGTCGTGCGGCTGCTCGCCGTACACGGGGTGCCGTTCGTGCCCAGGGGCGCCGGCACCGGGCTCTCGGGCGGCGCGCTCGCCGACCAGGACGCCGTGCTCCTCGTGCTGACCCGGCTCAACCGCATCCTCAAGCTCGATCCGCGGAACCGCGTCGCCACGGTCGAGCCCGGCGTCGTCAACGTCAAGCTCTCCACGGCGGCC
>WNGN01008552.1_pt1 | contig 12465 bp, 10 predicted proteins | sample 5400561 | NCBI WGS metagenome assembly WNGN01 (sample SAMN13153379, study PRJNA577476) | soil metagenome | isolation source: 115 cm soil or saprolite under Garry oak tree replicate 2 | place: USA:California | collected 2016-06-15
GGCGGCAACGGGCGGCAGCGGGCGGCAACCGGCAGGCCCGCATCGGTGCGCATTGCGAGATATACCCGCTCCAGTTCCCGTTGCTCATCGGTCAGAACTTCTTGGGACGCGACGGGAGATCGACCTGCGGCGACGGCGCGACGGTACGCCTCCCACGCGGAGATGTTCCAGCGCCGTACCGCGCCGTCGAACGAGTGGGCCGCGGGCCCCAAGCCTCCGTAGGAGCGTCCCGACCAGTAGGCCGAGTTGTGACGTGAGCGGCGACCATCGCGTGCGGCGTTCGAGACCTCGTAGAACTGATAGCCGCAAGCACCGAGCCGCGAGTGCGCGAGCAAGTACTCATCGGCGTAGAGATCGTCAGTTGGGGCCGCCGCCGCGCCGCGCGAGATCCAGCGGGCAAGCGGCGTACGCTCCTCCACGGTGAGACCGTAGACCGAGAGGTGAGCAGGGCGCAGGGCGAGCGCCTGGTCCAGGTCACGCGCCCAATCGCGCCCGAGATCGGCGGGCAGGGCAAAGATCAGGTCGAGCGAGATGTTGTCGATCCCCGCGTCGCGCAGCGTCCGGACGGCGGCGGCAATGCGTGCCGCATCGTGGGATCGGTGCATCCACTGCAACACCCGGTCGTCGAACGACTGAGCGCCCAGCGATACACGATTGACGCCGGCGCGGCGCCAGCTTGTCGCCGCGTCCGGGGTGACGTCTTCGGGATTGGCCTCCAACGTTACTTCAACGTCGTCACGGAACGACGTCACGGGAAAGGCGTCGCGGAGAGACGTGAGAAGTGTGGCCAGAGCATCCGGCGGCAGCAGCGACGGAGTGCCGCCGCCGAAGTAGATGGTCTCCAGCACGTCGCGCCCGGGGTCAGTCATGCCGAGAAACCGCAACTCCTGCAGCACCGCATCCACGTACTCCCGTGCCGGGATGCGCTTGCGGACCGCGATCGAGAAGTCGCAGTACGAGCAGCGGCGGGCGCAGAAAGGGACGTGGATATACACGTGACGCATGGCGAAAACGTAATGCGGAGTCCGGAATGCGGAATATCGGTATACGGGTCGTCCCGCGAACGACCTTCCCGAGCAATTCCGCATTCCGCATTCAGGCGAGCCCAAACACCATCCCCGGCTGCTGTCGCACCAGACCGCGCATTTCGAGCTCCGTGAGCGCGGTCAACACCGCGCCCGTCTCGGCGCCGGCGGTGGCGACCAGCACATCCACGTGCTTCGGCTCCGTGACCAGGGCATCCCAGAGCGAACGCTGCAGGTCGGTCAGGTCAGCTGGTTGACTGCGCGGGGCCTGGTCGCCCCGGGCCGCCGGCCCGGGGTCAGCCACGCCAGGCAACCCCAACTCCTCCAGGATATCGGCCGCCGAGAGCGCGGGCTTCGCGCCCTGCTGGATGAGGCGGTTGCAGCCGAGTGAGGTGGGACTGGTGATTGGGCCCGGCACGGCGAGCACGGTGCGGCCTTGATCGAGCGCGCAGTCGCTGGTGATCAAGGCGCCCGAGCCCGGGGCGGCTTCCACCACCACGGTCGCACCGGCCAGCCCCGAGATCAGGCGATTGCGGCGCGGGAACGCGCCGGCGTGCGGCCGCTCGCCGGGCGGCAGCTCGGAGACGAGGCAGCCGGATGTGATCATGCGCTGGTACAGCGTGCGATTGGCCGCGGGATAAATCACGCCGAAGCCGTTGCCCAACACTCCCACCGACGCGCCGCCGGCGTCGAGCGCGGCCGCGTGGGCGATGGCATCGATGCCACGCGCCATGCCACTCGTGACCACGACCCCCGCGCGCGCCACGCCGGCCGCGAGCGCGCGCGCCGCGTCGGCACCGTAAGGAGTATGGTCCCGGCTCCCCACGATCCCGACCGCGGGACGCCGGAGCCACGCCACGTCGCCCCACACGTACAGCAGCGCCGGCGGCTCGGGGATTTCGGACAGGAGCGGCGGGAACCGGGGATCGTCGGGAAGGAGCACGGCGGCGCCGAGCCGGTCGAGCTGATTCAAGATCTCGTGCCCTGCTGCGGGCGACACGGCGCGGATCGCGCCCGCCGCGGCGCGGCTGAAGCCCGGCAGCGCCGCGATGGCGCCGGGCGGAGCGTGCACCGCGGCACCGGCGCTCCCGAATGCGGCGACCAGCGTGCGCAGTCGCGCCGCGCCGATCCCCGGCACCTGCGCCAGGGCCAGATAGGCCGCTACTTCGTCGCGACCGCTGCCGGAAGGGCCTGCCATACGGTCTCCAACAGCTGCGGTATCCCTTGCCCGGTCACGGCTGAAATGGCGACGACCGGGGCGCCGGCCTGCGTGCGAATCGTCGGGATGGGGGACGTGGGATGCGAGAGATCGAGCTTGGTCAGCACGACCATATGCGGCTTCGCGGCCAGCTCCGGCGAATACGATGCCGCTTCACGCAGCAGCAGCTCGTAGCTCGCCTGGGGATCCGGGCTGTCCACCGGGACCAGCACGGCAACGAGGCGGGTGCGTTCCAGGTGCTGCAGGAACTTGAGGCCGAGGCCCTTCCCGAGGTGGGCGCCCGCAATGATCCCCGGGATGTCGGCCACGACGAAGGAGCGCGAGTCCGACAGGCCGACCACGCCAAGCTGCGGCTCGAGGGTCGTGAACGGATAGTCGGCGATCTTAGGGCGGGCGGCGGAGACCACGGAGAGCAGCGTGCTCTTGCCCGCGTTGGGCTCGCCCAGGAGGCCCACGTCGGCGATCAGCTTGAGCACGAGCTCGAGTTGGCGCTCCTCGCCGTACTCGCCCGGCTCCCACTCGCGCGGGCTCTGGTGCGTGGGCGTGGCAAACCGGGCGTTGCCGCGACCGCCCCGCCCGCCCCGCGCGACGAGGAGCGTGTCGCCCCCAGCCACGACCTCGCCGAGTTGCGCACCGCTCGCGGCATCGCGGATTTCGGTGCCGGCCGGAACGGGGAGGTAGAGGTCCGCGCCGGACTTCCCGGTCATGTTCTTGCCCTTGCCGTGCTGGCCGCGCTCCGCGCGCCAGTGCGTGCGATAGCGGTAGTCGAGCAGCGTCGCGAGGTTCGTGTCGGCGCGCACGTACACGCTGCCGCCGGAGCCGCCGTCGCCGCCGTCGGGCCCGCCTTTGGGGACGAACTTACGAACTTTTCGCGGCGAAAGCTGGAAGCTCCCGCCCCGCCCGCGCCGGCGGTGACGTGGACTACCGCACGATCGATGAACATCAACGCGGAACGCGGAACGCGGAACGCGGAACAGACCGGCCGCCTTCTCGCGCTGTGCGAATTGATGCGATCGTGATGGCTACGAGCTGACCTGCCTCGTCGCGCAGCTCGGCGACCCTGGTCGAGTTCACCAGCCCGGCTTCCAACATCAGCTCCAGCCAGAACGCACTCTCGTCTGCCTCTTCCTCGACAATCCCCATCTTTGCCAGGAACTCTTTCCGCGAACGCGCCCGCCGGGCAGAGCGGTAGTTCGCGGCAACCGATGTGGCTGCTCGGAGCAACTGGCGTCCGATGACGTCGCTCGCGCGGCTGCGCGCGAGGTCGTCAACCAAACGCAGAATAGAGAGCGCAAAGGTCTTGGTGCGTTCCTTCAGGTCACGGACGACCACGGACTTGCCCTGCTGTTCCGCGTTCCGCGTTCCGACTTCCGCGTTCACAGTTTCCGCCTCCTCACATCCTCCCATTGCTCCCACGCGCGCCGGCGCAGCTCCGGATCGAGCCGCGACCCGACCAGCTCCAACACCGCCTCCACCTGTTCGACCGACGCGCCGGTGTTGAGCGCGCCGCGGAGATGCGAGTGCAGCTGCTGGGCGGTGCCCAGCACCGCGATCGCCGCCACGGTCGCGAGCTCGCGTCGCTTCAGGTCGAGTCCCGGCCGGCCGATCACCTTGCCGTAGGCGTCCACCAGCACCAGGTCCTCGAGCGCCGGATGCAGCGCGCGCAGGTTCAGGAGCAGCTTGTGGTAGGCGCGCCCGTACACCGCGCGGCACACCGCCGCACCCCGATCCGCCCACGCCTGCCACTCCTCGTGCGCCAGCGGCTCCGCCGCGTGCCCGCCCTTGGCCGTGGGTCCGGCGACCTCGCGCCAGACGCCGAAGGCCACCAGCGTCAGCGGGTAGCCCACCACGAGCATGCTCTGGAGTAGCAGCTCGTCGATCCACAGAGGCGGCACACCCGCTCCTTGAGCGGCGGCGAGGCGCTCCTGGAGCTCGGACACGTCGCCTTCGGCGACGGCCGCGGCCAGCCGCACCAGCGCCGTCGTGGCGGGGTCGAGCGGTCCCTGGCTCATATTACTCCTCCCCCGCGCGGGGTCTTCCATCTTTTTGTTGCTCGAGCCCCCCATTTACGCGCAGCTCGCCGACGGGCTCGCCGCGCGTGTTGACGAGGGGCCGGGCGGTGAGCGACGCCGGGCGCGGCCGCAACCCCAGCTGCTCCAGCACGGCGGCCAGCGCGAGCGCCGACGCCACGGCATGCCCGTCGGCCACCTTGATGGCCACGCCCAACCCGTCGCGCGGCAGCAGCGCGCAGTAGACACCCTCGGCCCCGACCTTGACGACCACCCGGCCGGGGTGCGCGCGCATCAGCTCGGTGCAGGGACGGCCTTCGCCGGCGATGAGATCGGGATGGCGGAGCATGGCTTCGACAACGCGGAACGCGGAACGCGGAACGCGGAACTGCAGTCCGCGCTCGTTCGTGTCTGGACGCCCCCTGGCCTGTTCCGCGTTCCGCGTTCCGACTTCCGCGTTCGCCAGCCTCGCATACGCCAGCGCCATGGCTCTCAGCGGAACCCCGAAGCACACCACGCCGCATCCGTCGGTCGCGGTGCGAATGTCGCCCACGGGGACGTCCGTCCAGCGCGACACCTCGCGCAGGCAGCGCTGCTGCACCGGGTGCTCGGGGCGCGTGTAGAACTCGGTGGGCCACGCGTGGTGGCGGGCGAGCGCCAGCATGCCCGCGTGTTTCCCGGAACAGTTGGAGTAGACAGCCGTAAGCCGTAAGCCGCGAGTTGCATAGTCGCGAGCGACTTGCTCGGAGAGCGGCGGGTGCGGCCCGCACAACAGATCGCGCTCGCTGCACCCGATCTTGCCGAGCAGCTCGCGCACGCGCGTCACCTGACCCGGCTCGCTCGAGTGCGACGCGCACACCAGTGCCAGCTCCTCGCTCGTGAAACTGAACCGGTCGGTCACGCCGTCTTCCACGAGCGGGAGCGCCTGGATCGGCTTCGCCGCCGAGCGCCAGAAGGTGAGGAGATCGGGGTCGCCGGCGCGCGCGACCAGCTCCCCGCGCGCGTCCACCACCGCCGCGTGGACCGCGTGCACCGCCTCCACTACCCCCCCGCGGACCTGTTCAACTCGCATGCTTCCCCTCCCTCCCCTCACCCCTCGTAACGCGGAACGCGAAACGCGGAGCGCGGAACAGAAAGGGAAGGTCGCTTACCACGCGACGCTGGCGTGACTGTTCCGCGTTCCGACTTCCGCGTTCCGCGTTCAGTTCTCCCGCGTTCCGCGTTCATTCTCGCGCGCCCAGCGATAGTCCAATCCCCACGAGCACGAGCACGCCCCCGACGACGGCCGTCGCGCGCGGCGGCTCGTGAATGGCGGGGATGAGCCAGGCCAACAGCGTCGCTCCCACTGGCTCGCCCAGCGCCGCGACGTTGACCGTGGTCGCGCGGAAATGGCGCAGCGCGTAGTTCATTCCCGTCGGCCGGAACGGCCAACAGCGCGAGCGCGGCGGCCGCGACGGCGTACACGCCCGTGGCGTAGCGCCACACCCCGACCGTCTGCCGCACGCGTCGCCCGATCACGTAGTAGCCCGCGCCCGTGACCGCTCCGAGCAGCGCGAGGCCGTCGCCGCCCAGGGCGCCGAGCGAGAACCGCGCGTCCCCGGCCCCGATGAGGCTCGCCCCGACCACCGCGAGCCCGATGCCCCACGCCTCGGGGCGCGTCGGGTGCTCGCGCAGCCACAGCGCCGCGATCACCCAAGCGAACACCGACTTGAGCGACACGAGCACCACCGAGCTGGCGACGGCGGTGTAGCGCAGCGAGGCGATCCAGGACCAGAAATGCAGCGCCAGGAGGAGGCCGGCGAGCGTCATCAGCATGGGCGTCCCACGTCGTAGGGGCGCAGCATGCTGCGCCCCTACATTCCCTGCAGTCCTTTCCTGCGCGGCCAACACACCTGTCACCGGCAGCACCAGCGCCAGCCTCCAGAACGCGATCGCCAATGCGGGCGCCGCCGTGAAGCGCACGATCGGGCCGGCGTACGTCGTGGCGAGGACCGCCACGAGGAGCACCAGGAGGGGAGACATGGGCGCGTCAAGATAATTCAAACGCGCCCTGTTGCCCTCCCTCCGGTCCAGCCCCAAATTGCGCGCTCGATGCGCCCTTCCTTGCGGCTGGCGGTGGTTGGTACGACGTGCCTGTTGCTGATCCCGGCCCTGACGGGCGGGGCCATGCTCGCGGGGCAGCAGGCTTCTCCCTACGTGCCGCTCGACGACTGGACGATGCCGTATGTCGAGCACCTCATCGCGACAGGTGTGATCCCGGATCCTGCGCCGCTCACGCGACCGCTGCGACGCGCCGACGTGCTGCGCGCGCTCGAGTCGGTGGACACGCTGCACCTGAGCCCCGCCCTGATCGCGACGCTGCGGCGGCTGCATGGGGCGTTCGCGAGCACTCAGGCTGGGCCTCACTTTCGCGTGGCCGGGGGCCTGGGCGCCGCCGCGGCGAATTACGCGCGTCGCGACGCGCTCGCCGCAATTGATTCGACGGGGCCCCGGCAGTCCGGTGCCGGCCATGGCACGGCCGGCGCAGACCTGACGCTGCAGCTCGCGACCGGCCCTGTCATCGCGACCACCCATCTGCAGCTCGACACCCGCCTCAAGTACGATCCCGACTGGTTCGGCAAGAAGGACCGCGCGATCGCCGGCCGGACGGCGGAGGCCTACGTCGCCGCGCAATGGAAATTCGGCGAGGTGTTTTTCGGACGGCTGGACCGGAACTGGGGGCCGCCCGGCATCCCGGGGTTGCTCCTCTCCGCGAACCCATATGGACTCGATCACTTCGCGGTGACGGTCGGCAGCGCGAAGCTGCAGTTGCAGGCGCTCGCCACCCAGCTCGATGATCGCGACGCGAGCGGCGCGGTGGTGCACCGCTTCATGGTGCAGCACCGGCTGCGGCTCGTGCAGGGTCGCTGGGGCGTCGCGCTGTGGGAGGGCACCGTGCTCGCGGGTCGGGACCGGTCGTTCGAGCCGTGGTATCTGAACGCGCTCAACGCCGGCATCCTGGAGCAGTGGAACGGCGGGGGAAACGTGAATTCGTTCGTCGGGCTCGACTTCGAGCGCCGCGCGCGGGTGAGCGCGTTCGGCCAGCTGATGCTCGACGACATTCAGGTGGACCGCGCGGGCGCCTCGGACCAAAAGCCGGTGAGCTATGCCCTCACCGTGGGAGCGCGCGGCGTCATCGGCGCCGCGGCCGCCGCCTGGCGCGTGTACTACACGCGCGTCACGAACCTCACCTACCGCAACGAAGACAGCTTGCAGGTGCCGCTGTACCATTCGCTCGTGACCGGCCGAAACTTCGACGATTACGACCAGCTCACGGCGACGCTCGGGCTGCTCCCCCGGTCGGGGCTACTGCTCACGCCCGAGATCACCTACCTGCGCCAGGGCGAAGGCGACCCGCGTCTGCCCCATCCCGACGTGGCGGCGTATCCGACCACGCCGACGATCTTTCAGGGCGTCGTGGAGCGCACGCTGCGCCTCGCGCTGGCAGGCAGCTACGCTCCCTCCGCGCGCGTCGGGGTGAGCTTCGATGTCGGCGTGCACCGCATCAGCAATTTCCAGCACGCGAGTGGCGACACCCGCACGCGGGTGCTCGGCCGCGTGAGCCTGAGCTACCGGCTGCAGCACGAGGGCGCGATCCAGTGACCACGCCGGACGCCCGCCTCCCACGCGACCATCTCGAGCGGCTGTTCACGCAGATGAAAGCACGCCGCATCGTCGTGGTGGGCGACGCGATGCTCGACATCTATCTCGCGGGCGAGGCGGAGCGGATCTCCCCCGAGGCGCCGGTGCCCGTGGTCAGTGTGCACACGCGGCGCCATGCGCTGGGCGGCGCCGCCAACGTGGCCGCCAACGTCGCCGCGGTCGGCGCGGAGTGCCTGCTCGTGGCGGTGATCGGAGACGACGACCGCGGGGACTCGTTCCGGGCCGAGCTGGCGCAGCACCGGCTCGCCGACCGCCACATCGTAGTGGCCGCGGCGCGGCCCACCACGTCCAAGACACGCGTCACCGCGCGCGGCCAACAGGTGGTGCGCATCGACGAAGAGATCGAAGACCCCATTCCGGCGCGCACCGAGAACCAGCTGCTCGGCCAGCTCGACGCCGTCATGGCGGACGCCGACGCGATTCTCATCGAGGACTACAACAAGGGCACCGTGACACCCGCCGTCATCGAGCGCTCGATGACACTCGCCCGCAAACGCGGCATCCCCGTGGTGGTAGACCCCAAGTTCAAGCACTTCTTCGCCTACCGCGGGGCGACGCTGTTCAAGCCCAACCGGCGCGAGCTCGAGCAGGCGATGGGCGCGACGCTCGACCTCGCCCACCCCGACGCGCTGCCCACCGCGCTCGACAAGCTGGGGGTCGACAACCTGCTCCTCACCCTCGGCGCCGAGGGCATGGTGCTCGTCACCAAGGACAAGCAGATCGGCCGCATCCCGACGATGGCGCGCGAGGTGTTCGACGTGTCGGGCGCCGGCGACACCGTGACGGCATGGGTCGGGACGGCGCTGGCCGCCGGGGCGTCGGTACGCGAGGCCGCGCAGATCGCGAATTACGCCGCCGGCGTCGAGGTGGGAAAGTCCGGCGTGGCCACGGTGTCGCCCACAGAAGTCCTGGCGATGCACGAGGCGCACTACGACCAACTGGGAAAATTGCGACGCGGCGGATTGCTCTAGGGAACCTCTGTACAAGTGATCGTGGCGCTGGGGGTCGGGGCTAGGGGCGCCTACACGCGAGGGCCCTCCGACACACGCCACGGGGACGTGTGCCTGCCCGAGCCTGCTCCGCGCCTCAGAGTTCCGCTTTGGTGGCGCCCTCGCGTGTAAAGCGCCCTCCGCCCCGACCCCCAGCGCCACGTACCGACTTGTGCGGAGGTTTCCTAGCGGCCCGACAATCCGACGCCGACCACCACGGCGTCGACCGTTTCCAACCGCGTTCCGCCGCCCAGCACCGCGTGGTCGATGCGGTATCCCAACCGCAGCTCGAGCGGCGCGCGCGCCAGGTGCACCACCATGCCGGCTTCGCCCCCCTGAGCGTGGTCGAACCGCTCGGGCACGTTCACGCTGGCGGACAGGGCGCGCCACAGCTCCACGTAACCCCGCCCCGCCGATCCCACGAACGCGCCCGATACGCGCGCGCGCAATTCCCAGAAGGCCCAGCGCAGCTGCGTCCCCCCCGTGAGCGTGTAGGAGCGGGCGTGCGGGCCCACCGCGAGCCGGAGCCAGGACGCGGGCCGGACGCCGAGCAATGCCACGCCTTCCACCAGGTCCTGACCGGCACCGCTGGCCCCTGCGGGGCCGATCTTCCCCTGCACGTAGCCGAGCGCGAGCTCGAGCCGCCCGAGGGCCAGGGCCCCCTGCCCGGCGAGGACGGTGCCCGTCAGCTCATTGGTGCCGCGCACCCGGGTGCTCACGATCGAGATTCCCCCGGCCGGTACGAGCCCTTGGGCACCGCCCCGCGTGGCGCCGGCCGCGAGGGCCGCGAGGGCGCATCCCAGCGAGGCGACTCTCATCGCGCGCTCGGCTTGATGGCGGTGGGCTCGCCGGCGTGGACGGCGAGGTGGACGTCGTCACGCCGCTGCACGTTCTCGGCCTTCACGGCCGCCACGCTCTGCCGCCAGCGGGCGCGCAGCGCCTCATTCGCCGCGATGTTCGCCGTGAGGGGGCGGCCGGGACGGTGCAGCACATACCCCAAGGCACCGGCGAAGCCGACCGCTCCTGCCACGACCAGGCGCGACCCGTTGGGGTGATCGCTCCCCACGACCGCGGGCAGGGCGGCGACGGTGCCTCCGAGCAGCACGCCACCCAGCAGCGCGCGCAGCGCCGGCCGACTGCCGGAGCGCTCCGGCAGGAACTGCGAATCGGCTGGGGGCTTGGGCCAAGGCAGGGTATCGATATGCACGACGCGCAGGTCGAGGGGTAGCTGGACGATGCCCGCGAGCTCGCCGGTGGGCGCGCGCGACGCGACCCGGAGGAGGATACGGCTGACCGGCGGCATCTGCCCTGCGGCGTCGAGGCCGTCCCATTGCACGCGCAGGCTGTCGCCCATGGGTCCGGCGTACAACGCCCGGAACGGCGCGCCGTCCTGATAGCGCAAGGTGACCTCTACGGTCTGGAACGCGCTCGCCACGACCCAGAAGGTGAAGGCGCCGGTCCCGGTCGAGATCTCGGTGTCGGGCGGCGCGACGAGCACCACGGCGCGCGACTCGACCCGTACGTTGTCGAACACGCTGGTCACTTCGGGGGGGAACACCAGGCGGTCCGGTCGATAGCGCGGGTCGAGCTGCACCAGGCGGCGGAACACGGCGACGGCCGAGTCGCGCCGTCCCCGGAACAGGTCGGCCGCGCCGAGATAGAGGAGGCCCTGGGCGCGCTCGGATACGGCGGCGGAGCTGGCGCGGGCGAAGGCGCGCCGCAGCAGCGCCGCCGCCTGGTCGAAGTCGAGGTTCTGGTAGGCGCGGATGCCGTCGGCGAACGGGCCAGCCGCCTGCGCTGCGCCCTGAGCGGCCGCGGCGGTCCAGCCGCACACAATCAAACCGATCCAGGCGACATGAGATCTCACGGCTATTGACTCATCGACTCGACGTCGGCCCTGGAACGAGGTTCACGGTATGATGCACAGGGACCGAGTCGCTCGTAAGGAAGTTGGCATCTCCGCCATAAGTCGCGACCAGCACCTCGTCCCCCGCGGCGAGCGGGATAAAGCTGCAACTCCCGTCCGTCACCGTGGCGGTGCAACCCACCGTTCCATCCGACACCGTCACCTGACCCGTCGGGGTCCCACCGTCCGAGGTCACGCTGAACGCTACGGTTATCGGCAGGCCGAATGTCGAGGGCTCGGGGGAAACGCTCGCGATCGTCGTCGCGGTGGGGGCCTGGTTCACCGTTTGCGTGACCGGTGAGGATGCACTGCTGTTGAAGGAGGCATCACCCGCATAACTGGCGGTTACGGTGCGCACGCCCGCGGAGCTGAATGCGATGCTGCAGCTTCCAGCTGCCACACTAGCCTCGCAGGACTGAGTTCCGTCGCTCACCGTGACCGTGCCAGTGGGAGTGCCGCTCCCCGGGGGATTTACCGCTACCGCGAACGTGAAGGTCACGGACTCACCCGTGACCGATGGATCAGGGGAGTGGCCAGCGATCGAAGTCGCGGTGCCCGCCGGGTTCACCGTGTGGGGCGTCCCCGGCGAAGCACTAGTACTGAAATTCGTGTTGCCCGCGTAGGTGGCGATGAGGGTCTTCGCGCCCGCCGTGGTCGGGGTCAGGGTGCACGTCCCCGCGGCGACGGTTCCGGTGCACGAGTCGGTGGCATCGCTCACGGTGACGTCGCCGGACGGCGTGCCGCTGTTCGACGTCACCGTAAAGGTTACGGCGATCCCCTGGCCCACGACTGAGGGATCCTGCGTGTGGCCGGTGATCGTGGTAGCAGTGCTGGCAGCGCTCAGCGTGATCGTGCCCGAAGGAACGGGGGTGAGGTTGGTCGCCTCAAAGGTCAACGTGTAGTCCCCCGCCGGCCCGTTAATCGCCAGTCCGCTGAACGCCGCCGCCCCGGTCGTTCCCGTGATGGCGGTCGCATTCGTCAGAGCGGCTCCGCCGGGTCCGGTGGCGATCACCGCCGTCACCGTCGTCCCACTCTCACTCACCGAATTGCCATTCGCATCCTGGAGCTGGACTACGGGCTGCTGGGCGAACGCCACCCCGCTCTGCGCGCTGCCCGACGGCGCCGTCGTGAGCGCTAGCTTCGTCGCCACCCCGGCTGTCCCCGTCGCGGTGAACGTCACCGGGCTGCCCGACAACGTCCCCGAAGCGGCCGTCAGAGTATTCGTCCCCGCCGTGGGGCTCAGGGTCCACGACGTCAGCACCGCGATCCCGTCGGTCCCCGTGCTCACCGGCGTCGTCGGCGTCACCGTCCCACTCCCCGCCGCCGGGGTGAACGTCACCGCCACTTCCGCCACCGGGTTCCCGTTCGCATCCTTGACGATCACCGACGGCGGCGACGTGACCGCCGTCCCCGCAGTGGCCGACTGGCTCGTGGGACTGTTCGCCGCGATCGTCGCCGCCGCCCCGGCCGTTCCCGTCGCCGTGAAGGTGACCGGGCTGCCTGACAAGGTCCCGGAACTGGCCGTCAACGTGTTCGAGCCGGCCGTCGCGCTCAGCGTCCAGCTCCCCACCGTGGCGATGCCGCTGCCGTTGGTGGTTTGCGTCCCGCCCGTCAC
>WNGN01002434.1_pt1 | contig 12464 bp, 9 predicted proteins | sample 5400561 | NCBI WGS metagenome assembly WNGN01 (sample SAMN13153379, study PRJNA577476) | soil metagenome | isolation source: 115 cm soil or saprolite under Garry oak tree replicate 2 | place: USA:California | collected 2016-06-15
ATTGGAAAGAGTGCCTGACCCTGCTAGCGGGCACGCCGAGTTGATTCCGCACCTATCTGTTCACGCTTATCGGTCACAAACTCCAGGGCATCCGCGAGGCAAGTTGAAGCGAACCAACGCAGACGGGCAGCCCTAACGCGGTTCCGATTGGGACGGGGCGACCAACTTTCGCATCCGCTGAAAAAATATTGGTGGTTCACTATAAGGATTTGGCTGTTTTTGTCCCGGTACGACCACCAAAAGCAACAATGCTACAAGGTTCACCAATGGCACAAACATCAGGAGAACCGCCCAACCCGACCAGCCAATGTCGTCAAGCCTGGACAGTATCGCTTTGAGCATCACTATCGAGGCCGCCACGAACCAAAGCGCTTGCGACCAGGGGTATCGTGTACGACCAGGTTCCAGCGGCGTGTTTGTGAGGTCAGACACAATCCCGATCATAATTCCACAGCCAAGAACTGCCGCGGCGAACCAAAACAGGAGTTCGAGTCTGCCGATTCGATTAGCCACTCAGTTTTCCGAACCTCTACCAGTTTAGAGAAGCAAAGACACTCGCGCCGATAGGGGCGGTCAGCTTGTGTTAACCGTTACCCACACAGGTTGATGGGTTTTTCGGCAGTGTCAATCGATCCGAGAAGCGACTTGTCCGTGCAACCCCGTTTAATAATTCGGATTCACTGCGTTTTTTTGAGCGCGCGCCTAGCTGCCCACTGACAGAAACTTCCCAATCGTTGCGTTTAAGAACTTCGCATCTGCCGGGTTGCTCCCTGCTCCGGCGGTGTGTCCCCAGAGCGAAGGGATCGGCACGAGCGACACACCGGGAATAAACGCCGCCTCATATCGCGCGTCTCCGATCGGAAAATACAAGTCCGTCTCAGACGGCATATACAGTAGTGGAACTTTGACGGACTTGAGCGCGCGTTCGACGTCTCCCCCGAATCCCGGCGTTGTCCCGATGTCGTGCTTTTCCCAGGTTCGCATTTGCAGAATCAAATTGTTGGCGTCCGCGCCGGGAATAAAATTCGTTCGAAAGTTGTTCAACACCGTCTCGAACGTCGTTCCCGGTTTCGCCCCTTCGCGCCACAGTTCCCGCCGCCACCACTCCTGAGAGAAGAGCCATCCCGTCCAAACCACCGCGAACGCCCGCAATCCTTTGGTCGGCTGCTCCTTGTATTCGCCATTCTCAAACGTGGGATCTACCGTCAATGCTGCAATCTGACCTTCAAGTCTCACAACTCCATGGGGGTAGCACTTCGCTGTGCCCGCTGTGGCCACGACGCGGTCTGCAAAACTGGGATAGCTCACCGCCCATTGAAACGCTTGCTGCGCGCCCATCGAAAATCCGATGATGGCGCGCAAGTGAGTGATCTTCAGCTCTTCCGTCAGCAGCCTGTGTACTGCTTCTACGTTGTCCCGAATCGTCGTCACCGGAAAACGAGGCCCGTGATAAGGCTCCGGTGTGTTGCTTGGCGAGGATGAGTTGCCGTTTCCAAACAATTCTGTGGCGACAAGAAAGAGCTTTGAGGGATCGAGTGCTTTGCCAGCTCCAATTAGCCACTCATATCCATGGAAATCCGTCATGTAGTGAGATGGCAGCAGTACGGCATTGTCCTTCGCATCATTCAACTTGCCGTATGTGCCATAATCGATACGCGCCTTCGGCAACGTGACGCCACCCTCCGTCCTGAAATTCGCAATCACAAACTCATGACGTTCTGCTGTCGGGGTCTTGTCACCCACCTTTTCTTGCGCGATAACTCCTTGTGCTTCCAATGCCAGTGAAGTCAAAAGCAGCAAAATCAGCCTTCTCGTTATTTTCATGCTGACCTCTCCCGATAGATACGAATCTCAACTCGAGGCTTCACCCTGCCCAGGGGCAGCTGCCGCGTGGCCATGTGTTCACGAAAACGGGATTACATCCCCGCCGCAAACGGATTCGGCGGCGGCTTCAACTCGTATTCTTTTGGCGGCTCCGCACCCATCAGGTAGCGGACGAAATAGTCCCATCGTCTTCGCACCATATATGGTTCATTGCCGAAGCCATGCCGGCGATTCGGCAGCAAGAGCAGGTCAAAATCCTTGTTCGCTTTGATGAGCGCGTCAACCAGCAGCAGCGTGTTGTACGGTGGCACGTTGTCGTCCAGCGTGCCGTGGGCCAGCAGCAGGTGGCCCTTCAAATTCTTGGCGATGCTCTGATTGGCCTGGTCGTCGTAGTTCGTGCTTCCGTCCGGTTTCCGCTCGAGCAACCTTTGATACCGTTCACCCCAGTCGTCTTCGTATTCGCGGTTGTCGTGATTGCCCGCCTCGGAGATTCCCACTTTGAAGAAGTCCGGATATCGGAACATGGCATCCGCGGCAGCGTAACCTCCGCCCGAGTGGCCGTAAATCCCCGCTTTCTCGAGGTCAATCCAAGGATAACGTTGCGCCAGTTGCTTCATTCCGGTCAGTTGGTCAGGTAGGGTGTTGTCGCCCATGTTGCCGTAATACGTATCGTGGAATTTCTTCGACCGCTTCGGATTCCCCATCCCCTCAATCTCGACCACAATGAATCCCAATTCGGCGAGTGCTTGCGTGTCCCCGCGTGCCGAGAGGAAAGACCAGCTCCCGACGCTCCCGCCCTGCGGTCCTGGATAAATGTGATTCACGATGGGATATTTCTTCTTCGGATCGAGGTTCGTTGGCTTGAAAAGCAATCCGTAAAGATCCGTCGTCCCATCACGTCCCTTCACCGTGATCGCCTCAGGCGGCTTCCATCCCGCCGCGACGAGCTTCGAAATGTCTGCTTTCTCCAGCGTTGCCAGCGTCTTCCCATTCGCATCGCGCAACACGCTCACCGACGGCGCATCCGGCTTCGAAGAATTATCCACAAAATACCGACCCGAAGCCGAAAGCGTCACCTCGTGGTTCGCATCTTCGGGCGTCAGCAGTTTCAGCCCACTGCCGTCAAAACCGATGCTGTAAAAGTGTGTGAAATAGGGAATTCCCTTTTCTCTGCCAGCGGCCAGGAAATACAGCGTCCGCGTCTTCTCATCGACACGCAACAACTGCGTCACCACAAATTCGCCTTTGGTGATCTGATTTTTGAGTTTTCCCGTACCTAGGTCGTAGAGATAAAGGTGCCCCCAGTTGTCGCGCTCGGAATACCAAATGAATTCGTTCGACGCGGGAAGATAACGCCAGTTCACCCTGCCCTGGCCCGATTCGTACTGCGTGGCCACGGATTCTTCCATCACGTCGCGCACCGCTCCGGTCTCAGCATCCGCGATGCGGAGCGTTTCCCGCTGGTGATCTCTCGACGTGGAGACAAACGCCAACTTGCTCGAATCCGGGCTCCACTCGACGTCCTCCCATTCGCTCCCGCGACAAATGACGTGGTCGCACACCGTCGAGCGATGCTGGTCCGGCGGCATTTGCAACCGAATCACATTTGGCGCATCCACGTCGATGATCACTCTCTCGATCATCGACACCACGTCATCCCCCGGCAGCGGATACTTCCAGGCTTGCAACGCCGGGTGGCCAACTTTCGTTTCCACCAGGTACATCTCTCCCACATTGCGCTGGTCTTGCTTGAAGGTGGCAATTTTCTTGGAATCCGGCGACCACAACAGAATCGGAGCGTCGCTCTTGATCCAGCCGGCATTGTCCAACGCGTAGGAGTAGTCCCTGACGCCGTCCGTCGTGAGATGTGTCTCTTTGCCGCTGGCCATGTCGCGCACCCACAAGTTGTAATCCCGTACAAAGGCGAGCTTCTTATTGTCGGGAGAAGCCACGCTGTTCTCCACGCCCCCGGTTACCACCACGCACTTACTGCCCCGCCGGTCACACTGAAACTGTCGCTTGCCGATCCTAAAAGAAACGAACTGCCCGTCTATCGATAGTTCGATTTCCCGAAACGGAAGCGTGTTGGCCTCGTACGTTTTCCCGGCGGCCACCGAAAGAGCGGCAGCGAGCTTGGCGTGGTCGAAGGCCGGCTCCTTGGTGAGTTTCGCCGGATCGAACAGCACGAACTTGTCTTCCTCAGGACCGGCGTCGCGGTACCACAGGCGCTCGTCTGCGGTCCACACAGGATGCACCGCGTGGTACACGAGCGGGTTCGTGTTATACCCCATGAATTTCTCCGCATGCGCGTAGTCAGCAGAAGTGATTGCGTCTGGTGAGCCCGTTTCCTGCGGCTGAGCGGCCATGTATGCACTGACAATCATGGACATCGCGAACAGGATCAGGCACCGCAGAAGATGATCGGTAGTTTTCAAGAGCATGTGGATGCCTCTGAAGGTATGAAAGTTTCTGTGATGCGATCTAGATCGTAGTCAAAGCAATGAGCCGTGGCAATGAGCGTTCGCCTCACAGCGCCTGATAAGTTCGCCTTATCGGGAACGTGGCGTCTCGTGCCTTGCTGGGAAGGAACCTTGTGTCGCGGTCGGGACGTTTGCGATGAAACGATCGCGGCGCAGCCAGTTCAGCATGCTAGCGCCGGCGATTACGACGGCTCTGTAACCATCCGAGTTTTGTTTTTAGTTCCTCAAAGGCGTTGAACGCAATCGGACAGACCGCAACATTGTCAATCACGCCCATCAGGCGGGATGTAAAGTGCGGTTTCTCTAGGTGAGGATACGACCTGCAAACCTCCGGTCTATTTTCGTAAATCGAACAAAGCTTCCCGTCCAGCATCGGGCACGGCGGATTCACCATGCCGTCTGACATAAATTGTTTCTTGAACGCTTCGATCGATTGCCCGAGCGTTTTTGCAATGGTGTGAAGCTCGCTTTTCTTGAATTCCGTTTTCAATGATCGGCAGCAATTTGCGCACTGCGTGCAGTCGATAAGGGCGAAATATTTCTGGCTCAGTGCCTTGACGGTGCCGTCGATGTTATGTGGAGCGTTTTGTTTTAGCCATGACCGGAATTCCCAGTTCTCGTCGTCGTGCTCTTGTGAAAGCTGTTGGATCGTTGATAGATCGGTCTCAATCTGAGGAGCGGTAAGCTCCTTCCGCGTCGGCGGTTTCATTCCGGCCTCGTACACCATGGTCGATTCGTGCCCAGGAAGCGCTCAAGCCATGGTATCCGAATTGGTCGGCGTCCACTAAGATTTTCCGAACACGTCGAATGTGCGTCAGGAACCAAACCTTTGTTACTAAGGCGTCCAGTAGGGGAGTGCACATGCCCGGTTTTGTCTCAGGAGTTACCCGTTCCGCCCAAATATTCGGCAGTGGGTCAGTTTCCCGGTGCCAGGACCAAACACCGATCCATCCACTCCAGAATGAGCTTGCGCATCTCCGGCAGCTCTACGTGGGCGCAATCGAACAACTCTACGCGGAGCTCCGTTTGCTTCCCATACTTCCGATATAGCGGCAGTAAATAATCACGCACTTTGTCCACACCCGCGGGCGGCGTTAGCTCATCGCGCTTCCCGTTCACGCTGAGATGCGCACGCGGGACAATCAGCTCATTGATCTCCGAGGTCTGAAAGTGTTTTAGCAGCGACGGCACGTAGTAGTAGATCCCGTGCCCCTGCAAGCCATGCGCTTTGATCAGCTCTTCGTAATCCGTCAGGCAGCACACATCCAAGCAGAGCTTCACGCGCGGATCGAGCGCCGCGAGCCACCACGCTTTCGTCGAGCCCATGGACATGCCCAGCGCTCCCAGCCTCTGGCTGTCCACCTCCGGGCGGCTCGCCAGGTAGTCCATCGCGCGAAATTCGTCGAACATCATCATCCCGTACAGCACTTGCCCCTTCCAAAGCATCAGCTTGAAGGCGTTTTCCTCGCCCTCGTGACCGTTCTTCTCGTGCTTGCGCTCGCCAAAGCACCAGCTATCGATCGCCAGCGTCACCAACCCCTTCTGCGCGCACACGGGTGCATACGCTGGCGCGACCTCCACACCCTTGAGCAGCATCTCTTTGCCCAGGTCGTACATCCCGCCATGCCAGTGGATGTACAGCAGCCCCGGCGCGGGCGTTTGCCTTTTACGCGGAATCAGCAGCAGGGCCGGCACCGGCTCCACACCGTTCAAATCGAGAACCAGCCGCTCGAGCGTGTAGTCTTCGTGCTCTTCCTTGCTGACGAGTTTTGCAGGCCCGGGCTTGTGCTCCCACGGCAAATCCCCTAGGAGTTCCCATAATTCTTTTCGTCGCTCCTCTTGCCGGGCCAAGAACGCATCGTCCCTGGGTTGCTGCCGAGCATGCTGAGCCAGGGCATTGGAGGCAGGAACAGCCGCGGAAACCGCGGCAGCAGCGGAAGCCTGTAGGAATTCGCGCCTAGTCGAAAGCGTATTGGCTGGCCTCATTGCAAAACTCCATTCTGGATAGTTGGCATTGGATGCTGACCGCTCGCAAAAGAGCAGGGCCCCACTCCCGTCTCGCATATTTGCATAACCATCGGATCTTCGCAGACGTAATTGTGCATGTCTGGCACGAACTTACCAGAACTTTCGCGGGTGGGGCAAATTGCGAGCAATTGCGCGACTACTCCACTGTGGACCTATTGAGAATTCCCCTCCTGACCTCGGAGGTCGCGAAAAGTGCGGCGCCAGAGGCGAGTAGCGCGCACGCGACGAGGCCGCATCTCCTATATCAAGCTGGCGGCTAAACTCCGGAATTTTTCTGAGGAGCTAACTCCAATACCCGACGGGACATCCCGCTCGAGTGTTGATGAGAACCTCATCATCGGCCGCGAAACGCGAAGGCCACCGGCCGGAGGAAATCACGAACCTACTCGCGAGTTGGGGAACCTGGAATCAGCGGAGGGCGCCGAGGTCGAACGCTGCCACGACATGCCTGGCCGTCGGGAGTGAAAATTTCTACCTGCGTTTTCTGGGAGGGCACCCTCCGCGCGTGGTAATCGACATTGACGTAAGCTCCTACAAGCACGCTAGGGATAAACGTGCCGTCAGACAGGGCTCCTCCCAGGCTAAATTGAGGTTCGCCGGAAATATTCTTGTATTGCAGAGGTTCCCCATTTTGAGTCGGCAGAAATCGGAAATCCTTCCAGAAATCCTCTGGTCTTGGAGCGATATTCGGCTGGCTTCCATCGCCCTTCGTGGGCTTGACCCTCATGACGTAGTTGTAGGTCGGAGTGAAGTCGATACGCACACGCACAAGCAGCGAATCACTCCGCGTCTTGTATTCCGCTGCGGCCTGCTGAGCGCTGTAGCCCACGGTCTTGTGGCGAGAGATATCCACCGCCTGGGCGTAAGGGGTGAGCAAGCGAATTTCTGAGATGTAGGGTCCTTGAGGCGGCACAGTGAAACGCCTCGCGTACGTTTCGAGGAAAGCTTCGGTTTTTTCGTCGTTTCGCTGGCCGAGAAAATACGCGTCACGCGCGGAACGCGACACAAGAGGGATTTCATAGGCCCAAGTGAAGGGAGAGAAGAGGAGCAGGGCCGTGACCAGGGATGCCGTGCGCCTAGCCATTGTTTGGAACATTGGTGAGCTCCTAATCGATTGGACGCCTGCGAGCCCGCCTATCGTTTCACCAGATCGCCGCCCAGGGCTTTGCCGAATTGTGCGAGCGAATCGACGCGGCCGCTAAGACCAGCCCGATGATCCGGCAAAACGGCTGGTAGCCACCCGCATGGCTTATGTTCGGTCCGCATCGACTATCACATCAAGACCATTGAGCTGGAAGAATACAGATTGAGCCGCTCTTCAAGACTAACCCTGACGAATCGGAGGGGTTAACTGGTAATCTGTGAATGTATAAACTGGCCTCATGAGATTCACATTTCTTGCGCTGTTGTGCGTTCGAACAGCCGCAGCACAGCCACATTACAAGGTGAAATTGACGGCTGATCTCAATCGGCAACTCCTGCGCGGTGAAGAAACTATCGAGTTCTTTCATCAAGCTGGGACAGTTGATTTTCAAAAGCAGCCGGGCTTGCGAATAATTGGGTCGGCAGTCGCAGACGGTGAAGTCACAGAGAAAGACGACCTTATCAGCGTGCAGTTGCGGACCGGGGGCACACATCTTTTGAAGCTCAATTATTCGGTAGGCCCAACACACGGCCTGAAATGGTTTGAGCATCAAGCAGGGTTCGACACGGCATTCTATTGCGAAGCTTGGATGGTGTGCGACAACACCCCGAATCAAAGAGCCACAATGGTCTTAGAAATCGTTGTTCCTGCGCCAAGCGGATTGAAAGCAGTTGGCCCCGGACGATTCAAGAAGCAATGGCGAGACAGTGAGGGTGAACACTTCCTTTTCGAGCAGGCTCAACCAGTTCAGACATACCTCTTCAGTTTTGGTGTCGCGAAGTTAAGTCGCTCCATTAAGGGAAGATTCGTTCTTTTAGTGCTGGACAACGCCCCGCACGAGAATGCGATTCGGAAAACAGCCGATGCTTATGCGTTCTTTCGCAGTAAGGCAGGCGTAGACCTGGACGCTCCTTACTACACCCAAGCCTCCATGCCAGACAACATCGAGCAGGAAGCTGCGGGCATGGCTTTGATGCCGAGCGATTTTCTGGTTGACCTCGAAGAGAAGGACGATCCTTCACTCATGAGCCATGAATTGGCCCACCAGTGGTGGGGAGTAATGGTTGGGATTCGGTCATGGTCGGATTTCTGGCTAAATGAGGGTTTCGCGGACTTCATGATGGACGCCTATTTAGAGAGATGCAAAGGAAGAGGAGCGTACGACAGCCAAATGGCAGCGGCAAGGCAGCGCTTGGCAGAATTGAAAGCACAGGGCCATGATCGTCCGTTGCATTGGGAGGGTTGGCGAAATTCACAAGAAGCACTTGGCAGAATTCCCTATGTAAAGGGTGCACTGCTTCTCGATCATCTGCGGGCATTATTGGGTGAGGACAAATTTTGGAGCGGTATTGCCCTCTACACCAAACGTAATTTGGGCCGCTTGGTGGACTCGCAAGATTTCGAGCGGGCGATGGAAGATGCGAGTGGCCGCGATCTCAAACTCCTGTTCGATGCCGAGGTCTACCGCTGACCTGGGAAGACTTTTTAAGCCTTGGTTCCGGGTCAACTCCTGGGAGGCAAACCGGACAACTACCGTTGTGCGATTCCAAGTTGTGATTAAGCGTTTACGGGCCCGGCTGACCCGCATCATAGGGACGTCCGACGACTACTGATTTGCGCCTGGCATGTAGGCCTTTACGGGCAGGTGAGCGCAGGGCCGCTGTAAGATGTCACGTCAGGCTAGCGCGGGGCTCTAATAAATCGTGCGAAGCAGCGCCATGTCTGGGTCGGGCGTCCGATCTGCGCGTCTCGCCCAAAGGGAAAGCTCAGGCTGAGGCCGTAGAACCTGACCGAACGCGGTCCGCCGGGATAACCTTGTCGTGGCGAGCCGAGGTTTGGCAGACCGCCGACGGCTGGAGGCCCAAGCTGCACGTTCTGCATTCGAAGCCTACTCGTAAAGCCGTCGAGGCGTAGGCGTCCGCCCCAGAGTTGGAACAAGGGCAGACTCGACTGCGTGAGAAACAATGTCTTAACTCTCTGGATCCGCGAAAGGTTCTCAAGGCCCTGGTCACGTTCGTAAGTTCGCACGAACAGATAACTGAAATGGCCAGCGGATTTTCCAGGGTTTTCGGACAGCACGAGGGACCGGGCGGGTGACGGGACAGGAACAGTTTGAAGCCTGGTGATAATTGGCGCAGCGCGTTCTTGCGCAGGGACAGTCTGGGGCGTGGGTGTTTGTGCCGCCGCCACAAGGCCGCTCAGAAAGACAGTGAGCAGCAAAATGAACCCGTCGCGCATTACCACCTGCGGTAGCGCCGGGACCCATTCATGGTCGCCGCGTGAGAAGCAGGCGCTGAACTTTCCCCTTCCTATGAGGGTTTCGACGGGCAAATCCATTGAGCGCTCCGCCAAAGTTCATTCCAACTGGTATTCCTTCATCGGTCCACTAGCCCTCTTAAACGCAATCGCGGGAAAGATGTACGCCCTTGCGTTCGCATCCCAGCGATAACCCGCTCGAAACCGCCAGAACCTCCCTGAGGCTGTAGGCCATTCAATTAGCAAGTGAGGATGCCTGGGATCAATTTTCATTGAGACCTTCGCAAGATTGAAGGACCACAGCTTGCGGGGCGGCCGCGCACTCTCGATAGTCAACTTTCGCTGAATCCAGCACCCGGTTCGACCAAGAAGCCGGTGGTCTGAACCTTCGTAGGGGCAACCTCGCCCCGGCCACAAGAGACAAAATGCCAAAGCGATTATTAAACCTGCTGAACCTTTCTTCCATTCGAGCATCACCGGGTTCATTCATCCCACGCTCCTCGCAGCGTAAGCGAAGGACTTCTAACAGCGCGATGGACCAAAAGCACCAAAAAAATGGGTACGGAGGTTGTAGTAGTACCTAATCGAAGAGAGGAGGCACAGATGATAGTACTACTATAACTCCAGCGGTAATCCCGTTATCAGGCCCTAGCCGTGTCCGGTTGGACTGTGGGACACAGGCTGCGCTCTACTTGACTTTGTCTGGTTCTGCAAACAACGCACCCAAGAACGCAACAATAAGGTTTTCTTCGAGCGGTCTATTGCGTCTCAGCGAGGCAAGGGTTATGAACTCAAATGCGCCGAGAGCGGCGATGAAAACAAACTCCCATACAGTCTTGCCTCCCAGCCACAGTATCAATGCCGCCATCGCGATTGGAATAAACGTGGGACGATATGAAATGGATGTAGGGCAAATGACTGGCGGGATTTGCGCTACGGCCTCCGCACGCTGCGCAACTCGCCTGGCTTCACCATCGTCGCCGTCCTCACCCTTGCCGTCGGAATCGGCGCAACCCCAGCGGTCTTCAGTGTGGTAGATCGGATTTTGTTCCGCAGCCTGCCATACCCTCAAGACGCCAGGCTCGTTTCCTTCGGATTGGTGGCCCCGCTCGACGCGAACGAATTCATGCTGGCCATGGATTATGTCGAGTGGCGCAAGCTCGCGTCGCCGTTGGCTCAGATGGCTTCGATGGTGCCCGGCGAGATAAACTGCGATTTCACCGAGCAGAATCCCTTACGGATGACTTGCGCCCGGGTGGATTCGCACTTCCTGCCAACTTTCGGCATCCAGCCGATTCTCGGCCGCAACTTCACTCCTGAGGAGTGTCGTCCACATTCTCCGCGTGTCGCGCTGATTTCGTATGGTGTGTGGCGGTCGAGCTATGGCGGAGACCCGAAGATCGTGGGCAGCTCGGTATCTCTCTACGGAGAGCCGATGTAAATCATCGGCGTACTTCCTGCGGAGTTCGAAATGCCCACGCTTGCGCGTGTTGACCTGCTGATTCCCGAAGTCCTCGATGAAGCCGGCATGCGGCGCGATCGACCGCAGCTGATTCTTCGCACTTTCGCCCGCCTGAAACCCGAGGTGACCATTTCACAATCGCGCGCTGCGCTCCAGCCCTTGTTCGAACAGGCGATGAAATTCGTCCCGCCTGCGTTTCGCAACGAAGTGCATCTGAGTGTGCGGTCGTTGCGGGACCGCCAGATGGGTGATGCAAAACTGGCATCCTGGGTCCTGCTCCTGGCCGTGCTTGCTGTGTTGCTCCTCGCATCGACAAATGTCGCTAACCTGCTGCTTGCTCGGGCCGCCGTGCGGCAGCGCGAAACGGCAGTTCGCGTCGCGCTCGGCACAACCACGGCAAGACTCGCCCGACAAGCTCTGACCGAAAGCATGTTGCTCAGTTTGGCAGGCGCAGCGGCCGGATGCTGGCTTGCGTATGGTCTGCTCCGGTTGTTTGTGTCGATCGCGCCACAAGGAATTCCGCGCTTGCAGCAGGCTGCAATCGATCATCGCGTACTTCTTTTCACGCTGACAGTGGCTCTCGGTTCAGGCCTTCTGTTTGGCCTGGCTCCCGCGTGGCGGCAGCCCGACCCGGCAATTCTGGCCGGCAAAGATCCGCAGCCGATTAGCCGCAACCCGCTGCGCCAGATTCTTGTCACGTCACAGATCGCGGTTTCACTAGTGCTGCTGACGGCGCTGGGCTACTGCTGCGAAGTCTGTGGAGCCTCGCGAGTGTTCCGCTCGGGATGGACGCGCAAAATGTAATGACGGCTGAGATAACGCTTGCGCAATACCGCTATCCGCAAGAGTCGCAGCAAAGGGCGTTTCTCGAACAGCTTCAGACTCGACTGAAGAAAATTCCAGGCATCAGTTCGGTTGCCCTCAGCGACTCGCTTCCGCCATCAGGAGGCATGCAGGAAACGAGCTACTCGAATATCGAAATTGCGGGACGGCCGCGCACACCCCAGGGAACTGGTGGAATGGTCGGATTCCGCCAGGTGACCCCCGGGCATTTTTCGACGCTGGAAACCGAAATCCTACAAGGTCGTGGATTCAACGATGACGACCTTTTTCCAAGCCAGAATGTGGTCATCCTGAGCGACGCGCTGGCCCGCAGACTTTTCTTTAACGGCGACGCGCTCGGTAAGAGCTTGCGGTTTGACCTGAACGGGCCCGGGCCGTGGCGCACGATCCTCGGGGTCGCAGCTGATGTGAGAAACAACGGGCTCGA
>WNGN01003086.1_pt1 | contig 12458 bp, 12 predicted proteins | sample 5400561 | NCBI WGS metagenome assembly WNGN01 (sample SAMN13153379, study PRJNA577476) | soil metagenome | isolation source: 115 cm soil or saprolite under Garry oak tree replicate 2 | place: USA:California | collected 2016-06-15
TACTCCTTAAGTCGTAGATCGCAAGCCCGGCCTTCGCGGAAGGCCGGGCTTTTTGCGTTGCGATATCCAGTTCGCCATGGAGTTCCGGAACCGGATGTTCCATGCTGTGGACAAGCCTCGACACGAAGGCTGGCCGACACCCCCACAGGAGGAAGAAACTCAATGAAGCGACGAGACTTTATCAAGGTCACCGGAATGGGCGTCGCAGGCGCTGCGACCATGGCGGCACCTGCGATCGCCCAATCCATGCCGGAGATCAAATGGCGGATGCCGACCAGCTGGCCGAAGTCGCTCGACACGCTGTATGGCGGCGCTGAAATGATGGCCAAGATGGTTGCCGAAGCCACCGACAACAAGTTTCAAATTCAGACGTTCGCGGGGGGCGAAATCGTACCGGGACTGCAGGTTCTGGACGCGGTACAGAACGGCACATGCGAAATCGGTCATACCGCCTCGTACTATTACTTCGGCAAGGACCCGACCTTCACCTTCGGCTCGGCGGTGCCGTTTGGCCCCAACATGCGCGTCAACCAGGCCTGGTACATGCTCGGCGGCGGCAGGGAAATTCTCAACGAATTCTACAAGAAATATAACGTCGTGTCGCTGCTCGCGGGCAACACCGGATGCCAGATGGGCGGCTGGTTCCGCAAGGAGATCACCGGCGTTGACGACCTCAAGGGTCTCAAATTCCGCATCGGCGGCTTCGCCGGGCGCGTGCTCCAGAAGATGGGCGCGGTACCACAGCAGATTGCCGGCGGCGACATCTACCCCGCGCTTGAGAAGGGCACCATCGACGGGGCGGAATGGGTTGGTCCTTACGACGACGAGAAGCTCGGTTTCTACAAGGTCGCCCCTCACTACTACTATCCCGGATGGTGGGAAGGCGGGCCGATGCTGCTGTCCTTCGTCAATCTCGATAAATGGAATGCGCTGCCGAAATACTATCAGAGCATTCTCGAACAGGCCGGTCACTATGCCAACAACTGGATGATGGCGAAGTACGACCAGGCCAACCCTCAGGCTCTGCGCCGATTGCTCGCGAACGGCGCCAAGCTGCATGCCTTCCCGGCGCCCGTCATGGAAGCTTCCTTCAAGGCGGCGAAGGAATTGCACAGCGAAGTCTCGGCGACCAATGCGGATTTCAAGAAGGTCTATGATTCACTGACCGCATTTTCGAACAACGGCTATCAATGGTTCCAGGTCGCCGAAGTCGGTTACGATAACTTCATGGCGCGCCACTCGCAGAGCTGACAATAAATCGAGATAGAAAATAACAACCCCGGAGCGAAAGCTCCGGGGTTTTTTCGGTTGCGGAAACCGAATTGATTATTGCTTCGTCGGTGGGCCGAAATCGAGCGGCGGAAGTTCGATCTGCGGTATATCGATCTTGATCGTGTTGGGATCGATCGTCGACGCGACGCCTTTGTAGTGCATCACCATCGCCGGGAACATGATCACCAGCAGCACCATGACCACCTGGATGACGACGAAAGGCACCGCGCCCCAATAGATCTGGCCTGTCGTGACCGGATCCATGCGCTTGCCGGTGACGCGGTCGATGTAGGAATCCTTCGGCGCCACCGAGCGCAGGTAGAACAGTGCAAACCCGAACGGCGGATGCATGAACGAGGTCTGCATGTTGACGCCGAGGATGACCCCGAACCAGATCAGGTCGATGCCGAGTTTTTCGGCTGCAGGCCCAAGCAGCGGGATGACGATGAAGGCCAATTCGAAGAAATCGAGGAAGAAGGCGAGCACGAACACAAAGGCGTTGACGAAAATAAGAAAGCCGATCTGGCCGCCGGGCAGGGAGGTCAGCAGGTGTTCGACCCAGACGTGACCGTTCACGCCATAAAAGGTCAGCGAGAAAACGCGCGCACCGACCAGAATGAACACGACGAAGGCAGATAGTTTCGCCGTCGATTCGGTGGCCTGCCGGATCAGATCCCAGCTCAGCCGGCGCTTGGCGGCGCCGAGGATGATCGCGCCGGTCGCGCCCATCGCGCCGCCTTCGGTCGGTGTCGCGAGGCCGATGAAGATCGTGCCCAGCACCAGGAAGATCAGAAACAGCGGCGGCACCATCACAAAGGTAGTCTGCTGCGCCATCGCGGACAGAAAGCGAAATCCCGTGAGCTTGTCGATGATCCAGTTCAGAACGGCGACAAAGAACGCGAACAGGATGCCGAAGAACATGCTGAGCACGACGAAATCGGCGCCGTGCGTCCCGGAGTTCCGCATCATGAACCATCCGAAGAAACAGCTGGCAATGAAAAGCGCCAACAGCGACCACAATCCGCGGCTGCCGTCCTTCTCGCGAAAACCGATCGCTTCAGGAGGCAAACCCGGGGCGGCCTTTGGAAATATCAACGTGACGAAAAACGCATACAAGGCATAGAGGCCCGCAAGCACCAAACCCGGAACGAAGGCGCCCTCATACATGTCGCCGACCGACTTACCGAGCTGGTCGGCCATCACGATCAGAACCAGCGAGGGCGGAATGATCTGGGCCAGCGTGCCGGAGGCTGCGATAATGCCGGAAGCCATGCGCCGGTCGTATCCGTAGCGCAGCATGATCGGCAGCGAGATCAGGCCCATCGAAATCACGGAAGCCGCGACCACGCCCGTGGTGGCGGCGAGCAGGGCGCCGACGAACACCACGGCGTAGGCGAGGCCACCCTTGATGGTGCCGAACAGTTGCCCGATGGTGTCGAGCAGGTCCTCGGCCATGCCGGATCGTTCGAGCACCAGTCCCATAAACGTAAAGAACGGAATCGCGAGCAGGGTATCGTTGTTCATCACGCCATAGACGCGTTCGGGAAGCGCCTGCAGGAAGTCCGGCCGGAACTCTCCAAGCTGAATGCCGACGAAGGCATAAATCAGTCCGACCGCGCCAAGCGAGAATGCTGCGGGGTAACCGAGCAGCAGCACAACGACCAGCGACGCGAACATGATCGGCGCCATATTGGCGATAAGAAAAGCTGACATCTAGAATTCCCCTGCGACCGCGTCCGCGATCAGTCTTTTTTGATCGCCTCGACGAGATGTTCGATCTCGGCCTCTAGAGCATTAACCTGCGACGCGTGTGGATCCGGAATCAGGCCGCGCATCACCGCAATGCGCTTGATCAGTTCGGATACGCCCTGCACCAACAGCATGGTGAATCCGATGATGATCAGCGACTTGGCCGGCCATTGCGGCAAGCCTCCCGCGTTGCCCGATTGCTCGTTGATCTCGACCGAGCGCATAAAGAACGGCCCGCCGGTTATGATCATGACGAAAGTGAGCGGGATCAGAAAAAACGCATGACCGATGACGTCGATGCTGTCGCGCACCTGCTTCGGCAGCATGTTGTTGACGATGTCAATCCGGATATGCTCGTTGTCGAGAAGGGTCCAGGACGAGCACAGCAGGAAGACGATGCTGAACAGCACCCATTGAAGCTCGAGCCAGGAGTTGGACGAAGTATCGAAGCTCTTGCGCACGATGGCGTTGAGAGCGGACACCACCACGGCGACCAAAATCAGCCAGGCCAGGCGCTTGCCCACCCACCTTGTGAACGCGTCGATTCCACGGCTCACGTTTAGAAGCGATTGCAACGTAGTCCTCCCCCGATTGCGCCTCTGCCGTCTTGACCACGTCCGTCGGACGCAGCGGCTTATCCAGCCGCGCTAGCATGAAGCCGTCGCACCATTCCAGCGCGCGAAGCCGCCGTCAATTGGAAGTTTGTTGATATTGTGGGGGAATTTAGCTCCGCGGAGATCCAGCACCGGAGCAGCGCAACCTCAGCCGCCGGTAACGCTCATATGGCGGCTGACGCTCGGGCGGTTGTGCCGGCGATCGATGATGAAGTCGTGGCCCTTGGGCTTCAAGCCGATGGCGCGGTCGATCGCCGCGCCGAGCAGGTCATCGTCGGCGGAAGCGCGAAGCGGCTTGCGCAAATCGGAGGCATCCTCGTGGCCGAGGCAGGTGTGCAGCGTGCCGGTACAGGTGATCCGCACCCGATTGCAGGACTCGCAGAAATTATGGGTCATCGGCGTGATGAAGCCGAGCTTGCCCCCGGTCTCGCTGACGGATGCGTAACGGGCCGGACCGCCGGTATCATCGTCAAGGTCGGTCAGGGTGTATTGTTTGGCGAGGCGCGCGCGGAGCAGCGACAGCGGTACATATTGGTCGATGCGTCCTTCGCCGATATCGCCCATCGGCATGACCTCGATCAGCGTCAGCGCCATGCCCTTGCCATGCGCCCATTGCATCAGCGAGGGGATTTCGTCCTCGTTCAGATTCTTCAGCGCGACGGCGTTGATCTTGACGGCGAGGCCCGCCGATCGCGCCGCCTCGATGCCGGCCAGAACCTTGTCGAGATCGCCCCAGCGGGTGATGGCCCGGAACTTCGCCGGATCGAGGGTATCCAGCGATACGTTGATGCGGCGCACCCCGCAGTCCCGCAATTCGCCGGCAAAACGCGCCAGCTGCGAGCCATTGGTCGTCAACGTCAGTTCATTGAGCGCACCGGTATCGAGGTGGCGCGAGAGCGAGCGCACCAGCGACATCACGTTGCGCCGGACCAGCGGCTCGCCGCCGGTAAGCCGCAACTTCCGCACCCCCTTGGCGATGAACGCCGAACAAAGCCGGTCGAGTTCTTCAAACGTCAGCAAATCGGCTTTGGGCAGAAATGTCATGTCTTCGGACATGCAATAAAAGCAGCGCAGGTCGCAGCGATCCGTGACCGATACCCGCAAATAGCTGATGGTCCGGCCGAACGGGTCGGTCATCGGATGAGACAGCGATGCGGAAGGGCTCAATGCTGGTCCGGTCATTCAATACGCCTTGTTACTGCGGCAGCCGCCATGATGGATACGGCCGGGACTTCCGCCATCGCAATCTATGCATGATGCGATGCGCATACAATCCGCACCTTTTTGGGTGCAGTGCAAGCCATCATCGGGCGGGAGGTGGGGCGGCTTGCGCAGGTTGCGGGAGTGCCGATCCGGCGGGAGCGGACGCCGTGTCCTTGGGCGGTTTTGGCTTCTTCGCAACCAGCATTTTCTTCTTGGCGGCTGCCCTCGGCGGTGGGCCAGCCGGCTGAAGTTCCGCGACAACCGGATTGGGATCGATCGTCGTCGACGGGGGCGACGAGAAATCGCCGGGGATGCGAATGACCTGCACCGGGATGGTTGCCGGCTGGAACTTGTTCAGCGTGTACGTGACCGAGAAACCGCTGTCGGGGGCGGATACATCGACAGAGCAGGGTGTCTTGCAACCCGGCCCCAGCGACGTCCGGGCATCGGCGCCTTGCGGCACCGACTCGAGCTGAACCTGCACGGTTGGCGGCGTTGCCTTGAAGGCATCCCAGGAAAGCGAGGAGCAGCCGGCCAGGCTGTACCCCGCAATTGCAATCGCGATGACACGACGCATGATCGATCCGCCACTCTTGTGCGGCCAGCCGCCACAATTCCCATGGCGTGCATAAGCCCGCCAGCATCCCCAATAGCGAGCATAGGAGCGTCACTACAGCGGTGCAACCGTGCGGGCCGGGATAGTTAATTAATGGTTAATTCTCGCGCATAGCGAAATTGATATGGTAATTTAATCAATGTCTTACGTGGAACTTCTCGCGGGCATCAGGCTTTCGACCGCGGCAGTTAAATCTCTCATGTGACCGATCAGGCGATCTGGTTTGAGGTCGGCGATCGGAACGTCGGTATATCCGAATTCAACGCCGATCACCGGAACTCCGGCGCGACGGGCGACGCCGATATCCGGACCGGCATCGCCTACCATGATGGTGGATGACAGCTGCCCACCCGCGCGCGCGATCGTCTGCTGCAGGATCGCCGGGTCAGGCTTGGAAACGCCGAAGGTGTCTGCGCCGCAAATCGCGGAAAATCGCGAACTCAATCCGAGCCGATCGAGCAGAAGCTTGGACAACCACTCGAGCTTGTTGGTGCAAACCGCAAAGCGATATCCGCGCGCGTGCAGATCGTCGAGCGCGCTTTCCAGGCCATCGAAGGGGCGCGAAGCATCGGCGATGTGAGCGGCGTAGTAATCGATGAAATCGCTGGTGAGCCGGTTGATGTCTTCGAGGCCGACGGAGCGGCCCTCCAGTTCCAGGCCGCGTTCGATCAGCCGGCGCGCGCCCGCGCCGATCATGTTGCGCGCGGAATGCAACGGCACCGGCGGCAGACCCTCGCGGTCGAGAACATGATTGAGCGCGTTGATCAGGTCGGGCGCCGTATCCACAAGCGTGCCGTCCAGGTCGAATACAACGGTGCGGGGAGAGATCATCATGAACCGCTATCGGTACTGGCGTCATCGTGCAAGTAGGTGGAGGGGCGGCTTTGCCGCCATCGAACGGAAAAGGCTCCAGGCACAGGTCGTCAATTGCGGCCAAATCAGCGTCTAAGTCGACGTATAGCGCTGTTCCTCCCCGCAAAACGACGCTAGATATGCCCCCGCCAGACACCGCCGGTCGCACGACCGGCACCGCATCCCAAAGGCATCGTTGCACGTGAATATGGACGGATTGAAACGGCAAGCGGCGGCCCGTGCGCTCGAACATGTGCGCGACGGAATGAAGCTGGGCCTCGGCACCGGTTCGACCGCGAAACATTTTGTCGAGCTTCTCGGCGAGCGGGTCAGCGCGGGGCTGAACATCATCGGCGTGCCGACATCGGAAACCACACGCGCCGACGCGGCGCGTTGCGGCATTCCGCTGACCACGCTGGATGACATCGACCGGCTCGATCTGACGGTCGATGGCGCCGACGAAATCGATCCCGCGCTTAACGTCATCAAGGGCGGCGGCGGCGCGCTGTTACGCGAAAAGATCGTCGCCGCGGCGTCTGATCGCATGATCGTGATCGCCGACGATTCCAAATGGGTCGAGGTACTCGGCCGGTTTCCATTGCCGATAGAGGTGATTCCGTTCGGCCTGGCGGCGACGCAGCGCGCCATGGGCGAGGTATTTGCGGAAAGCGGCGTTTCCGGGCAAATGGTGGTCCGAAAGGGCAGGGACGGCCACGTTTTTGTCACCGATGGCGGCCACTGGATTGTCGACGCCCATCTCGAACGAATAAACGATGCTCCGTGCCTGGCGCGACTGCTGGACGCGATACCGGGCGTTGTCGAGCATGGGCTGTTCATCGGTCTGGCCAGCACGGCGATGCTGGCAGGCTCGCAGGGAATTCGTGTTGTTGAACGGCGGTAACGCCGCAACCTTAGGAGAATCGGAATGAAGAGCCTTTCAAGAATTTTGTCGGCCGCGGGCCTTGCGCTCGGACTGGCTCTGGCCGGCGCTCCCGCCTGGGCGCAGCAGCCGGCCGCGCCTCCGCTCAAGCAGGCGTCGCCGGCAGCCATTGCGGCGGCCAAGGAAATTCTGGCGATGAAGAATGCGAGCGCGATGTATGCGAACGCCGTTCCCAACCTGGTCCAGCAAACCAAGGACGTTTTGCTGCAGAACAACCTCAACTACCAAAAAGATCTCAATGAAGTTGCCGTGATTGTCGCCCAGAGCCTTGCCGGCCGTGAGAAGGAGATCGGTGAGGGAATGGCCAAGATCTATGCCAGCGAGTTTTCCGAGCAGGAGTTGAAGGACCTGGTTACATTCTACAAGTCGACGCTCGGCCAGAAGCTGCTCGGGACCGAGCCCCGGGCAATTCAATTCAGCATGTCCTATATGAACCAGTGGGCGCAGGCCTTTGCCGAGGTGGTGAACAGCCAGTTTCGCGCCGAGATGCGCAAACGCGGCAAGGAAATCTGAAGTGCAGGTCTGACGTTTATATCTGACCTGGAAACCTAATTTCGGTCGGGGTGAATATGGCTGAGTTCGACGTCGATCTGTTCGTCATCGGAGGAGGTTCGGGCGGGGTTCGCGCCGCCCGGATCGCCGCGGGCTACGGCGCGCGGGTCATGGTCGCCGAAGAGTACCGGATGGGCGGCACCTGCGTGATCCGCGGCTGCGTGCCGAAAAAACTGTTCGTTATTGTATCGCACATCCACCACGAGATCGAGGATGCCGCGGGCTTTGGATGGTCTATCCCGCCGGTGACCTTCGACTGGCCGACGCTGGTCGCCAACAAGGACAAGGAGATCGCGCGGCTGGAGGGCATCTACACCACGAATGTCGAAAAATCCGGCGCGCGCATCGTCAAGACCCGCGCCGTGCTCGAGGATGCCCACACGCTTCGCCTGACCAATGGCGAAGCCGTCAGGGCAAAATACGTGCTGATCGCGACCGGAAGCGCGCCCAATCATGGCCCGGCGATTCCAGGCATCGAACACGTGATCTCATCGAATGAAGTGTTTCATCTGCCGGAGCTGCCGAAGCGCATCGTGATTCAGGGCGGCGGTTATATCGCACTGGAATTTGCCTGCATCTTCGCCGGCTTCGGCTCCGACGTGACGCTGGTTTATCGCGGCGAAAACATCCTGCGCGGCTTCGACGAGGATGTCCGCGCCCATGTGCGCGCCGAGATGGAGAAGGAAGGCATCACCATTCTCACCGGCTGCACGGTCAACAAGGTCGACAAGCCCGGCAGGGAATTCATCTCACACCTGTCGAATGGTTCGAGCATCGCCTCGGATCAGGTGATGTTTGCGATCGGACGGCATCCCAACGTCGCCAATCTCGGCCTCGAGAACGCCGGCGTCGCCATCAATCCCAGCAATGGCGGTATAGCTGTCGATGGTTTCTCGCAGACCTCGGTGCCGAACATTTACGCGATCGGGGATGTCACCCATCGCATCAATCTGACGCCGGTCGCGATCCGCGAAGGCCACGCCTTCGCCGATACGGTGTTCGGCAAGCGTCCGGTTCAGGTCGACCACGCCAACATTCCAACCGCCGTGTTCTCGCAGCCGGAGGTCGGCACCGTGGGATTGACCGAGACCCAGGCGCGCGCGCGGTTCAGCCACGTCGATATCTACAAGGCCGATTTCAGGCCGATCAAGTCGACGATGTCAGGCCGCGATACCCGGATTCTGATGAAGCTGGTCGTGGATGGCAGCAGCGATCGCGTGGTTGGCTGCCATATCGTCGGCGATACCGCCGCCGAAATCGTGCAAGCGGTCGGCATCGCCGTCAAGATGAAGGCGACCAAGGCCGATTTCGACGCCACCTTCGCGCTGCATCCGACCGCGGCCGAAGAACTCGTGACCATGCGCACGCCGACGGCGCGCTACGTGCGTGAAGCGGCCGCGGAGTAATCCTCAGGTCGCCTGGTTCGGAACGAAGCCTTTCGAGCCTCCGGACTGCGGCGCGATGGAATGGGCTTCGTGTCGCTCGCATGGGTCGTCATCCTCTTTCAGGAGACGCGCGAGTTCGTTCCAATAGAGCCTCCGCCAGCTTGTCCTCAAGCTGGCGAGAAATTCGAGTTCGCGGCCGGTGAAAATCGACATGACAACGCCTGTTTAGGGCCGGGACCAACTGCCGAAGTCGAGCACCACGTCGCGGCCAGCAGCCGGACACCAGGTCATCAAGATAACGACCAGTGGCTTCATGGTAGACCTCCCATTAGCCAACAAGACCCGCGGTCGGCACGACCTCGGCGCTGTCGGGAAACACGGTGCTTGCGAGCACGCTCTCTTCGACTCTCAAGTGATCCCTGAGCAGACCCTTGAGCACCGCGCGCAGATCGGTGGTTGGTTTGAGGTCGCGTCCCTCATAAAGTTGGGCGGGCTTCAGTCCCGGCCAGTCGGCGACCATGCGTCCGCCCCGGAGTGCGCCGCCGGCGAGAAAGGCAACGGTGCCCGTACCGTGGTCTGTTCCGTCGGTGCCGTTGATGCGCGCGGTGCGTCCGAACTCCGTGATGATTGCGACCACTGTCTCGCGCCAGACGTCGCCCATGTTGGTCTCGATGGCTGCCAACGCGCCGTCGAGAGCTCCGAGCAGATTGGCGAGCTGACCGGAGGCCGCGCCCTCGTTGATGTGCGTATCCCACCCGACAAAGCCAACCGCCCCGACACGCGGGCCGTCCGCCTTGGCGAGAAAGCGCGCCGCTGTGCCGGCGGCGTCGGCGAAATAGCCGCGCACGCGCGCAATGCCAGGTGGTGGAAGCGAAGCGCCGTCGGACGTTGAATCGTTGGGGCCTCGGGCGGGCCCAAGGGCGGCAAGGCGTATCCGCGCCTCAAGCGCAACTGCAAGTCTCGGATCGGTGTGCTGATACAAATCCAGCAAGCGGGCCTGCGTGTCATCGCTGGCGGGGAGCAATTGCTGCGGGACCCACGACATCACAGGGGCCTTGCCGCGCACGACCAGAGGCGTTACCGACCCAACGCCAAGGGCGCAGCTGCCGCGCAGATCCACCTGACCGTCCGATGCCAGCGCGACCAGGGCACGATTGAGCCAACCGGTATCGACCGCACCGGGCCGGGTAATCCCGCTCTCGAGAACGTCCTGACCATCGAAATGCGAGCGCTCTCGATATGGCGTCGCCGTGGCGTGCACGATGGACGCCTGCTGTGCCTTGTACATTCGGTGCAGATTCGGCATCGCGGGATTGAGTGCGAAAAATGAATCCAGCGGCAGCGCGGGTGTTTTGCCGTCGAGCACCAGCGCCCGATCTCCGCGCAGGCCGATCCAGTCGGGGTCGCCGACAGGTGCGACCGCACCCAATCCGTCCAGCGCGCCCCTCAGTACGATGACGAGCATGCGCGGATCGCGGCCTGCTGCGCGTGCAAGCCTCGGCATTTGGCTCCATGCAAACAGAGCACCGGAGCCGATCAGCGCTTCGCGACGGCTGGGCAGATGGTGGCAAAAGGTCATGTTCACCTCCTCTGGAATTCGGCTGACATGAACAACAGCACGAGGGCTTGCTGGCGGGTCTCGGCGCGGCCCACCGCCTGCATCACCTCGGGTGATACCGAAGATCCGAGCACGCTCTCGATGACCTCCTGGGGATCGGTCCGGCTCGACACGCGCTCGGCGAAGTTATTGGCGACGTCCAGCCGCCGCCCCATCCCGTCGATCCAGGATGCTTCGTCGTCCGGATAACCTTTGGGTGACGTGGGACGCCACAAGGGTTCGCCGAGCAAGGCTTGCCCGGCCGTGAACCGTGCAGGATCCGCTTGCAGAATGCCGGTGGCCCGCACCATGCCGACGACCCACTCGCTCGGGCGCTTGAGCTTGGTGGGCGGCTGCGTCCAGGATTCGTCCGACGAGACCATCGCCTTGGCGATCTCCTTGAGATCGCCAGCGGTATCGACGAAGACGACCAGGGGAGGCGGAGGCGCATCGGCAATGAAATAGCGGGCCAGCTTGGTGGCGAGGTGCGTCGCGGTCGCCGGATGCGCGGCCAGATCCCGAAGCACGGCACGTCCCTGTTCCACCGTTTCGTCCTCGTAGAGCTTTCCGATCACCTTCTGCGCGCCGGGCTCGTGCAAACGGGGATTGAACGAGAATTCGCCGCCATGCTCGGGATTATTGGCCGGTGGCAACAGGGTCCATCCGGTCAGCACCTTGGCGAAGCTTATGACGTCATCCTGGGTGTAGCCGCTGCGCACACCCAGCGTGTGCAGCTCTAAAATCTCGCGTGCAATGTTTTCGTTGAGGCCACGGGTGCGATTGATGCCGGCGATCGAATTCGGTCCAATCGAATCGATGTTGTCGAGATAGAACAGCATCGCCGGATGGCCCTCGACGGCCAACAGCATATCGGCGAACCGGCCGGCAACGTGAGGCCGAATGGCCTCGCGCTCATAGGGCCCGGACATGCTTTGAATCTTGTCGGCCGAAATGCAGAAATGGTTGGACCAGAACCAGACCAGCCGCTCCACAAATCCGATCTCGGTGCCGAGAGCGGCTTCGGTGCGGATCCGTGCCTCGTCAAGATAGATCTGTCGCCCCGGATCCGGGACGGCTTCGGCGGCGATCTTTGCCGCCATCGCATTGGCATCCTGCCCGCCGCCCTCCATCATGGAGGGCGCGTCCGACATCTGTTGTCGTTTCGCTTCCTGTTGCGCTTTCGCGGCGATGATCGTTTTGGCCTGCCGCTTCGCATTGGCCTCGTTGACGGTGCGGAAAGCCTTTGAACTTGAAGGCAACGCGGATGCCGCCAGCTGGCTTGCCGACGGCCGCTCGAGTTCGGCGATCAGCGCCCCACGCGGGTCCGCCTCGATCGCCGCAATCGATCCCGGCCGCGGTCCCATCCCAAACCGATGGAGGGCCAGTACTGCTTCAGCCTTTGCGGAACGGCTCATGACAATGCCCCGAACGACACCAAGCTACGGCGCGCCGCTGACAAGCCGACGCGGACAGCCTCTGAAACCTGACTACATCCTGTAGCGCTACGTACTGTAGCATTGATGAGTTTCCTGTGCAAGTATCGTTGGAGCCCGGAGCGCAGGGCATCAATCTAGGGTGTCAGATCGAACCTGGCTTTCGCAGCATCACGTCCACGGCCGTACCATGAGCCGGCGATGGCTTGTCGCGGAGTTGCTAGAGCTCCGTAACTGCTTCCGCT